>Ga0070675_100000664_pt1 | contig 23789 bp, 22 predicted proteins | sample KBSM43metaG_FD_65343 | JGI IMG/M metagenome (GOLD analysis project Ga0070675, IMG submission 65343) | Miscanthus rhizosphere microbial communities from Kellogg Biological Station, Michigan, USA - KBS M4-3 metaG | ecosystem: Host-associated > Plants > Roots > Rhizosphere > Soil ... | reverse complement strand
CCCTATCTGTCCAGCCTTAAACCCGCGATCCTAATTGACCGAGTCCTTAAGGACCTTGCCCGGCCGGAACTTGGGCTGGCTCGTCGCCTTGATGTTCATCGGCTCGCCGGTGCGGGGGTTGCGGCCGGTGGATGCCTTGCGCCGGCTGACCGAGAAATTGCCGAAGCCGACGAGACGGACCTCGCCGCCCTTTTTGAGCTGGACGGTGATCGTTTCGAGTAGCCCCTCGACCACGCGGGCGGTGTCGGCACGCGCCAGCCCGGTTTGATCCGCGACGACCGCGATCAGCTCCTGTTTGTTCATGAATCCCCTCTCCGACCAGCCTGCCACCGACGAACGCGCGAGCGGCCATCTAATGCCAAGCCGGCCGGGGGAGTCAAAGGAAACTGATCGCGTTTATGTGCTTAGCCGCCAGATCGCTCCGTACCGGATCAGTGTCGCGCCACGCTAGCGCCCGGATCGGTGCCGATCTGGCCGATTGCCGGCTCGGTTGCCAGCTCGTCCGCCTCAGTCCATTCGATCGGCACCACCGGCTGGGCGAGCGCGCGCGCCAGCACCTCATCGACATGCGCGACCGGCACGATCTCCAATCCTTCGAGAATGTTGGCCGGAATGTCGGCCAGATCCTTTTCATTTTCCTTGGGGATCAGCACGGTGGTGATACCGCCGCGCAACGCCGCGAGGAGCTTCTCCTTGAGGCCGCCGATCGGCAGCACGCGGCCACGCAAGGTGACCTCTCCCGTCATCGCCACGTCGCGACGAACGGCGATCCCGGTCAGCGTCGAGATCATCGCGGTCACCATGCCTATACCGGCAGAAGGGCCGTCCTTCGGTACCGCGCCCTCGGGCAGATGGACGTGGAGGTCCTTCTTCGCGAACAGGCTTGGCTTCACGCCATATACCGGCGCGCGGGCGCGCAGAAACGACCAGGCGGCCTGGATCGACTCGTTCATCACCTCGCCCAGCTTGCCGGTCGTCTTGACCTGGCCCTTGCCGGGGACGGTCACCGCCTCGATCGTCAGCAACTCACCGCCGACCTCGGTCCAGGCGAGGCCGGTGACGGCGCCGATCTGGTCCTCTTCCTCGGACACACCATAGCGGAACTTCCGGATGCCGGCATAGTCGCCGAGATTGTCGGGCGTTATGGTGACCGAGGTCTCCTTCTTCTCGAGTATCTTGCGCAACACCTTGCGCGCGAGCTTGGCGATCTCTCGCTCAAGCGTGCGCACGCCGGCTTCGCGGGTATAATAGCGGATCAGGTCACGCAGGCCCTCGTCCGTCAGAACGAATTCGTCCGCCTTCAGGCCGTGCGCCTCGATCTGCTTGGCGAGCAGATGCTTCTTCGCGATCTCAACCTTCTCATCCTCGGTATAGCCTTCGAGCCGGATGATCTCCATGCGGTCCAGCAGCGGCTGGGGCAGGTTGAGCGAGTTGGCGGTCGTGACGAACATCACGTCCGACAGGTCGACGTCGATCTCCAGATAATGATCCTGGAACTTGCTGTTCTGCTCCGGGTCCAGCACTTCGAGCAGTGCCGACGCCGGGTCGCCGCGGTAATCCTGGCCGAGCTTGTCGATCTCATCGAGCAGGAACAAAGGATTCGATGTGCCGGCCTTCTTGAGGTTGGTCACGATCTTGCCTGGCAGCGAGCCGATATAGGTCCGCCGGTGGCCGCGAATCTCGGCCTCGTCGCGCACACCGCCCAGCGACTGGCGCACGAATTCGCGCCCCGTCGCCTTCGCAATCGAGCGGCCGAGCGAGGTCTTGCCCACGCCCGGAGGCCCGACCAGGCACAGGATCGGCCCTTTGAGCTTGTTGGTGCGCGCCTGTACCGCGAGATATTCGATGATCCGGTCCTTGACCTTCTCAAGCCCGTGATGGTCGGCGTCCAGCACCGCCTGCGCGGCCGGGATGTCCTTCTTGATCTTGGATTTCTTGCCCCAGGGCAGGCCCAGCAGCACGTCGAGATAATTGCGCACCACGGTGGCCTCGGCCGACATCGGCGCCATCGTGCGCAATTTCTTGACCTCGGCGGTCGCCTTGGCGCGCGCTTCCTTCGAAAGCTTGGTGTTGGCGATCTTCTGGGTGAGCTCGGCAACCTCGTCGCCGCCATCGTCGCCATCCGACGTCCCCAGCTCGCGCTGGATCGCCTTCAGCTGCTCGTTCAGATAATATTCGCGCTGGGTCTTCTCCATCTGGCGCTTGACCCGGCTGCGGATCTTCTTCTCGACCTGCAGCGCGCCAAGCTCGCCCTCCATGAAGGCGAAGGCCATTTCGAGACGCTTGCCAGGATCATCCTCGATCAGCATCGCCTGCTTGTCCGAAACCTTGACCGAGATGTTGCCGGCGACCGCGTCGGCGAGACGCGCCGGCTCCTCGATCTCGGCGAGCTGCGCGGGCAATTCATCGGGCAGCTTGCGGTTGAGCTGCGCATAGCGCTCGAACTGCTCGACCACCGAGCGCATCAGCGCCTTGATTTCGGTCGATTCGGCATCGGCCTCACCGTCGCCCAGCAACGCGATCTCGGCGGTGAGATGGGTGCCGCCGGTCTCGAGCGCGGTCATGCGGGCGCGCTGCTTGCCCTCGACAAGCACGCGGACCGTGCCGTCGGGCAGCTTCAGGAGCTGCAGCACGGTCGCGGTCACGCCGACATCATAGAGCGCGTTCGCGTCCGGATCGTCCTCCGAAGGATCGAGTTGTGACACGAGGAAGATCGTCTTGTCGTTCGTCATCGCGCTTTCGAGCGCGGCGACCGATTTGTCGCGGCCGACGAACAGGGGAACGATCATCTGCGGGAAGACGACGATGTCGCGCAGCGGCAGGACAGGAAAAGCTTCGGTCATTGATGCTCCAGCGCCACAGATTCTGCGGCTTCCGCCATCATATGGTGAGTATCCTCGAACGATCAACGGCCTGGAGACGAGCCGTGACGCGGATGAGCGATCACGACCCCGGACGGAGCGTGAAGCGCACCTTGCGGCGACGGAAATCGAGCGAAACCTTGCGGAAGCTGCTCAGGATATCGCTGCCGAGCAGGATTGCAGGCTCGTCCGCGAGCCCGAACAGTTTGAATGGCGGCACGTCCGAAAAGGCGATCAGTACATTGTGCATCACCAGGTCGCCGATATGGATTTCAGGTACCGCGACCAGATCGGCGGCGATCATATCCCCGGTGACGCTAATCAGCGTGGTGGTCATCACCGGATTTCGGTTGCGACGCAGCAGCTTGGCGCGGAGCGCGCTGTTGCCGACCGTAACCTCGGTTCCGGTGTCGATCACCGCCGCAATCTGGGTACCGGAGGTATGGGCCTGGGTCAGGATGAGCTGACCCTTACGCCGGCGCGCGACGATCACCACCTCGCCGGGGCCAGCCGATTGGTCGCGCTTCTGCGCGTCCTGAACGATAACGGTGCGCTTGTCGAAATCGATCGTCAGCCTCTGGTCGATCAGCGCATCGATCCCCAGCATCCCATCACCGCCCAGGAACCGCTCGGGCAAGGCGGGTGCCGAAATATCGTGGATCGTGCTGGTCCCGACCCGCAGCGTGTTGATGTGGACCGTATGGGCCAACTGTGCGCTGCCGGTGCTGTGCAGCATCACGTCCGGTCCCGTCGGCAGGCCGAGCTTCACCGCAAGCGAGGCACCGATCACCGAGCGATCCGCTCCGCTATCGACGAAGAAGCGGAAAGGCCCCTTATTGTCGACCATCACGCCGACCTGCATCCGCGCATTGATCTCCCGAGCGGCGACGGGATCGCCCGTCACCTCAAGCGTGTCGTCGATGGTCGCGGGCTTGATGAAGACCTGCTCCGGCGGGGCTTCGGGCGATTGAACGGCAGGCGTGGGCGGCGCCGGGGTCTGCGCGGCAAGGCCCGCTGCCCAACCGAGAGCGGCCGTCAGGAGGAGCAGGGCAAAACGCCCGTGCGTCACTCCACCGTGACGCTCTTGGCGAGATTGCGTGGTTGGTCGACGTCCGTGCCCTTCGCCACCGCAACATGATAAGCGAGCAATTGCACCGGTATCGCATAGACGAGCGGGGCAATCAGCGGATGCACCTTCGGCATCGTGATCGTGGCCAGACATCCTTCTCCTGCGGCTTCCACGCCGTCATAATCCGAGATCAGCACAACCTTGCCGCCCCGGGCCTGAACTTCTTGCATGTTTGAGACCGTCTTGTCGAACAGCGGGCCAGATGGCGCGATGACGATGATAGGGACCGCTTCGTCGATCAGCGCGATCGGCCCATGCTTCATCTCGCCCGCGGCATAGCCTTCGGCATGGATGTAGCTGATTTCCTTGAGCTTAAGCGCCCCTTCCAGCGCCAGCGGATAATCCGGCCCCCGCCCGAGATAGAGCACGTCGCGTGCGACCGCGATATGGTGCGCCATCTCCTGGATCTTGTCGTCATAAGCGAGCGCGCCGTTCAATGCGGCGGGCGCCTCGGCGAGATGGCGGACGATTATGCGCTCCTCGTCCCGACTGAGCCGTCCCGTGGCGCGCGCGAGGTTGACCGCGAGCGCGGCCAGCACCGCAAGCTGGCAGGTGAAAGCCTTGGTCGACGCGACCCCGATCTCCGGACCGGCATGGGTCGACAGCAACAGATCGGCCTCGCGCGCCATGGTCGAGGTAGGAACGTTGACCACCACCGCGATCTTCTGCCCTTCGCTGCGCGCGTGGCGCAGCGCGGCGAGCGTGTCGGCAGTCTCGCCCGATTGGCTGATGAAGAGCGCGAGCCCGCCCGGTTCCAGCACCGGCGCGCGGTAGCGGAACTCGCTCGCCACATCGACGTCGACCGGCACGCGCGCAAATTGCTCGAACCAATATTTGGCGACCATGCCCGCGTAGAAGCTGGTGCCGCAGGCGACGATCGTGATCCGCTTGACCGAAGCGAGGTCGAAATCCTCGGTCGGCAGCGACACGCTCTCTTCCAGCCGGCGCAGATAGGAACGCAAGGTCTGCGCGACGACGATCGGCTGCTCGTAAATCTCCTTGAGCATGAAATGGCGGTGATTGCCCTTGGTCAGCGCGATGTCGGTCGCGCCCGATATGACGATCGGCCGTTCGACAGGCTTGTCCTGCGCGTCGAAGATTTGTGCGCCGTCCCGGGTGACGACGACCCAGTCGCCCTCCTCCAGATAGCAGATGCGCTGGGTGAGCGGTGCCAGCGCGAGCGCATCCGAACCCAGATAGGTCTCGCCGTCGCCATAGCCGACCACCAGAGGCGAGCCGAGGCGCGCGCCGATCAGCAGATCCGGATACTCGCGAAACAGGATCGCCAGCGCAAAGGCGCCATGCAGCCGCTTGAGCACGCCCGCCACCGCCGCCGCGGGTTCGACGCCGTTTTCGATCTGCTCGGAAACGAGATGCGCCACCACCTCGGTATCGGTCTGGCTGGTGAAGGTGCGACCGCGCGCCTGCAATTCCTCGCGCAGCGGCTTGAAATTTTCGATGATGCCATTGTGGACTATCGCCACCTCGCCGGTGGCATGCGGATGGGCATTGTCCTCGGTCGGCGCGCCATGCGTCGCCCAGCGCGTATGCGCGATACCGGTGGTGCCGGGCAGCGGGCTTTCGTTGAGAACGGCTGCCAGATTGTCGAGCTTGCCGGGTGCGCGTCGACGATCGATCAGGCCGTCATGATCGGTCGCGATCCCCGCTGAATCATAGCCGCGATATTCGAGCCGGCGCAGCCCGCTCAAAAGCCGGCTGCAAACCTCTTCCTTGCCGACGATACCGATAATTCCGCACACGTGTCCGCGCTCCTCTCACCCCAGGGGCTGCGCCAAGCGCCTAACCGCGTTGCGCCACGCTGAACAGGGTTTCCAGTTGCCTTGACCTTGCGACGTCACCGATCGCTCCGAACCGCCGGGGAATTGCCTCCGGGATGGGCACAACCGCGCACACACGCCCCCGATCGTACGTTATGAGTGCGATCGGGGGCGCATGATTCATATCGATCTCCATAGCCCGCCGGAGGAGCCGGCGAACGAGGCGCAAAGACAGAAAGCTGTCGAGCGCAGCGGCGTGCTTAGGCGACGTAAGGATCCCGCGCTTCAGAAGGTGGTCGATAAAGCCGCGGAGGTGTTCCAGGCGCCGATTGCGGCCATTTCGGTCATCGATCGGGATCGCCACTGGTTCCTCGCGGGGGTGGGCCTGGAGGCGGAGGAAACGCCGCGCGCCGTGTCCTTCTGCGCGCACGCGATCCTCCGGCCGGACGAGCCTCTGGTGATACCCGACACCCGCCGCGACCACCGTTTCTCGGGCAACCCGCAGGTGATGTTCGCGCCGCATATCCGTTTCTATGCCGGCGTGCCGTTGGTCGACCGTCAGGGCTATCCGCTCGGCGCGCTGTGCATCGGCGATTGCAGGCCGCGAAGCGCACAACCCGGTCTGTTCGCGCTGTCGCTGCTCGCACGCGAGGCGGAGCGGCTGATTGCGCGCCGGTTTCTGGCCTTAGGCCGACCGGTCAAGCCTTCGTCTTGCTCTCACGAAACCGCGCCGCCCAGCCTTCCAGCAGCCGCTGCGGCGCCCGTGACACCGCGAGCGCGTTGGCCGGGACGTCCTTGGTGATGACCGAACCCGCCCCCGTGATCGCGCCGTCCCCAACGGTCACCGGCGCGACCAACGCCGTATTGGAGCCGATGAAAACATTGGCCCCGATTTTCGTGGGATATTTGCCGAAACCATCATAATTGCAGGTGATTGTTCCTGCGCCGATATTGGTCTTCGCCCCCACATCGGCGTCACCGATATAGGTTAGGTGGTTGGCCTTGGCGCCCGCGCCGAGCCGTGCTTTCTTGATCTCGACGAAATTGCCGACATGCGCGTCCGCGCCGATCTCGGCGCCGGGACGGAGCCGGGCATAAGGGCCGACGATCGCGCCGCTATCGATGCGCGCGCCTTCGATATGACAGAAAGCATGTATCGTAACCCGGTCCGCGATCGCGACCCCGGGCCCGAACACCACATTGGGCCCGATCGTGACATCGCGGCCGATTTGCGTATCCCAGGCGAACCAGACCGTCTCGGGTGCCATCAGGCTGGCGCCTTCGGCCATGGCTCGGGCGCGGCGGCGCGCTTGCCACAAGTTTTCCACCTCGGCCAGCTCGGCCCGGCTGTTGATGCCCGCCACCTCCTCGGGATCGGTCTCGATCACAGCCGACACGCGGCCTTCGCCATTCGCCAGCATCACGATATCGGGCAGATAATATTCGCCCGCCGCATTCTGGTTACCGACCCTGGCGAGCAACCGCCACAGATCGGCCGAGCGCACCGCCATCAGCCCGGAATTGCAGAGATTTACCGCGCGCTCCTCGATGCTCGCATCCTTATGCTCGACCATCTTGAGGATGCGGCCATGCTCGGCGACGATGCGGCCGTAAGCGAGCGTCTGTTCGGGCCGAAAGGCAAGCACGACCACCGCCGGCGTATCTTCCTCGTGCAGCCGCGCCACCATGCGCGCCATCGTCTCTGCCGTGACGAGTGGAACGTCGCCATAAAGAATCAGGACGTCGCCATCGAAGCCCTCAAGCGTGGCCTGGGCCTGCTGAACCGCATGCGCGGTGCCGAGCTGGTCCGCCTGCACCGCAACCGCAAGGCCGAGCGGCTGCGCGAACGCCTCGACCTGCTCGCGCCCCGCGCCCGCGACGATCACCGTCCGCTCCGCGCCGATCGTCGCCACCGCATCGGTCAGATGACCCAGCATCGGCCGCCCCGCGACCGGATGCAGGACCTTGTGCAGATCGGATTTCATGCGCGTGCCCTTGCCGGCGGCAAGGATGATGGCGGCGAGCGGCGTATCGGTCATGGGCCCGCGCTTTGCCACGTTCCGCCCAAGCGTTCCATCCCGACCGTCGCACGCCTGTAACCGGTCGCAGTAATCAGGATGGGATGCCTGTCCCAACCGAGAGTTCCGCCGCCCCCTTCCCCATCGGCCAATCCCGCTCTACGGCGCGCGCCATGGGGCAGATTCCATTCGATGTGATCGTGTTCGATCTCGACGGGACGTTGGCGGATACCGCGCTCGATCTGACCGCATCGCTCAACTATGCGCTCGGTGCGCTCGGCCGCCCCTCGATTCCGCCGGAGGATGTGCGGCGCATGGTGGGTCACGGCGCGCGTGCCTTGCTGCGCAAGGGGCTGGCGGCGACGGGCGAGGTCAACCACGCCTTGATCGAACAGGCTTTCCCTCTGCTCGTACAATATTACAAAAACCATATCGCCGATCATACCAAGCCGTTCGATGGGGTTGAGAGTGCACTCGACGCGCTCGACGCGCAGGGCGTGAAGCTCGCTATCTGCACCAACAAGCTCGAGGCGCTATCGCTCGATCTGGTCGCCGCGCTCGGCTGGCAGGGTCGCTTTGCCGCGGTCGTCGGGGGCGACACCTTGCCCCAGCGCAAGCCCGACCCTGCCCCGGTCCATGAAGCGATCGGCCGTGCCGGCGGCGGGCGGGCAGCGTTTGTCGGCGATTCGATCAGCGATACCGATGCCGCGCGCGCGGCCGGCATACCCTGCGTGGCGCTGACCTTCGGCTTTTCGGACCGGCCCGCCGACGAGCTCGGCGCGACCGCCTTGATCGACGATTACGATCAGCTCCTGCCCACGCTGGAGAGGCTCGGCTAAAATGGCTCTGCCGCGCTTCACCCGGCTCGGTTCCGGCCCGATCGCGGAGAGCAAGCCGGCGCCGCCCGATCCCACCGGCCCGCTGATCGAGGCGCTGACCGATCCGCTGCTCGTGCTCGACGGCTTTCACATCAGCCATGCCAACCAGGCTGCCCGCGCGCTGCTCGGCGAGCATATCGTGGGCGATTATGTGCGCCTGGCGCTCCGCCATCCCGCGGCAGGCCCGGTCCTCAGCGGCGACGAGGATGGACCGATAGCGCTGAACGGCCTCGGCGGACACGACCGGCTATGGGAATTGAGCGCGGGCACGATCGCACCCGGCAAGCGCCTGATCCGCCTGACCGACCGCAGCGCGCAGCGTGCTGCCGATCAGATGCGTGTCGATTTCGTTGCCAATGCCAGCCACGAATTGCGCACCCCCCTCGCCTCGCTGATCGGCTTCATCGAGACGCTGGAGGAGGCCAACGGCCCCGAAGATACTGCCACGCGGCTACGCTTCCTGTCGATCATGGAGGGCGAAGCGCGCCGTATGCAGCGGCTGATCGACGACCTCATGTCGCTGTCGCGGATCGAGGCCGACCGTTACTTCCTTCCCAAGGACCGGATCGATCTCGCGCCAGTGCTGCGCGAGGTGGCGGACGAATTCGTGACCCGGCGCGACGGCCGACGCCTGAGCCTGAGCAACACCGCTTTGGGTAAAGCGATCGTCATCGGCGATCGCGGCCAATTGCATCAACTGATCCACAATATCATCAGCAACGCCTTCAAATATGGGCGCGAAGGCTCGCCGGTCATCGCCACCCTCAAGGTCACCAAAGGCGTGGCGCGGTTCAGCGTGGTGGATGAAGGCGAAGGAATCGCTCCCGAACATCTGCCGCGCCTGACCGAGCGCTTCTTCCGCGCCGACCCGGGCCGCAGCCGTGCGATCGGCGGCACCGGGCTGGGGCTCGCCATCGTCAAGCATATCGTCGAGCGGCATCGCGGCCGCCTCGATATCTCCAGCGCGGTCGGGACCGGCACGACCGTGACGGTCGAGCTTCCGCTGGCGGGTACGCAGACGTAAGCGCCGCACCGCAAGAATGCGCAGAGCCGCATTCTCAATTCACGCGAATACTGTCATAAAAGTGACGCCGAGCGGCCCCATGGCGGGCCCAGGGAGTGCTTAGATGGCGACCAGTGGGCATACGGTTAAGGCGTTCGACGAAGATCTGGGGGAATTGCGGGCAATGGTCGCCGAGATGGGCGGCCTGGCCGAGGCCGCGATCGACGGCGCCATCCAGGCGCTGACGCGCCGCGATACGGATGCCGCCGCCCGGATCGTCCAGCACGACAAGCGCATCGACGAACTCGAGCATGAGGTCGAGCGCCGCGTCATCCGCCTGATCGCGCTACGCGCGCCGCTCGCCGACGACCTGCGCGAGGTGATCGCCGCGCTCAAGATCGCGGGCGTGATCGAGCGGATCGGCGATTATGCCAAGAATATCGCCAAGCGCGTTCCGCTGCTGCAGGATATGCGTGGGATCGAGCCGCTGGCCATCCTCCCGGCGATGGCGCGGGCGGCATCCGAGATGGTTCACGACGTGCTCAACGCCTTCGCCGCGCGCGATCCGGAAGGCGCGCTCGACGTGAGTGTCCGCGACCGCGAGGTGGATAACCTTTATGACAGCCTGTTTCGCGCCTTGCTGACCTATATGATGGAAAATCCGAGCAATATCGGCGCGTCGACGCATCTCTTGTTCATCGCCAAGAATATCGAACGGATCGGCGATCACGCGACCAACGCGGCCGAGATGATCTATTATGCTGCAACCGGCGAGCAAATGCCCGAACGCGCGCGGGGCGCCGATGCACTGGCGCCCGCTGCCTGACGCCATGACAGGAGCCCGCATTCTCCTCGTCGAGGACGACGAGGCCCTCGCCGAATTGCTCACCTGGCACCTCCGCCGGGAAGGCCATCATGTCGAACAGACCGGCGACGGCGAAGAAGCCCTTTTGCTCGCCGCCGAAGGACCTCCCGACATCGTCCTGCTCGACTGGATGATCGAAGGGCTTTCGGGGATCGAGGTTTGCCGCCGGCTGCGCCGCGCGACCCAGACCGCGAACGTGCCGATCATCATGCTCACCGCGCGCGGCGAGGAGGAGGACCGCATTCGCGGACTGGAAACCGGCGCCGACGATTATGTGACCAAGCCCTTCTCTCCACGCGAGCTGGTGGCGCGCGTCGCCGCCGTGCTGCGCCGGGTGCGCCCCGCTCTGGCCGGCGAGCGGCTGGCTTATTCGGGCATCGAGATGGACATCGCCGACCATAAGGTGCGCCGCGACGGCATCGCGCTCGCGCTCGGCCCCACCGAATTCCGTCTACTCCGCCACTTCATGGAACATCCCGGCCGCGTTTTCTCGCGCGAACGGCTGCTCGATTCGGTCTGGGGCCGCGACAGCGACATCGAACCGCGCACGGTCGACGTCCATATCCGCCGCCTGCGCAAGGCGATCAACGTTGGGGATGCGCCCGACCTGATCCGTACGGTCCGGTCCGCCGGATATGCGCTCGATGCCGAGGGAACCGCGTAACCGCCCCACTGTATTGCATCACCAATACAGCCGTGATACTCTCCCGCCCAGGGAGAGAAAGATATGTATAGCGAATCCGACATCGAAAACGCGGTCGCCACCGGGGCGATCACGCCCGCCGCCGCGGCAGCACTGCGCCAAAGCGTCGCCGAAGCGCGTTCGACCACGCTGGTGGATGAGGAAAGCTTCCGGCTGATCACGGGCTTCAACGACATCTTCGTCACGATCGCGGCAGCTTTGCTGCTGATGGCGGTCGGCTGGATTGGCTTCAGCGTGGTTGGCCCGCACGGTGATTTCAACGATCAGGACGTCCAGAGACTGCTTGGTCATGGTGTCGCGCTTGGGGGCCTGCTGGTCGCGGCCGCGGCCTGGGGGCTGGCGGAATATTTCACACGGCAAAGGCGCATGGCGCTGCCGAGCATCATCCTGCTCGGCGCCTTCGTTGCCGCGGTCGGCGCCTGCATATTCGGGCTCGGCCTGCCAATGATCCCCAACAGCAATGGCGATCGCGTGGCCGCCGGGGTCCTTGCCGTCGCCGGTCTGGTCAGCGCCGGCGCAGCCTATCTGCATTGGCGGCGTTTCCACGTCCCTATCACGATCGCGGCGCTGACCGGCGCCTTGGTCGCCACCCTGTGGGCCACGTTGCTGTGGTCCGTGCCTGGCATCAAGGATCAGATATTGTGGGTGATCCTCGCAGCCGGCATCGCGATCTTCGGCTTCGCGATGTGGTGGGACATGTCCGATCGCCTGCGCCAGACGCGCCGCTCGGACGTCGCCTTCTGGTTGCATTTGTCGGCCGCGCCGATGATCGCGCACCCCGTCTTCCACCTGCTGGGCGTGATGAACAATGCGGTGACGCCGGGCTCCGGGCTGATGGTGATTGCGCTCTACATCCTGTTCGGTATCGTCGCTCTCGCGGTCGACCGCCGCGCTTTGCTCGTCTCGTCGCTGGCTTATGTGCTCTATGCGCTGGCGGACCTGTTTCGGCAGGCGGGCGCGGTCAGCCTCAACATCGCGCTTACGGCTCTGGTGATCGGCTCGGCGCTGCTGCTGCTGTCCGCCTTCTGGCACAATGTCCGGCGAATGGTGGTGGCGGCACTTCCGGGCGAACTGCAGGCCAGGCTGCCCGCGCTCGACCGGCCGGTCGTGGCTACCGCGAGGGCGACAGCCTGACCCGTCATTGCGAGACGCGAAACGGCGAAGCAATCCAGTCCTACGCCATGCAGATGGTTCGGGCCTGGATTGCTTCGCTACGCTCGCAATGACGCTAGACGAGCCTGATTATTCCTCGACCAGCTTGAGCAATTTGCGTTCGATCGGGGCGAGTACCGGCCCCAGTTCGTGACCGCGTTTGAGAATCGCCCCGTGCTCGCCAATCAGCGCCCATTCCCCCTGCCGCTGGCGAAGCGCGGGGCGTTTCTCGATCCGGTATTCGGGACGCTCGGCGGCACGGCGGAAGCAGGCGAAGCACGCCGCATCCTTGTCGAACTGGATCGCATAATCGCGCCAGTGGCCCGCCGCGACCATCCGCCCATAAAGACTGAGGATCCGCTCCAGCTCGGTCCGCGCGAACACAACCTGCAGAGGCTGCGATGCCGGAAAGGGTGTGACGGATCCCATCAGGCCGACTGGCGATCCGTATCGTCAGCGGGCGCGTGGCGCTCCTCGATCAATTTAGCGAGTTTGCCGCGCAGCGTCTCGATTTCGCACTTGAGGATTTCGAGCTGTTGGGTGGCGGGATCGAAGCGCTCGCTGCAGGGCGTGCCGTAGGGCACGAAGGCATGATAACTCTGCGCGTCCACCAGGGTGGGACGCGCCGGAATGCCGACCATGGTCGCGCCTTCGGGCACGTCGCGGGTGACGACCGCATTGGCGCCAATGCGCGCGCCGCTGGCGACCACGATCGGCCCCAGCACCTGCGCGCCCGAGCCGATGATGACGTCATCCTCAAGCGTCGGATGGCGCTTGCCGGCAATACCGTCGGTCGGACTCGTGCCGCCGAGCGTGACATTCTGATAGATGGTGACGTTATTGCCGATCACCGCGGTCTCGCCGATCACGACGAAGCCATGATCGATGAAGAAATTCTCGCCGATCTCGGCGCCGGGATGGATGTCGATCGCGGTCAGGAAGCGCGAGATGTGGTTGACCATCCGCGCGAGGAAATAGAGCTCGCCGTTGAACAACCAATGCGCAATGCGATGCAGACCGAGCGCGAGCACGCCCGGGTAGAGCAAAATCTCCCAGCGCGAACGCGGCGCGGGATCGCGGGCCTTGATCGAATCCAGGTAAGCGATGAGTTCGCGCTTCATGGTTTTTGACTCCCTGAAGCGGAGATTTAGGACTCCGCGACCGCGATTTCCAGCCGCCGCCGCGAAAACCCTATTTCCGCACCCGCTGGAGGCCTCGTCCACTCTCGTCAGGGTGCCGAAAAGTTAAGCTGCCGCGACCGTTCCGGCGAGCGCGCCACGCACCGCCGCCACCGCTTCGTCAGCCTTGGCACCGTTCGGACCACCGCCCTGAGCCATGTCTGGACGACCGCCGCCGCCCTGCCCGCCCACGGTCGCGACCGCCTGTTTGACCAGGTCGACCGCCGACAGCCGCGCGACGAGATCGTCCGTCACCCCGACCGCCACGGTGGCGCGGCCCTCATTGACCGCGACCAGAACCGCGACACCGGAGCCGATCCGTGCCTTGGCCTCGTCGACCAGCCCGCGCAGGCCCTTGGGATCAAGTCCGTCGATCACCTGCCCGACGAAGCTGATCCCAGCGACCTGCTCGGGTCCGGCTGCATCGGCCTTGGCCGCCCCGCCGCCCAGCGCGAGTGCCTTCTTGGCCTCGGCCAGTTCGCGCTCGAGCTTGCGGCGCTCCTCGACCAATGCCGCGACGCGCGCAGGCACCTCTTCGGGCGAGGCTTTGAGCGCGGCGGCGGCTTCGCGCAGCCGATCCTCGCGGTGCGTCAGCCACAGACGCGCCGCCTCGCCCGTCAACGCCTCGATCCGGCGGATGCCCGACGAAACCGCGCTTTCGCCGATAATCTTGAACAGCCCGATATCGCCGAGCGCGGACACGTGCGTGCCGCCGCACAATTCAACCGACCAGCTGTTGCCGTCTTCTTCCGGCGACACGCCCATCGACAGGACGCGTACCTCTTCCCCATATTTCTCGCCAAACAGCGCCATCGCGCCAGCCTCGATCGCTGCGTCGGGCGTCATCAGGCGGGTAACGACCTCGTCATTCTCCCGGATATGGCGGTTCACCTCGGCCTCGACCGCGGCGATATCGTCCGGCGTCATCGCCTTTTGGTGCGAGAAGTCGAAGCGCAGGCGGTCGGGCGCGACCAGGCTGCCCTTCTGTGTGACGTGGCCGCCCAGTCGATGGCGAAGCGCCGCGTGAAGAAGGTGCGTGGCCGAATGGTTTGCGCGCAGCTGGCTGCGGCGCTGGACATCGACCGCAAGATGGATCGCGTCGCCAACCTTGATCTGTCCCGCGGTCACCGTCGCCTTGTGCGCATGGAGGCGTCCAAGCGGTTTGGACGTGTCGGCAATGTCAGCCGCGAAGCCGTTGTCGTTGCTGGCTTTGCCCGCGTCGCCCATCTGGCCGCCGCTTTCGCCGTAGAAGGGCGTCTGGTTGGTGAGAATCGTGACGTCGTCGCCCGCGCCGGCCTGATCGACGCGCTTGCCGTCCTTCACCAACGCCACGACCTGCGCATCGCCCTCATGGCTGGTGTAGCCGATGAATTCGGTGCCGCCGAGCTCCTCGGCAATGTCGAACCAGACGTCATCCGAGGCCTTGTCGCCCGAGCCTTTCCACGCGGCGCGAGCGGCGGCCTTCTGCTCGGCCATCGCCGCGTCGAAACCGGCGCGGTCCACGTTCAGGTTCTGCGCACGAAGCGCATCTTCGGTCAGATCATAAGGGAAGCCGAACGTATCGTAGAGCTTGAAGGCGACCGCCCCGGGCAGCGTGTCACCCACCTTCATCGGGCCGGTCGCCTCGTCCAGGAGCCGCAGGCCATTGGCCAAAGTCTGGCGGAAACGCGTCTCCTCCAGCTTCAACGTCTCCTCGATCAAAGGCTGCGCGCGCACCAGTTCGGGGTAAGCGGCGCCCATTTCGGAAACCAGAGCCGGCACCAGCCGGTGCATCAGCGGCTCGGCCGCACCCAGCAGATGGGCATGACGCATCGCGCGGCGCATGATCCGGCGCAGCACATAGCCGCGCCCTTCATTGGCGGGCAGCACACCGTCGGCGACGAGAAAGCCCGACGCGCGCAGATGGTCCGCGATCACGCGGTGCGATGCCGTATTGGCGCCGTCGGTCGCGCTCTTGGTGAGTTCGCCCGAGGCCGCGATCAGCGCCTTGAACGTGTCCGTATCGTAATTGTCGTGCACGCCCTGCAGCACCGCGGCGATGCGCTCGAGTCCCATGCCGGTGTCGATCGAGGGCTTGGGCAGGTCGCCGATGATGACGTCGGCCTCCTGCACGAATTGCATGAAGACCAGATTCCAAATCTCGACGAAACGGTCGCCATCCTCGTCCGGGCTGCCAGGAGGGCCGCCGGGAATATGATCGCCATGATCGTAGAAGATTTCCGAACAGGGCCCGCACGGGCCGTCCGACCCCATCGCCCAGAAATTATCCTTGGTCGGGATGCGGATGATCCTGTGATCGGGCAGGCCCGCGATCTTCTTCCACAGGTCGAACGCCTGATCGTCGGTGTGATAGACGGTCGCGGTCAACCTCTCGGCCGGGATGCCCCAGGTCTTGGTCAGCAGGGTCCAGGCGTGGATGATCGCCTGTTCCTTGAAATAATCGCCGAACGAGAAATTGCCGAGCATCTCGAAGAAAGTGTGATGCCGCGCGGTGTAACCGACATTGTCGAGATCGTTGTGCTTGCCGCCCGCGCGCACGCACTTCTGGCTCGAGGTCGCGGTCGAATAAGGGCGGGTCTCGAGACCGGTGAAGACATTCTTGAACGGCACCATGCCGGCATTCACGAACATGAGCGTCGGGTCGTTGTGCGGCACCAGCGGCGCCGACGGCACGATGCGATGCCCCTCGTTTCCGAAATATTCGAGGAAGGAACGGCGGATGTCGTTGGTCGAAGTCATGAGGGCGACTTAAGAGGCAAAGCCCATTCGGGCAATGGGCGGGCGCCGGCTCACACACACCATAGTCGTCATTCCCGCGAAGGCGGGAATCCACCCAGCGGCCGGGCGTTGGCCTCCCGGTGGATTCCCGCCTTCGCGGGAATGACGGTGAATTAGCGCAGTATGTAGCCTGACTCTTCCCAGCAAGAATGAGAAGGACTCAGACCGGCTGGTCGATCGACTCCGGCGGCTCGCTGAAGAATTTCGGTCCGGTCTCGGTCATGTGGAAGCAATCCTCCAGCCGGACGCCGAACTTTCCGGGAAGATAAATGCCGGGCTCGTCGGAGAAGCACATGCCCGGGGCAAGCGGTGTGGTTTCGCCACGGACGAGATTGACCGGCTCGTGCCCATCCAGCCCGATGCCATGCCCCGTGCGATGCGACAGGCCGGGCAGCTTGTAGCCGGGGCCGTAGCCGAAGCTTTCGTAAAGCCGCCGCACCGCATCGTCGACGCTGCCCGCGGGCGCACCCAGCCGAGCGGCGCGAAACGCGGCCTGCTGGCCCTGATGGACCTGATCCCAGACCTTGCGCTGCTCCGCGCTGGGCGTGCCGTAGACAAAGGTACGCGAGATATCTGACTGATATCCCTGCACGTTGCAGCCGCAGTCCATCAGCACGATCTGGCCGTCTCCGGCCCGGTGGACGATGCGCGAGCCGTGCGGATAGGCGGACGCCTCGCCGATCAGCACCAGGCTGAATTCGACCTCGCCGCCAAGCTTGACCGTCGCTGCGTCCATCAGCGTGGCGATATCGTGCCCGGTCATGCCCTTCTCGATGCGCGGATGGATCCAGCGATAGGCGGCGATCGTGATGTCGGTCGCCTTCTGCATCAGCGCCAATTCGGACGGCGTCTTGATCATGCGGCAGCCGCGTACCACCGGATTGGCAGAGACCACCCGCACGCCAGGCAGATGCTGCTGGAGCCGATCGACCGCAAAATAACGCAACGTCTCTTCGATCCCGATCGGCAGGCGATCGAGCTTGTGCGCCTTCAGGAAGCCCGCAATCACTGTGAGCGGATCTTCATCTTCCTGCCAGACGCGCACTTCGCCGGGCACGTCCAATGTTTCACGGATCGATGGCTCCTCGAAGAAGGGCGTGACGATGCAAGCCTCGCCCTCGGCGGGCAGGACGACCGCCGTCAGCCGTTCGCTGCGGTGCCATTGAATGCCCGTGAAATAGACGAGCGACGCGCCCGGCTCGATCAGCACCGCGCCGATGCCGTGCGCCTTCATCAGCTCCTGCGCGCGGGCCACCCGCGCGGCCCGTTCGGCCCGGCTGATCGGCACAACATCGCCTGTCATCGGCGACAGCGCGGACAGATCCGGCTCAGCCGCGCGCAGGATCGATGGGATGGACAGGAACGGCAAGGCCGCGGCCCCGCCGATCAGCCCGCGCCGGCTCGGGCGGAAGAGGCGATCGTTTCGCATAAAACCAGAATAGGTGCGGGGACGGACGCTGGCCAGCCTTGCCACCGCGGCCTAAGATCATCGCCGGATAGGGGGATATATGCGCTGGATGCTGCTTGCCGTCGCTGTCGGACTTTCACCGGTTTTGGGGCAAGACGTGAAGAGCGACGACGCGCTCAAGGGAACACCGCCGCTCGACGCCGCGGCAATGCCGATGTGCAGTGGCGACATGGCCGCGCCCAAGACCGCCGCGATCCTGTCCGGCTATGGCGGCGGCGGCTTCCCGATCCGCACCTCCAGCCCCAAAGCGCAGGCCTATTTCGACAATGGCATGCAGCTCGCCCATGCCTTCGCGCACAAGGCCGCGATCCAGGCATTCCACGAAGCCGCAGGGCTCGATCCCAATTGCGCGATGTGCGTGTGGGGCGAAGCCTGGGCGTCAGGCCCGACGATCAACTATCCGATCCCGCCCGGGGATCAGGTCAAGCTCGCGGGCTTGGTGAACCGAGCTTCGTTTCTTTCACAGAATGGTCCGCCCAAAGAACGCGAACTGATCGCGGCTTTGGCGCTGCGCTATCAGAATGGCGGCGGTCGCGGCGCTGGCGACCGGGCCTTTGCTGAGGCGATGGCGGCGCTGGCGGTAAAATATCCGATCGACGACGAAATCGCGGTGATGGCCGCGGATGCGTGGATGATCCCCTCCGCGCTCGCCGGCAAGGATGCCAACATCGGCAAGGCCGTCGCGTTGCTGGAGGAGGTACTTCGGCGCAACCCGGATTACACCCCCGCCATCCATTTCTACATCCACGCGACCGAGATGGCGGGCTATCCCGGCCGTGCCGAGCGCTACGCCGACAAACTGGCGTCGCTTGCGCCCGCGGCCGCGCATCTCGTGCATATGCCGTCGCACACTTATTACCATATCGGCCGCTACCAGGACGCCGTCGACGCGAATGTTAAGGCGGTCGCACTCGGCATCGCCAATGCGAAACGGCTAGGCCTGCCCGAGCCTGATGGCGTGTGGGATTTGCCCTACCATGCGCACAACGTGCAATATGGCGTCGGCGGCGCGCTCATTTCGGGTGATGCCAAGGATGCCTTGGCGCTCAGCGAACCGCTTATCGCCGCGGCCTCGGTCAGCAAGCGCAAGGATCTTGGCGTGTTCCCGCAAATGGTCGCCGGCACCGGCTATTTCGCCGAGGCGCGCTTTGCCGATCCGCACAAGGTGTTGACCCTGCCTGAGCCGAGCCTGCCCTATGTGAAGGCCTATTGGCATTATGCGCGGGGCGAGGCCGCGGCGCGGCTGGGCGACGTCGCTTTGGTTCGCAAGGAAGCCGCCGCGATCCCGGATCGGATCGGCCCGGAAAAACCCGACGATGCCAGCGATGCCGCGGGCAGGATGATGCGGATCGCGCATCTTGTACTCGAGGGGCGCGCGGCGATGCTGGAGGACAGGCCTGAAATCGCGTTGGGCAAATTCAAGGCCGCAGCGAAGATGCAGGAAACCAAGGCGTTCCTCAGCTTCTCCGATCCGCCCGCTTTCTGGTATCCGGTACGGCGCGACATGGCGGCCGCCCTGCTGGCGATCGGCAAGCCCAAGGATGCGCTGCGCGAGGCCGATGCGACGCTCAAGACGACCCCGAAGGAGCCGGTGACGCTGGCAATCAAGGCGGAGGCCGAAGCGAAATTGGGCCAAGTGGCCGGAGAGGCTGCGAGAGTGACTGCCCGCTAGCAACACCTATTCCGTCATTCCCGCGAAGGCGGGAATCCACCGGGAGGGCACAGCCTAGCCGCCGAATGGATTCCCGCATCCGCGGGAATGACAGAACTGAGGGGGGGATAGGACCCGCCCCCGTCTACTTCAACCGGCGAGGAAGGCGTCCACCTTCTGCAGGAACACCGCCGGCTGATCGATCATGATGAAGTGATAGCTGCCGTCCACGCGCTCGACCTTGCGGTTAGGCAGCGACGCGTAGGCGCCGGTGTAAAGCGTGTCGAAAACCTGCTGCGGCGCGCCACTGCTCTCGTCCCAAGGATAGAGCATGGTGACGGGCACCGTGATCTTTGCGAGATCGGGACGGAGATCCGTGACCAGATCGTCGTAGAGCGCCTGGCCAACGACACGGTGATCGGAAGCACTGGCCGCGGCGATGGCGGCGTCGGCCTCGGCATTATGGCTCTTGATCAGGGGGGCCATCTGGCTGGGTTCGGCGGCGGCATAGGCTTCCTGGGTGCCGCTCACCGTCTTGTCGCGGATCATGGTCGCCTGTGGCTGCACCATCGGCACGGTCATCTGGGGGCCGAACATCATGCCGATATAGGGCAGCGAGTCGACGATCATGATCTTGCCCGCATCGCCGGGGTGCGCGATCGCGAGGCGCATCGCCATCGTGCCGCCGAGCGAATGGCCGATCACCGCCGCGCCCTGGAGATGGTTTGCGGCGATGTAAGCATGGACCGCCTCCACCACTGGATCAAAGACCGGACCGCTGGCGTTGCTGCCGGCAGGCGTGCCTGCGAAACCCGCGACCTGCACCACATGGACGCGGTGGTGGCCGCCGATATGGGCCACGGTCGCATCCCAGACATGCGCTGAACTAGCGAGGCCGGGGATCAGGATCACATCCGGCCCGGAGCCGGTGACGGTGACCGCGATGCGGTCAGATGCGAACGGCGCTGTGACCGTGGAAGTGGCGGCATAAGCGGCCGCGCCGTTGACGAGCTCACCATAGATGCCCGGGTGGATGAGCGGAAGGCAGGCGAGCGCGGCAAGGCGGAGCTTGAGACGGAGATTCATGGGTTCGATCCTTTAGGTTGATCAGTCTTCGGAAAAGATTTGCTCGATCGAGAGATCGAACAGGCGAGCGATGCGGAAGGCGAGCGGGAGCGAGGGATCATATTTCCCGGTCTCGATCGCGTTCACGCTTTGGCGGGAGACCTCGAGCTTGTCGGCGAGGTCGGCCTGGCTCCAGTCGCGTTCGGCACGGAGCACCTTGAGGCGGTTTTTCATCGGTCGCGCAAATTCATACCGCAGCCACCGATCCCAAGGCCGGCAAACCAGACGACTGCGACGTAGAACATCGGCAGGTGGGGCAGCCCCGCATCCTCGAGAAAGCCCCAGAGCGTGGTTGCGGCGAGCGTGAACCCGGTCGCCCACAGGACCTGGCGGACCATCCGCATCCGCAGATATTCGTCCTGTTCTTCGATCAGATAGCGACCGACGAAGACGAAGATCGCGATGACCGGCAGTGCCGGAAGCACCGCCAGCGCGTAGCTGGCCGGCGCCGGCACAAGCGCATGACGAAGCGCATATTGCTCGCCCACCAGCAGTACCGCGTAGCTCAGCGATGCCAGGATAACCCGGCGATTGTAGCGTCGCTGCGCGCTGTTCATTCCCAGAAACGACATGACTGCTTTCCTTGTCCTTATGACAAGGGTGCTTGTCTCACGAGTCGCGGACTATGTCAAGTACACGCGACATTATGTCAGCCACACTTATCAAACCCGCTGTGTCCCCCTCAAATCCCCACGCGAGGCCGGCGTGGCCGCCTCCTCGTTCAGTGGATCGAGAGCGGGCATATTTCGGCGGCATGGATCGTGATCACGTAGGGACCTCCGATCCGCTCATAGGTACAGATACGGGACATGCCCTCGACGGTCTGGCTCTTGAAGAAGGCGATCCCCGCTTGGGGCGGATGAAATTGACGGGGCGGCGCATCAGTCGGCGGCGGAGCAGGCGGAGGCGCGGCCCGGGCCAAGGCAGCCAGGTCTTCCCGACGTCGTGCATAGCCGCGTTCGACACATAAGGCGAAGGCGTCGCTGCCCGGCTGAAACCCGTAGGCGTTACAGTCGAGGCGTGCGGCATCGAGGAGATTTGCGGCGCAGGCAGGCAGGAGCGGCAGCAAGGCTATCGCTGCGAGCGGCGTCCACATCGTGGTCTTCTCGTCAGGCAATTCCGGCCCTCCGGTCGCACAACAAGAAAAGGGCGCCGAGCCATTAGCTCCGCGCCCCCTTCATGATCGAGCTTCGTGCTTCCGACCCCTGTTAGAGATCGTCTTCGGGTTCGGGACCGGTCATCATCTTTTCGGCTACCTCGGCGGTGTTGTTGCGAATCGCCTTTTCCAGCCTGGCGCAAACCTCCGGATTCTCGCGCAGGTAGATTTTGGCATTCTCACGGCCCTGGCCGATGCGGATGCTGTCATAACTGAACCAGGCGCCCGATTTCTCGACCATACCGGCCTTGACGCCGAGGTCGAGGATTTCGCCGACCTTCGAGATGCCCTCGCCATACATGATGTCGAACTCGACCTGCTTGAACGGCGGGGCGACCTTGTTCTTGACGACCTTCACCCGCGTGGTGTTGCCGACGATATCGTCGCGATCCTTGATCTGGCCGGTGCGGCGGATATCGAGCCGGCACGAGGCGTAGAATTTGAGCGCGTTGCCGCCGGTGGTCGTCTCCGGATTGCCGTACATCACGCCGATCTTCATGCGGATCTGGTTGATGAAGATGACGAGCGTACGCGAGCGACTGATCGAGCCGGTGATCTTCCTGAGCGCCTGGCTCATCAGACGCGCCTGGAGGCCGACATGGCTGTCACCCATCTCGCCTTCGATTTCCGCCCGGGGCACCAGGGCGGCGACCGAATCGATCACCAGCACGTCGATCGCGTTCGATCGAACCAGCGTATCGGTGATTTCGAGCGCCTGTTCGCCCGTATCGGGCTGGCTGACGATCAGATTGTCGATGTCGACGCCCAGTTTCTTGGCATAAGCCGGATCGAGCGCATGTTCGGCGTCGATGAAGGCGGCGGTTCCGCCGGCCTTCTGCGCCTCGGCAATGGCGTGGAGCGCGAGCGTGGTCTTGCCCGACGATTCCGGCCCGTAGATTTCAACGATACGACCGCGCGGCAGGCCACCAATGCCAAGCGCGATGTCGAGCCCGAGGCTGCCGGTCGAGATCGCCTCGATCTCGATCTTCTCGCGGCTGCCGAGCTTCATCGCGCTACCCTTGCCGAAGGCGCGGTCGATTTGCGCCAATGCGGCGTCGAGCGCCTTCTGCCGTTCGCTCGTGCTTGCCATATCGCCGTCGATCACCTTCAGAGAAGCCGCCATGTCCTAAGCTCCGTCGCTAGAGGAAGTCCGTCACATCTTCAACGTTCGTGACGACCTCGTACACGGAATGTTCCATGAGAACAAGAGGGGAACTTTTGGAACGTCATGTCGCCTCGGATCGCCCCGGTTTCCAGGCGATGTCCTAAAGTGAGCTGACCGCGACGGCTTCCAGTGCCTGTTGCACGCCATCGAGCGTGAACGGCTTTGCCAGTTGGTGCGCATCGGCATGCGTCGCCGGCGGGGGATCGACATGCCCGCCGCTGGCGACGACGAATCCGATGCCTTTCGCCTTGAGCGAGTCCGCCACTGGCCAGCAGGGGCCGTCGCGGAGATTGACGTCGAGGATCGCGACATCGAACCCGCCCTCTTCGATGCGCACCAACGCCTCGGCGACGCTATCGCAATTGCCCGCCAGATTGTGGCCGAGCATGTCGATGAAATCCTCGATCATCATCGCGATAAGGGGTTCGTCTTCGATCACGAGGACGGACAAGGATGCGCTCATTTCGGAGGCAATATAGCGCTAAAATCCCGCCGCAAAGGCAAAATCCTCTTGACCTACATCAAGCTGGGGGCAGCAGCGCATCACGCGCCGCCTGGCCGAGTTGCTGGACCGAAAACGGTTTGGGCAGGAACGACACACGATCGATGTCGATCGACTTGCGCAATTGCTCTTCCGCATAGCCAGACATGAAGAGGATTTTGAGATCCGGATATTTGGCGCGCGCGGCGCGGACCAGGGTCGGTCCATCCATCTGCGGCATCACAACATCGGAAATGAGCAGGTCGATCTCCACTCCCTCCTCCAGCAATTCGAGCGCCTCCTCGCCATTGTTCGCGGTGAGCACCTGGTAACCCTGCCGCGTCAGCGCACGTTCGGCGACCGCGCGCACCATCGCCTCGTCCTCCACCAGCAGGATCGT
>Ga0070675_100000663_pt1 | contig 23791 bp, 24 predicted proteins | sample KBSM43metaG_FD_65343 | JGI IMG/M metagenome (GOLD analysis project Ga0070675, IMG submission 65343) | Miscanthus rhizosphere microbial communities from Kellogg Biological Station, Michigan, USA - KBS M4-3 metaG | ecosystem: Host-associated > Plants > Roots > Rhizosphere > Soil ... | reverse complement strand
CAGCCAGCGCTGAAGGATCAGAGTGTCGATCTCGCGGCGGCAGCGCAGGCCGCGCACTGGTTCGATCACGCGCGCTTCCATCCCGAGATGCGTCGCGTGCTGCGGCCCGATGGTGTGCTGGCGATCTGGACCTACGGCATCGCGCTCGTCGAGCCGCAGATCGATGCCGTCGTTCGTTATTACTATAACGACGTCGTCGGGCCCTACTGGCCGCCCGAGCGGCGCCACGTCGAGAACGCCTATCGCGATCTGCCGTTTCCGTGGCACGAGGTGACAGTGCCGCAATTCCAGCTCCGTCTCGACTGGACGCTGGATGATTTCATCGGCTACGTGAGCACCTGGTCCGCGACCCAGCGGTATACCAAGGTGTCCGGCGCCGACCCGCTGCCGAGCTTACGTGCTGAAATCGCTCCGCTGTGGGGCGCCAATACCCGACCGGTCGTGTGGCCGCTGCACCTGAGAGTCGGGAGACCCTGAGAGATAGAGGAAGGATCTGCAATGAATTCCAAGCTGCTCGCTTTCGCCATCGCCTGCACGCCGCTGCTCGCCGCCGCCGAGACCACCACGGGCCCGGGCGGGGCGGCCGGCATTCTGAAGTCGGGTGTGTACCTGCAGAACCTGGACAAGTCGGTGCGGCCGCAGGACGACTTCTATCGACACATCAACGGCGGCTGGCTCACCAATACGCAGATCCCGGCCGATCGCTCCAACTACGGCACGTTCACCAAGCTGCAGGAAGATGCAGAACATGACCTGCGCGACATCCTCGAAGAGGCCGCGAAAGCCAAAGCACCCGCCGGCAGCGACACGCAGAAAGTCGGCGACTACTACGCGAGCTTTCTCGATGAGGCCACGGTCGAGTCGCGCGGACTGAAGCCGTTGCAGGACGAGCTCGCGCGCATCGACGCGCTCAAGACGAAGCAGGATCTCGCCGGCTACATCGGGCATGGGCAGCGGCTGTTCGTCGCGCAACCGTTCGCGTACTACGTCGCGGTCGACGAGAAGAATTCGACGCAGTACGTCAGCACGGTCACGCAGACCGGCCTCGGCATGCCGGATCGCGACTATTACTTGTCGGATGACGCGAAGCTCAAGGGCATCCGCGACAAGTACGAGCCCTACGTGCGCGACTTGCTCGCGCTGGCCAACACGCCGGATGCAGAGGGCGCGGCAAAGAAGATCTATTCGATCGAATCGCGTATCGCCACTGCTCACTGGACGCGCGTGCAGAATCGCGACGCCGAGAAGACCTACAACCGTTACGATCGCGCAGCACTCGCGAAGCTGATGCCAGCGTTCGACTGGGATGCGTTCCTGCGTGGCGCACAGATTCCGAGCGAGCAAGTGTCGGCGATGATCGTGACGCAGCCGAGCTACTTCGAAGCGCTCAACAAGCTGTTCGCCGATGTGCCCGTCGCCGACTGGCGCGTTTATCTCCGCTACAAGCTGCTGAGCACCTATGCGCCGGACCTGCCGGCGAAGATCGTGCAACGGCAGTTCGAGTTCAGCGGCCGCACCGTGTCGGGCATCGAAGAGCTGAAGCCGCGCTGGAAACGCGGTGTCGACACGATCGAAGGCGCGGTCGGCGATCTCGTCGGCAAGGTGTACGTCGAGCGTAACTTCAAGCCGGAGCAGAAGCAGCGCATCGACGCGCTCGTCAAGAACCTGCTGGCAGCATTCGACGGCGGTATCGACCAGCTCGAATGGATGACGCCGGACACCAAGCGCAAGGCGCACGAGAAGCTGGCGCTGTTCACCACCAAGATCGGCTATCCCGACAAGTGGCGCGACTGGTCGAAGCTCGAGATCCGCCGCGACGATCTGATCGGCAACGAGATGCGCGCTGCCGCGGTGGTGTTCGATCGCGGCGTCAACAAGCTCGGCGGTCCGATCGATCGCACCGAGTGGCTGATGACGCCGCAGACCGTGAATGCGTACTACAACCCGCCGACCAACGAGATCGTGTTCCCGGCGGCGATGCTGCAGCCGCCGTTCTTCGACGTGACAGTCGACGACGCGCTGAACTACGGGGCCATCGGCTCCGTCATCGGTCACGAGATCAGCCACGGCTTCGACGACCAGGGCCGGCGCTACGACGGCCACGGCAATCTCAACGACTGGTGGGCGCCGGCGGACAACGAGGAATTCACCAATCGCGCGAAGCAGTTCGGCGCGCAGTACGAAGCGTCGAGTCCGCTGCCGGGCACGCACGTCAACAGCGGCCTGACGATGGGCGAGAACATCGCCGATCTGGCCGGCGTCGCGATGGCCTATCGCGCGTACAAGATCTCGTTGAAGGGCAAACCTGCGCCGGTGATCGACGGCTACACGGGCGACCAGCGCTTCTTCATCGGCTGGGCGCAAGGCTGGGCCCGCAAGTACCGCGATGACGAGCTGCGGCGCCGGCTGCTGACGGATCCGCATAGCCCGAGCGAGTACCGCACCAACATCATCGTCTCCGACCTGCCGGAGTTCTACGCGGCCTTCGACGTCAAGCCCGGCGACAAGATGTATCGGGCACCCGCCGAGCGCGTGAAAATCTGGTAGTCATCGGAACTCCGACAGACACTCAGGTCTTTCCACCTTGACGCCCGCTCTGCGGGTATCCTGCGTCGTCTGTTCGGAACGAAAAGGGCCCGGGTATGCCATTTTTGCGCGCCACCTTCCTGCTGCTCCTGACCGCCTTGTTGGGCGGCTGCGGCTACAACACCTTGCAGCAGCAGGACGAGCAGGTCACCTCCGCGTGGTCGGAGGTGTTGAACCAGTACCAGCGGCGCGCGGACCTCGTGCCGAACCTGGTCAACACGGTGAAGGGTGCGGTCGCGGCGGAGAAGGACATTCTCGACAGCGTCGTCGAAGCGCGCGCCAAGGCGACGTCGATTCAGGCGACGCCGGAGCTGATCAACGATCCGCAGGCGTTCCGGCAATGGCAGGCGGCGCAGGGCGAGCTCAGCTCGGCGCTGTCGCGGCTGATGGTGGTCGTCGAGCGCTATCCCGATCTGAAATCGATCTCCGGCTTCAGCGATCTGCGCGCGCAGCTCGAAGGCACCGAGAATCGCATCGCCGTCGCCCGCAAGCGCTACATCGATGCCGTGCAGGCCTACAACATCACGGTGCGCTCGTTCCCCTCGAACCTGACCGCGAAGATGTTCGGCCACACGCCGAAGCAGAATTTCACGGTCCAGGACGAGGCAACGATCTCCAAGCCGCCGACCGTCGACTTCAACACCCCCGCTCAGCCCGAGCCCAAGCCCGAGAACCCGGGCTGACATCGCATCCATGCCCGCGCGCTGGCTAAGACTGCCGGCACTTTCGCTGCTGCTGCTCCTCGGCTTCGGTGCGCACGCCGAAGTTGCGGTGCCGCCGCTGCGTTCGCCCGTGACTGACCTCACGGGCACGCTCACAGCAGAGCAGAGCGCAACACTCGAACAACAGCTGCGTGCATTCGAAGCGAAGAAGGGCAGTCAGATCGCAGTGCTGATCGTGCCGACGACGCAGCCGGAAACGATCCAGCAATATTCCTTCCGCGTCGCCGAGGCGTGGAAGCTTGGCCGTCGCGGAGTGAACGACGGCGCGTTGCTGGCGATCGCCAAGAACGACCGCGCCGTCTGGATCCAGGTCGGCTACGGCCTCGAAGGCGCGCTGCCGGACGTGCTCGCGAATCGCATCGTCGAACAGGTGATCGTGCCGCGCTTTCGCAGCGGCGATTTCTTCGGCGGCATCAGCGAAGCCATCACGCGCATGATCGCGCTGGTCGAAGGCGAGCCGTTGCCGGAGCCGACGAACAGTCAGCGCAGCGCGCCGGGTGCGGACGGCTTGGGTTCGGTGATGCCAGTGCTGTTGCTTCTGGTCTTTGTCGGCGGCGGCATCTTGCGAAGAATCCTGGGCAGGTTCGGCGGCGCGTCGGTCACTGCAGGCCTCGCGGCGGCGATCGTGTGGTTCCTGACCAGCACACTGGTGATCGCAATTGGCGCGGCCGTGATCGCCTTCGTCATCGCATTGCTCGGGGGCGGAGGCGGCGGCGGCTGGAGTTCGGGTCGCCGCGGCTGGGGCGGATACACGGGCGGCTGGGGTGGCGGCGGTTTCGGTGGCGGAGGAGGCGGTGGCTGGAGCGGCGGCGGCGGGACCTTCGGCGGCGGCGGAGCAGGAGGACGTTGGTGAGCCTGCAGCGCATCGCTCGTCATCTCGTTCTGCCGCACTGGAGCGTGCGTCGCGCGTTCGACACGGCAACGCTGCAGGCGATCGACCAGGCTATTTCCGACACGGAGCGCAGCCACGGCGGCGAAATCCGTTTCGCAGTCGATGCGAGCGCGCACCCGATCGACTTGATGCGCGGCATCACGCCGCGTCACCAGGCGATGCGGGCCTTCGCACGGCTCGGCGTCTGGGACACCGAAGCGAACAATGGCGTCCTCATTTATGTCTCGTGGGCCGACCGCGACGTCGAGATCGTCGCCGATCGCGGCTTCAACGGCCTGGTCAGCGAGCAGGAATGGGCGGACGTCTGCCGGCGCATGGAGCAATCGTTCGCACGCGGCTCGCCGCGGCAGGCGAGCGTCGACGGCATCCGTGCCGCCGGTGTGTTGATCGCGCGACACTTCCCGACCCGTGACCGGGACGAACTGCCCAACCGCCCGGCGTTGCTGTAATAATGCCCGCCATGAATCTCCCGCTCGCCGTCCGCCTGACTGCCGTTTGCTTTGCGTTGAGTCTCGCCGGCTGTCAGATGATCCAGCGGAAGCCGGAGCCGCCGCCGCCACCACCTCCGCCGCCGGCGATTCACGACCCGGTCGCGACGCATCTGTTCAGCATCGGCTCCGCGGACGATGAAGTTGTCGGCCAGCTGCAGACCACCAAGGTGATGGGCGAGGACACGCTCCCCGACATCGCACGTCGCTTCAATCTCGGCTATGAAGAAATCGCGCGCGCCAATCCCGGCGTCGATCCGTGGGTGCCGGGCGAGGGACGCGAGATCGTGTTGCCGACGCAGTTCGTGCTGCCCGACGCGCCGCACGAAGGTCTCGTGATCAACCTCGCGCAGTTGCGCGTCTTCTACTTCCCGAAGATGAAAGAAGGCGAGCCGCAGACGGTGATCACGCATCCGATCGGCATCGGCAAGGTTGGCTGGCAAACACCCGAAGGCACGACCAAGGTCACCGGCAAGCGCACCAATCCCACCTGGGTCCCGCCGGTATCGGTGCGCAAGGAGCACAAGGAAGCGGGCGATCCGCTGCCGGCGAAAGTGCCGCCGGGTCCGGACAATCCGCTCGGCGCGTACGCGATGACGCTCGGCTGGCCGAGCTATCTGATTCACGGCACGAACAAGCCGTACGGCGTCGGCTTGCGCTCCAGCCACGGCTGCATGCGCTTCTATCCCGAGGACATCGGCGAGCTGTACGAGAAGATTCCGGTCGGCACCAAGGTGACGGTGGTCAATCAGCCGTTCGTCTTTGGCTGGCATGAAGGCGCGCTGTACGTGCAGGCGTTCCCGGTGATGGAAGACGATCAGCGCGAGCATCCCAAGGCCGCAGACACGCTGCTGAACGCCGCGATCTCCGACGAGATGTGGCAGAAGGTGAAGTACCACGGCTCTGCAATCGACCTCGAGCTCGTGAATAGTCTGGTCGCGGCTCCTCGCGGCATCGCGTTGCCGGTATCGAAGCCGAAGATAACGTTGGACGGTTACGTCGCCGCTGCCCGCCACGTCGAGAATCGCGTGCCCGCGGGCGCGAACTGGAATGGCAGCGAAGAGATGTACTACACCGCCGAGGAATTCGAGGCGGCGCGTGCCGGAACGCCGCTGCCGAAGAAGGCGCCGAAGGCCACGAAGAAGAGCACGCCCAAGCCGGCCCTCGCGAGCGACTCAGGCGCGACCGGTTCGCGCTAAAGAGTCAGGCTAAAGCCTGACCCACCCGGAGGCTGTGGGTCGGGCTTTAGCCTGACATTCAGCTGTCATCTCGACGTCCTACCCTGCGGCGGTCTCAACGACCGCCGGAGCTTGCATGCGCATCCTGATGATCTCGGACGTCTATTTTCCGCGGATCAACGGCGTTTCCACCTCCATCCAGACCTTCCGCCGCGGTCTGCACGCTGCCGGCCATGAAACGATCCTGATTGCGCCCGAGTATCCGGGCGCCGCGCCCGATATCGAGCCGGACATCCTGCGAGTGCCTTCGCGCGGCGTGCCGCGTGACCCGGAAGATCGCGCGATGAAGCTCGGCGCGATCCGCGCGTTGCGTCCGCAGCTCGAGAAGCTGGAGCCGGACCTGGTGCACATCCAGACTCCATTCATCGCTCACTACCAAGGCACCGCTCTCGCGCGTGCACTGCGCGTTCCGGTCATCGAGACCTATCACACGTACTTCGAAGAGTACTTGCATCACTACGTGCCGCTGCTGCCGCGCGCGGTGATGCGATTCATAGCGCGCCGCTTCACCGTTTCCCAGTGCAACGTGCTCGACGCGCTCGTCGTGCCTTCGCGTGCGATGGAGCAGGCGCTGCTCGACTACGGCGTGCAGTGCCCGATGCACATCATTCCGACCGGCATGGAGATGGACCGTTTCGCCAGCGGCGACGGGCAGCGTTTTCGCGCGCAACTCGGCATCGCGCCGGGGCAGCCGGTGCTGGTGCACGTCGGGCGCATCGCGCACGAGAAGAACATCGAGTTCCTGTTTCGCATGTTCGAGATCGTCGTGCGCAGCAAACCCGGCGCAGTGTTCGTGGTCGCGGGTGAAGGGCCGGCGCTGACCTCGTGCAAGGCGTACGTCCGCACGCTCGGGCTGGCACAGCAGGTGCGCTTCGTCGGCTACCTCTCGCGCGAGCGCGAGCTGCTCGACTGCTACCGCGCCGGGGATCTGTTCGTCTTCTCCTCGAAAACCGAGACGCAAGGCCTCGTGCTGCTCGAATCGCTGGCGCTCGGTGTCCCGGTCGTCTCGACGGCGCACATGGGCACGGCTGACATCGTCAACCCGCAGCGCGGCGCGCACGTCGCGCCCGATGACGAAGCCGAGTTCGCAAACACCGTCGTGCGCTTGCTCGACGATGCACCGCGGCGTGCGGCCATGTCTGCCGAAGCCCGTGCGTACGCCGCGACCTGGTCGGCTACGGCGATGGCCGACCGGCTCGCCGGGCTGTACTCGGCGGTGCTCGGGCAAGTTTCGCGGAACTCCCCCGTATCGCAGCCCGTATAAACCCCGTATACCCTGGTGACACAAGCACCGGGTCACTCCTTTGCGGGGAGATCCACCATGCGTTGGGAAGGGCGGCGCGAAAGCTCGAACATTGAAGATCGTCGCGGCATGCGTTTCGGCCGCGCCGGCGGCATCGGCCTGGGCACGATCGTTCTCGCGCTCGTGGCTGCTTATTTCGGTGTCGATCCTTCGGTGGTCTTGCAGGGAACGCAGCCTTCGCAGCAGGCCGAACAGGGTCCGTACAACGAGTCGGCTGAAGAGGCGGACCTGCGTCATTTCGTCGGTTTCGTGCTCGCGGATACCGAGGATGCGTGGGGCGCCATCTTCGCCGCGGCCGGTCGAACCTACGAACCGCCGACGCTCGTTCTGTTCTCCGGCGCGGTCGAGTCGGCGTGCGGGTTCGCGCAGGCGGCGGTCGGCCCGTTCTACTGTCCCGGTGACCGTAAGGTGTACATCGACTTGTCCTTCTACCAGGACTTGCAGAAGCGCTTCGGCGCCCCGGGCGACTTCGCGCAGGCTTACGTCGTTGCGCACGAAGTCGGACATCACGTGCAGACGCTGCTCGGCATCTCCGAACGCAGCACGGCCGCGCGGCAGCGTGCGAGCGAAGCGGAGGCGAACGCGCTTTCGGTCCGGCAGGAGTTGCAGGCGGACTGCTTCGCCGGCATCTGGGCGCACAACGCGGATCGCTCGCGGCAAGTGCTGGAAGCAGGCGACGTCGAAGAAGGGTTGAACGCGGCGGCCGCGATCGGCGACGACCGCTTGCAGAAGCAGTCGCAGGGTTACGTCTCGCCGGAATCGTTCACGCACGGCAGCTCCGAGCAACGCGTGCGTTGGTTCAAGCGCGGCTTCGAGCAAGGCAAGGTCGACGCGTGCGACACGTTCGCGTCGCGCGACTTGTAAGCTCCGCCGACACACGCACTCGCCTGCTTTCCTTGTGCTAAGTTACGCGCCACAAGAAAGAGGGGAGGCAAGGTGCCCGAGCGTTCGCTCGAAGGTATCCAGATCACTGAAACGCCGGGCGCCGAGCAACCGATCGCACGTGCAAGCGCGCACTTGACGGCATTCGTTGGCCGCACGCTGCGCGGCCCCATCGATCGCCCGGTCCCCATCCAGAGCTTCGCGGATTTTCAGCAGGAGTTCGGCGGCTTGTGGCAGCCGAGTCCGCTGTCTTACGCAGTCGAGCATTTCTTCGAGCAGGGCGGACGACAGGCAGTGATCGTTCGCGTCGCGAACGGCGCGGCGCCGGTCACTCTCTCGCTTCGTTGCGGGCGACAGACTTTGCAGATCGAAGCGCGCGCTCCCGGGACGCGCGAGTTCCTGCGCGCCTCGATCGATTACGACCAGCTCGATGCCGACGACGAGCACCGCTTCAACCTGGTCGTGCAGCGAGTGCGCTCGCCCGGCTCGGAACGCATCGAAGCGCAGGAGACCTTCCGCGGGTTGTCGATCGATCCGTCGTCGCCGCGCTTCGTCGGCTTTGCATTGCTCGAATCGCATCTGGTGCGCGTGCGCGGCGAAGTGCCGACCGTGCGGCCCGATCGCACGCTGATGCCCGGCACGAATCTGCCGGTCGGCTACGTCAGCTCCAATCCGGACGGCGACGACGGGCGGCCGATCAGCGACTACGACGTCATCGGCTCTGCGACGCGGCGCTCTGGCCTGTTCGCGCTCGAAGACGTCGACGAACTCGCCTTCTTATATATACCGCCGCTGACGCGTACCGTGGACGTCGGCGTCAGCACCGTGCTGGTCGCTGCTAAGTTCTGTCGCCAGCGGCGTGCGATGTTGATCGTCGATCCGCCGACCGCGTGGCACAGCGCCTCCGAAGCGGTGCTTGGGCTGAAGCGCCTGAACTTCCACAGCGACCATGCCTTGATGTTTTTCCCGCGCATCGTCGCAACCGATCGGTTGCGTGGCCGGCCCGAGATATTCGGTAACGGCGGAGCGGTCGCAGGATTGTTGTCGCGAACAGGCGAGGCTGTTTCCGCCGCGATCGCGGCACGAGATCCGGAGCCGCTATTGCGCGCAGGTACGCGGCTCGCGCGTGAAGTGGCAGCGGCCGATCGCTGGTCGCTCTCGGCTCACGGCGTCAATGTGCTGCACGCTGTCCGCAGCGCAGATCGCGAGCGGCCGCCGTTACGAACTCTGGCCTGCGGCGCGAGCGCTTCGTCAGACTGGTCGTATCTGTCGCAGCGCCGGTTCGCATTGTTCGTGATCAACTCGATCGAGCGCGGCACCCGCTGGTGCGTGCTGCGTCCGGGCGATCCGATAGTGTGGGAGCGCGTCGCGGCGCAGGTGCGGCGTTTCTTGGCTGAGTTGCACAGCACCGGTGCGTTCGCGTCGGTGCCGCCCGATCAGGCGTATTGCGTGATCTGCGACGAGCGAATCAACGAGGAAAGCGAGCCGCACATCGTCAACATCCTGGTGCAGTTCGCGGCGACGCACGCCGGCGAGTATCACAGCTTCATGGTTTCGCACTCGGTGAACGGCGCGACGGTGCGGCCGGTGCTGGTGAATCGACTCGAAGCGTCGCTGCTGGTGGCGCCGGAGCTGGAGCAGGAGATCACGATCCGGATCGATCCGCGGGATGGCTCGCTGCTCAGCGAGAGCTATTGAGAGAACGGTCGTTGGAGATCTGTAGGTCGGGCTTCAGCCCGACACTCCGTGCCGGAAGAAGAAAGACTCTCGCAAAGACCGCCAAGATCGCCAAGGCCGGAAAAGACATTGAAAATTCCGAAGAGGAAGATCCTGGAAGTTTGAATCTCTGGTTTTTCTTGGCGGACTTGGCGATCTTGGCGAGAGATTTTCTTGCTCCGCACGGATTGTCGGGCTGAAGCCCGACCTACAGCCCTACTTCCGCTTCCACAATACTTCTTGCCCGTTCTCGTGTCGCGCCAACACGCGCGCGACCACGAACAGCAGATCCGACAATCGATTCAAATATCGCGTCACTTGCGGCGCGACGTCTTCGCTCTGCGCCAGCGCCCACGCATTACGTTCCGCGCGTCGCGCAATCGCACGCGCTACGTGACACGCCGCAGCCGCCGGTCCGCCACCGGGCAAAATGAATTCCTTCAGCGGCGGCAGTGGTTCGTTGAAACGATCCAGGCATTGCTCGAGCTGATCGATGTGACTGTCCTGGATCGCGCGATAGCCGGGCACTGCCAGCTCGCCGCCGAGATCGAACAGCTCGTGCTGAATCTGCGTCAGTGCGTCGCTCACTCCGGCGGGTAGGTTGGGCACCGCGAGGATCACGCCGATCGCGCTGTTCGCTTCGTCGACCGTGCCGTACGCCTCGATGCGCGCGTGCGTCTTCGCCACTCGCGAGCCGTCGCCCAGGCCGGTGGTGCCGTCGTCGCCGGTGCGGGTGTAGATCTTGCTCAGCCGGTGGCCCATGGATCATCTCCTCGACCTTCGAGCGGTCGCCGACGGCTACGTTAGCATCAGTGCCGCCACAGCAGCACTCCAGCGGCCAACGCCAGCATGAGCGCCCAGAGCAGCGCGCACGCTTCGAGATAGATATACAGGGCTCGGCGCAGATCGCCGGCACTCGGGCGACGACCGGCGCCGAACAGCGGTCGCTCGTGCAGTACGCCTTCGTACGTCGTGGCGCCGCCGAGCTCGACTTCGAGCGCGCCGGCCATCGCGGCTTCGGGCCAGCCGGCGTTAGGCGATGCGTGGCGCGACGCGTCTCGCCACATCACGCGCAATCCGCCGCCGCCTGCAAGAACGATCAGGCATCCGGCGACGCGTGCGGGAATGAGATTCGCAACGTCATCGGCGCGTGCTGCCGCCCAGCCGAACGCGCGCCAGCGTGGCTCGCGATGACCGATGAGACTGTCGGCCGTGTTCAACGCTTTGTACGCGAACAATCCCGGCAGGCCGCCGACGGCGAGCCAGAATGCGGGCGCGACGATGCCATCGTTGAAGCTTTCCGCCAGGCTTTCGATGGCAGCCGCCGAGACGTCCGACGAGGTGAGCTGCGCGGTGTCGCGTCCGACGATCTTCGAAACCGCCGCGCGCGCAGCGTCGAGATCATCGCCTTCCAACGATCGCAACACATCGCGAACATGCGAGTAGAGACTTCGCTGCGCCAAGCCCATCGTCGCGGCCAGCACCACGATGATCATTCCGAACCGCAGCTGCAGCGCGCCGCGTTGGATGGCGTAACCGACGACGCCAGCACTGCCGGCGACGATCATCATCGCGACGATGCCGAGTGCCCGGCGTGTCGCGACGCTGCGCGCCGGATCATTCCAGCGTCGTTCCAGTGTCTCGATGAGCTTGCCGATCCAGACGACCGGATGCGCGATGCGCGCGTACAAAGCCTGCGGATAGCCGATGCATGCCTCGACCGCGAGCGCCGCGGCCGGCAGCCAGATCTCAGCCGGCATGGCGGCCGTGGATCGCGATCAGCGGCGTGCCGCGCTCGCGCACCGACAGCCATTGCGCGTCGATTCCGTACACCTCGCGCAAGGTCGGCGGCGTCAGCGCTGCTTCCGGCGTGCCGTCCGCAACGATGCGGCCGTGATGGATCACGACGACCCGATCGGCGATGCGTGCAGCGAGCGCGAGATCGTGAATCGTCAGCACGATGCCGTGACCTTGCCCTGCGAGCGAGCGCAGCAGGTCTGCAGCTTCGAATTGATGCGCCGGGTCGAGTCCCGCGAACGGCTCGTCGGCCAGGATCCAATCCGCTTCGCCGGCCAGCACGCGGGCGAGCAGCACCCGCGCTCGTTCGCCGCCCGACAGAGTGGTGACTACTCGCTGCGACCACTGCGTCGTACGAGTCGCCTGCATCGCACGGCGCACGGCTGCGTCGTTCTCCGCATCGCTGGCGCGATGGCGAAATGGAATCCGACCCAGCGCGACCAGCGTGGCGACGTCGACGGGCCACGAGATTTCCGCAATCTGCGGCAGGAAGGCGATGCGTCGCGCTCGCTCGTCCGCCGCCAGCGAGCCGAGCGGTGTCTGGTCGAGCTCCACGATTCCATGCGACGGACGCAGCAGGCCAGCCATGCAGCCGAGCAGCGTCGACTTGCCTGCGCCATTCGGACCGAGCACGACCGTCACGCTGCCGGAAGCGAACTGCACGGCGATCGAATCGAGGATGCGACGTCCGCTACGCTCGAACGTCAGCTCCGCAACCTGCAATCGGGAATCGATCTTCACGTGACCTGCCTGCGCATCGAATAGAGCAAAGCGAAGAAGAAGGGCGCGCCGATCAGCGACATCACGACGCCGAGCTGTACTTCCGAGCCGCCCGGCAGCAGTCGCACTACGATATCGCCGGCGAGCACGAGAGCGGCGCCGCCGACCGCGCTGGGCACGAGCAGCGACGAGGGCTTTGCGCCCATGAGCGGACGCAACAGGTGCGGCACGACGAGTCCGACGAAGCCGATGATGCCGGACACTGCAACGCTCGCACCGACGACCAGGCCGACGCCGCCGGCCAATTGCCATTGCGCGCGACCGAGATCGATGCCGAGCGAGCGAGCGCCGGTTTCGCCGAGAGTCAGCGCATCGAGTGCCTGCCGCGAAGTCAGTATCAGCGCCGCGCCGACGATGACCAGCGGTGTCGAGATGGCGAGATCGTCGAGACTGCGGTCGGCGAGTGCGCCGAGTAGCCAGCGTACGATTTCACCAGCCGCCCACGGGCTCGGCGACAGCGACAGGACCAGAGCGATGCCCGCGACGGCGATCGCGCTGAGAATGACGCCCGAGAGCACCAACGTCAGTGTGCTCGCTGCCAGGCCTGCGAGCAGGAACAACGCGGCCATGCCGACGATCGCGCCCGCGACGCCGCTCAGCGGCAAGATCCAGGGATGCAGGTCGGCGATGCCCAGGAAGATGCTCAATACTGCGCCGAATCCGGCCATCGAAGAGACGCCGAGCGTGCCGGGATCGGCGAGCGGATTACGCAGATAGCCCTGCAGCGCTGCGCCCGCGAGGCCGAGTGCGCCGCCGATCACAATGCCCAGCAGTGCGCGCGGCAGCCGCAGCTCCAGCAGAATCGTGCGACCGATCGCATCCTGGTCGAGCCAGACGTTCCAGCCGAGCACGATGCGCCCGACGACGATCGACACGATTGCGAGCACCAATACGAGCGTCAGCAGCGAGGGCATGATCCAGCGTCGCGCCGTCATCGTGCGGCCTGCGCGCGAAAAGCTGCGTAGGTGGCGTCGCGTGCACGCGCGAGCGCGGCAGCCTCTTCCACGATCGTCGGTCCGGAGCAGTACATGAAGCGCGCCGGGAAATCCCAGCGCTTCGAGTGAACCTTGCGCAGCGCGCGGTGCTGCACGACCCGCGCCGCCTGCGTGCCATCCGCTCCCGGAATTTCGCCGACGAGCAACAGATCGGGTGGTGCGGACAGGAGCAGCTCCAGCTGCATCGGCTGATGTGTCTTGATGCCGTAGCGTGCCGCGAGATTGTCGAGGCCGACTGTCTGCATCAGATCGTCCGTGACCGTACTCCCGCCCGCAGTCAGTCCGCCGGTTTCGTAGACGGCGGCAGTGAGTCTGGGTGCGCCGGGCGGCAGACGGGCGGCCTCGATCGCGCGCTCGATCCGGGTGACGAGCGCTTCGCCGGCTGCGGCGTTGTCGACCAGTGCGGCGATCTGGCGAATCTGCGCGAGGCTTTCCTTCACGGAGAACGGGACGTCGAACAATTCGTAGTGAATGCCGACGCGTCGCAGCGCGTTGCGCGTCGGAATCGCGGAGTGGCGGCTGGCGAGAACGAGGTCGGGTCGCAAGGCGACGATTTCCTCGGCCGACTCGTAGGTGATCGGCAGAGTCTGCGCCAGCGCCGCGATCGGCGAGCGCAGCGGATCGCGCGAGTAATGACTGATCGCGGCGATACGCTCTTTCGGCACCAGCTCGACGAGAATCGCATCGAGGCATTGATTCAGCGAGACGATCCGCGTCGGCGCATCCGCCTGCGCGTGCGCACTCGTCGCAGCGAGCAGGGCAGCGGCCAGGCACAGCAGCAGCCGCATCAGAATTCCACTCCGCGTTGCGCCTTGTACCCGGCCTGGTACGGATGCTTCGGCGAGCTCACCTCGGTGATGAGATCGGCGATCTCCAGCAAGCGCGCCGGTGCGTCGCGTCCGGTGATGCAGACGTGCTTGTCGCGCGGGCGCTGTTCCAGGAAGGCTGCCACTTCCGCGGCGTCGAGGTATTCGTTACGCAGCGCGATGTTCAACTCGTCGAGCAGCACGAAGTCGAACTGCGGATCGAGAATCATCTCGCAGCTGCGCTGCCATGCCTGGCGCGCCGCTGCGATGTCGCGCTGTCGATCCTGCACGTCCCAGGTGAAGCCTTCGCCCATCACCTCGAACGTCACTTGCTGCGGAAAGCGGCGGAAGAAATGCTTCTCGCCCGTCTGCCATTTGCCCTTGATGAACTGCACGATGCCGACGCGCATCTCCCAGCCCAGTGCGCGCGCGACCATGCCGAACGCGCTCGACGATTTCCCTTTGCCCGAGCCCGTGAGCACGATGAGCAGGCCGCCGCGCAGCTTCTTGGTGGCGCGTTCGGCGCGTCGCTCCTCCTGGAGGACCTTCATCTCCTCAGCGTGGCGCAGGTCGCGCTCCGACTCGCTCATGCTCGTGCACTCAGCGCGACGGCGAGCCGGCGCCACTGCTCGCGACCTCGCGGCAAGCCGAAGCGCAGCAAGTCGGGAGCGAAGTCGAATGGCCGCACCAGAATCCCGGCGGCCAGCAAGCGCGTAAAGCGCTCGCGTGCATCGGCGGCGCGCGCCAGACGAAACAGCGATGTGCCGCCCGCGAGCTCAAAACCGCTGCGCGTCAGGAGGTCGTCGAGTCGCTGCGCAGATTTGTGCAGGATCGCGCGCTCTCGATCCATCCAGCGCCCGTCTGCGTAGGCGGCGAGGCCAGCGGCGAGCGCGTCGCTGCAGACCGGCCACTCGCCGATCAAGCCACGGATCGTGGCGGCGAGCGCCGGCGCGGCGACGATGAAACCGAGTCGCAAGCCGGCCAGACCGAAGAACTTGCCGAACGAGCGCAACACGATGAGCTTGTGTCCCGACGCTGCGCCCGCCACCGCCGCAACGCTCACCTCCGGCGCGACATCCGCAAAGGCCTCGTCGACGATCAGCATGCCGCCGTGCTGCGCGAGCGAATCGTGCAGCGCCAGCAGTCGCGAGCGTTCGACGATGCGACCGTCGGGATTGTTGGGATTGACGATCGTCATGCACACGGCTCGCTCGCCGTGCGCATCGACCTCATCGAGGCCGATCGTTTGCGTCAGCGCGCCGGCGCGCGTCCAGGCGTCGGCGTGCGATCCATACGTCGGGCCCACGATGACGGCCGCCTTGAGATTCAGCAGCTGCGGCAGGAGTCGCAGCGCGCACTCCGTCCCTGCAGTCGCGACGACGCGCGTCGGATCTGTTACCCCGAAAGCCTCCGCCGCGAGTGCTTCGAGGCGGGCCAGCTCCGTCGGCTCGGGCAATCGATTGCGTGAACGCAGCGACGCGCGCGGTGCCGGATACGAACGCGGATTGATCCCCGTCGAGAGATCGATCCACGGCTGCGGCACGTCGGGGAACAAGGAGCGCGCAACGCCGAGCCGCCCGCCGTGATGGGCGAAGCGGCCGGCCGCGATTTGCATCTGGCTGTGCACGTCAGAACGTCTGGCGTACTCCGACGAACACGCCGCGTCCCGGCGTGCCGTAGCGCGCGATGGTCTCGTATTCCTCGTCGAACGCGTTCTCGATGCGGCCGAACAGCTCCAGGTCGGCGCGCAGCGCGTACGACGCGCGGAAATCGACGACCGTGTAGCCGTCGACCACGACAGTGTTCGACGCGTCGTCGAAGTTGCGACTGACGTCGAGCACTGCGACCGTCGTCGTCAGACCGATGGGCCACGCGTACGTGATCTCGCCGTTGAAGACCTGTCCCGGACGACGCGGCAGCTCACGGCCGAAGTTGGCGCCGGGCGTGCGATTCGTCGTGTCCATGTCGGTGTAGTTCGCGTCGATGCGCAGATGCTCGCCGAGGTGCGCGGTGAGCCCGAGCTCGATCCCGTCGGCTTCGGTCTTCGCGACGTTGTCGTAGAAGCCGAAAGGCCGGGTCGCACAGCGCGGATCGGTCGCCGGGAAGCACGAGACGAAATCGATCATGTCGTCGGTATCGCGGCTGAAGTACGTCGCGGATAGCGACAGCGCATCGTTCAGCAGATGCTGCTCGACGCCCACGTCCCACGCCTGCGCCTGTTCCGGCGCCAACGCTTCGTTACCAAAGTCGCTGAACAGTTGAAACAGCGTTGGCGCCTTGAATCCTTGGCCGTAGCTCGCGCGCACGAGCGTAGTCGGCGTTGCTGCCCACGCGAGCGATGCGCCGCCCGTGGTTTCGCTGCCGAACGTGTCGTGATCGTCGTAACGCAAGCCGCCTGTCAGTGTCAGCGCATCGATCGGCGAGAACGACAATTGCGTGTAGACGCTGTCGAGTCGCGCGTCGTGCGCCAGCGCCGGCGGATTCGGATCGAACACGGATGGCGAGCGCGTGTTGAGCTCCGAGCGCTCGGACTCCACGCCGAACACGCCGCCGAGCTGGTCGGTGAGCGTCAGCGTGCCCTGGTATTCCCAGCGCTCGTTGCGCCCGGTCGCGTCGAACGTCGTCAGCACCGACGAATCCGGATCGGTGTTCTCGCGATCGGTGTCCGTGTACGCGAAGCCGACGCGGTTCTGCAGCTTGCCGTCGAACGTCGAGGCGTTGATGCCCGCATACGCAACGAGCTCGTCGGTGACCGCGTACTCGCGCGTGTCGGCAAGATCGAAAGCAGGCGCGGGAAAGCCGTCGAATTCAGTGCGGCCGTGGCTGTACGTCGAGCGCAGCTCCGCAGTCACGGAGTCGTTGATCTTCACGAGTCCGCGCACGTTGGCGCCGACATTGCGATAGCCGTCGTCTTCCTTGCCGCCGAGACTGTCGTCGAATGCGGAGACGCCGTCGGTCGTCAGGTACTTGCCCGCGACGCGCCACGAGAAACGCTCGCCGCCGGCTTCCGCGTGCGCCTGCAGATCCGCCGAGCCGCGCTCGCCGCCTTCGGCGGAATACGCCGCCGTCAGCGGTCCTTCGGGAATCGTGGTGACGACGTTCACGACGCCGCCGATCGCCTGACTGCCCCATAGCGTCGACTGCGGGCCGCGCAGCACTTCGATGCGCATGTAGTCGTCCGTCAGCAGGTTGGCGAAGTTGAAACCGCCGCCGGCCGATGACGGATCGTTGAGCTTCACGCCGTCGATCAACACGACGGTCTGATCGGATTCCGCGCCGCGGATGCGCAGCTGCGTGGTACCACCGAGTCCGCCGTTGCGCGTCACGGTGACGCCCGGTGTGGTCGCGAGCAGATCGGAAACAGTGAGCTTCTGGCTGGCGCGAACCTGCTCGGGCTCGATCAACGTGACCGAGTTGCCGATGCGGGACAGCGGCTGCTCGATGCGGTTTGCCGTGACCATGACGCGCTCCAGCTCATCCGAGTTCGAGACGTCGGCAGCGAATGCGCACGCGGGCGCGAGCAGGCAGGAAAGGACGAATGGAAAAGACGAAGACGACGAAAGCGACATGACGCGAAAGCTCCGGAAAAACTGCTAACCCTTTGCACCCACAGGTCTCGCAGTTTCTGGGCGACGAGCCTGAAGGACCGGTCGCCGCTCGGGAACTCCCGCTCGCTCAGCACACCCCGGCTGATCGATGGACGACGGCGGCAAGCAGGTCTCCTGGCTCGTGGCTTGGAGTCCGCCGCGTCACCTTCCCGGATCGGTAATTGCTGCCGATCCAGTGGTCTCGACGCGCGGCGCACCACTTACAGTTGCGGGGGCAGCCCGGGCTTGAAACCCGAGTTCCCATTTGAATCCCACAGGGGGAACTTGTCGCGCGCCGGGAGGATGAGCCGCCGGACTTTTGCCGTCAAGGGGAAGTCGGTCTTCAGGCTGACAGCTGCGACAACAACGCTACATAACAGCCAATCTCAGCAACCTGTTGCGTGGCTCCCAGTGTGTCGCCCGTGTAGCCGCCGATGCGCCGCATGCACCATCGCGTCAGCAATGCAACAGACATAAGCGCAACTAATATCGCGACGAGCACGCGCGGCCCGCACAGCGCGAGCGCAGGCAAGCCAAACAACGCGGCGACGATCACATCGCCGATCTTCACTTGCTCCACCACCGGCGCTGCGCGCGATCGATCAGCACTGCCGACGTAGCGACTGGCGAAAATCACCAGCACCGCGCAGAACCGCGAGAACGCGTGAGCGGCAACGAGCGCAGCCATCGCAGTCAACAACGGCATCAGGCTCAGCGTCGCGATCTTCAGCAACAGCATCAGCATCAACGCGATCGCGCCAAACACGCCGACGCGCGGATCCTTCATGATCTCGAGCGCGCGTTCGCGCGTCGCGCCACCGCCGAGTCCATCGGCGGTGTCGGCAAGTCCGTCCTCATGAATCGCGCCGGTCATGAGGAGGGTCACTGCGGTGCTGAGAATCGCCGGGAGCGGCGCCGGCAGCACGAGCGCCGCGAGCCACATCGCGGCGGCGCCGCTCGCGCCGATGATCAAGCCGATCGCCGGAAAATATCGAACCGCGCCCGTGAGTCGCTCCGGTGCATGACCGACCCACGCAGGCACGCGAATGCGCGTGAAGTACTGCATGGCCGTCAGCAGCAGCCGGATCTCAGCCATCGTGCTTCCTGTCGGCGACGCCAGCAGACTCGAAGCTCGCCATCTCAGTCATCAGGCGCGCCGCCGATTCGATGAGCGGCCACGCGAGCGCCGCGCCGGAGCCTTCGCCGAGCCGCAGACGCAGGTCGAGCAGCGGTTGTGCTTGCAGATGCTCGAGGAGCCTGCGATGCCCGTTCTCTGCCGAGCAATGGCTGAAGATGCAGTGAGCGCGGACGCGCGCGTCCATTTCGGTTGCGAGCAGGGCCGCGACGCTCACCGCGAAGCCGTCGACGACCACGATGCAACGATGCCGTGCGACTTCGAGCATCGCGCCCGTCAGCATCGCGAGCTCGAAGCCGCCGAACTCCACCAGCGTTTCGAACGGCGACAGTACGCGAGGACAGCGCGCCGAGGCTTCCGCCAGCACCTGGCACTTGCGTGCCAGAGCCGCGTCGTCGAGGCCAGTGCCCCGCCCGACGCAATCGACGAGCGGCCATCCGGTACGTCGATGCAGCAGCATCGCTGCGCAAGCCGTGTTGCCGATTCCCATCTCGCCGAGCAGCAGCGCGTTGGAGCCGCGAGCGATTGCGTCGGTCGCGAATGTGCGGCCGGTTTCGATGGCGCGCGTGCATTGCTCGGCGCTCATCGCCGGCTCGAAGCGGAAATTGCGCGTTCCCGGCGCGATCCAGCTCGGCGGCTGCCCGCTGCGCGTGTTGCCGGGAATCACGCCTGCATCGATGACGGTCAGATCGAGGCCGTGCTGGTTGGAAAGCACGTTGATCGCAGCACCTTCGTTGCGATAGTTCTCCAGCATCTGCGTCGTGACACTCTGCGGATAGGCGCTGACGCCATCCGCCGCGATGCCGTGATCGGCGGCGAACACGAACATCGACGGCGAGCGCAGCACCGGCGTTTCGGTTTGCAGCACGGCGCCGAGCTGGAGCGCGAGCGCTTCGAGCGCGCCGAGCGAGCCCTGCGGCTTGGTACGAGTGTCGAGCCGGCGCTGCAGCGTCGCCGTGGTTATCATGGTCGTCATGAAGAATCCTGTGAGTCCGTATCACGAGCGGTGGGGCGCACATAATGCCTGAACGACATCTGATTCTGGGCGGCGCACGCTCCGGCAAGACAAATCATGCGATTACGCTCGCCGCGAGCCGGGCTGCCGCACGCGGCGAGCGCGTTGTCTACGTCGCGACGGCGCAAGCGCTCGACGCCGAGATGCAAGATCGGATCGCTCGTCACCGTGCGGAGCGGCCGACCGGATGGCAGACACTCGAGGCGCCCGACCGGCTCGCGGCCACGCTACGAGCGCAAGCGCCGGCGATTCTGCTCATCGACTGCCTGACACTGTGGCTCTCGAATGCAGTGCTGCTCGATTTCGACGCAGCGGCGCCTGCCGCGACGTTGCGACGCTGGGACGAAGAGCGCACGGCATTTCTGCAGTGGCTTGGCGAATATCGCGGCGTCGCTCTGCTCGTGTCGAACGAAGTCGGGTCCGGCATCGTGCCGGCGTCCGCGCTGGCGCGACGCTTTCAAGACGAGCAAGGGTGGTTGAATCAAAAAGTGGCGGCGCTGTGCGACTCAGTGACCTTGGTGGTCGCTGGCATTGCGGTGCCGATCAAGGCTGACTAGAGTCTCTCACGTGGCCCATTCCGAATTTCTCACGACCGCACTCGACGCCGCGCGTGCCGGCGCCGAAGTCATTCGTCGTTATTACCAGCGCAACCTGCAGGTCACGCTCAAGGCCGATAAGTCGCCGGTCACTCAGGCGGATGTCGAGACCGAGCAGGTGATCCGTCGCATCATCGGCGAGCGCTTTGCGGCGCACGGGTTCTACGGCGAGGAGACCGGGCAGAGCTCGGTCGACGCGGAGTATCTGTGGCTGGTCGATCCGATCGACGGCACCAAGGCATTCGTGCGCGAGTATCCGTTCTTCTCGACGCAGATCGCGCTCATGCATCGCGGTCGCTTGATCGTCGGCGTTTCGTCTGCTCCCGTGTACGGCGAGCTGGCGTATGCGGAGATCGGTCGCGGTGCGTGGCTCGACGGGCAACCGCTCAAGGTGAGCGAGATCGCCTCGATCGAGACGGGCGCGATCTCGACCGGCAACCTGAAGACGCTCGCGAGCGGCCCGTGCTGGTCACGCTTCGGCAAGCTCGTCACGCGCGCGCAGCGCATCCGCGGTTACGGTGATTTCCTGCACTATCACTTGCTGGCGGCGGGGAAGATCGATGTCGTCATCGAGTCGGATGTGAATATTCTGGACATCGCGGCGCTCGCGGTGATCGTGGAGGCGGCCGGCGGGCGGTTCACGGATTTGGCAGGCCGTGCGCTGGATTTGCATACGAGCTCGGTGCTGGCGACGAACGGTAAGTTGCACGATGAAGTCTTGCGGGGATTGTCGGGCTGAAGCCCGACCTACAGGGCGCTAACCGGCGACGAAGGTGCGGCCGCCGGTCCAGGCGATCTCGCGTACTGCCACGCCATACAGCTTGGTCATCGTTTCAGGCGTCAGCACTTCGGTGGTCGGACCGGTGAGCCACTCGCCGTCGCCGAACATCAGCAACGCGTAATCGGAGAAGCGAGCAGCGAGCCCCGCGTCGTGCATGCTCATCACGACCGTGCGACCTGCGCGTGAGCGTTCGCGCAGCAGCTTCAACACATCGAGCTGATGATGCGGGTCGAGATGATTGATCGGCTCGTCGAGCAGCAGCACTTCAGGATTCTGCGCGAGTAATGTCGCAAGCGCGGCGCGCCGACGTTCGCCGCCTGACAACGTGTCGACATCGCGCTGGGCGAGATCGTCGAGTGCGACAGCTTGCAGCGCCTCGTGCGCGATGGTGCGATCGGCGTCGTTCTCCCAGCGCCAGAAGTCGATGTGCGGATGACGGCCGACGAGAACGCTGTCGAGCACCGTGGAAGGAAACGGATCCTCGGTCGTCTGCGTGAGCAAACCGAGCTTGCGCGCGAGTGCGCGACGCGGCCAGGTTGCGAGTGCTTGCCCATCGAGCGTGACGGTTCCGCGCGCTGGAGCGCGCAGACCGGCGAGCGTGTGCAACGTCATGGTCTTGCCCGCGCCATTGCGGCCGAGAATCGCGGTGACCGCACCGCTCGCGATCTGCAGTTGCAGATCGCTGACGAGTGCACGGCCAGCAACTTCGACTGTCAGCTCGCTGCATGCGAGATTGTTCGCGGCAACAGCTTGCGGTGCGGCGTTCATCGCTTCTTCCAGCCGATCTCGCTCGCTGTCTTCGGGCCGATGAGCACGTGTTGCAGCGATTCCGGTTGCTCGGCTGCCGTGCTCGAAAGCGGAATGCGGCCGGCCATGAGCTCGGCAAACGATTGCGGATACAGCGGCTCGCGGTTCGGCTCGGCAAAGCCGTCGGGATGCAGCGGCTGGTTGCTTGCCGGATCGTATTTGTCGGTTGCACCGAGCGTGTGTAACAGCTCGTGCGCAATGACGGTGTCGTTCGAACCTTTCATCCCGGCGTCCGCGAAGACGTGCACGACTCCGATCAGACCTTTCTGCAGTCCGAGCGAATGTGGAACCGTGGGCGAGATCGCAGGATCGTGATACAGCACGAATAACTTGATATCCGGTGCCGGACCCGGCGGCGCATCGACGCTCCAGGCCCAGTAGCGCATGTGCAGACTCCACAGGATGGCGGAGAAGACGCCACCGTCGGGATCGAGCTCGGGCGGCGCTGCGGACAACGGCGGTGCGAGCGTCAGGCGAATCGGGCGCTCCATCTGCAAACCGTACTGCTTGCCCTCCACGTCGAAGAACGTCTCGATGTGCTGGAATGCATCGGCGGGTTGCTGACTGATGTAGTTCGCGGTGACTGCGCTGCCGTCCGCGTTGATCGGAAACGCAGCGATCCGCAACGGGATGTTCCAGTCCGTTGAGTACACGCGATCGAAGTAGGTGTTCAGCGCGACGAACAGCAGGATCAGCAGCAGGACCGCGATCCGCAGCCGCTTCCACATCAGCCGGCGGCCTCGACGTTGAGCTCCGCGAGCTCGCCTTCTTCGGCGCGGTACGAGACGGTCATCGGCTGGCAGCAGACGCTGCAGTCTTCGATGTACGACTGTTCTTCGACCGACAGGTCGAGCAGCAACGTGATCGCTTCGCCGCAGTAGGGGCAGCTCACTTCGGCAGTCGTTTCGAGCATGTCTCTAAACCGTGAATGCGTGTTTGATCCAGTTGATCCTGTACTCCGGCGCCGCCGCGATCGCGACGACGTCGAAGCGCGCCGGGTAACGGCGCAGCTCCCGATGCGCGAGCAGCAAGTACTCGGCCGCATTGGCGAGCCTGCGCTGCTTGCGCCACGTTACCGATGCCGCCGCGCCGCCGAACTGTTCGCTGGAACGATAGCGCACTTCGACGAACACCAGCGTCGCGCCGTCCAGCATCACCAGGTCGATCTCGCCGCCCTTGCATCTGAAGTTGCGCAGCACGAGCTGCAAGCCCGCGCGTTGCAAGTGTTCGAGCGCAGCCGCTTCGCCTGCGCGGCCCGCTTCCTTGCGTAGCCGATCGTCCATGATCGTGGCCTTGTCTCAGTTCGCTGCGCTCGTCGCAGCGGTGCTCAATGGGCTGGGTTTGCCGCCCGCAACGTGTGCCCAGTCCAGCTCGCGATGCACGCGGCCTTTGCTGTCGACCGATAGCAGGCCGGTCATTCCCGGCACCGCGTGCGCATTGCCGAACTTGCCGGCTTTCAACAGCGGCACGAGTCGATAGGCGTCGAAGCCGAATGCATAGAGTCGTCCGCGGCCGCGTGCACGCACCGGCCAGTGTTTGCTCAACGCCGTGCGCAGCTGCGTCGACACGGCATCGGGCGAAATCACCCAGGGCATGTCGGGGAAAATCACGCCTTCCAGATCGCTGTTCGCTTCCGCGTCGGGCTCGAAGATGTCGGAAGTCGCG
>Ga0070675_100000658_pt1 | contig 23864 bp, 24 predicted proteins | sample KBSM43metaG_FD_65343 | JGI IMG/M metagenome (GOLD analysis project Ga0070675, IMG submission 65343) | Miscanthus rhizosphere microbial communities from Kellogg Biological Station, Michigan, USA - KBS M4-3 metaG | ecosystem: Host-associated > Plants > Roots > Rhizosphere > Soil ... | reverse complement strand
GACCGGCACGGTCAGCACGTCCTCGCGCTCGGCGGCGGTGAACGTGACGTCGACGGTCGCCTGGTCGAACCCCGTGATCGACGCCTGGTCGGCGTCCGGGAGCGACACGGTCACCTCGATCTTCGTGGTCGCCTCGGAGTCGCCCTTGGCCGGCTCGACCACCGTGGCGACGGCGCTGATCGTCCCCTGCGCCGACTTGCCGTTCGGCAGTTCGACGGTCACCGTCGCGCCCTTGACCGCCAGCCGCTGGTCGCTGACCTCGAGCTCCACCGTCACCACCCGGCTGGTGCCGCTGACCGTGAGCAGGGCGCCCTGCGCGGCGTCGCCGATCGAGGCCGACACGGACGCGACCCGCACCGGACCGGCCGCGTACACGACCCGCCCCAGCTCAACGACGCCGGTTTCGGTCAGCCCGGAGGCCTTTTGCCACTTCTCGACGGCCGCCGCGGTCGAGGAGGTGTACTCGTCGTCGACGGTGAAGCCGGTGTAGCCGAGCGCCCGCAGCTCCGTTTCGAGCTGGCGGACGTCGGCGCCCTCGGACCCCGAGCGCAATTCCCGGTACGCGGGCAGCGCGCCGTAGAGAAGCAGCACCGGCTTGTCGTCGACGCGGTAGAGGGCCTGGCCGCGCTGCACCACCGCGCCGGTGTCCGGGAGCCAGGTGACGGTTCCGCCCAGCCGGCCCGAGACCTCCTTCTCCGTGCCGTGGCCGAGCGTGCCGTCGTGCTTCTCCCTGTCGTACAGCGTGGTACGGGTAATGGGAGCGGTCGACGGTGGCCTGGCGCTGCTCGTCGGCGTCCGGGCGGGATCGCCCCCGAAACCGATCGCGGCGGCGGAGGCCGCGCCCACGACGGCGGCCGCCGCCACCGTCGTGATCAGCGCGCGCCCGATCCTCACGAGCCGCCGCCGGAGGTGGTGCCGCCGTCCTTCGAGCCCGGACCCCTCGGAGCCGGCATGTACTGCTCGCACTTGGCCTGGGCATCCTTGAACGTCTGGCTGTTCGGGTCGATGCCGGTGCCCTGGCCGAACTCGATGCGCATCCCACCGTCCGGCTGCGGGTCCGGGAAGTCGGGGATGCCGTTCTCACGCATGCACTTGGCGAACTGGCGCATCTTCTCGACGTCGGCCGGATCCATCTTGGGCGGCTCGCCCCCGTTGGGCAGATACTGCTGGCACTCCCTCTGGGCGGCCTCCACCTTCTCCTTGTCCGGCGGGTTGCCGCCGCCCGTGGTGCCGCCTCCGCCGATCTGCACCTTCACCCGACCCTTGTCGTCGACCTCCGGGTCGGGCATGTCGACGCCGTGCTCGCGCATGCAGGACGCGAACTTGCGCATCTTCTCGGCCATGTCGCCGTCGTCGGCGCCGGCGTCGCTGTTGCCACTGGCGTTGGAGGTGGGCGTGCCACCGGCGGTGGCAACGCCGTCACCCTTGTCCGTATCGCCCCGGCATCCGGTGACCGCGAGGCACGCCACCGCCGCGACGGTCACGATGAGGATTCGCTTCATGGGGCCGATTCCACGCCGCGTGGCATAAGGCCACCGTCAGCGGTTCCCGCGATCCTGGACGCCCACCATGGCTGGGGCGATGGCTGGCGTCCAAGATCGGGTTTATCCGCGCCTTATGGCCGCGCGGGGCAAGATTGACGCCGTGCGGGTGCTGGTGGTCGAGGACGAGCGGCTCCTCGCCGACGCGATCGCCGAAGGATTGCGCCGGGAGTCGCTCGCCGTCGACGTGGCCTACGACGGCGACGCCGCGCTGGAGCGCATCGGGGTCAACGACTACGACGTCGTGGTCCTGGACCGGGATCTGCCGCGCGTCCACGGCGACGACGTCTGCATCGCCGCCCTCGAAAAGAGCGACGCCCGGATCCTCATGCTCACCGCCGCCGCGAGCATCAGGGACCGGGTGGACGGCCTCGCCCGCGGCGCCGACGACTACCTGGGCAAGCCGTTCGCCTTCGTCGAACTGGTCGCCCGGGTGCGGGCGCTCGGGCGGCGGGCCCGGCCGGCGACGCCGCCGGTTCTGAAGCGCGCCGGCATCCGGCTCGATCCGGCGCGCCACGAGGTGACCCGCGACGACCGACCGCTGGCCTTGTCGCGCAAGGAGTTCGGCGTACTGGAGGAGCTGCTGCGCGGCGACGGCGCGGTGGTAAGCGCGGAGCAGCTGCTGGAGAAGGTATGGGACGAGAACATCGATCCGTTCACGAACGTCGTGCGGGTGACAATGATGACCTTGCGACGCAAGCTCGGCGAGCCGACGGTGATCGAGACCGTCCCCGGTTCCGGCTATCGGCTCCGGTGAGGACCCCGAAACAACGGACCAGGCTGACCATCCGGGCCCGCCTCACCCTGCTCTGGGGTGCCCTGTTCCTGGCCGCCGGCACGATCCTGCTCGGCCTGACCTACCTGCTCGTGCGGGAGAGCCTGCAGGGCCGCGGCGGCGTCGCGTTCAGGGCCGTCGGCGGCGACGCCCTGCCGAGCCCGTCCACGATCGACCTGCCGCCCGGCCAGCCGCTGCCCGACAACCTCCGCGAAATGATCATCCGGGATCAGACGAACTTCCAGAACGCGACGCTGAACAGCCTGCTCACCCAGGGCGCGATCGCCCTTGCTGTGGTGGCGCTGCTGGGCATGGGATTCGGCTGGCTGATGGCCGAGCGGGCGCTGCGCCCGCTGGCCCGCATCACCGAGACCGCACGCCGCGTCGCGGGTCGCAGCCTGCACGAGCGCATCGCGCTCACCGGTCCGCGTGACGAGATCAAGGAACTCGCCGACACCTTCGACTCCATGCTGGAGCGGCTGGACCGGGCGTTCGACAGCCAGCGGCTGTTCGTCGGCAACGCGTCGCACGAGCTGCGGACCCCGCTCGCGATCAACCGGACGCTGATCGAGGTCGCCCTCGGACGCTCCGACGCCCCGCCCGAGTTCCGCCTGCTCGGCGACACCCTGCTGGCCGTCAACAGTCGGCAGGAGCGCCTGCTGGACGGCCTGCTCACCGTCGCCCACTCGGAGCAGGGGCTCACCGTCCGCGAGGCCGTCGACCTCGCCGAGGTGACGAGCCACGTCCTCGATCAGGTGCCGCTCAACAACCTGGAACTGCGCCGCGACCTCACGCCGGCACCCACCACGGGCGACCCGGTGCTGCTGGAACGCGTGGCGCAGAACCTGGTGCAGAACGCCGTCGCGTACAACGTCGAGGGCGGCTGGGTCGACATCCGCACCGAGGCCACGGATGACGCGGTCCGGCTGACCGTCACGAACACCGGGCCCGTCGTGTCGCCCTACGAGGTTCCGGGACTGTTCGAGCCGTTCCGCCGCATCCGGGACCGGGTCGGGTCGGCGCGCGGCACCGGATTGGGCCTGTCGATCGTCCGCTCGGTGGCGCTGGCGCACGACGGCGCGGCCACCGCCGCGCCGCGGGACGGCGGCGGCCTGGTGGTGAGGGTCACGCTGCCGCGAACCAAATACTAACGACCGGTCGGTCGTAAACGGGCTAGGCTCACGAACGTGACAGCGCCGGCTCGGACAAGAAGGCCGCAGGCCCGCGGCGACCGCGCCCGCAAGGCGATCCTCGAGACGGCCATGCAACAGGCGACGGTCGAGGGCCTCGACGGGCTCAGCCTGGGCACCCTGGCGGCCCGGCTCGGCGTCAGCAAGGCCGGGCTGTTCGCGCACTTCCCGAACAAGGAGGCGCTGCAACTGGCGGTCGTCGAGCACGCCGTCGGCCAGTTCGTCGCCGACGTGGTCGAGCCCGCCCTCGCGGAGCCCAGCCGGCTGCTGCGGCTGTGGCGTGCCCACGAGGCGAACCTCGGCTGGCGCGGCAGCACGCTGCCCGGCGGCTGCTTTCTCACCAACGCCCAGGTGGAGTTCGACGCCAAACCCGGCCCGGTGCGGGATCAGCTCACGCAAGCGCTGGCCGACTGGCTCGACTTCCTGGTGCGGCTCGCCGCATCGGCGCGCAAGCACGGCGAGCTGCGCCCCGACACCGATCCCGAACAGCTCGCGTTCGAGCTGCACGCCTACTGCGCGGCGGCCGCGTACCAGTCCCGGCTCGCGCCGGCGCTGGGCGGCACCGCGCGCGCCCGCGCGGCCGGGCTGAACCGGCTGCGCACCCAAGCCATCGACCCCTCCCAGCTGCCGGAGTCCTGAGATGACCACCGCCACGATCGAATACGGCCACCTCGAGCCCGTCGACGTCCACTTCGACGACCTCGACCCGATGGGCTTCGTGCACAACGCCCGCTACGCGGTGCTCGTCGAGCGGGCGATCAGCCTGTACTGGACCCGCGAGGGCTTCGGCTACGACGCCGCGTCGATCAACGGCGACGGGCTGATGGCGGTCGCCGAGTTCACGATCAACTACCGGGCGCCGATCCGGCAGACCGGCCCGATCGGCGTGCACTTCTGGATCGAGCGGCTCGGCCGGACGAGCGCCGTCTACGCGTACCGCGTCGTGTCGGCCGACGGCACGCTCACCCACGCCGAGGGCAGGCGCGTCATGATCAAGCTCGACCCGGCGACCGGTCGCCCCGGCCCGTGGCCCGAGCGCACCCTGGAGATCGCGCGCCGCCTGGTCCGCGCCTAACGGCCGAAGAACCCGCGCATCAGCTCCACGCACTCCTTCTCGAGCACCCCGCCGTACACCTCCGGCCGGTGGTTCAGCCGCCTGTCGCGCACGACGTCCCACAGCGACCCGACCGCACCCGTCTTCGGCTCCCACGCCCCGAACACGAGCGTGTCGATCCGCGCCAGCACCAGCGCACCGGCGCACATCGTGCACGGTTCGAGCGTCACCACGAGCGTGCAGCCGGCCAGCCGCCACTCTCCCCGCTCAGCGGCCGCCGCACGCAGGGCCAGCACCTCGGCGTGCGCCGTCGGGTCGGCGCCGGCTTCGCGCTCGTTGCGCGCCGCGGCCAGCTCACGGCCGTCGGAATCAAGGACGACGGCCCCGACGGGGACGTCGAGAGCCGCGGTTTCCAACGGGGTGGACGCGGCGACCGCCAGCGCACGACGCATCCACTGCTCGTGCCGGGCGGTCCGCGACGTCATGGCGCCTCGCTACGCGAGGTCATGCCTCCCGGAGCTCCTCGACCTCGTCGCCACACCCGACGAGCTGGCACACCTCGGCCGTCACGTCGGCGGGCAGCATGCCCTCCCGGCCGCAGAGCGCCAGCAGCCGGGACGCGGGCACGCCCAGGTCGGAGAGCAGATCCGGATCGCCGACGGGGTCGGCCGCGCTGACCGGCGCGAGCTGTGGAGCCTCGTCGGAGTCGTCGGTCGCGGTGGCGTCGGGGTCGTCGTCGTCGAGATCCGACGGGTCGAGGGCCGGCTCCTCGACGTCGCCGAGCAGCAGTGACCCGAGCCGCGACTCCGCCACGAACGCCGCGTCCGACCCGAAGACGCGCAGGTCGTCGCCCTCGTCGAGGCGCATGATCGCGAGGTAGGTGTCGTCGGACTCGACGAACAGGAGCGACACCTTCGCCTCCGGATCGATGTCGCGAAGGCGCTCGGCGACGTCCTCGACGTCGGCGGCACCGGTGATGTCGAGTTCCGCGGCAGTCCAGCCGGTCACGTCACGGACCACGGCGGCAGCGAAATGGGACACGAGATACCCCTGGGCGTTTTGTCGGATCTGCGCGTTCATTATGCGGAGCCCGGACCCACATGCGGCGCGCCGACGCGCCAACCTGCGCGGACGCTAGCCGGCCAGCCGGCGGCGCGTCGCGACGATCTCCCTGATGCGGTCGGCCTCGACGCGCCGGGGATCCAGGCCCTTGCGGACGGTTTTCGCGCCCGACCTCTCGGCGAGAAGCGCGAGCCGTTTGCGACGCCGTTCCGGGTCGAGCCGCTGCAGCCTCAGAGCCATGTTGCCGAGAGTGACGAACCTCGGGGCGTTCGTCAAGCGGTCGACAGCGCTGTAATTGCTTGACTACGTGCTGTTCGGCGCAGGCTTCTACCAGAGCAGCCAGTCGCCGCCGATCCAACGCAGCGTCACCACGAGTCCGGCGATTGCGAGCCCGAACCCCGTCGACACCGCTGCGCCGGCCGCGACTCCCCGATCGCCGAACTTCGTGAGCACGACGAGCACCGGCCAGGCCAGGACAGCGGCGATGATCGTCCACCAGGCGTAGGACCGGGCCGACGTCGCGAGCAGGCCGAACAGACCCATCCAGAGCGTCCCGGCCAGCACCCCGACCGCGGCCCGGCCGGCGGTGACCGGCATCAGCTCGCGATACGTCGGCCGGGTTGGCGTCTTGGACGGGAACAGCCCAGACGGAACACGGCCGGGCGGCGGACCGAACTGCCCGGGTGGTCCGGCCGGGCGGGCCGGCCCCGGCGGCGCCCCGCCCGGGCGGGGCGGCGGCCCCGCCGGGTGCGGTGGCCCGCCGAGCATCCCGCGCGCCGGTGGCGGCGCACCGGGGGGCCCGTATCCGGACGGGCGTTGCCACTGCGTGGTCGATGGGGCGGAGGGGGTCTGCCCGGGTGCCACCCAGGCCATGGCGGGCGGCGCGGACTGGTGTCCGGTCTGGTGGCGGGGCACGACGGGGTATTCCCCGGTCCGGTGGGCCGCCGGCGCGAACTGCCCGGTCGGCGGCGGCGCGGGCGGCGGCGATCCGAGCGGCGGCGGGGGCGGCGATCCTGGCGGCGGCCCGGGCCGGTGCGCCCCGGGCGGGAGCGCGACGGGGAACTGCCTGGTCTGAGGGCCGGGCCGCGGCGGCGGCCCCGGGGGGACCGCCGGGAACTGGCCGGTCGGCAGCGGGCCAGGCGGGCGGGACCCGGGCGGCGCCGGGAACTGGCCGGCTCGTGCTACGGCGGGCGGCGCTGGCGGACGAGAACCGGTTGGGGGCGGTGCGCCCGGCGCCCGGGACCCGGGCGGCGGCGGGAACTGACCGGCCGGCGCCGGTGCTGGAGACCGAGCGCCGGGGGGCACCACCGGAAACTCACCGGTCTGATGCGACGGCGGCGATCCCGGCGGTGGGCCGGCCGGGAACTGCCCCGGCCGCGGCGGCGGTCCAGGCGGACGCGCTCCCGGCGGCACCGGGCCGGCCGCGTGCGGGGGACGGGTACCGGCTGGCGGCACCATCGGGAACTCGCCGGTCTGCGACAACGGGGGCGGCACGGGACCCCCGACTCGTGGCGGACCGCCGCGCGGGCTCATCACCGGCGGGAACGGCCCGCCGGGAGGAGCCGGACGGGTCGCGGCCGGTCGGGCGATCTTGGGCGGGAACGGCCCCGGCCGCGACGGCGCATCCGCCCCCGGCGACTCGGCCGGCGAGCCCGGCGCGGCCGGCGAACCCGGCGCGGCCGGCGAGCCCGGCGAGCCCGGCGAGCCCGGCGCGGCCGGCGCGGCCGGCGAACCGGTGGCCGGCCCGTCCGGCGCGCCCCTGACCGGCGCGGGCGGTTCGGGCGGCGACGCCGGAGGTCCGACCGGCGAACCCTTCGCCAGGGACGGCCACCCGGTCGGCGGTCCGGCAGGATCGGCACTTGCCGATCGTGGAGGATTTTCGTCGCTCTGACGACCAGAATCGTCCACGAGCGAAGACGCCGGCGGCTTGTCCGGCTCTGTGTCGACACCCTCCACCGGACGAGCCTATCCGCTACCTACCATTGGCCGGGTGTTTCGACGTCTGGTAGCCGGCACGGCATGCGCGGCGCTGCTCGCCGGGTGCGCCTCACCGCGTCCCAACGATGCCGACGCGAAGGGCGTCGCCGCGTCACCGAGCCCGAGCGCGACGGCGGCCGCTTCGGAACCGGCCGTAAGTGCCAGCGCGAGCGCACCACCGAGCTTGCCCCCGACGGCGAACGCGGCGAGGTACGTCTTTCCCGTCGAGGGGAAGTCGAGCTACGCGCGCGAGCACCACGACTACCCCGCGACCGACATCATCGCGGCGTGCGGGCTGATGGTCCGCGCGGTGACCGACGGGGTGGTGCTCGAGGTGAGCCGCATCGACAACTTCGACAAGAAGACGTCGAAGGGCGAGGAGCGCGGCGGGCTCTCGGTGTCGATGCTCGGCGACGACGGAGTGCGCTACTACGGGTCGCACTTCTCTGCGATCGACGAGTCGGTGCGGCCCGGCGTGCGGGTGGCGGCCGGCACCCGGCTCGGGCTGGTGGGCAGGACGGGCAATGCGAACAACACGTGCCATCTGCACCTCGGCATCTCGCCGCCGTGTGCCAGCACCGGGGACTGGTGGATCCGGCGCGGCGTGATCTGGCCGTGGTCCTACCTCGACGCGTGGAAGGCTGGAACGTCCAGGTCCCCGGTGGCGGAAATCCAGGCGTGGCACCAGGCACACGGCTGCCCGCCGGAGCCGAAGAACTGAACCGAGGTCGGCGGGTGGGCGCCCCGGCGCCCACCCGCCGACCTTGATCAGTCGAACAGCGCGAAACGCTTCTGGGTCGTGCCGTCCAGCGTGGTGAACTCGCCGCCCACGACGATCATGTCGGTCGCGGTGCTCGCCGTCATCGCCAGCACCCCGCGCACGCCGTTGCCCTGCGGCGCCCAGGGCAGCAGGTTGCCGTCCAGGTCGGTCGCCGCCAGCTTGATCCGCGACACCGAGCCGTCCAGGCAGACGCCGTGGTCACCGGTGGCCGCCGATCGGCAGACGTTGTCGAAGTGCCCGCCGATGTAGACGGTGCTGCCGAGCACCGCCAGCGCCTGCGCGTCGCCGTCGGTGGTGATCGTCCACTTGGCGACGCCGCCGGTCGTGTAGGAGATCGTGCGGCCGCCCTGACCACCGAGAGCGGCGTAGACCCGGTCGCCGGCGACCGCGACGGCCCACACGATCGAACTGGGCTGCGGACGAAAGCCGGTGTCGACGCCGCCGCCGTCGCGCTTGACCGCGATCAGCCGGCCGGTGGAGCTGACCCCGTTCGTCTTGTGGAACGAACCGCCGAGATAGATCCGGTCCCCGCTGATCGCGATCGAGGTCACCAGGTCGTCGGTGCGTGCGGCCCAACTGGAGAGCGTCTTCGTGGCGAGGTCGATCGCCGCGACGTTGCTGCGCGCCACCCCGTCGACGGTGGTGAACAGCCCGACGACGTAGAGCCGGCCGTGCCCGACGGCGAGCGCGCGCGGCGACCCGCCGGAGATCTTGTAGGACGCCGGGTCGAGCGCGCCGGCCGTCGAGATCTTGGCCAGGCTGTCCCGCGGCTGTCCGACGATCGCCTGGAAGTCGCCGGCGGCCCACACCGAACCGTCGGTGTCGACGGCCAGCGCACGGACCGTCCGATCCGCGGCCGGCGCCCAGTCCAGCAGTGCGCCGGTGGTCATGTCGACGGCGGCGAGCCGCTGCCGGGTGATCGACTTGCCCTTGACCACTGCCGCCGTGAACTCACCCCCGACGTACGCGATGTTGCCACTGGTGGCGACCGCGTACACCGGACCGTTGAAGCCGGGGCTGGTGGCCGGGGCGTCGGACACGGCCGCGCCCGCGGGTGCGGAGGCAGCGACGAAAATCGAAGCGGCGACGGCAAGTGCGGACAAAGCGGTCAATCGCACCTTTGTTCTGCGTGTGAGCACGATCGGGACGTTACCTCCGCATTTCTCCCCGTAAAGCCGGGTCAACGAGCCAGGCGCCGTTCGGCGGCGCAACCGCGTCCGGACGGTGGAGCGGCACTGCCGTTTGTCTGCACGTTCACGACAAAACGGACAGCCCAGACCGGCCGTCGAGATCGCCGCCGGGGGATGTCCGTCGGTATGGCACAGTGCGCAACGTGGCGGAGCGCATCGCGGTTATCGGGCTGGGGCTCATCGGCGGGTCGCTGCTACGGGCGCTCGCGGGCGCCGGCCACCACGTGCTCGGCTTCGATACCGACCCCACCACGCGCGCGACCGCCCGCACCGCCGCCGCCCGCGCGGCGCAGTCCGGCCGCTGGCAGGTCACCGCCTCGATCGCCGACGCGGCGGCCGCCGCCGACATCGTTGTCGTCGCGGTCCCTCTGCCGGCGATCGCGGGGGTCTTCGATGCGCTGGCCGCGGCCGGCTACAGCGGCGTGGTGACCGATGTGACCTCCGTCAAGGGCGCAGTGGCTTCGTTGGCGGCGGGGCACCTGCGGGCCGGCGGGCAGTCGCTGTCCGGGTACGTCGGCGGGCACCCGATGGCCGGACGGGAGGCGTCCGGGTTCGCGGCCTCCGACGCCGGCCTGTTCGACGGCTGCGCCTGGGTGCTCTGCCTCGAGACGCAGACCTCGATCGGCGACTGGCTGCGGCTGGCCGCCCTGCTCACCGCCGCCCTGGGGGTGCGGGTGGTGCCGGGCACCGCCGCCGAGCACGATCGCGCGGTGGCGGCGATCTCCCACGTCCCGCACCTGGTCGCGGCCGCGCTCGCCGGGCACGCGGCGAACGACCCGCTCGCGCTGACGCTCGGTGCCGGATCGTTCCGCGACGGCACCCGGGTGGCCGCGAGCCGGCCCGCGCTCACGGCCGCCATGTGCGGCGGCAACGCCGACGCGACCCGGGCCACCCTCGACGCCGTGCTCGCCGATCTCGCGGCGGCCCGGGCGGCGCTGGACGGCCCCGACCCGATCGGGGCGCTCGAGCCGTGGCTGACCCCGGGCGCGCAGGCCCGGGCGGCGTGGCCGCCCCAGACGGGGAAAGCGCTTTCCATGCCCGCGGACGCCGACGCACTGCGCGAACTCGGCCGCGCCGGCGGCTGGGTCACCGCGGTGGACGCGGCCGGCCGCACGGTGACCGCGGTCCGCCCCGCCGCCCCCTGATCGCGTTGATCTTGCAGTTGTGGTGCCTCACAAAGCGGCCTGAATAGGGTCGAATTCTGGCACCACAACTGCAAGATCACGGCGATGGTGGGGCGGGAGGCTACGGGCGGATTACCCGGCGTTCCGTCACGATCGCTGTCACCAGGTCGTGCGGGGTGACGTCGAACGCAGGGTTCACGGCCGGCACGCCCGCCACCACTTCGGCGCCGTCGCGGTCCTCGATGTGCACGGCGGAGCCGGCGGGAGTGTCGTCGTCCACTGTGGACTCGGGGGCCACCACGACGAACGGGATACCCGCCGCCTTCGCACCGAGCGCGTGCGCGTAGGTCCCGATCTTGTTCACGACGTCGCCGTTCGCGCACACCCGGTCGGCGCCGACGATCACGGCGTCCACCTCGCCGCGGGCCATCAGGAACGGCCCGGCACCGTCGACGGCGACCCGGAACGGCACGCCGGCGCGGCCGAGTTCCCACGCGGTGAGGCGGGCGCCCTGCAGCAGGGGACGGGTCTCGCTCGCGATCACGCCGGCGAGCGCGCCGCGCCTGTGCAGTTCCACCACCACGCCGAGCGCGGTGCCACCGGTCACCGCCGCCAGGCCACCGGTGTTGCAGTGGGTCAGCAGTCGCAGCGCCGGGCCGCAGAGCTCGCCGAGCAGGTCGGCACCGCGGACGGCCATCGCCGCCGAGTTCGCGATCTCCTCGTCGCGCACCGCGAGCGCCTCGGCGAGCACGGCGTCCGCGCCCTCGGAGAGCCGGGCCGCCGCCCGCCGGGCGCCGCGCGCGAGGTTCACCGCCGTCGGGCGCGCTGTTTCCACCAGGCCGACGAGGTAAGCGCTTTCCTCAGCGTCGCCAGCGGACCGCGCGGCCAGCGCCACGCCCATCGCCCCGGCGACACCGAGTGCCGGCGCGCCCCGGACGGCCAGCCGCCGCACGGCGTCGACCAACTCCTCCACTGTGGACAACCGCAGCGTCCGCGTCACGCCCGGCAGCGCCGTCTGGTCGATGATCTCGACGGCTCCGTCGACCCAGTCAATGGTCCGCACGCGTCCCAACGTAGCCGCACGATCTCCGCGATCTTGGACTCCGGTCGGGGCCGGGGCCCCGACCGGAGTCCAAGATCGCGGGGCCGGGACCGCTAGAGTCAGGCCCATGGCCGCCCGTGATCCCGCCGCCGACCTGCGCCGCATCGCGTTCCTGCTGGAGCGGGCGCACGAGGCCACCTACCGGGTACGCGCGTTCCGCTCGGCGGCGTCGGCGCTGGCGAAGGTGTCCCGGGAAGAACTCGAAACCCGCGCGGCCGCCGGCACGCTCACCCAGCTGTCCGGGGTCGGCACCGTGACCGCCCGGTGCATCGAGGAGTCGCTGGCCGGCGAGGAACCGGTGTACCTGCGCCGGTTGCAGTCGACGGCCGGCACCGACCTCGACGATGCCTCCGCCGAGCTGCGGGCGGCCCTGCGCGGCGACTGCCACAGCCACTCGGACTGGTCCGACGGCGGCTCGCCGATCGAGGAGATGGTCGCGGCCGCGATCGACCTCGGCCACGAGTACCTGGTGCTGACCGACCACTCCCCCCGGCTCACCGTCGCCCGTGGCCTGGACGCAGATCGCCTGCGCAAGCAGCTCGACGTGGTGGCCGCCATCAACGACGGCCTGTCGAACGTCGGGCTGGAGCGCCCGTTCCGGTTGCTGACCGGCATCGAGGTGGACATCCTCGCCGACGGCTCCCTGGACCAGGAGGACGAGCTGCTGGCCCGGCTGGACGTCGTCGTCGGATCCGTCCACAGTGGACTGCGGGACGACTCGGCGGCGATGACCCGTCGCATGCTGACCGCCCTGGAAAGCCCTTTCCTCGACATCCTCGGCCATTGCACCGGCCGCCTGCTGCCGCGCTCGGAGCAGCCAACGGCGAAGCCCGACGAGGACACGGAGAAGTCCGAACGTGGCGGCCGCGGCGGCGAGCGCGGCCGGCGCGGCGGCGGCCGGGGCCGGCCGGAGAGCACATTCGACGCCGACGCGGTGTTCGCGAAGGCCGCCGAACTGGACAAGGCCGTCGAGATCAACAGCCGTCCGGAGCGCCTGGACCCGCCCAAGCGGCTGCTCCGCGCGGCGCTCGAGGCGGGCTGCCGCTTCACCATCGACACCGACGCGCACGCGCCCGGCCAGCTCGACTGGCAGCGCTACGGGTGCGAGCGGGCGGTGGCGTGCGGCGTCCCGGCCGAGCGGATCGTCAACACGTGGTCCCTCGAAGAGCTACTGACCTGGGCCGAAGGGCACCAGAGCGGGTAGTACACCGGGGCGGACCGGGCATCTCTCGGTTATCGTCTCGACGTGGGAGCAATCGACGACCTCGCGAACCGCTACGTCGACCAATGGGCGCAGCTGGAGCCCATCGGGGCGACGTACATCGGCATCTCCGGCTTCGACGACAAGCTGACCGACTTCTCGCCCGACGGTTACGCGTCCCGCGCCGACCTCGACCGGAGCACGCTCGCCGCGCTGACCCCGCTCGAGCCCGCCGACGACAGGGAACGCGTCGCCAAGGACGCGATGGTCGAGCGGCTGGCGCTCTCCCACGAGCTGTACGAGGCCGGCCTCACCACCAGCGAGCTGAACGTCATCTCCAGCCCGTTGCACGCGGTGCGCAGCATCTTCGACCTCATGCCGCTCGCCGGCGAGGAGGCGGCGGTCAACGTCGCCACGCGGATGGCCGGCACCTCGGCAGCGCTGGAAGGCTGGCAGGTCACGCTGCGCGAGGCGGCCGCGGCCGGCCACGTCGTCGCGCGGCACCAGATGATCGAGGTCGCCAACCAGTGCGACATCTGGATCGACGAGGCGGGCGACAACTTCTTCCCCGGGCTCGTCGAGCGGGTCGTCGCGGCAAACCCCGACCTACCGCGCAGCCTCGCCGCCGACCTCGAGCACAGCGCCGCCGCCGCGCGCGAGGCGGTCGCCGGTGTCTCCCGGTTCCTGCGCACGGAGATGGCGCCGCTCGGCCTGGCGAACCAGGCCGCCGGCCTGGAGCACTACCGGCTGGCGTCGCGGCACTTCCTCGGCGCCCAGATCGACCTGCACGAGACGTACGAATGGGGCTTCGACGAGCTTGCCCGCCTCGAGTCCGAGATGCGCACGGTCGCCGACAAGATCGTGCCCGGCGGCACCGTCGACGACGCGGTGGCCGCGCTCGACGCCGAGCCCGAGCGCAACATCGAGGGCAAGGACGCGTTCCGCCGCTGGATGCAGGACCTCGCCGACCAGGCCGTCGCCGACCTGCACGGCACCCACTTCGACATCCCCGAGCCGGTGCGGCGCATCGAGTGCTGCATCGCGCCGACGTCGGACGGCGGGATCTACTACACCGGCCCGAGCGAGGACTTCACCCGGCCCGGCCAGATGTGGTGGGCCGTGCCCGCTGGCATCACGACGTTCTCCACCTGGCGCGAGGTGACCACCGTCTACCACGAGGGCGCCCCCGGCCATCACCTGCAGGTTGCCCAGACGGCCTACCGGGCGGAGCTGCTCAACCGCTGGCAGCGGCTGCTGTGCTGGGTGTCCGGGCACGGCGAGGGCTGGGCGCTGTACGCCGAGCGCCTCATGGACGAGTTGGGCTACCTCGCCGACCCGGGCGACAAGCTCGGCATGCTCGACAGCCAGGCGTTCCGCGCGGCGCGGGTGATCGTCGACCTCGGAATGCACCTGGAACTGGAGGTCCCGCGCGACAACCCGTTCGCCTTCCACCCCGGCGAGCGGTGGACGCCGGAACTGGGCTGGGAGTTCATGCGGGCGCACTGCCGGATCCCGGACGAGAATCTGCGCTTCGAGCTCAACCGCTACCTGGGCTGGCCGGGGCAGGCGCCGTCGTACAAGGTCGGGGAGCGGATCTGGCTCGCGGCGCGCGACGCGGCGAAGGCGCGCAAGGGCGCGGCCTTCGATCTCAAGGTCTTCCATCGCGACGCCCTCAACCTCGGCTCCATCGGCCTCGACGTCCTGCGGTCGGCCCTCGACCGCATGTAGGAAACCGCTTTGCCCGGCCGTTACCGTCATCGGCATGGGAAAGGTCATCGTCGTCGTCGTGGCACTGGTCGTGCTGCTGATCGTGCTCCGGCTCATGCTGAGCCGGCGCGACCGCGGCACCGAACTTTTCGTCACCGAGGCGCGGGGCCGCGAACCGATCGAGGGGCCGCTGGAAGATCAGGTGCGGGCGCTGCTGCGGCAGCGTCAGAAGATTCAAGCCATCAAGCTGGTGCGCGAGCGCGCCGGGTTCGGCCTCAAGGAGGCCAAGGATGCGGTCGAGGAGGTCGAGCGGACGGGCCGGCTGCGGCTGCCCGGCAGCGGGCCGGACCTGAAGCAGGCACACCTGAGCGGCGAGCCGGCCGACTTCATCGCGGAGGCCCGGTGGCACAAGGAGCACCGCCGCGCGCTCGAGGCCATCAGGCTCATCCGCACCCACACCGGGCTCGGCCTCAAGGAGGCCAAGGACCTCTACGACAGTCTCTAGCCATGCCAGCGCCCAACGGCTTCGACTACCGGACACGGGGCGACGGCGCTGTCGTCGTCACGCATCATGGCCGCGCGGCCGCGACGCTTCGCGGCGGCCGCGCGGCGGAGTTTCTCGCGGAAATCGACGGATGCGACGACGATGCCGCGCAACTCGTCATGGCCCGCTGGACGGGCAACTATCGCCGCGGCAATGAGCGGCAGGCCCGCAACCACCCTCGAAATCGTTAGAACATCTGCAGGTTGAACACCTCGAACGTCGCGGCGAACTTGGTGCCCAGGCGGGCGCCGGCCTGCCGGGAGAAGCCCTCCAGGAACTCCTCGGCGTCGAAGTCGCCCGAGCCCAGCCCGCGCAGGTAGGCGGCGTGCGCCTCCAGCGACCGGACGCCGGCCTCGAACGTCTCCGACGTGTCGACGCCGTGCCGGCCGCGCGGCGACCCGGCCGCCCACACCTGCTTGACGCCGCCCCACTTCTCCAGTTCCAGGTCTCGGAACACCCAGCGGTTGGCGGCGTCGCGGACGGCGTCCAGGGTGGCCCTGCCGGTGTTGATGTGGTCGGCCATGTTGAGCGCCGCGCCGGCCGGGTCCCAGCTGTCGCGGAAGTTGTTGGTGATGACGATCTCCGGCCGGTGCCGCCGGATCACCCGGGCGAGGTCGCGCCGCAGCGGCACGCCGTACTCGATGACGCCGTCGGGCAGGCCGAGGAACTCCACCTCGCTGACGCCGACGATGCGCGCCGACTCGCGCTGCTCCTCCTCGCGCAGCGGGCCCGCCTCCGCCGGGTCCATGCCGTCGATGCCGGCCTCGCCGCTGGTCAGCAGGCAGTAGACGATCTCCTTGCCCTGCCCGGTCCAGCGGGCGATCGCGGCGGCAGCGCCGAACTCGAGGTCGTCCGGGTGGGCCACCAGGGCGAGCGCGCGCTGCCAGTCCTCGGTCACCGGTTCCAGCGGATCGGGCACAGCCGGTTTCTCATCAGTCATGGCCCCATCCTCGCGCGCGTTCAGGCAAGCGTGAAGGTCGACACGACCGACTTCAGCTCGGCCGACAGCCGTGCGAGTTCGGCCGCCGCGCGCTGGTTCTCGCTGGCCCGGCGCATGGTCCGCTCCGCCGAGGCCGCCACCGACGCGATGTTGCCGGCTATCGCGCTGCTGCCGTCGGCGGCGAGCGACACGTTGCGGTTCATCTCGTTCGTGGTCGCGGTCTGCTCCTCGACGGCGGAGGCGATCGTCAGTTGGTAGTCGTTGATCCGCTGGATGATCGTGCTGATCTTGCCGATCGCCGTCACGGCGCGCTGGGTGTCGGTCTGAATCGTCTCGATCTGGCGGGAGATGTTCTCGGTGGCTCGCGCCGTCTCCTGGGCCAGGTCCTTGACCTCACCGGCGACCACAGCGAAGCCCTTGCCGGCGTCGCCGGCCCGCGCCGCCTCGATCGTCGCGTTGAGCGCGAGCAGGTTGGTCTGCTCCGCGATCGAGCTGATCACCTTGACGACGGTGCCGATCTGCGCGGACGAGTCACCGAGCTGGGACATGAGGTCGGTGGTCGACTGCGCGGCCTGCACCGCCTCGGCGGCGACCGCGGCGCCGTCGTTGGTGTTGCGGGCGATCTCGTCGATCGAGGAGCTCATCTCGCCCGAGCCGGACGCGACCGTCTGGACGTTGTAAGAGACCTGGTTGGCGGCCTCCGAGGCGACGGTGACCTGGTCGGACGCCTGGGTGGCGTCGGAGCTGATCTCGTCGGAGGTGCGGCTCAGCGCGTCGGCGTTGGCGGCCAGCGTGTCGGCGCTCGCCGCCAGCGTGCGCAGCGCGTGCGCGATGCTCTCGCTGGCCCGGTTGAAGCCGTCGACCATGCGGCCGATCTCGTCGCCGGACCGCGCCTGTGCGCGGCGGGTGAGGTCGCCGGCGGCCATCGCGCCGACCATGCCCTGCAGATCGCGCAGCGGCCGCACGATGCCTGCCGAGAGCCGCAGCGTGAAGGCCACCGCGAGCCCGAGGCCGACGAGCACGGCCACCAGCATGGTCCGCTGGCCCTCCCGGTAGGCGTTGCGGGACTCCGTGGCGACCCGCTCGGCGTCGGCGCGCTCGAACACGGTGAGGTCGGTGACGGCCGCGTCGAGCTCCGCGATGATCGGGGTGAACTGCTCCGTCTCGGTGGCGAGCCGGGGATCCGTCGGGTTCATGCCCGAAAGCTCGGTCAGCAGCGCGTTGAAGCTGGCCCAGTTGGTGGCGAACCGCTCCACCCCCGCCTGCCAGCGGGGATCGGTCCGCTCGGTCGCCCGGTACGCGAGGAAGCGCTCGTCGACCTGCTTGAGCGCGGCCTGGAACGGGCCCATGAACGGCGCCATCCGCTCGGGGCTGCCGGCGGTCTGCAGGCGGACGCCGTTGGAGTTCATGTCGCTGATCGCCTGCCGCAGTTCCACCACCTGGTTGAGGCGGGCGACGTTACCGTCGGTGACGACCTGCGTGTTGCGGTTGAGCTTGTCCATCTCGTAGAGGCCGACCGCTGCGACGCCGAGCGTGGTGATCGCGGTCAGGCCGACGGCGATCAAGATCTTGACACGCACGCTGAGGCCGGCGAACCAGCCCTTCCGGCCGACCGCCGGCTCCGCGGAGTCGCTCACAAACTGGTGTGTCGACCACGGGACGGTCGACTTGAGAGGGATGGGCGATTCGCACCCATAACGCTCCGCTCACCGGGTGATCCACCTGGAAGTCGCGCGGCCGGGAGCGTACGGTCGAGGGATACGACGCACATCCCGGCCGCATTCACGGCGGCCGGCAGTGATCCAGTCGAGTTGGTGACGCTCTTTCCATCGGGGTTTTGCCTTCCGGCGTCGGGCCCATCACAGGGCCCGGCCACAACGGACCACGGTCCCCGGCCGGAGGAGACTTACTTGATCCACGAACCGCTCACCCAGGATTGGCCCTACCTCCTGGTCCAGGTCGTCCAGCGGCCCGGCCGCGCGGTGTCGGTCACCGGGCACGGCGAGATCGACATGACCACCGTCGAGATGCTCGCCGACACCCTGGACACCGTCCTGCGGCAGGAGTGCCCCGCCCACATCGACGTGAACCTCTCCGAGGTCACGTTCATGGACTCGTCGGGCGTGAACGCGCTGATGGCGTGCCGCGCGGTCGCCGAACCGGCCGGCTGCCGGATCACGATCAGCCACCCGCGTCCCACCGTGCACCGGGTGCTCACGGTGACCGGGGTCGGTCACCTGTTCGGGCTCGCCGCCACGATCTGACGGCTCTCACAGATCGAGAATGTCGAGGCCCGGTGCCGCTGCCCGGTACAGGGCGCCGTCGCCGGTGAGGATCGGCACCTAATCGTTCGCCCTGGAGACCAGGGCTGCCTGCGCCCGGGACAGGTCTCCGAGCACGTCGCGCAGGACGCCGAGGCGCCGCGCGTCCTGGCTGGCCACCGGAAGAACCGTTACCGGCGACTGGACAGGGTCGGCCTCACGCTGGGCCACCCGATCGGGATCGTTCGCCTTGATGCGTGCCGCCAGGATTGGGCTCCCTGTCGATCCGCGCGGGACTCCGTTCGGTCTGGCCGGTACGCCCGTTCGACGGTCGCGATTGGTGGCCGCGGCGTCCAGAATGGGCGGGCATATGACGACAGAAGGGCGTCCAGGTTGATGACAGCGGCACCCAACGTCGTCGTCGGCGGCGGCATCGTCGGGCTGGCTACCGCACGGGCGTTGCAGGCGCACGAACCGGACCGCCCGGTGCTGGTGCTGGAGAAGGAGACGACGCTCGCGTCGCACCAGACCGGCCGCAACTCCGGCGTCATCCATTCGGGGTTGTACTACGCACCCGGATCGTTGAAGGCCGACCTCGCCGTGCGCGGCGCCGAGGAGATGAAGCGCTTCTGCACCGAGCAGGGCATCGAATTCGACGTGCCCGGCAAGCTCGTGGTGGCCACCCGGCCGGGCGAGGTTCCCGCGCTGGAACGCCTGCTGGAGCGCGGTCTACGCAACGGCGTCCCGGTGCGGCGGGCGTCTCTCGACGAGGTCGCCGAGCGTGAACCGGCCCTGCGCGCGGTGGCCGCCCTCTTCGTGGAGTCCACCGGCCGGGTCGACTTCGGCCAGGTCGCGGCGGCCCTGGGTCGGCTGATCGAGGCCGACGGCGGCACGATCCGCCTTGGCGAGGCGGTGCGCGGCATCTACGAACGCGACGGCGACGTGCTGCTGCGCACCACGCGCGACACGGTGCTCGCGCACCGGGTGGCGGTGTGTGCGGGCCTGCAGTCCGACCGGCTGGCCCGGCTGTCCGGCACCGACCCGAAGGTGCGCATCGTCCCGTTCCGCGGCGAGTACCGGGAACTGGTCCCGGAGCGGGCCGGACTGGTGCGGGGACTCGTCTATCCGGTGCCCGATCCGGAGTTGCCGTTCCTCGGCGTGCACCTGACCCGGGGCATCGACGGCGTGGTGCACGTCGGGCCGAACGCGGTGCCCGCGCTGGCCCGCGAGGGGTACCGCTGGACCAACGTGTCGGTTCGGGACCTGGCCGACTCGGTGTCGTTCCGGGGATCCTGGCGGCTGGCCCGCCGCTACGGCCGGGTCGGCGCCGGCGAGATGATGCGCTCGCTCGTCGGCCGCTCCTTCGTCGCGGCCGTGCGGCGGATGCTCCCCGACATCGAGGCCAGCGACATGCGCCGGGCGCCGGCGGGAGTGCGGGCGCAGGCCGTCGGCGCGGACGGGAAGCTCGTCGACGACTTCCTGCTGCGCCGCCAGGGTCCGGTGTTGCACGTGTTGAACGCGCCGTCGCCGGCCGCGACCGCGTCGCTGCTGATCGGCCGGCGCATCGCCGCCGAGTTGCTCGACTGAGCGCCTGCCCATGATCGCATCGATCTTGCAGTTGTGGTGCCGGCCATAACGGGCCAGAACGGCACGAATTCCGGCACCATAACGGCAAGATCAACGTGATCATGAGCGGCGGCGTGGTGCCGCCCACGGCGGTGCTACGGCGCCGGGACCGCGGGCGTCGCCCGGGGCGGATCCGCCTGTGGCACGGGACGGCCGAGCAGCGCACCCACCGCGCGCCGGCTGCGGCGGTGGCCCAGCATCGCCCGCGACGACTCGCGCAGGAACACCGCCGCCCAGAACGCCGCCGTCGCTGCGGCCGAGTGGCGCTTGCGGTACAGCCGCACCCGGTTCACGACGAGCAGGCTCCACAGCGCCGGCGAGACCCGCGACTCGCCGCCGAGGTGGGTCACCTCCGCGCCCGGCACGAACGCGGTGGCGAAGCCGAGGTCGCCGGCCCGCAACGCGAAGTCGGTCTCCTCGGAGTACAGGAAGAACGATTCGTCCCACGGGCCACAGGCCCGGGCGCAGTCGGCGGAGATGAGCATCGCCGCACCGGTCGCCCAGTCGGTGACGCCCCGGCGCCGGTAGGCGGCCGGGTCGACGACCGTCTCGCCCAGCGACGGGTACCGGCCGGCCCGCTCGCCGAGCACCGCCTCGCCCAGCGCCCGCAGCACGGTCGGTGTGCGGCGCAACGACTTCGCGGGGGTGCCGTCGTCGTGCCGGATCAGCGGCACGGCGATGCCCACCCGGCCGCCGAGTTCCCGGTACAGCACCTCGACGCAGCCGGGCGTGAGCCGGATGTCCGGGTTGAGCACGAGCACCGCGTCGTACGGATCGGCGGCCGCCATGCCGGCGTTGATGCCGGCCGAGTAGCCGGCGTTGCGTCCTGTGTGGACGATCGTGCAGCCGGGCGCGAGTTCCGACGCGCGGGCCACCGTGTCGTCGGCGGAGTCGTTGTCGACGACGATCAGCTGGTGTTGCAGGCCCTGCAGGCCGGGCCCGATCGAGGCGACGAGATCGGGCAGCTGGGCCGCGCTGTTCCACGTCACCACGACGACGGCGATCCGCGGAGTCATGTCCGGCTGCTCTCGTCGCGCAGCCACGTGGTGTAGTCGCCCGCGCGGATCTGCCGCTGCGCCCCGCGCCGGCTGAGCGCGGTGATGCCCAGGAACGCCGGCAGCCGCAGGGCCATCCGGGGATCCTTGCGTATCACCGTCAGCAGGTCGGCCCGCGTGGTCCGGGCCGCGGCAAGCCCGGCCCCCGCAGCTTCGCCCTGCGGACCGCGCGAGCCGCCGGCGACCGCGTCTGTGCGCTGGGCGAGTTGCTCGGTGGCGGTCAGCGAACGGATGCGCCGGCGCACCAGGTCGGCACGCGTGCGCGGGGTGTGCACCCGCACCCGGGCCCGCGCCACCACGCGCCGCTGCTGCTGCTCGAACGCCACCGACGCGGCGAGGTCGTCGCCGAGCACGTCGGGGATCTCGCCGAGGCGCCGCTTGCCCTCGGCGTTCACACCGATCACGCCGCGGCCGAACAGCCCCGCCCGCACCACGGGCAGCCGCTCCCAGAACTGGTAGTACCACCGCACCGACGGCGGCCGACGCTCCAGCGCCAGCTCCCGTTCGGGCGCGACGGCGAGCACGCCGGGTTCGTCGAGCGCGGCGGCGAGCGCGCGGGCGTCGGCGGTGCCGAGTTCCACGTCGGCGTCGACGTACAGGCGCGGGAACCCGTGCGCCTTCTCGTCACCCAGGCGCAGCGCCGCGAACTTGGACGGGACCGGCGTGGTCAGCACCGTCACGTCCGGGCCGAAACCCGAGGCGACCTCAGCGGTGTCGTCGGTACACCCGTTGGCCACGACGACGACGTCGAACTCGCCCGGCTCCGCGTCACGCAGGAGTCCGCGCAGCAGCCGGCCGATGACGGCCGACTCGTTGTGTGCCGGGATGATTACGCTGATCACGACTGGCCCACCGCGTCGTCGTCCCAGACGGTGTAGTAGGTATCGACGTTGACGAGGTACCGGACGGTGGGATGCGGCACGTGCTCGATCCGGTGCCGGCGCCCGTAGCGGTACAGGGAGGCCCAGTCTTCGCGGGGCAGCACGCCACGGTCGCGTCGCATCCGGCTGAACCGCAGGCTCCGCGACCGGCGGGCGACGAACGGGTTGGCATCGAGGAACGCGTGGTTCCGCGCCCGCGCCCGGTCGTACGGCACCGAGAGCACGTCGCGCTCGCGACCGTCGGGATACACCCGCCGCATCGCGGTGTACACCGCGTCGAGACGCCGGGCACCGGATTCGCCGGCCCGCAGGGCGCGCAGCGCCGTCTCGAGATGGTCGGGTTCCCACGTGTTGTCGTCGTCGAGGAAGGCGACGAACTCGGACCGGGCCAGCCGGATGCCGACGTTGCGCACGACGCCGAGCACACCGGTGTTCCGCGACAGGCTCACCGCGATCAACCGCTCGTCGGCGGGAAGGTCGTCCGGCAGTCCGGCGCCGTCGTCGACGACGATGACGGTATGGTCGCGCACTGTCTGCGCGAGCGCCGAACGCACCGCCTCCCCCAGCTCGCGCGGCCGCCGATACGTCGGAATGACAGTCGTGACAAGCGTTTCGCGCGGCCCGGGAAGCATCGTGGCGAGGCGGCGGACCTCCGCGCTCTCGAACCGCCACACCGGCAACGCGGTGTGTCCGAAGAGGAGCTTGTTCCGCAGCTCGTACAGCGGCAGCCAGCCGAACCGGCTGCGCAGCGCCCGCTTGACGGGTCGGGTTACCAGTGCCATTCGCTAGCTCTCTGACGGCGTTCGATGGTTCGACGTCGACGCGCTGCCGCGATCCGTCGCGTGCGGGCGTCGCCATTCGATCGTGACGAGGGGAACCGAGGGCCGGGGCGGGAACCCGGGCCGCTGGAGAACCACGGTGTCGGCGGCCGAGGGGTCAGCCGCGTCGCGTCGGCGCCGCAGCGGAACCGTCGGCCCGTCGGCGCCGGCCGCGCCGGGCGCGCCGGGCGCCGGCGTTCCGGCGGCGCTCGACGACCGGATCCGCCGCAGCAGCACGGGCACGAACGGCGCGTATGCCAGGAGCCCGGCGACGGTGGACGCGACGAGATTGACGAACCCCTCGCCCGCGACCTGGTGGACGCACCAGGCCGCGATCGCGCATGCCACACCGCCGACGAGCGGCACCAGGCTGGTCCGGACGACCCGCCTGGCCGGAATCCCGGCGCTCGCCAGGGACAGCAGGAATCCCGCCGCGACGAGGACACCCACGACGACATGGCCCTGGGCGACGCCCTCGATGCCGCGCCAGCGCGCGAACACGATCAGAACCGGGATCAACGCGACGAGCCAGAAGCTCTGCACGGCCAGCAGTGACTTGCGCCGGTGGGAGGCGCTCAGGCAGTCGTAGGACAGTTCGTACGCCACCCGGAGCAGGCCGAGGATCGCCAGGAACCGCAGCGCCGCCGCCGCACCCCGCCACTGCGAGCCGTAGATGAACTCGATGATCGGCTCGGCGAGCACGGCGAGCAGGGCGCAGATCGGTGCGGCCGCGCCGAGGAGCAGGCTGAGCGCCCGCGTGAAACCGGCCGCAAGCTCGCGTGGGTCGTCGGCGATACGCGAGAACCCGGCGAACGAGACCCGCCGCGCCGCCTCCGACAGGCTGCGAACGGGCCAGCTGGAGACGTTGAACGCGATCTGGTACAGGCCCAGCGCGGCCGGCCCGAGGATGGCTCCGACGACAGCCGAGTCGACGTTGAGCATGGCGAGGACGAGCACGCTCGCACCCGCCAGGGGAAGCCCGAACCGCAGCAGCTTGCGGGCCTGCTCGCCGTCCCAGCCGAAGCGCAGGTATCC
>Ga0070675_100000657_pt1 | contig 23889 bp, 18 predicted proteins | sample KBSM43metaG_FD_65343 | JGI IMG/M metagenome (GOLD analysis project Ga0070675, IMG submission 65343) | Miscanthus rhizosphere microbial communities from Kellogg Biological Station, Michigan, USA - KBS M4-3 metaG | ecosystem: Host-associated > Plants > Roots > Rhizosphere > Soil ... | reverse complement strand
TCACGCCCCAGGCGCTGGTGATGCCGCCGAGGATGGCGACCGCGAACGCCTTCAGGCCGAACAGCGTGCCCATGTCGGCGTTGACGTTGAAGAGCGGCGCGATCAGCACCCCGGCGATGCCGGCGAGCAGGGTCGAGAGCGCATAAGCCACGGCGACGACCCGCCTGATCGGAATGCCCATGAGGCGTGCCGCGACCGGGTTCTGCACCACGGCCAGCATCCCGGTGCCCCAGCGCGTTCGCCGCGACAGCGTGCGCAGGAGAGCGGCGAGCAGCAGACCGGCAACCGGAATCACGAGCTGCAGCGGATAGACGCCGAGGCCGACCCCGCCGAGCTCGATCGGCGCCTGCGCCAGCGACGACGGCAGGCTGCGCGGCTCCTTGCCGTAGGTGAACAGCACCACGTTGTCGAGGACGATGCCGAGCGCCACGGTCGCCATCAGCCAGGCCTCGGAGCCGCGGCGCACGAATGGCCGCACGGCGACGAACTCGACCAGCAGTCCGTACAGCGCGCAGAGCACGAGCGCCAGGCCGACGGCGAGGGCGAACGGCCAGCCCAGCGTCTGCGCGAAGGCGAAGGTCAGCACCGCGCCGAGCATCATCGAGCTGCCCTGGGCGAAGTTGACCGTGCCCGAGACCGCGTAGGTCAGGTAGAAGCCGAGGGCGATCAACCCGTACATGCTGCCCAGGCCGATGCCGCTGATCAGCGCCGAGGTCAGCAGCATCGCCGGCCTTTCCCCGCGGGCGGGCCGGCGTGCCGGGCGGGTCTCAGTTGGCGACCCCGACCGGGACGATGCGGTTGTCGATGAACTGCGCCCAGACGTAGTCGTCCGGGCCGAGAGCATCGTGCCGGCCTTCGGCGAAGGGCTTGTTGTAGGTCTTGATCAGGCCCTCGTGGTGGCCGATCTTGTAGAAGCCCTGGCGGATCGCCTCGCCGTCGGTCGACCCGGCGGCGGCGATCGCCAGCGCGGCGAGATGCATCGAGTCGTAGGCATTGGCGACACCGACCGCGGGCGTGATGTCGCCGGGCCCCTTGACGTTGGGGTACTTGGCGGTCATGGCCTTGATGACGCGCTCGCCCACCGGCGACTGCTTGCCGAAGAAGCTGTAGGTCTGGACGAAGTGCACTTCCTTGCCGTTCGGGCCGGCGAGCTCGGTGAAGCGGCCGCCCGCGGGGCCCCAGTGGGAGACGACCGGCACCTTCCAGCCCATGCGGTCGAGCGACTTCACGACCTGGGCCGACGGGCCGACATTGGCGACCAGGAACAGCGTGTCCGCGCCCGCGGCCTTGAGCCGCGTCAGCTGCGGCACGACGTCGACGTCGCTGGTCTCGAACTTCTCCACCCCGGCGGCCGCCACGCCCTTGGCGGCGAGCGCGTCCTTCAGGCCCTTCTCGTTCGATTCGCCCCAGGGATTGTTGATCAGGATCATCCCCGGCTTGGCCGCCTTGAAGGTCTTCTGCGCGTAGCCGAGCATGCCGATGTCGACGCTCTCGTCGACCGCGGAGACGCGGAACACGTAGTTCGGATTGGCGCCGTTCTTGGTGATCGCCGTGCCCGCTGCCCACGGGTCGACGAAGGGCATCTTCTCCTGATTGACCAGGGGCACGATCGCCATCGCCACCGGGGTGTCGAGGCCGCCGATGATGAGCGCGACCTTCTCCTTGAAGATCAGCTCGCGCGCCGCGACCACGCCCTTGGCGGGGTTCGATTCGTCGTCGCGCCGCACCAGCTCGAGCATGCGGCCGCCGAGCAGGCCGCCCTTGGCATTGATCTCGTCGATGGCGATCTGGGCGCCGCGCGAGATCGCCTCGCCGGCCAGCGCCGACTGCCCCGACAGGGCAGTCACCAGGCCGATCTTCAGCGGATCGGCGGCGCGTACCGGCGCCCATGACGCAGCGACAGCGAGGGCGAGAGCCGAAGCGAAGAGGGCGCGGCGGCCGACGACGGATATCGCGGGCAGGGAGGAAGCGGGCATGGTCAAGCTCCTTGTAGCGCGCGGGCGGACGGCCGCGGTTCCGGCGGGCAATGCAAGGCCCATGCCAAATGTGAACAATGTCGGACGAGACTCGTCGACAATCCTTGAAACGAATCGTCGACAGCGCGGCACGGGCCTTGCTCGTTGCCAACGCAAAGGAGCGCCCCCATGACCGCAGAAGCCGCCGTTCCGCAGCCCGCACCGTCCGTGAGCGGAGGGCCGCGATCCCCCGCGGCGATCGTCGACGAATTCCTGCGTCTGATCATGATTCCCGACCCGACGGCGGCGCGGCGCTTCACCGCCCATGGAATGCGCATCCGCTTCACCGGAGGGCGGGAGATGAGCGATCCGGCCGAGTGCACGGCCTTCAACGCCGGCCGCTACCGCTGGGTGAAGAAGCGGATCGAGCGCACCGAAACGGTGAGCGGTGGCACCGATGCGGAAACCGTGGTCTACAGCATCGGCACCCTGCACGGCGAATGGCCCGACGGCACGCCGTTCGAGGGCAACCGCTACGTCGACCGCTACGTGGTGAGCCGGGGCCTGATCGTCGGCATGGAGGTCTGGAACGACAGCGCCGAGTGGCTGCTGGTCCGCGCCGGCCTGGCCACGCTGGAGCCGGCACGGCCATGAGCGGGGCGTACGTCGGCGCGCTGCCGGCGCACGGTCGCTTCGCCTACCGGCCGATCGTCGGCCGGCCCGATTTCAACTGGCCGGGCGGCGCCCGCCTGGCCGTGTATCTCGGCTTCAACATCGAGCACTTCGCGTTCGGCGAGGGCCTGGGCGCGAGCCTCGGCCCGGTGTCGCCGCCGCCCGACGTGCTGAACTACAGCTGGCGCGAGTACGGCAACCGGGTCGGCGCCTGGCGCTGTCTCGAGCTCTTCGAGCAGCTCGGCCTGCCGGCCGGCGTCGTTCTCAACACCGCGCTCTACGACCACGCCCCGGAGCTGGTCGATGCCTGCGTGGCGCGCGGCGACGAGATCATCGGCCACGGCCACACCAACGCCGAGCGCCAGGGCGGCCTGGGCGAGGCGGACGAGCGGAGCCTGATCGAACGCTGCCGCGACCGGATCGCCGCCCATGGCGGGGCCGCGCCGCAGGGCTGGCTCTCGCCCTGGATCTCGGAGAGCCTGCACACCCCCGACCTGCTCGCCGAGGCGGGCTTTCGCTACAGCCTCAACTGGTGCCACGACGACCAGCCGGTGCGCCTGCGCACCCGCGGCGGCGAGCCGCTCTGGTCGGTGCCGTATCCGCAGGAGCTGAACGACATCCCGATGATCGTCGCCCGGCTGATGGACGCGAAGGACTTCGCGCAGATGGTGATCGACAACGCCGACGAGATGCTCGAGCAGTCGCGCCGCCAGCCGCTGGTGATGGGCCTGGCGCTGCATCCCTACCTGGTCGGCCAGCCCTACCGGCTGCGCCACCTGCGGCGGGCGCTGAGCCACCTGGCGGCGATGCGCGACCGGGGCGAGGTCTGGTTCACGACGCCCGGGCGGATCTGCGCGCACATGGACGCGCTCGCGACAGAGCGGCCGGAGGCGTTCGCGTGAGCCGGCGCGCCGCGGCCGGGGCGGCATCGGCGGGCGCGGCACTGGCCGCGGAATCGGCCGGCGCCGCCGGTGCGGCCGACGCGGGGGTCGAGGCAAGGCTCTATCGGTCGATCTTCGAGAGCGTCATGCAGCAGCGACTCGCGCCCGGGACCAAGCTGCCGGAATCGCAACTGTGTGAGATCTTCGGCGTCAGCCGCTCGGTGGCTCGCAAGGTGCTGCAGCGGCTCGCCCACGACCACATCGTCGAGCTCCGGCCGCATCGCGGCGCCTCGGTCGCGGTGCCGACCGCCGAGGACACGCGCCAGATCTTCGAGGCCCGCCACGTGGTCGAGGCGGCCACCGTGCGCCTGGCAGCGCAGCACGCCAGCGCCGCCGACGTCGCCGCCCTGCGCCGCCAGCTCGCCGAGGAACACGAGGCCATGCACCGCTTCGACCAGCCGGCGTGGACGCGGCTGGCGAGCGCCTTCCACCTGCGTGTCGCCGCGCTGTCGCGCAACCCGATCCTGCAACGCTATCTCGAGGAGATCGTCTCGCGCTGCTCGCTGATCGTCGCCCTCTACGAGCCGCCGGGCAACGCCGCCTGCGAGCACGACGAGCACGAGCGCATCGTCGACTGCATCGCCCGCCGCGACGGCAACGGCGCGGCGGCGCTGATGGCCGAGCACCTGCGCATCCTCGAGCGCAACGTCGTGCTGCGCCGCGAGAGCCCCGACCGGAGCCTGCGCGCGATGCTCGGCATGAACCGCTGACGCGGCTTCCTGCGCGACTTCAGCGCGCCTTGCGGATGCGCAGCAGCTCGTCGAGGATCAGGAACGCGGCGCCGACCGAGATCGCGCTGTCGGCGACGTTGAACGAGGGGAAGTAGGCACCGCCCCAGTGCACCTGGATGAAGTCGACGACGTGGCCGTGAAGGATGCGGTCGACGACGTTGCCGATCGCGCCGCCGAGAATCAGCGACAGCGCCCAGCAGAACAGCCGCTGGCCGCCGTGCCGCGCCAGCAGCCAGACGATGAAGACCGCGGCGACCGCGCCCAGGCCGATGAAGAACCAGCGCTGCCAGCCGCTCGCGCCGGCGAGGAAGGAGAACGCGGCGCCGGTGTTGTGCGCCCGGACCAGGTCGAAGAAGGGCGTGAACGTGCGCACCTCGTTGAGCTGGAAGCTGCGCGTGATCAGCGTCTTGGTGATCTGGTCGAGCAGCACCACCGCCGCGGCGATGCCGAGCCAGAGCCAGATCGAGGCGGGACGGCGGCTCGCCATCAGGCGATCCGCCGCGGCTCGCCGGCGCCGAACAGGTTGCTGGTGCAGCGACCGCAGATCGTCGGATGCACCGGATCGACGCCGACGTCGTTTCGGTAGTGCCAGCAGCGCTCGCACTTGGCGGCCGCGCTCGGCGTCACGTGGACGAAGAACTCGCTCGCGTCGGCGGTGTCGCCGGCCGAAACCAGCCGGGCAGCCGACGTGATGAGCACGAAGCGGAGATCGTCGCCCAGCGCCTCGAGCTCGGCCAGCCGCTTGGGTGCCGCGCTGACGACGACCTCGGCCTGCAGCGACGAGCCGATCTTCCCCTCGGCGCGCAGCACCTCGATCTGCCGGTTCGACTCGGCGCGAACCTCGGCGATGCGCTTCCAGCGGCCGAGCAGCGCCTCGTCTTCCCAGGCGCGGACATCGAGGTAGGTTTCGGTGAAGATCGAGGCCGAGCCCCTGGGGCCGAACACCTTCCATGCCTCTTCCGCCGTGAAGCTGAGGAAGGGCGCCATCCAGCGCAGCATGGCGTGGGCGATGTGCGAGAGCGCGGTCTGCGCCGAGCGCCGCGACAGCGACTTCGGTGCGGTCGTGTAGAGGCGGTCCTTCAGCACGTCGAGATAGAACGCGCCGAGGTCCTCCGAGCAGAACACCTGCAGCTTGGAGACGACCGGGTGGAACTCGTAGACGCCGAAGTGGCCGCCGCTGAAGACGCCGCGCGCCGGGTCGAAGCCGCCGACGATCTCGGCCTGCAGCTCCGCCGTGCGGGCCAGGGCCCAGCGGTCGATCTCGAGCATGTCGGCAAGCGGCACCCGGTCGTTCGCGACGTCGAAGTCGCTGGTGTTGGCGAGCAGGAAGCGCAGCGTGTTGCGGATCCGCCGGTAGGCATCGACGACGCGCGCCAGGATCTTGTCGTCGATCGCCAGGTCGCCGGAATAGTCGGTCGAGGCGCACCAGAGGCGGATGATCTCGGCGCCGAGCTTGGTCGTGGTCTCGGCCAGGCCGATGAAGTTGCCCAGGCTCTTGCTCATCTTGCGGCCCGAACCATCGACGGTGAAGCCGTGGGTCAGGAGGCCGCGGTAGGGCGCGTGGCCTTCGAGCGCACAGGCGATCAGCAGCGACGAGTGGAACCAGCCGCGGTGCTGGTCGTGGCCCTCGAGGTAGAGGTCGGCCTCGGGCGCGGCGCCGTCGTCGTCGGGCACGGTCGTGCCCGGATGGCTGCCGCGCAGGACGTGGAAGAAGGTCGAGCCGGAGTCGAACCAGACGTCGAGGATGTCGTTGCTCTTGGCGTAGTGCTCGGCGTCGGCGCCCAGCACCTCCGCCGCCGAGAGCCGCGACCAGGCCTCGACCCCGCCTCGCTCGACGATGTCGGCGGCGCGGTCGATCAGCGCCAGGGTGTCGGGATGCAGCTCGCCGTTCGTCTTGTGTAGAAAGAGCGGCAGCGGCACGCCCCAGTTGCGCTGCCGGCTGATGCACCAGTCGGGCCGGTGGGCGATCATGTCGTGCAGCCGGGCGCGGCCGTTCTCCGGATAGAACGCGGTCGCGTCGATCGCATCGAGGGCGGTCTCGCGCAAGGTCTTTTCTGCGGGATCGACCGCGAACACGCCGGCGGTCGAGGCGTCGGGCTCGTCCATGCGCACGAACCACTGCGCCGCGGCGCGGTAGATCACCGGCGTCTTGTGGCGCCAGCAGTGCGGGTAGCTGTGCACGACGGTCGTGCTATCGAACAGCCGCCCGGCGGCACGCAAGGCCTCGACGATCAGCGGATTCGCCTTCCAGATGTGCTCGCCGCCGAAGAGCGGCAGGCTTTGCTCGTAGACGCCGTTGCCCTGCACCGGGTTGAGGATCGCGTCGACCGCCAGGCCATGGGCGCGGCAGGAGTTGAAGTCCTCGATGCCGTAGGCCGGCGCCGAATGGACGATGCCGGTGCCGTCTTCCGCGGTCGCGTAGTCGGCGAGGTAGACCGGCGCCACCCGGTCGTAGCCCGGGTGAACGGCGGCGAGCGGATGGCGGAACACCAGCCCTTCGAGCTTCTCGCCCTTCGCGGTGGCGACGACCCGGCCTTCCAGCCCGAACCGGGCCAGGCACTTCTCGACCAGGGCGCTCGCGAGCAGCAGCAGGCCGCGCTCGGTGTCGACCAGCGAATACTCGAGCTGCGGATTGAGGTTGAGCGCCTGGTTGGCCGGCAGGGTCCAGGGCGTCGTCGTCCAGATGACGGCGAACGCGTCCTTGGCCAGGGAGGCGAGGCCGAACGCCGCGGCCAGCTTGCCCGGGTCGGCGGCGAGGAAGCCGACGTCGACGGTGGGCGACTTGCGGTCCTCGTACTCGATCTCGAACTCGGCCAGCGAGGAGCCGCAGTCGAAGCACCAGTGCACCGGCTTCAGGCCGCGGTAGACGAAGCCGCGCTCCATGATCCGCTTCAGCACCCGGATCTCGCCGGCCTCGTTGCCGAAGTCCATGGTCCGGTACGGATGGTCCCAGTCGCCGAGCACGCCCACGCGCTTGAAGTCGGCCATCTGCTGGGCGATCTGCTCGGTGGCGTAGGCGCGGCTCTTGGCCTGCACCTGGTCGCGCGGCAGGCCGCGGCCGAAGGTCTTCTCGATCTGGTTCTCGATCGGCAGGCCGTGGCAGTCCCAGCCCGGCGTGTAGCGCGAATCGAAGCCGGCGAGTTGCCGCGCCTTGACGATCATGTCCTTCAGGATCTTGTTGGCGGCGTGGCCGACGTGCAGCTGCCCGTTCGCGTACGGCGGGCCGTCATGCAGCACGAACCGCGGCCGTCCGAGGCGCGCTTCGCGCAGCCGCTTGTAGACGCCCTCGTCGCTCCACGCCTTGACCCAGCCCGGCTCGCGCTTGGGCAGGTCGCCGCGCATCGGGAACGGCGTGTCGGGCAGGTTCAGCGTCTTGCGGTAGTCGATCGCAGGAGCGGGGCTTGCAGTCGTCGGGGCGGGCGCGTCGGCCATGGCGATGAATCTTTCGGGCGAGGGCGCAGGGCGCTTCGGCGGGTCACGTCGGGAAGTCTGGCGATCGGCTCGCGGGTGCAGGCGATCACCGCGAAAGCCCCGCATCCTGCGATGCCGGGCCGGCGTCGATTCGCGTCAAATTCGATCGCGGGTCGTCTGCCGGCCGGTGGCGGCGTGCAGCTTGGCTTCGGCGGCGAGCCAGGCATGCGCCGCCTCGGCATCGCCGCGGATCGCGCCGGCGAGTGCCTCGAGCGAGTCGTAGCGCGCTTCGTCGCGCAGTTTGGCAAGCAGCTCCACGCGCACGAGTTTACCGTAGCCCCCCTCGCGGCCGAGCTCGGCCGGCCAATCGAAGACATGCGTCTCGAGCAGGACCCGGCCGCTGTCGTCGATGGTCGGCCGCCGGCCCAGGCTGGCCACGCCGTCGAGCGGCCGGTCCACCAGGCCGTGCACCCGGGCAACGAAGACGCCCAGCGCCGCCGGCCGCGGATGCGGAAAGCGTAGGTTCAGGGTGCGAAAGCCGTCGCCGCGGCCGCCCGTGCTCTCGCCGAGCGCGCGCCCCAGCTTGGCGCCGTGGATGACGTGGCCGCTGACGCTGTACGGCCGGCCGAGCAGGGCCTCGACCTGCTTCATGTCGCCGGCGGCGAGCGCGGCCCGCACCGCCGAGCTCGAGACCCGGTGGCCGTGGACCTCGTAGCTCATCATCCGGGCGACGTCGAAGCCGCGCGAGGCACCGGCGGCATCGAGCATGGCGTAGTCGCCGGCGCGCCGGGAGCCGAAGCGGAAGTCGTCGCCCACCAGCACGTAGCCGACGCCCAGGCCCTCGACCAGCATGCGGTCGATGAAGGCCTCGGGCGACTGCGCCGCGAGCGTGGCGTCGAAGCGCAGGATCACCACCTGCTGGATGCCGCAGCGCGCCAGCTCGCCGAGCTTGTCGCGCAGCGGCGCGATTCGCGCCGGTGCGGTCTCGGGCTTGCCGGCGCGGGCGGCGAAGTAGTCGCGCGGGTTCGGCTCGAAGCTCATCACCGTCGGCGGCAGGCCGCGATGCGTCGCCTCGGAGACGAGCAGCGCCAGCATCGCCTGGTGGCCGCGATGCACGCCGTCGAAATTGCCGATCGTCAGGGCGCAGGCGGCCGCGAGGTCGGGATGGTGGAGGCCGCGAAAGACGCGCATCGCGGCGATTATCCCCAGCCGACTCGCGGCAGGCGCCGGGGCGGCGCCGTCACGGTGCGGCGGTGCGACCGGCCGGCAAGCTACGCGGCCCCCTAGAAACGAACCGCGACCGAGCCGCCGACCGTCCAGGTGCGGCCGGGCGCCGGCTCGAAGAAGCGCCCGTTGCCTTCGCCGACGATCACCGAGCCGACGTAGGCGCGGTCGAACAGGTTGTCGATGCGGCCGAAGCCGCTCAGCTCGAAGGCGCCGATCCGCGCCAGGTAGCCGAGGTAGCCGGAGAAGGTCGCGTAGCCGGCGGCGGCGTCGCTGTTGGCGTCGTTGACCCAGACCTTGCTCAGCGCCCGGGCCTCGAGGCCGCCACGCAAGCCGAGCGGCGGCGTCCAGGCGAGCGCGGCGTAGAACGAGTTGCTGGCGGTGCCGGGAATGCGGTTGTCGGCGGGAATGGTCAGGGTCGGGGTGGTGCAGGGCACGCCGGCGCAGGTCTGGAACGGATCACGGTAGCGCGCGTCGAGCCAGGTGTAGGCGCCCTGCAGGCGCAGGTCGTTGCCGAGGTCCGCGGCCGCGGACAGCTCGATGCCGCGGCGCCGCGTCGCGCCGGCGTTCTGGAAGGTCGAACGGCCGCCGACGTTGGTCTGGGTGACGATCTCGTCGCTGGTGTGGGTCTCGAATGCCGCGGCGGTTGCCTCGCCGCCGGACGCGAAGCGGAACTTGGCGCCGATTTCCAGGCTCTTGCTGCGCGCCGCCTGCAGCCCCAGGTTGAGACCGGTCTGGCCGCTCGGCCGGTAGGCGAGCTCGTTGAGCGTCGGCGTCTCGAAGCCGCGGCCGGCGGTGGCGTAGAGGTGGACGCTGTCGCTCGCCGCGAACATCACGCCGAGGACCGGCAGCGTCGCCGAGTAGCTGACGCTGCCGCTGTCGTCCGGGTTGGTGCCGACGATGTAGTGATCTTCCGAGTCGAAGCTGACGCGGCTGTGGCGCACCCCGGCGTTGGCCGACCAGCGCGGCGACATCTGCAGCGAGGCCTGCAGGTACTGGTCGAAGTTGTCGACAAAGTTGCGCTCGTCGCGCCGGAGCGCTCCCTTCACGCCGAGGGTCGTGCCCTCGAAGTTCTGGTAGCCCCGGCGCTGCTCGTTCAGGGCGTCGTAGGCGAGGCCGGCGACGACGCCGAACGGCATCTCGCCGAGCGTGGCCTTGGTGCTCCAGCGCAGGTCGGTGCCGTAGTAGTTGCGGTCGAGCGAGATCACGCCGCCGGGATGGAGCGGATTGTTCTGGGTCGCCACCGGAATCGACTGGAACTGCTCGGTGTCGCGCTGGCCGCCGTAGACCAGGAAGCGCAGCGAATTCGCGGCATCGAAACTGCGCTCGTAGATCGCGCCGGCCTGGGTCTGGTCGACGGTCTTTCGCGTATTGAAGGTCTCGGCCGAGGGATCGACGCTGCGCGGGTCGGCCTCCATCTGCGCTCGCGTCAGCCCGAGCGGATCCTGTGCCTTCGGCAGGTCGAGGCGGTTGACGATGAAGGTCAGCTTGCTCGCCCCGTCGGGCTGCCAGGTGAGCTTGGCGTTGCCGAGCTGCCGCTCGGCTTCGCTGTGGTCGCGGTAGCCGTCGGTCTTGAACACGCTCGCGCCGACCACGTAGCCGAAGCTGCCGTTGGCACCGCTCGCCTTGGCGGCGACGCGCCGCGTGTCGAAGCTTCCCAGGCTGCCGCCGGCACCGAGGGTGGGCGGGCCGTGTCCCTCTTCGCTGAACACCTGGATCACGCCGCCCGACGAGTTGCCGTAGAGCGCCGAGAACGGGCCGCGCAGCACCTCGATCCGGTCGGCCGAGCCGAGCTCGACGTTGGTGATCTGGCCCTGGCCGTCGGGCAGGGTCGCGGGGATGCCGTCGACGTACAGGCGCACGCCGCGGATGCCGAAGGTCGAGCGCGCACCGAAGCCGCGGATCGAGAGCTGCACGTCCTGGGCGTAGTTCTGCCGGTCGCGCGCCACCAGGCCGGGCACGCCGCCCAGGCTTTCCGAGATATTGATCTGCGGCTTGCCTTCGTGGATGGTCTCGCTGCCGACACGGTCGATCGACGCTGGCACGTCGAACGCCGGCACCTCGGTGCGGGTGGCGGTGACGACCACCGGCGTCAGGCGGACGGCAGGCTCGCCGGCAGCGGCTTGCGCCAGCGCCACGGCGGGGAGCGTCATCGCCCCGAGGGCCGCGCCGGCACGGGTCCAGCGTGCGGCGCTCATGCAGGGCTTGCGGCGGTGCGTTTCTGCGTCACGGCGGTTTCCTCCTCATCGCTCAGCCAGCGCCAGGCACCGGGCGCCAGGGCATCGACCCGGACGCCGCCGAAATCGCTGCGCGCCAGAGATTCGACCCGGTTGCCCGCGGCGGCGATCATGCGCTTGACCTGGTGGTACTTGCCTTCGGTCAAGGTCAGCCGCAGCGTGCCCGGGCCGGTGGCTTCGCAGGCGGCGGCGCGCACCGTCTCGTTCTCTTCGTGCAGCAGCACGCCCTGCATCAGCCGCCCGACCTGCGACGCATCGACCGGATGCTTGCAGCCCACGTCGTAGACCTTGGGCACGTGATGCTTGGGCGACGTCAGGCGATGGATCAGCGCGCCATCGTCGGTGAAGAGGAGCACGCCGGTCGTGTCCTCGTCGAGCCGGCCGATCGCCTGCACACCGCGCTGGCGCAAGGGCGCGGGCAGCAGCGAATAGACGCTCGGATGGTGCTTTGGTTTTTGCGAGCATTCGTATCCGGCCGGCTTGTTCATCACCAGGAACGCGCGCTGATGGTACGTCCACGGCTCGCCGCGGACGGAGAAATTCAGGCCGAGCGGTTCGACCTCGCGGTCGGGCTCGCTGCAGACCACGCCCTCGATCGCCACCCACTCGGCAGCGATCAGGTCGGCGCATTCGCGGCGCGTGCCGAAGCCCTGGCTGAAGAGAAGCTGCGCCAGCTTCACCGCCGGCACCTCAGGAAGTGAGCTCGAGCAGGGTGAGGTGGTTGCCCGCTGCCGGCCAGGTGCGGCCGGTGACCCACTCGTCGTTGAACTCGCCGATGATCGGCCGCGCTCGCGCGTCGGCGATCCGCAGCCGGGTCTCGGACAGGCCGGCCACGCCGGGCGGGATGCCGGCCGGCGGGCTCGTGCCGTCGAGCACGATGCGGTCGCGCGGGACGCCGAAGTAGCCGCTCGGCCGGCTCATCGTGACGACCGCGCCGGCGGCGCGGTCGGCCTCGGCGAGGCGCTCGGGCCGGAGATTCACGATCTGTGACGAGCGCGGAAAGGGCGAGCGGTAGACGTGCCTGATCGCATAGCCGGGGGCGGTGATCACGAACTCGTGGCGGGCGCTCGGGTCGGTGACGAACGGGCCCCAGCGGCCGTCGGCACCGATCGTCCGGGTGTGCAGCGCCGGAGTGATCCGCTCGCCGCTGGTCGCATGGGTCGCATAGACCTCGACCGAAGCGCCGACCAGCGGCAGGTTGGTGGCGAAGTTGCCGTCGCGGTTGTCGAGGCCGAGGCCGCTCACCTTGCCGTCGAGCACGACCGTCGCTTCCGGCGCGATCGCCAGCGTCCGCGGCGGCTCGCCGGTGAGGAAGCGCCACATCTCGGCGAAGGCCTTCGGGCCGAGCGCGGTCTCGCGATGATCGATGCCGGCGATCACCACGTTCTCTGCGCCCTTGAGCGCCGGGCCGTCGAAGCCGACGTTGGTCGGCGTGCCGCGCTGGCCGAGCCAGACGCCGTCGGGCTGGGCGTACTTGTCGTTGCTGTCGGAGCGGATGGTGAGCCACTTCACGCCGGGCGTGACCTCGTTGCCATCCGGACCCTGGGGGGCGTTGAGCCGGGTCAGGAACGGGCCGGTGCCGTTGAACTCGTTGCCCGGCAGGAAGGCCTTGCTCGCCCAGACGCCATGGTTCGGAACGCCGCCGAGGATGGCATGCGACACCTGATCGGCACCGCCGGCGGCGATGAAGTTGCGGGTCGGATAGCCGCCGCGCGACAGGCCGACCAGCACGACCCGAGACGCTCCGGTCGTGGCCCGCACCCGCTTCACCTCGGCGGCGAGAAAGGCGGTGAACTCGGCGATCGAGGTGCGGCCGGGCTGCTCCTTGTCGTCCTCGTTGCGCGCGGTCGGGTAGGGCAGGTCGATCGTGAACAGCCGCTCGCGCGGCCAGCCGTTGGTCTCGAAGCGCCAGAGGGTCGTCGTCCACAGCGCCGCGTTGTCGCTGTTGCCATGGACGAAGACGATCGGCGGGCGGGTGTCGAGTCCCGGCGTGCTCGCGCAGCCAACGAGTGGCAGCGCACCGGCCGCGGCGGCGGCGATGAGCAACTCGCGGCGCGTGATCGTCGTGGGGGGCGAATCAGGATTCATGCCGTGTCTCCGATCGTTGTTCAGGGCCCTGGCAAATCGTGCGCCGCCGGCAGGCTCGGCAGGCCGGGGCCGGCCAGCGCCGTGGCGGCGCGGACGGCGCGCAGCACCGCCTCGGCGAGCATGTCGGCGGCCAGCGCGCCGAGCAGGGTGGTGTGGGCGCGCAGTCCGCTGGCGCCGGTGCCGAGGGCGAAGACGATGTCGCCGTCGCTCATCGTGTGGATCGGCCGAAGGGTCCGCGCCAGGCCGTCGTGCGCCATCTGCGCCATCTTGGTCGCCTCGGGCTTGGTGACGACGGCGTCGGTGGCGACGATCGCCAGCGTGGTCGCGCTCGCCGTGCTGTCCGCGGTGCCTGTCGCGGCGGGAGCGCCCGGCCACTCGCCGCGGCGAAACGCCGCCATCGTGTCGAGGAAGCCGCGGCCGTCAGCGGTGCGTGCGCCGGCGACGATGCGGCCGTTCGCCGGATCGACCACGTCGCCCATCGCGTTGACCGCGACCAGCGCCGCGACCGTGACCCCGCCGACCGAGATCGAGGCGGTGCCGAGGCCGCCGCGCATCGCCCGCTCGATGCCGAACAGCTTGCCGATCATCGCCCCGGCGCCGGCGCCGACGTTGCCTTCGGCCGGCGGCTCGCGGGTCGCCGCGGCGCAGGCGGCGTAGCCGGCCGCGGCGTCGGGGCGGATCGACGAATCGCCGATCGACAGGTCGAACAGGATCGCCGCCGGCACGATCGGCACCGTCGCCTGGCGGCCGTCGGCGCGGATCGGCCCGAACGGGATGCCGATGCCGCGCTCGTCGAGCCAGCGCATCACGCCGCCGGCGGCGTCGAGGCCGAAGGCGCTGCCGCCAGCGAGGAGGACGGCGTGCACCTTCTCGACCGTGTTCACCGGCGCGAGCAACTCGGTCTCGCGCGTGCCCGGCGCGGCGCCGCGGACGTCGACGCCGCAGACCGCGCCGCCTTCGGCAAGCACCACGGTGCAGCCGGTGGGCCGGCGCGGATCGGTGAAATGGCCGACCGAGAGGCCGGCGACGGCGGTCAGGCCACCGTGCATGTGCAGCTGGGGACGCAACTTGGGGGCACGGCCGGGCGCCGGGCCGCTCCCAAGCCCGGCCGCGCCCCAAGGGCCACGAAGGGGCCCTCTCGGTCCCCTGGGGGCAGCGACCGAAGGGAGCCTGGGGGCACCATCAAGCGAAGACGCCGGCCGTGTCCTGCATCCGCGCCGAGACCTCGCCGAGGTGGAACATCGTGTCGCCGAAGGTCATCTCGATCACCGTCAGCCGCTTGAAGTAATGGCTGCCCGCGTATTCGTCGGTGACGCCGATGCCGCCGTGCAGCTGGACGCACTGCTGGCCGACGAAGCGCATCGACTGGCCGAGCTGCACCTTCGCCTGCGACAGCGCCCGGCGCCGCGCGTTCGCAGGCTCGCCGAGCTTCAGGGTGGCGAAGTAGCTCATCGAGCGCGCCAGCTCGAGCTGCATCTTGACGTCGGCCATGCGGTGGCGCAGCGCCTGGAAGGTGGCGATCGGCACGCCGAACTGCTTGCGCGTGTTCATGTACTCGACCGTCAGCGCGGCCAGCCTGTCCATCGCGCCCACCGCCTCGGCGCAGAGCGCGGCGATGCCGATGTCGACCGCGCGCTCGAGCGCCGGCAGCGCCTGGCCCGCCGGCAGCAGCTCGATACCGCTGGCGCCCTTCAGCACCAGCTCGGCCGCGGCGGCGCCGTCCTGCGTCGGATAGGGCTTCACCTCGACGCCGGGCTCGCCGCGCGACACCACGAACAGGGCGACCCCGGCCGGGTCGTCGACATTGCCGCCGGTGCGTGCCGAGACGATGAAGGCGCCGGCGTGGCCGCCGGCCGGCACGACCGTCTTCGTGCCGTTGAGCTGCCAGTTGCCGCCCTTGTGCTCGGCGCGGGTCTCGACGTGGGCGAGCCGGTAGCGCGAGTGCCGCTCCTCCTGCGCCAGGACGACGAGTTCCTTGCCCTGGGCGATGCCTTCGAGCCAGAGCGCCGCCGAGGGACTGCGCCCGGCGTCGAGGAGGTGAGCCGCCACCAGCGACACCGCGGCGAAGGGCTCGAGCACCAGGCCGCGGCCTAGCTCTTCCATCACCACCATCGCGTCGACCGGGCCGAAGCCCATGCCGCCCTGCGCTTCCGGCACCGCCAGGCCGGTCAGGCCGAGGTCGGCGAGGCCCTTCCAGGATTCGCGCGAGAAGCCGCCGGCCTTGACGGTCGCCCGCCGGCGCTCGAAGTCGTAGTCCTTCTCGACCCACTTGCGCACCGTGTCGCGCAGCATTTCCTGGTCGTCGGTGAAATTGAAGTCCATGGTCAGCTCCCGAGCACGGTCTGGGCGACGATGTTGCGCTGGACCTCGTTGGATCCACCGTAGATCGTCGTCTTGCGCATGTTGAAGTAGGTCGCCGCCAGCGGCGCGACGAAGGCGCCGGCGGCGGCATGCTCGGCCTGCCAGCCGGCTTCCATCGCCTCCTTGATCAGCGGCACGGCCGAGGGGCCGGCGGCGAGCATCATCAGCTCGGTGTAGCGCTGCTGGATCTCGCTGCCGCGGATCTTCAGGAGGCCGGCGACGTCGAGGCTCTGCTTGCCGCTCTTCTCGGCCGAAAGCACGCGAAGCACCATCATCTCGAGCGCCACCACGTCGACCTCGAGCCGGGCGATCTCGTCGCGGAAGCGCAGGTCGTCGTACACGCCCTCGCCCTTGGCGACGCGCTTGACCCGCTCGAGCTCGCGCTTGGCGCGGTTGACGTCGGCGATATTGGTGCGCTCGTGGGCGAGCAGGTGCTTGGCGTAGGTCCAGCCCTTGTTCTCCTCGCCGATCAGCTGGTCGGCCGGAACCTCGACGTTGTCGAACCAGACCTCGTTGACCTCGTGTTCGCCGTCCATGGTGATGATCGGCCGCACCGTGATGCCCGGGCTCTTCATGTCGATCAGCAGGAAGCTGATGCCGGTCTGGGGCTTGCCTTCGTTCGAGGTGCGCACCAGGCAGAAGATCCAGTCGCCGTACTGGCCGAGCGTGGTCCAGGTCTTCTGGCCGTTGACGATGTAGAAGTCGCCGCGCCGCTCGGCCCGGGTCTTGAGCGACGCCAGGTCGGAGCCCGAGCCCGGCTCGCTGTAGCCCTGGCTCCACCAGACCTCGCCGCTGGCGATGCCCGGCAGGAAGCGGCGCTGCTGCTCCGGAGAGCCGAAGGCCATGATCACCGGCGCCACCATCACCGGGCCGAAGGGCACGACCCGGGGCGCGCCGGCGAGCGCGGTCTCTTCCTCGAACAGGTGCTTCTGGATCGCGTTCCAGCCCGGGCCGCCGAACTCCTTCGGCCAGCCCCAGCCGAGCCAGCCGTTCTTGCCCAGGATCTTGGCCCAGCGCTGCATGTCGTCGCGGCTGAGGCGGATCGAGTTCCGAACCTTGTCGCTGATCTCGCGCGGCAGGTTCTCCTTGACCCAGGCGTGGATCTTTTCGCGGAAGGCCTGCTCGTCGGGGGTGAAATTGAGGTCCATCGAAGTCTCCGGTCGCGTGCGGTTCGCGCCTCTGGGCGACTTTTTAGCACGATCGTTCGAAAATACCTGTCGCCTCGGCGGCAGAGGCCGACAGGCGGCTACTTCTTTTCCAGGGTCAGCCGGTCGTTCTCGCGCCGCATCTGGAAGCGGTCGAGGAAGCTGTTGCCGAGCAGCATGTAGGGCATCGTCGAGGGCAGCACCGTCGCCTCGACGTTGTAGACCTGGACGTCGCCGATCTGCACCGAGGAGAGCATGACCCGGTAGGCGGGGATCACGCCGTTGGCGGTGCTGGTGTAGCCGAGCTGGCCTTTCTTGTAGTCGACGCCGATCCGTTCCGCATCGGCGGCGCCCATGGTGACGGTGGTGGCGCCGGTGTCGACGAAGAAGCGCACGGCGCTGCCGTTGATCGTCCCCGAGGTGACGAAGTGGCCGCCGCTCACGGAGGTGAGGACGATCTTGTCGCCGGTGCCGGCGCTGGCCGCGCCGCCGAGGTTGGCGGGCGAGCCGCCGAGCTGCAGCGCGACCCGCTGGCCGTTCACCTCGACCAGCGCGTCGTTGTTGCTGACGGCGAGCAGCTTCACGCCGTCGACCGTGGTGCCGACCGCGACCTGGCGCGGCTTGCCGTCGATGACGAGCAGGGCGCGGGTGCCGAGGCTGCCGGCCATCGAGACCGATTGCGCCCGCGCTGCGGCTGAAGCCAGCAGGGCGATGGCGAGGACGATGCTGACTCGCATCCCTCAGTCCCGGAAGTTCGTGAAGGAGAGCGGCTGATCGGCGATTTCCTTGCGGATCATCGCGATCGCCGCCTGCAGCTCGTCGCGCTTGCCGCCCGAGACGCGCACCGTGTCGCCCTGGATCGAGGCCTGGACCTTGAGCTTGCTCTGCTTGACCAGGGTCTGCAGCTTCTTCGCCGTCTCGCCGTCGATGCCGCTCTTGACGATGACGAGCTGCTTGACCTTGTCGCCGCCGATCTTCTCGACCTTGGACTCGCGGTCGAGGAACCGGGCGTCGACGTTGCGCTTGCTCAGCTTGGCGAGCAGGACGTCGGTGACTTGGTTGATCTGGAAATCGCTGTCGCCGTAGAGCGTGATTTCCTTCTCCTTCAGCTCGACCCGGGCCGACGTGCCCTTGAAGTCGAAGCGGGTGCCGATCTCCTTGGCGGTCTGGTCGACGGCGTTCTTCACCTCGACCAGGTTGGGCTCTAGCACGGCATCGAAGCTGGGCATTGTCGGCTTTCGGCAGATGGATGGCCATCGCTGCGGATCGGTGAAAATTCTCCCATGCAAATCGACAGGGGTGTGAGCCTCAAGCCCTACAACACCTTCGGCCTGCCCGCGGTGGCGCAGACCCTGGTGCGGATCGCCAGCGACGCCGACGTGCGCCGCGTGGTCGACGATCCGGTGCTCGGCCTGGCGCCGAAGTTCATCCTGGGCGGCGGCAGCAACATCATCCTGACGCGCGACATGCCGCAGATCGTCCTCAAGGTCGAGGTGCGCGGCATGCGCGTCCTCGAGGAGCGCGCCGACGCCTGGATCGTCGAGGCCGGCGCCGGCGAGAACTGGCACGACTTCGTCGAGTTCACCCTCGCTCAGGGCTGCCCCGGGCTGGAGAACCTGGCGCTCATTCCCGGCACCGTCGGCGCCGGGCCGGTGCAGAACATCGGCGCCTACGGCGTCGAGCTGCAGGACCGGTTCGAGTCGCTCGACGCCGTCGACCTGCTCACCGGCCGCAGCGTCGTCCTCGGGGCCGAGATCTGCGCCTTCGGCTATCGCGACAGCGTCTTCAAGCATGCGCTCGCCGGCCGCAGCCTGATCACCCGGGTGCGCTTTCGCCTGCCGCGGCCGTGGCAGCCGGTGCTCGGCTATCTCGAGCTGCAGAAGAAGATCGCCGAGACCGGGATCGCGTCGCCCGGGCCGCGCCAGATCTTCGACTGGGTGGCGTCGATCCGCCGTGCCAAGTTGCCTGACCCGGCGGCGATCGGCAACGCCGGCAGCTTCTTCAAGAACCCCGTGGTCACGCCCGAGCAGTGCCGCGACATCATCGGCCGCGATCCGGAGATCGTTCACTATCCGATGCCCGACGGCAGCGTCAAGCTCGCCGCCGCCTGGATGATCGACGCCTGCGGCTGGAAGGGAAAGTCGGTCGGCGGCGCCGGCGTCTACGAGAAGCAGGCGCTGGTGCTCGTCAACCGCGGCGCGGCCATCGGCTCGGAGGTGATGACGCTGGCGCTGGCGATCCAGGAAAGCGTCTACGGGCGCTTCGGCATCCGCCTCGAGCCGGAGCCGGTGGTGGTCTGAGCCGGCCGCACCCGGCGTGCGCCCTCAGTCCTTCTTGCCGTCGAGCTGCGGCAGCGTCAGGCCGCCGCCCTTGAGCAGGCCGACCTTGGCATAGGTCTGCAGCTTGGCGCGGGTGTCGGCGATGTCGAGGTTGCGCATCGTCAGCTGGCCGATCCGGTCCTGCGGCGAGAAGCTCGATTCGCCCTTTTCCATCGTCAGCCGCTCCGGCTGGTAGGTGAGGTTGGGCGACACCGTGTTCATGATCGAGTAGTCGTTGCCGCGGCGCAGCTCGATCGTCACTTCGCCGGTGATCGCCCGCGCCACCCAGCGCTCGGCGGTCTCGCGCAGCATGATCGCCTGCGGGTCGAACCAGCGGCCCTGGTAGAGCAGGCGGCCGAGGCGCCGGCCGTTCTCGCGGTACTGCTCGATCGTGTCTTCGTTGTGGATGCCGGTGATCAGGCGCTCGTAGGCGATAAACAGCAGCGCCAGGCCGGGCGCCTCGTAGATGCCGCGGCTCTTCGCCTCGATGATGCGGTTCTCGATCTGGTCGCTCATGCCCAGGCCGTGCCGCCCGCCGATGCGGTTGGCCTCGAGCAGCAGCTCCACCAGGTCGGCGTACTCGCGGCCGTTCAGGGCCACTGGCCGGCCCTCGTCGAAGCGCACGGTCACCGCTTCGCGCTTCACCGCGACCTCGTCCTTCCACGAGGCCACGCCCATGATCGGCTGGACGATGGTGATGCCGGTGGAGAGCTGCTCCAGGTCCTTGGCCTCGTGGGTCGCGCCGAGCATGTTGGAGTCGGTCGAGTACGCCTTCTCCGCCGACATCTTGTAGGCGAAGCCGGCCTGGGTCATGAACGCCGACATCTCGGCCCGGCCGCCGAGCTCGTCGATGAACGCCTGGTCGAGCCAGGGCTTGTAGATCCGCAGGGACGGGTTGACCAGCAGGCCGTAGCGGTAGAAGCGCTCGATGTCGTTGCCCTTGAAGGTGCTGCCGTCGCCCCAGATGTCGACGCCGTCTTCCTTCATCGCCGCCACCAGCATCGTTCCCGTGACCGCGCGGCCGAGCGGCGTGGTGTTGAAGTAGGTGACGCCGGCGGTGGAGATGTGAAATGCGCCGCACTGCAGCGCCGCGAGGCCCTCGGCGGCGAGCTGGCTGCGGCAGTCGACGAGCCGCGCCTTCTCGGCGCCGTAGAGCATGGCCTTGCGCGGGATCTCGTCGTAGTCGGGCTCGTCGGGCTGGCCGAGGTTGGCGGTGTAGGCGTAGGGAATCGCTCCCTTCTGCTTCATCCAGTGCAGTGCCGCGCTGGTGTCGAGGCCGCCGGAGAAGGCGATGCCGACCTTCTGGCCGGTGGGAAGATGCTGGAGGATGGTGGCCATTGGGTGAAGGGCAAGCGGGCGAAATGCGTATTCTCGACGCTTCCCGCTTCGCCCCCGACCGAGGGTGGCTGGCGAGCGGGGGCCTGCGGTAAGCTCAGCCTCTTCCCTCGCTGCCGCGCTGGGTGAGTCCCCGATGAGCACGCTTCCGCCCGACTCCGCCCCTTCTCCCGCGCCCGCAGCGGGGCCCGATCACGACGCCTTGCCGCCCGGCACGCGCTTCGGCGAGTTCGAGATCCTGCGCGTCCTGGGCGTCGGCGGCTTCGGCATCGTCTATCTCGCCAACGACCATTCGCTCGAGCGCGAAGTGGCGCTCAAGGAATACATGCCGGCCTCGCTGGCGGCGCGCGGCGCGGGGCCGCAGATCACGGTGCGCTCGAGCTCGTTCGCCGAGACCTACGCGATCGGCCTGCGCTCGTTCGTCAACGAGGCGCGGCTGCTCGCCCGCTTCGACCATCCCTCGCTGGTCAAGGTGTACCGTTTCTGGGAAGACAACGCCACCGCCTACATGGTGATGCCGTACCTCCAGGGCGTCACCCTGCGCGACACCCGCCGGCGCATGGCGCATCCGCCCGACGAGCCCTGGATCCGCAGCGTCATCGCGCCGATCCTCTCGGCGCTCGAGCTGCTGCATCGCGAAGGTGTCTACCACCGCGACATCGCGCCGGACAACATCCTGCTGCCGCACGACGGCCCGCCGGTGCTGCTCGACTTCGGCGCGGCGCGGCGCGTCATCAGCGACCGCACCCAGTCGCTCACCGCGATCCTCAAGCCGAGCTACGCGCCGATCGAGCAATACGCCGAGATGACGCAGCTGCGGCAGGGCCCATGGACCGACCTTTACGCGCTCGGCGCGGTGATCCACTACCTGCTGTTCGGCGCCCCGCCGGCACCGGCGACGGCGCGCGCCGTCCAGGACGATGCCGAAGCGATCGAGAACCGCATCGTCCCCGGCGTGTCGCCGCGCTTCCTCGAGGCCGTTTCCTGGATGCTCTCGGTCCGGCCGAACCAGCGGCCGCAGAGCGGCGAGCAGCTGCGCGCGGTGCTCGACGGCCACGCGCAGATTCCGCCGCGCGGCCGGCCCGGCATCACGATCCCGCCGAACGTCGCCCTGCCGGGCGCGCCGCCGCCCGCGGCGTACCCGCCGTCGCAGCCGCCCGGCCCCAGCCAGCGTCCGCAGGTCGAGACCGTGCGCGACGCGACCCTGGTCAACACCGCGCACAACCCGACCCACCTGCCGACGGCGCAGATTCTGCCGCCCGGCCAGGACCGCGCCCCGGCGGCGACGTTGTTCAGCCCGACGGCGCACATGCCGACGGCGCGGTCACCGCAGCAGACGACCGAGTTCGATCCTTCGCTCGCGTCTCGGGGGCCGGCCTCGATGCCGCCGCCCATGCCGCCGGTGCCGCCGGCCGGCCGGACGCGTGCCGACGCCGGCCCGTCGCAATGGCCGGCCTCGCGGCCGGCGACGCTGCCGCCGCCGGTGTCGCAGCAGCACAGTCGGCCGGCGCCACTGGCCGCGCAGCCGCACGCCGAGCCTGCGCGCAGCCGTCCGGCGCCGCTCGCCGCCCCGGCGGCGATTCCGGTGGCGAAGGCGGGCGGCAGCCGGGCCGGTCTGATCATCGCCGGCGTCGTCGGCGTGCTCGTCATCGCCGCCGCTGCGGCGTGGCAGTTCGCGCCCAAGGACAGGCCCGCCGGCGTCGATCCGACCCCGGGCGCGACCGGTGTCGCAGCGACGCCGCCGGTCGCAACGCCGGTCGCAACGCCGGTCGCCACGCCGGTGGCACCGCCGGCCGCAACGGTCGCGACGCCACCGCCGGCGCCCGTCGTCGCCACCGTGCCGCCGCCGACGGCCACCCCCACCGCTGCCACCGACACGTCGCAAGGAAGGCCCGTTCCGCCGGCAGAGCCGGTCCGTCCGGCGATGACCGCCACGACCGCGCCCGTCGTCGTGCCCGACGCCAAGCCCGTGCCGCCCACCGCGCGGCCGGTACCGACGACGGCGCGCAGCGACGCGCCCACCGAGCCGGTCGCGCGTCCGTCGACGGCCGCGGTCGCCACCGATCGGACGGTGCCCGCGCCGACCACCGCATCGGCCAGCGCCGCCAAGCCGCGTCCGACCGGCCAGCCGGTGCCGCGCGAGACCACGACGGCCGGCGGCACCGTGCCGGCGACAACCAGCCGGCCCCCCGAGCCGGCCTCGACCTACGCCAATCCCTACGCCGCGCCCGCCACCACCACCGGCGCGGCGAACCCGGCCGGGCAGTCGCGGCCGATCGGCCAGCCGGTGCCTTCGTCGGACCAGGCCGTTCCTGCCAAGCCGATGATTGACCCGCACGCCTCGTCGGCACGCGAGTCCTGCGGCAAGCGCGTGTTCGTCGCCCTCGCCATCTGCATGGACGAGCGCTGCGAGGATCCGCGCTGGCGCAACAGCGAGGAGTGCATTCCCATCCTCGCGCGCAAGCGCCAGCGCGCGGGCGGCAGCTAGGCCTTTCGATCCGCGACCCGGCCGCTTTCGGCCGGCGCCGCGAGCCCGTCGCCGATGCGGGTTGGCTCCGTGGGCAGGCGGTGGCGGCTCGGCTATACCTCGATGCGTCGCATCAGCCGTCTTCCGGAGTCTCTCTTGCCCTCATCGCCCCATTCCTTCGAGGTGCCTGCCGACCGGCCGCACTTGCGCATCTGGCCCCGGCGGCTGCCCTATGCGCTCGCTGTGCCGGAAACCTCGCTCTGGTTCAACGTCGAGGTCGCCGCGGCCCGTTTTCCGGACAAGGCCGCGTATGTCTTCTTCGGCCGCCGCATCACCTACGCCGAGCTGCGTTCCCAGGCCGAGGCGCTGGCCGGCTGGCTGCAGCGGGAAGGCGTCGGCAAGGGCGACCGCGTCGCCCTCTTCATGCAGAACTGCCCGCAGTTCCCGATCGCCCTCTACGCGACCTTGCGCGCCGATGCGGTGGTGGTGCCGGTGAACCCGATGAACCGGGCCGAGGAGCTTTCCCACTACATCACCGACCCCGAGACCACGGTCATCGTCTGCACCGCCGACCTGGTGCCGATCGTCGCCGCTGCCCAGGCGGCGCTGCCCGAGGCGCAGCGCGCCCGGCGGGTGCTGGTCACCCGCTTCACCGACACCATGCCCGAAGGCATGATCGGCGAGGCCGACGCGCCGTCGCCGGCGATGGAAGCCTGGCTGCGCACCGATGTCGAGCTGCCGCCCGGCTATGTCCGCTGGACCGATGCGCTCGCCGCGAAGTGCGCGCCCGGCCCGCACACCGCCCTGCCCGACGACCTGGCGCTGCTGCCCTACACCTCGGGCACGACCGGCCTGCCCAAGGGCTGCATGCACACCCATCGCACCCTGATGGCCAACTCGGTCGGCGGCCAGTGGGGCTACAGCTCGCCCGAGGTGCTCGGCCTCGGCGTCGTGCCGATGTTCCACATCACCGGCATGCTCTACAGCGTGCTCGGCTCGGTCTA
>Ga0070675_100000656_pt1 | contig 23914 bp, 15 predicted proteins | sample KBSM43metaG_FD_65343 | JGI IMG/M metagenome (GOLD analysis project Ga0070675, IMG submission 65343) | Miscanthus rhizosphere microbial communities from Kellogg Biological Station, Michigan, USA - KBS M4-3 metaG | ecosystem: Host-associated > Plants > Roots > Rhizosphere > Soil ... | reverse complement strand
ACACGCCGCGAGAGCCGTTCTCGCTCGTGCCGCACGTCGTGCGCGACTACCTGCGCGCCGGCCCCATGCGCATCCTCGCGACGCTGAACGATGCGCTGCGCGATCGGATCGAGGACAAGCTCTCCGGTGTCCGCGTGCCGGTGACGATCGTGAACGGCGCGCGGGATCCCGTGTCACCGCCGGCGTGGGGCGAGCGGCTGGCACGACTCGTGGGTTCGACGTCGAGGTTCGTCGTCGTGCCGGGCGCTGCGCACGCGGTGCCGTTCAGTCATCCCGAGGCGCTGGCGAAGGAGATTCTCGCCATGGCCAGGCGAGTCGCGGGGACGCGGGTCGACCGGTAGGGAGTCGAGTCGCGGGATTCCCACGCTTCGTCGCGCAACGTGTTTCTTGCTTCGTCGCGCAAAGTGTCTCACGCGGAGGTCCGCGGAGGCGCGGAGAACTGCTCTAGGCGATCAAGGGGTCAGAGTCGTTGAAACCTTGGGGAGCAAGGGACTTTCAAGGAGTCTGACCCCTTGAAAGTTGGCGAGAGAGATCCGTGCGCCGCAGCAAGAAGAACACTTTGGGGTTGTGGATGGAGAGGGCTCGTGCGCCTGCGTAGTGAGCTCGACCCGGCAGGTAGTTCTCCGCGCCTCCGCGCACCTCCGCGTGAAAACACGCTGCGCGACGGAGCGTGAATGGCCTTACAGCCACGCCGACGACTAGTCCAGCCGACCCCGTCAGCTCGCTGGAAGCCGTGCGGGACCGATGATAGAATGCGACCCGAAGCCCTTGCGTGGCCCAGTGGCGCGATTTATCTTAGTACTAAGATGAAATCGACCACGTCCCCCTCTCGCACGCAGTCCCGCACCGGCGCCTCGACGACGAGCGACCGCAAGACGGACGCCGCGCTCAAGCTGTGGGTCGTACTGGCACGGTCGTTCAACGCCGTGTCGGCGCGCCTGGCCGAGAACGTCGCGCGGCACGAGCTGACGTCGACCGAGTTCGCGATCCTCGAGGTGCTCTACCACAAGGGCCCGCTGCTGCTCGGCGAGGTCCAACGGAAGATCCTCGTCACGAGCGGCGGCATCACGTACCTCGTCGACCGGCTCGTCGAGAAGGGACTCGTGAAGCGGGAGGAGTGCGCCGAAGACCGTCGGGCCCGGTACGCAGTGCTGACGCCGGCCGGCACCGCGCTCATCAAGAAGATCTTCCCCCAGCACGCCGCCGCGATCGAGCGCGCGGTGAGCGGGCTGACACAGGCCGAGCAGCGCGAGGCGGCCCAGCTCCTCAGAAAGCTGGGTCTGGCGGCCGCCGCCCGGGGCGAAGAAGAGTAATCGCCCCTTGCGCCGACTATCTAAGTGTTATAACATTCTTTTAGAACTGTGAGATTGACATGCACACCAGCAAAGGAGAGACTCCCATGACCAGCACCGCAGTCGCCGGCACCAGCACCTGGACGATCGACCCCTCGCACAGCACAGTCGAGTTCGTCGCCAAGCACATGATGATCACGACCGTGAAGGGCCGCTTCGCCGAATTTACCGGCACCATCGTCGCCGACGAAGAGAACCTCGCCGGGTCGAGCGTCGACGTCACGATGCAGACCGCGAGCATCGACACGCGCTCCGAGCAGCGCGACGGCCACCTGCGGTCGGCGGACTTCCTCGACGTCGAGAACTACCCCGAGGTGACCTTCCGCAGCACGCGCGTCGAAGGGACCAAGGAGGAGTTCAAGCTGACGGGCGACCTCACGATTCGCGGCGTCACGCGCCCGATCACGCTCGACGTGACGTTCGGCGGCGAAGGCAAGGACCCCTGGGGCGGGACGCGCGCATCGTTCTCGGCGCACGGCAAGTTCGATCGACGCGACTTCGGGCTGACCTGGAACGTCGCGCTCGAGACGGGCGGAATCCTCGTTTCGAACGAGGTGAAGATCAACATCGAGGCGCAGGTGGTGCTGCAGGGCTGAGCACGAACACCGGTCGCGTAGCCTGAACAGGGGCGGAGTATCTCACTCCGCCCCTCTTCTATTTTCGCTCCTCTGCGTGAGCTCTGGAATGACTGAACGACGGAACGCGGATCTGGAGCGGCGATCTCTGCGGACACTGCCGGATCGCTCCGGGTGGGCGGGAGATCTTTCACGGACTCAGATTCCTCGATCGCTTGATCGCTTGATCAGGGCAACGGCGGGGACCCAGATTTCACGGATGAACCGGAAGAGGCCGGATCTGCTCCGAGCGGGCGGTGAGGTCTCTCGCCGGACCCTCGAAGCCTTTGACGTCGTGGGTAGAGAGGAGGCGTGCGCCGGTGCTGCGATATCGACCCGGAGAGCGGCCGATCCGGCCGTGTCCGGACGATCCGGGTCATCCGGGGCCGCGCCGTTCCAACCGTCGTCGTTCAGCACTCGATGCCCGGTCCGTGCGCGAAGACCAGCGTGGCGGTATAGAAGAACTGCGTCGAGTGCACCGTACCGGTGACGCGCTCACGCAGCTGGGTCAGGTTGAAGTACGTCCGGCGAAAGGTTCCGTCGGTCGCGTTCGGCACGCGGCGACCCAGTTCCCCGTCACGTTCGGATGCGTCGGCGCCGCACTCGGCCGCGCGGTGGCGGGGGGAGGCGTCACGGTGAAGACGGGCGCGGTCGCGCAGCCGGCGACGAGCGTGGCCGTGAGCGCCGTGATCGATCGCATGGAGCGGATTCGCGTCGGTGTTGTGCAGAGATGGAGCGGGCGGTTCCACTTCTCGTACGTGCAGTGGTCGGCTCCTGCTGCACCGTGCCAAGGACAACTGCGTTCACGTGCTGTCTGGCAGCGGGCTGCTGCCGTCGTCTGTAGCTCGATGGGAGAACGTGAGCCAGCCTGGCATGCACTTTCGCCGTACGACGCGGTCTTCGAGCTACATCAAGAACCGCACCTGCTCGTTCGCCGCTTCGCCTCGCCGGTGACGACGCCAGATACGTGCGCTCGACGTGCGGACTGGGGAGCGTCAGGCATTGCACTGCCGCGCCTGAGCACTGCGCATGAAGACTTGCGGACCTGTATGGTTCGCGTCTGGAAGTGTCCCTCTGGCAAAGCGACTCGGCCGGTCGAGGCTAGTCGGCCGGCCGAGCAAGTTGCAAATGGCTGAACAGCTTCGGCGGATCGCCTACGACTTTTCAAGTAACCAGGTTAACCACAACATGACTGCTACTTGCCCGATCAGCACCGCGCGAATCATTCCGTCGCCGTACACCAGGCGCCGAGCAATGTCGTTCCGTGGCTCGACACGAGCGGCAAGCGATCTGATTAAACGTCTTGCCGGTTGGAACAGAATGCTCGCCTCAAGCAGCATCACCAAACACACAACGAGGAAGAAAGCACGAAACGAAAACACTCGATAAACTCCTCTGACCTGTCTCAGGAATCCCGCGAAGTAAAACTCAAGGCCTGTTGTTCGACTGAGCATGTGCCGCTGCGAGAGCAGGCAGAACAAGTGCGCAGACAACACTGGCAAGTCCAACTATGACGGCGCAAAAGACCGCGTAGATCACCGTGTTCTGAACCGCTGGTCTTAGATGGTCTCCTCCGTTGTACATGATGAAGAATCCTATCGCGGCGACGACGAAGCATGCGAGCAAGAGTTGAATCGCGCGCCGCCTCCAGCGCATCAGCGTCACAGACCTGTCGCGGTATATTGCGTCCTGGCTCATCTGCTACCTCCAAACGTCGTTGGCTCTTCACTACCGTCAGTCGTGACACGTGTTGCCCATCAAGCGACGAAGCGTACCAGAGACCCCAGTCGACCACTGTTTAGTAAATTGCGCTCCAACTCCAGCGTATGCCCCAAATCCAGGCCCTGCAAGGGCCTTCCCCACCGAGGGCCGCCCGTCGAACGCCATCTGTCCGCCGCCGCTTGCGCCCAATCCAGCTCCCGCGAGGGCGACTGCCGCCATACTGACTTCCCCACGCGACCGCGTGTGCTGATACTCCGCAAGTCCGGCGCTGCCTCCTGCTCCGACTCCGGCGAAGATACCCACCCCGCCAGCCGCAACCCCTTGGAGTTGAGCGATAATGCGACCGGAAGACGCGACACCGAAGTTAAGAGACCCGCTCCACACTCCTCCGAGTGGAAAGCCAAACGCAAGCGTGACGCCCACACCAATAGTGGCTTGCGTTTCAGTTGTGTGCGATGAACACGTGTTGTCGTCGGGTCCAGTATCGGGGCTTTGAGGGGTATTGGGCTGACCTCCTGCTGACCCTCTCTGCCGCGCACGCACGCCGGGATTCCCTCCCGTGGATCCGGCTCCACCTCCTCCACCATCTCCCCATGGGTCGTCCGGACGTGCTGTGACGATCGCTCCCGGCAGTTTCCATGCGTCCAATCCAAAGGGATCAGTACCGTTTACCGGATCCCCGTTGGCGAACGCGTACATGTTGATCCCGCCTGCCAGTCCAATCGGATCCTCCGAAATGAATCGCCGCGTCTGCGGATCGTAGTACCGCGCGCGCATGTGATAGAGGCCCGTCTCGGCATCGTATGGCAGCCCGCGCCAGCGGAGGCTGTTCAGCCGGGCGCCTCCCACTATCACTGAGTCGGTCTCGAGCTCACCCCACGGCCTGTACGCGTACCGCGCGACGACCGCATTGTCACTGCCCCGGATCAATCCGTTCACGTCGCCTCCCGGCTCGCTCGACGCGATGTACGCCTGCCCGCTGGCGTTGGTCACGCTGTGGAGCTGATCGATCCCGGGATAATACGCGTAGGTCTGCGTCACGTTGCCGCTGCTGTCCGCCTCCGCAGTGATCTGCGCGCCATCCCAGATGTATTGGATCACACCGTAGGTCGCCGAGGATTTGCGTATTCTGCGGCCGAAACCGTCATAGTCGAAGCTCGCGCGCAGGATGCCGTTCCGCTTCACCCATTTGAGCTGCCCGAAGTCGTCCCAGTCGTAGCTGTCGGTCACGCCGTTGGCCGACTTGCTCAGCAGGTGGCCGTCGTCGTCGTACGTCATCGTGAACCCGTTGAACGTGCGCAGCCGGTTGCCTGGGTCCACCGCGCCCGCGAGGTCGGTCGGGTTGGCGACCTTGTCATAGCCCATCGCCCACACCGTATCGGTCGTGCTCAGCGTGCCATTGCACGTGTATCCGTAGGGCCCGCCGTTGGTGCACGCCGGCTGGTTGGTCTTTGTCTTCTTGTACCAGCCGTTGAGCCGGTCCGTCGAGTCGTAGACGAATCGCTGGAACTGCGGCTCGGAGCCGCCGCGCTCCGTGATTCGCGCGAGGCTGTCGCTGGTATACCACCGACGGAACACGGTGTCGACCCCGGTGGCGCTATAGGTGCGGAGCGAGGGCGCATGTGTCCAGGCAAAGCTCCTGGTCTCGAGCAGGCCGGAGGGGAACTGCACCGTCTGGAGCTGGTCGTCGCTGTTGTAACCGAAGACCGAGTTCCCCGAGTACAGCCGCAGTTGCGAAGGACGCTGCGCGGCATCATACCAAAACTCGATCCATCGAGTGGCGTTGATGCCGGTGTAGAGCATGCTTCCGGTGCGCCCGGGCTTGGTCGCGTCGTAGGAGCTCAGCACACTCCACGTGCCGGCGCCGGGACGGATGGTCACCTCGCGCGTCGTGCGTCCGATCGAGTCCGAATGGATCGTGTCGGTGCTCACCAGGACGCCGCGGCTTACCGTGCGCGCGGAGGTCCATCGCCCGTTGACGTCGTAGGTGTAGGTGATCGAGTCGGCCCCGCCGAGACCGATCTTCTTCGTCACCCGATTGAGCAGGTCGTATTCGAGCCGCACCGTTCGGCCGGCGCGTGAGCGCGCATAGACGACATTGCCGGCGATGTCATACTTCATCGTATCGGTGCGCGATCCGGGGTCGGTCTGCGCCGTCACCCAGCCGAGCGCGTTACGAACCGACGTGTAGACTTGGCCCTTCGCGTCGGTGACCGCGGTGACGTTGTTGAGGAGATCGTACTGAAACCTCGTCGTATCGTTTGGTACAGCCCCGGTGGTCCAGGTTGGCCGGTTAAGGACGTCGAGCGCAGCGGACGAGGTATGAAGATTCGGGTCGGTGACGCCCACCACGCGGCCCCAGGTATCGCGTCCGTATGTCGTCGTTTGCCCACTCGGTGTGGTGACGCTCGTGCGGTTGCGGAGCCCGGTCGACTGGTAGACGTACGATGTGGTGTGGCCCCCGGGGTCAGTGATCGATGTCGGCCGACCAAAAGCGTCGGTCACATATGTGGTCACCGGAGCCGTCGATGAGCCCACCTTCGACGTCTGCAGCGGCCACCCCGCCTTCGTCTGGTCGTACGTGAGCCATTGCTCCGCGACGCTGCCGTAGATGTGATTTGGCAGCGAGTACGAGGTCTCGTACCCGATGTTGACCGTCTTCCCGGCCGTTGAATCGTATGTCTGAGTCAGCTTATTGGCGCTCCACGTGTAGCGCACGACGTCGCCCGTCGGCGCGACGCTCCGCACGAGCTGGCCGGTGAGAGAGTCATACTTCGCCGATGCGAGTGGTGTAAGCGGCGCCTTGACCGTGTCTGCCGACCCGAAGCGATTGAGACTGAGGAAGGTGGAGTCGTTGCGTGGGCCGATCACGATGGCGCGCCGGTCAGCCAGAATCGCGAGCGGTGCCGTACTAGAGCCGCTCCCGGTCACGGCCCCCGCGGTGAGGAGCGCGTCGGCGGCGTTCCGCAGCGTGAGGCGCGGCCGTGCCACGACGTTGCTGTCGAGCGTGACCGACGGCGCGTCGGTGTACGCGAGCGTGGCACCGTAGCGGTAAGCGTAGTTGGTGACGGCGCCTACCTTGCTCGTGACCTGCGTGAGCCGATGCTGGCCATCATAGCTCGCGACGTCGCAACACACGTTATCGGCGTCGACGAGGTGCTCCAGGTTGCCCGATGGCAGCACGCCGAAGTTGGCCCATCGAGCACCTCCCTGAATGAGAATCTGCCCCATGCTGCCGACGAGGTACGACGTGCCGGCGTTTGCCGCGTCGCGGTAGTTCAGGGCGATTACCTGCCCCGTCGGATCGGTGATCGCCGTCGGCACGTAGTCCGAGTAGGGCCCGTTCCATCCGTAATCAATGTACGTGGTCGAGCCGAACCGATCCACGGTCGCCCGGTGATGACCGCCCTGGTAGTAGGTGAGATTCGTGCCGTCCGGGTACGTGCGATAGAAGAACCCACCGTTGGTGGAGAGCGTGCTGAACTCCCCACTTGGCGACGTGTAAGAGCAGGCCGTGTTGACGTTGCAGGTGCCGGAGAAGAACGTGGCCGATCCCGTGCCATCCGTCACCAGGACACCACCGCTCTGATTGAACCAGATCCGCTGGACGCCAACGAGCTCGACACCCGCGCCGTACGGGCTGTTCGTCGCATTGAGCACGATGATTCGCACCGTGGCGGGTGCCGTACCTTGCATCCCGGAGGGCCAGATCATCGTCACTTCGGCCGTGTAGAGCGCGGCGCTCGTCTTGATGGTCGATGCTGGGAACTGCGCGACGATCCGAGTCGGGCCCGAGGGGTTCCGAGCGAAGTAGAGCTCCGTGGAGTTGTTGGAGAACGTTAGGTAGGCCCCAGTGGAATCCTTGAGCTTGAGCCGGAAGCTGGTCGCCGTTGCATACGGGTCGGTGACATCCAGCGTGACGGTACCCTGCGGATACGCGCGCCCGCTGCGATAGAGCAACGTGGCCGAGCGCGGGACATCGAGGCTCGTGTACGCGGGCGTCGCGTAGGAAAGCGTCGATTCGAAACAGTCGGCGACACACATGCTGACATCTCGCCGGTCACCGAGGTGCGGCACCGCACTGACAGTCGGTAGTGGCTGCGCGACCGTTACGGTGACCGACGAGGAGGAGAGCGTGGAGCCGCTAGTGTTCTTGGCGGCGAGCGTGATCGTGCCGGTGCCGGTCGCGGAGCCGCCGGTGAAGTAGACCGTGATGCCCGTCGACGCACCGTTCGGCAGGCTGACCGAGGTCGGTGAGCTGGTGCAACTCGCCGCGGCGAGGCTGCCGTCGCACACGGTGACCACGAGGTTCACGGTCAAGGTCGACACGCTCAGACTCGTGAGCGTGAAGGTCGTGCTGCTCGACGCGTTCGTGTTCACACTCGCCGTGCCGTTGCCATCGTGGCTGAGGCTGACCGAGGGCATGACGCCGGCGCCCGGTGGCAGGGCGAGGATGGTCCGAGGCACCAGGAGCGCGAGCACGACGAGCGTGGGCGCGAGGCGGTACGCGAGGATCCAACGGAATCGTCGCCGAAGCTGGGAGAAACGCGGCATGGGAGGGGCGGGCGAAGGAGAGCACCGCGTGGCAGACACCGGAGTCGCCACGATCGACCGTCCAATCCCTTAGCACGACCCCAGCCACGTACTGCCGTTACCCAACTCGCTTGCGCACAATCGCTTACGCGCGCGACGAAACCGTGCAGTCGCGTGCAGTCGCATTGGTGTGCGACTTGTCGCGCGACGGACTGCGACTGCGCCCTCGCGCCTCAGTCCCGCTTCTTCACTTCCACCGGCATCTCCTTCTCCAGAGGACTCTCGAGATACCGATACACCGTCCACCGCGAGATCCCGAGACGCCGGGCCACCGTCGTGGCCGAGCCCAGCTCCCGCATCCGCTCGGAAGCGTCAACCCACGCCCAATCGCCGCAGCCTTCGATACACGGTTGCCCGGTGCACTCCCAATTCGCTCGCCACCTCGTTCACGTCATCGGTCGAGCTGATCGAGCAGATCACGCCCCTGCCGGCACGTGTTGAACTACGCGACCCATTCGAGCGTCCCGTACGATGCGCGAGGCCCACGTCGACTTCCCGGTCGTAGACCGCGTGCTCGAGCGCGTCCAACGCGAGATCGGTGCGCATCAACGTGCCCGCCCGCCACCCCACGATGTGCAGTGAGAAGACGTCGAGGACGAAGGCGACGTAGAGCATACCGCGCCACGTCGCCACGTAAGTAAAATCCGCGACCCAAGCTAACTCGGTCGCTCAGCGTGAAGGGCGCGCGCCACCAGATCCCGCGGGTGATCCGCCAGAAGATCGGGGACCGTCGTCCAGACACGCCGTCCGCGCACACGACGCCCCGCAGCCCATCGGCCTGCATCAGGCCCTCGGCGGTGCATCGCACCACGGGGATCGCCTCACGGCGTAGCTGCTTCCAGACCTTCCGCACGCCATACACGCGACGATTCGTGCGCCACACGCGGTCGATCTCCGTGCGCAGCTGCCGGTCCCGCTTCACCCGCACTGGCGCGCGGGCCAGATCCGCCTCCCGCGCCTTCGCCTCGTAGTAGGTCGACAGAGCGATCGGCAGGACCGCGTAGATCGGCTCGACTCCGTACACCCCGTGATGGGCGTAGACGAACGCGACCATCAGTTGCCGCGGCGGTCGAGCTCCACCTGGGCGAAATACGCCGACGCCTTGTGCAGGATCTCGTTCGCCCGCCGCAGCTCACGGACTTCCCGCTCCAGCGCCTTGACCCACGTCTGCTCTTCCGTCGTCGCGCCCGGCCGCGACCCCCGATCTCGCTCACTACGCCGCAACCACTGTCGCAGCGTCCCGGCGGCGCACTCAATCTTGCTGGCGATCGAGGTGATCGCCCCCCACTGTGTTTCGTAGTCCGCCCGATGTTCCTGCACCAGCCGCACTGCCCGCTCCCGAACCTCAGGAGAAAACCGCGTACGTTTTGCCATGGTCCCATCCTCTCACGATTGGGAGCCTCCGGCAATCCCGGGGCGGTTCACGAGCGGCGAGTGCACTGCTGCACTCGCCACTCATTCCAGAACACGTTGGTGCAATTGGCCTTTACGCGTGCTCGTTCACCCAACGCCTCTGCGCAGCGCGAATGACTTCCTTCTCACTGTCCTCAGTCAGAAGTTCCGACAGATCGACCGATACTACCACTGCTTGTGCTGTATTGGTATAGACTTGACCAATTAGAGACTGCTCGCCAGTGCCGCGGATTTCTTGATCGTCAAATGAGGAACGTGGTGCGAAGAACACCCCGACAATCGGAGGCTGCTCAGTCACGTCGAGCCGCGGATCCGGATCGAGAGAGCGCATGATCTGCCAAGCTTCATCGAGGCACACCCACATCTGAATTCCAATGAAGCGTCCATCGCTGCCTACCAGCCGATCGAATGCAAGTTGGACTTTGCCGTCCGCAATGGCGTAATACTGCTGCCCATCCGCGGTGAGTGTGGCGCGAGGCTCCTCCTCCACGAAGGACACCCATAGGCGTGGGCGCAACTGTATGATGAGCCAGTCTGGAGCGGAAGAGTTCTGCATCGACATATCTGCGGGGGTTGGTTCGGATATTAGTGTGGCCAGTAACGAAGTGCCTCCTCGATCAGTCGCTTTCTGGCGGTTTGCAGTGCAACAGCAGCGTCAGTTCTCTTAAGTATGCTTGCCGTGCCGTCTACGATGCCCTTTCCGACCCGCGCGTAGTAGTCCTGAAGCAGCTCTCGCGTGACACCAGGGGAGATAGTTCTACTGGCAAGTCTTGCTTCCGCGCCGGCCACGTTCTGTCCGAAGAATTCTTGAAGGATTCGCTGTGGAATCGCCCTTGCGGGCCCGGCTAGTTGAATGAACTCCCGGCCAGCGGTCGCTTCGCCAGCGGCCGCACCGCCAGCGATCGCTGCTCCCCCTAGACCAATGGTTGCGGCGCCGATGACTAGGTTTCGATTTGTACTGATCTCAACCAACGGCGAATCGACTGGATAGCCGGAAGGATCTGGATGAGAAACGGCAAACGGATCGGTGTGGACATCAGCCATCTGCGCTGCGGGGCGGCTAGGCGGGTCGTGACGGAAGAAACTTCTGCCAATGTCTCCCACTACAGACCAGAAGGGAGAGACGTGAATCACGTTTCCCATCTCACCGCCTACCAAATCAGGTGCGAGCCCTAGTGGGTCAGAGCTATTGACAGGATCGCCTCCTCCAAACGCATACGTGTTCAGCCCTCCTCCAATGCTGAGCGGATCCTCGGACATGAAGCCCCCGAACTCCGGGCTGTACCACCGGTTCCGCGCGTAGTACAGCTGTGTTGAATCGCCCTCGTAGAACATGCCCTTGAAAAGCAGGCGATTCCCAATTACGCCCCATGTCGTGTTGACTGGCGTTCCCCAATCACTGTATTCCGTCTGGAAATCGATCGGCGCCCCAGGGGTCTGATTGAACAACAGCTTCACGTTTCCAAGAGCATCCTGAACGTGATAGTCCACACCGGTAACCGTGTACGAACCGGTCAGGATCGCGAGCGGCTGATCCAGTCCCCAGTGCACGTACTCGCCGATGCGCGCGGTCGCAGCGCCATCGAGTTCGGCCAGGAGGTTATCGCCTTCCCACAGGAAGTGGCGATCGACTGTCCCATTGGTGCGACGGCGCACCAGTTGCCCTAAGGCGTTGTAGTCGTAGATCACGGTGGCGCCGCTCACTGCAACTTTGACGGTATCCAAGCGCCCGAGAGCGTCCCAACCGAAGCGTATATCAGTCGAGCTGCCATTACGCCGCGTGAGGTTGCCGTCGAGATCCCGCTCGAAGTTCAGCGTGGTACCGTTGAACAGCGCGATGTTGTCTCCGGCGCCATATGAGCCGTTGCCACTTTCGGTCTTGGCCCGATCGCCCGGATCGAAGGTGTATGATGTCGCGCTAGTAACATCGACGTTGACCGCACCTCCTCCCTGACGAAGATCGGACGTCCGGTTTTCCGCGTTGTCGTATCCGTAAGTCACCCGATTGAAGGCGCTCTGAGACGGGGAAAGCGAAGCGCAGTTGTACCCGTACTGCGGGCTTGGCGTCGGGCAACTCGGCCAGCCTGCGTTTAGTGGGATAGTAAATCGCCGGTGCTGATTGAGCTTGCTGCCTTCGTAAGCGAAGGTATTCACGCCCGGGGACGCTGGCAGACTTTCCGGTTTATCCGTCCATTCGCTCACTCGACCGAGTGAGTCGTAGCCGTAGGCGGCGTCGTAGTAGGCGTTAGTGTTGAGCGAGTTGATGCGATCTCTGTAGACTTGATGCGAGGTCGTGAGATCCAGCGTGCGACTCCGAAATGTAGCGTTGCCGACGAGGTACGTGACTCCGTTCAGCAGCGCTTCATTGTTTCTTTGCAGAGTTGCACCGAACGATCCCGCAATGCGAATGGTGCTCAAGACGTTCTGCGTCGGGTCATAGACGTACTTGCGACCGGCGAACTGAATGGGGCCCCACCCCATACTGATGTCGACGGAGTCGAGGCGTTGGTAGGCATCCGGGAGGTAACGGGTCCGAAACCGTTGTCCTCCGATTCGCGTCACGACCGAGTCTCGCCACCCGTCCCCCCGGAAGAAGCTCGAATCGGTCGAGATGCTGTTCCAGGCTGCGGCGCGAAGTCCGTCCGTGGAGTAACCGAAGTTGTCGGTATTAGAGACGCTGCTGACGCTCGTCGGCCGGTGTAGCGCGTCGTATGCCGTCGTGACGACCTGTCCGCGGCGATTGGTGCGCTTCTTCAACTGGCCGTCAACGTCGTACTCGTACCGCACGTAACGCGTCCAACTCGTCGTGTCGGCTGGATCGTATTCTGCCGTCACGAGGCCGAGGAAGTTGTAGTCGCGACGGAATACCTGACCGGCACGATCGCGCACCTTATTGAGGAAGATCGCCCCCCACTCGTATTGAACTGGCGGCCGCAGTCCGTCGCTCACGCTGACTACTCGGTTCAGTTTGTCATAGAGAGTCTGATACTTGATGGGCAAGTTCAGCGAGAGTTGCGAGAGGCCCGCCATCCAGTGCAGGGAATCTCGGCCCGCGGTGTCGTACACCACTTTCGTGTACTGCCCCCCTGGCGCGACGGTGCTATCGAGGTTGCCAAGTCGCCCGTTGTAGAAGTACTTGCTCAAGTGCCCCGCGTTATCCTTGGATGAAAGGATGCGGCCATACGAATCGGTCGTAACTGAGTCTGTGAAGTTGGTCGGATCACCCTGCGAGTACCGCGATTTCACCGTCTGCACTGCTCCGTTTGCCGCAAATCCCCTGCTCCGTGCTCGGGAAGACGTCGTTGTCGAGGCGGTAGGAGCCGAGCGCCATGGAGAAGAGCTCGATCTGGGAGTGTGCGGCCGTGATCTTGGAATCGCCGACGTTGCGGAAGACGGCGGGTGCGATGACCGCGGCGAGCGTCGCGATGATCGCGATGACGACGAGCAGCTCGATCAGCGTGAATCCCGCGCGGCGAGGCGTGCGCGCGCGACGGTCAGCTCTGGACGACACGCAGCACCTCGTCGATCGTGGTGAGTCCCGCCTCGACCTTGCGCCAGCCGTCGGCGCGGAGCGTCGTCATCCCGTCGCGCTCGGCGACGTCACGCAGTGCCGAGCGACCGGCGCGCTGGGTGATCGCGTCGCGCACGTCGTCGGTGATCGTCACGAGCTCGAACAGCCCGATACGGCCGCGGAACCCAGTGCCGCGGCAGGTGGCGCAGCCGAGTCCGTGCTGGAGCGTGATGCGTCCGACCGGGCGCGTGACGAGCTGCGCGATCAACTCGTGCGACGGATGGTACGACGCGCGGCAGTCGTCACAGATGCGGCGAACGAGCCGCTGCGCGAGCACTCCCTCGAGCGTCGACGCGATCAGGTACTCGGGTACGCCGAGATCAAGGAGGCGCGCAACTGCGCCGATCGCGTCGTTCGTGTGGAGGGTGGAGAAGACCAGGTGTCCCGTCATCGCCGCCTGCACACCGATCTCCGCCGTCTCCGGATCGCGCATCTCGCCGATCATGACGACGTCGGGATCCTGGCGGAGGATCGAGCGGAGCGCGGCGGCGAAGGTGACGCCCGCCTGACGGTGCACTGGCACCTGCGTAATGCCGCCGAGCTGATATTCGACCGGATCCTCGACCGTAACGATCTTCTCGCGCGAGCGATCGCGCTGGGCGAGGCAGGCGTAGAGCGTCGTCGTCTTGCCGCTGCCGGTAGGTCCCGTGGCGAGGAGCATCCCGTGCGGCTTTGCGGCGAGGCGCTCGACGTCGGTGAGCAACTCCGCCGGCATGCCGAGCTCCGCGAGCGCGACGGGTCGGCCGCCGCGATCGAGAAGACGAAGCACGACGCTCTCACCGAACATCGTGGGGACGGTGGAGACGCGGAGATCGAGCTCGCGCGACTCGAGGCGAACGCGGATGCGGCCGTCCTGCGGGCGGCGGCGCTCGGCGATGTCGAGCTCCGCGAGGAGCTTGACGCGCGAGACGATGGCATGGTGGAGCTCAGGCGGTGGCTCGAGGGCAGCGACGAGGACGCCGTCGATGCGGACGCGGGCGGAGAGGCCTGTTCGTGTTGCTTCCAGGTGGATGTCGGAGGCGCCAGCGTCGTAGGCGTCGCGGACGAGGAGGTTGACGTAGCGGACTACCGGGGGTTGGGTGGCGAGGTCGCGGACGTCTGTCGTTAGGTCGTCTTGCTCTTCCGGATCGCTGTCGGAGTCGCGCTCGAGGTGGATGGAGCGGTCGGAGCGCGTGGTCAGGCGTTCGATGAGGCGATCGAGCTCTTCGGCGGTGACGTCGCTGGTCGAGACGGGAGCGTTGTAGGCGGCGGCGATGTCGTCGAGGGCGGTACGGAGGGCGTCAGGGGCGACGGCGACGAGGAGAGTGCCATTGGGGGCGCGCTCGACGGGGCAACAGCGGTGGTGGAGGAGGAACTCGCGCGAGAGTGCGGAGGCGAGGCCTAAGGAAGGTGCCGAGCGAGACACTGCACTCCGAGTGACGTGGGCGGTTCTCTGAATAAGCAATCACTGTCGCCCACTTCGAAGGCATGTACTGCGCCGGATGAGGAATCTCCGGATCTGCTGTACTGACACATACTTTCATCCGCCTTCATGAAGTCGCGTGCGCGTTCCGACTGTAGCTGCTACGCGTGCAACAGTCGCACGCCGAGCATTGCAACGGTCATGAAGTCCAAGCATCCGTCTGGCCGGAAAGAGAAAGGGTAGCCAACATGGCTACCCTTTCTCTTTCCGAGACTGAAGACCTTGCAACGGCTCTCATCCCGCGAGAGCTGATCCGATTACGCCCAGTACGAACTAGAGGTTTGGCGTGATCGAATGGCAAGCGACTCGGATTTGCGAGCCGACGTCAACGTCGATGGAAGTGAATAATCCAGAGAAACCAGCAACCAAAGACAAACATCAGCGCACCCAATACACGCCCTTGGGGACTTTCGATTGCCCTTTGCCACTCGATCGTGTCGGCAGCTTTCTTTCTAAGGATCGCACGTCGGTATATAGAAACGAATTTTTGTGGATTCAGGCACAACAGCGCTCCCGCGGTCACCGCAAAGAGGCCTGTCGCCGTTCCAATAATCATGAACTGCAAGGTTGGTTTCGTCATCGGATCAATAATTAATGCAACCTCCGGCCCCGGGAGAATCGGTGCTGGTTAAAGATGCTGAAGCCCCAGGAATTCCATACGAATAGCCAGCGGTCCAACCGCTCGAATTTATCGAACCTTGAGCGCCTTTGGCGGGCGTCACATTGTACCCGCCGCTCAGGCTCCAACCACTTAATACGTCGCGAATCGTCTTCCCCTCGAAGGCATGCACGGCAACGGCACCAAGACTAATGGAATGCCCCCCTCCCGGGGCGACCCCCAAGCCGCCGGCGAGGCAGATGAGCCTGTCCCTCGGCGCGAGACTGACGTTGACAGCGGGTCCAACGAGTCCCCACACCATGGGGATTATCCAAGAGAACGTGTATGCGCGGGTAGTCCTACCGTTCTCTGGCCAGCGCGCAATCTTCTTGAGCGTGTTCGCAACAGCCGTGGGATCAATTAGCGGCCTAGCTATTGAGACCTCCCCCCAGGGCGAGTCATAGATGCCACCGACTCCGGGGATGGCCGGGTCGAGCGGGCAGTCGTTGCTCCAATGATACGTGTCCGTCACGTCGTCCGGAGTATTGGCCATCGCGATCCCGTTCCACACCCAACATAGCCCGCTAGGATCACGCCTGTTCACCGGGTCGGCGCCCGCGAAAGCATACTGATTGATTCCACCACCGATTCCGATCGGATCCTCGGAGATGAATCGCCGCGTTGCTGGATCGTAGTACCGGGCGCGGACTTGATATAGCCCAGTCTCGCTGTCGTACGCCAATCCGCGCCAGCGAAGGCTGTTGATGCGAACGCCGCCTACCAGCTGCTGATCCGTCTCGAGTTCGCCCCACGGCGTGTAGGTATATAGTGCTGCGATTGAGTTGTCTGACCGCTTGATCAGCCCGTTTACGTCGCCCCCCAAGCCGGTCGACATGAAGTAGGTCTCTCCGCCCGCCGTCACGCTCCGCGGTTCGTCGATGCCCGGATTGTAGGTATAGGTCTGGAGCGTCGTGCCGCTTCCGTCTACCTCGGCGAATATCTGCTGCCCATCCCAGATGTAGTGGATCGTCCCCGCCGTCGAGGTCTTCCGGATCCGCCGCCCGAAGCCGTCGTACGCGAACGTCGTCGGCTGTGTCACACCCGAGCGCGTCACCGACTTGAGCTGCCCAAAATCATCCCAGGTGTACGTGTCGCTCACGCCGCCCGGCCCCACGCGCGTTAACATGTTGCCGTCGGCGTCGTACGTCATCGCGAATCCGTTGAACGACGTCAGCCGATTGCCAGTAGTCACGACGGTGTTAACATCCGCCGGATTGCCGGCGCGGTCGTAGCTCATCGCCACGCTGGAGAGGGTGTTGGCGATTGTGCCGTTGCAGATGTAGCCGTAGTCATTGTCGTTGATACACGACGGCGTGTTCGTCCGCTGCTTCTTCACCCACGTGCGAATACGATCGGCCGAGTCATAGCTGAACGTCTGGAACAGTGGGCCGGCAGCGCCGCGCTCGGCGATCCGCGAAAGGCTGTCGGTCCGATACCACCGCCCGAGCACCGTGTCGATCGCGGAGATGCTGTACGAACGCGTCGATTCGGAGTGACCCGAGTTCTGCGTCGTCGTCTCGACCAGCCCACTCGGGAAAGTCACCGTCGACGGAAAGTTCTCCGCATCGTAGCCGAACGTGCTGATCCCGAAGGGGGCGACAATCGTGGAGAGCCGCTTGGTGGCGTCGTACGTGAAATCGACTTGTGCCTCGCCGGTGGGCGGGTTGACCGAGGTTTTGGTGAGGAAGGCCGAGGAGCGACCCGGATCCGCCGGATTGAAGGCGCTGAATATTCGCCAGGAGCCGACGCCAGGTCGATTCGTAAACTCGCGAATCGTGCGACCCACGGTGTCAGTGACGACCGAATCGACGGTGACGAGCGTGGTGCCGCTGTAGACGCTGTCGATGACCCATCGGCTCTGGGAGTCGTAGGCGTACTTGACGGAGTCCCCACTCGTGACCCCAAGCTTCTTCGTGATTCGATTTAGAGAGTCGTACGCGAACGTGAGCTTCCTGCCCGCGCGGGTGCGAACGTATACCACGCGTCCGGCGACGTCATATTTCGTGGTGTCAACCCGGGAGCCCGGGTCGGTTTGCTCTGTGACCCAGCCTAGCGCATTACGCTGAATGCTATAGACCTGTCCTTTCGGGTCTGTCACCACAGAGAGGTTGCTCAGGGCATCGTACTGGAACTTCGTCGTATCCATCGCCGCATCAGCAACCAGAGTCCGCCGATTGAGCGGGTCGTACTGCGTCTTCGCCTGGCGTCCGTAGGGGTCGGTGACACTCACCACGCGGCCCCAGGCATCGCGGCCATAGGAGGTCGTCTGATTGTTCAGTGCCGTCACACTGATACGGTTCCGGAGCCCGGTCGATTGATAGCCGTACGAGGTGGTGTGGTGCCCGGGATCGGTGATCGAGGTCGGGCGACCGAAGGCATCGGTCACATACGTAGTAGAATCGAGTGCGCTCAACGAACCCACTTTCGACGTCTTCAGCGGCCACCCTGCCTTCGTCTTGTCGTACGTCAGGAATTGCTCGGCGACACTGCCGGAGATGTGCTTCGGCAGCGAGTACGCCGTCTCGTACTCGATGTTGACGGTCTTGGCCGCAGTCGAATCGAACGCCTGGGTCAGCTTGTTGGCGCTCCACGTGTAGCGCATGACGGCGCCGGTCGGCGAGACGCTGCGAAGGAGATTGCCGGTGAGGGGATCGTATTGCGCGGAGGCCGCGTTGGTGAGCGGCGCCTTCACGGTGTCCGCCGACCCGAAGCGATTGAGGCTGAGGAAGGTCGTGTCGTTGCGTGGGCCGATGACCAGGGCACGCTGATCACTCAGGACCGCGAGCGGTGCGGTACTGGAGCCGCTCCCGGTCACGGCCCCCGCGGTGAGGAGCGCGTCGGCGGCGTTGCGCAGCGTGACGCGCGGCCGTGCCACGACGTTGCTGTCGAGCGTGACTGACGGCCCTTCGCTGTAGTCGAGCGTGGCGCCGTAGCGGTACGCATAGTAGCCGACAGGCGCGAACACCTTGTTGTCGTACCGCGTCAGCCGATGCAGGCCGTCGTAGACGGCCACGGCACAGCAGACCCCATCTGCATCGACGAGATGCTCGAGGTTGCCGGAGGTGAGCACGCCGAAATTGGCCCACCGCGCCCCACCTTGCACGACGAACTGGCCAAAGCTGCCCGTCTGGTACGGCGCCTCCACGCCACGATAGTTCAGCACGATGGTCTGGCCGACGGGATCGGTGAATTGCGTCGGCACGGAGACCCCGGCAACGGTGGTCGCCCACGCCACCCAGGTCGAATCACCGAAGCGACTCTTGGTCGACAGCTGCTTGCCAACGTTGTCGAACCTGACCACCGTGCTATCCGGATACGCGCGGCGATACCCAGCGCCCGTCGTGGATAGGCGGCTGAAGTCGCCGGCGGGGGACGTGAAGTCGCAGGCTACCGTGGGCGAGCAGGTGCCCGCGAAGAAGCTGGCCGAGCCCGAGCCGTCGGTGACCAGCACGCCGCCCGACTGCGTGGTGAAGAGCCGCTGCAGCCCGACGACGTCGACCCCGGCGCCGAACGGGCTCACCCGGTCGTTGATGACGATGATGCGGACCAGCGAGGACGCCGTGCCCTGCGCGCCCGAGGGCCAGATCATCGTCACCTCGGCCGTGTAGAGCTGCGCGCTCGTGGGAATGGACGCTGCGGGGAACTGCGCCACGATCCGGGTCGGGCCCGAGGGGTTCCGCGTGAAGTAGAGCGCCGTGGAGTCGTTCGCGAACGGCACGTAGGCGCCGGTGGAGTCCTTGAGCTTGAGCCGGAACTGCGTGGCGGTCGCGTAGGGGTCCGTGACGTCGAGCGTGAGGGTGCCGTGCGGATAGGCGCGGCCGCTCCGATAGAGGAGCGTGACCGAGCGCGGCACGTCGAGGCTGACGTAGGCCGGCGTCGAGTAGGCGAACGTGGACTCGAAGCAATCGGCGACGCACTGCGAGACGTCGCGCCGGTCGCCCAGGTGGGGCGCGGCGCTCACCGTGGGCAAGGGCTTCGACACCGTCACGGCGACCGACGACGAGGCGAGCGTCGTGCCGCTCGTGTTCTTGGCCGCCAGGGTGAGCGTCCCGGGGCCGTCCGAGGTGCCCCCTGCGAAGTCCACGGTGACGCTCACGACGTCACCGGGGTCGAGCGTGGCCGAGCTGGGCGACGGTGAACAGCTCCCGGGGCTCAAGCTGCCGCTGCAGGCGGTGGCGACGAGGTTCACCGACACAGCGCCGGTGCCGATGTTCTCCAGCGTGAACGTCGTGGCGCTCGTGGCGTTCGTGTTCACGCTGGCCGTGCCGTTCCCATCGTGACGCAGCGTGACCTTGATGACCCGCCCGACGCCCGCGCTCGCGCGTCCGGTCGGGCGTTCGGGAACCGCATGCGCTCGCCGCGGTACGGCGAGCACGACCAACACAAGCGAGAGGCCAAGGGCGCGAGCAAACAGAGCTTGCGTCCGTCGGCAAACCTGGGAGAGATGAGCCATGGGGAGGGAGGGCGGGCGATGGAGAGCACCGCGTTGCAACGACTATGTCGCCACGTTTCGACCGCCTCTGTCTTAGCACGCGCTCTGCCACAGGCTGCGCGGAGTCAACTCACATGCGCACAATTACTTACACGCACTGTCAAACGACGCAGTCGCAACAAGTCGCATCCCGCTGCGACGCGTCGCGCGACAAACTGCGACTACCTGATGACTCCACAGGCGCGCGATTCAGTCGCGCCGCTCCACGTCCGCCGTCACCTCCACCTCATCGGCGCCTTCGAGATACCGATACACCGTCCACCGCGAGATACCCAGACTCCGCGCAACGGCGGTCGCCGAGCCGAGCTCTCTCATCCGCTCCCGCACGGTTTCTCGACTCGGCATCCGATGTCCGCCTTCACCACGTAGCCACGCCAGCTCCCCCAAGCAGTGCGCGAGCGTCAGCTCGCGCGACCCCTGCATTGCTCCTTCCATGAGGAGGCGCTGCACGACGCCGTCGAGCTGCCGCAGGTTGTACGGCCACTCTGCGCGCGCGAGCGCCGCGAGGAGCGCGTCGTCAAACCGCGGCGCCCCCATCGGATGCCCGCACGAAGGGGCCCGCAGCGCGGCGAACTGGCGCACCAGCGCCGGGATGTCGCTCCGCCGCTCGGCCAGCGAGGGCAGCTTCACGCGAAACAGCACGAGCCGCGCGGCCAGATCCTCGAGAAAGTCGCCGCGCTCGACGAGCGTCAGAAGCGGGATATTCGATGCCGCGACGAGACGCACGTCGAGCCGCACCGACCGATCGGCGCCAACGGGCCAGATCTCCCGGTGCTCGATGGCGTGTAGGAGCTTGCGCTGCACCGACGGCGACGCCTTTCCGATCTCGTCGAGGAAGAGCGTGCCGCGGTTCGCCGTCACGAAATGGCCAGGACGATTCTGCCGCGCGTCGGTGTACGCGCCGCTTAGATGCCCGAAGAGATCCGACGCCGCGATGTTGTCGTCGAGCGTCGAGAGGATGACCTGGTGAAAGGTCAACCGCGCGCGAGGCGAGCACCGATGCAGCAGTCGCGCAGCATAGCTCTTTCCCGTGCCCGATTCTCCTTCGATGAGCACCGCGGTGTGCTCGTACGGAGCGAGCGATTCGATGCGGCGTAACGCCGCGAGATGCGCCGGATGCGACCCGGCGAACTCGAGGTGCGTGCCATCGTTTTCGTCGATGGCGCGCGGTGGACGATACGATTTGGCTGGGGTCGCGATGCTGATGCTCACGGGGTGGGGGAAGAGCCGATCCGTGTTCTTGGCCAAGGCGAGTCGCCCTGCACGCGTTGGCGCGCGCGGTGTGGACGCCCGCCATGGCGAGTCTGATCTTTCTGCTGCCAGACCCACCTCGAGGATTCGGTTGCGCACGACGCGGTGGTAAGCCGCACCGGTCGCACCTCCTGGGGCACGTGGCGACTCGGTGGTAGGCCGAGAGGTTGAGTGAGATGCGGATGAGCTGACGTCGTCGTGCGAGCCGTTCGGGCGTCGGAACGGAAAGGGGCGCTTCGCCGATGTATGGGCGACGCCTGCCCGTGCTAACGAAGGCGCACGACTGCGCCGGGGTGGGTTGTCGACGCTCGCACGATGGTCTCGAGCGCCAACGCGCCGATACAGGCAGTATCGGCCGCTCCGTATTCGCCGTTAGAAAGAACGCGGCTGAGTCGCGTCTTGGCCCATTGCGTCATGAGCTGTCCGACGAGGGTATTTTGCCTTCACGTGCGACCAGTTTTGCGACGATTACATTGCACGCGGAGCCGCGGAGAGCGCGGAGCGTCTCCGTGCTACCGCCCCACGCGTAGCAACACCGCACCGTGCGACGGCACCGTCGCGGTGTACCGCCCATCCCGGAGCGACACCTTCTTGTGCGCCCAGAGATCGCGCACCGTCTTGCCTCGCGGATCGACGCCGAGCGCGGCGAAGTCGATCGTCATCTCGGCGGCGGCCGGACCGCGGTTGAACGCGGCGACGGCGTACGCGCCCTTCGCGAGCGGCCGGGTCCAGATCTCCTTGCGCATCGTCGCCGAGTCGGCCGACGCCCACGCACGCCTGGCCTGCTTGCCGGCCGAGTCCTGATCGATCGCGATCACCTCGCGGTTCGTGAGGATCGCGAGGATCGACGGCGTCATCGTCCGCAGATCGTTGCCGGCGAGGAGCGGCGAGGCCAGCATCGACCAGAGCGTCATGTGCGTGCGGTACTCGACGTCCGACATCCCGCCGTTGCCGATCTCCAGCATGTCGGGATCGTTGAAGTGGCCGGGCTGCGCGTACGGCGCGAGCGAATCCTGGCTGAACCCGATGCGCGTCATCGAGTCCCACGCGTCGCGGATGTCGCCCGTCGTGCGCCACGAGTTGCCGCCGACGTCGGCGCCCCACTTCCACACCTCCATCCGTCCGTACTGGCAGAGGCTGTAGAGGATCTGGCGTCCCGACGCGAGGAGCGCCTCGCCCATGATCTGGTAGAGCCCCTGCATGTCCTGCTCGTCGTGCAGCATGCGTGCGCCGCACCAGTCGTACTTCAGGTAGTCGATCCCCCACGCGGCGAATGTCCGCGCGTCCTGCGCCTCGTGGCCGTAGCTGCCGATGTAGCCGGCGCATGTGGTCGGCCCGGGTGAAGAATAGATCCCGAGCTTGAGCCCCTTCGAGTGCACGTAGTCGGCGAGCGCCTTCATGTCGGGAAACTTCTTGTTCGTCGTGATGTTCCCCTGCTCGTCGCGCTTGTCGCCTTCCCAGGTGTCGTCGATGTTGACGTAGACGTAGCCCGCTTCGCGCATGCCGTTGCTGGCCATCGCGTCGGCCATCGCGCGCACGGCGGAGTCGTCGACGCGGCCGGCGAACTTGTTCCAGCTGTTCCACCCCATCGCCGGCGTGCGTGCGATCCCGTTGTCCCGCACCTTGTGGAGCGCGGGCACGGCGATCTTCTCCGGCATCGCTCCCTCCCCAGCCGGCGCGCGATGCGCGACGAGCGCAGCGGGCGGGTTGGCGGGCGGCGGACGATCGGCGCGCGGACGGAGCGTGAATCGCAGCTCGTCGGGACCGACGACCTTCACGTCGTAGATCACGCGGCGCTCGTTGCCGAGGTCGCGCATCGACGCCGTGATCGCGAGGCCGCCGTCGCTGTCCCACTTCGTGTCGACGACCTGATAGAAGAACTGAGTCGAGTGCACCGTCCCGGTGACGCGCTCACCCAGCTGGGTCAGGTTGAAGTACGTCCGCCGGAAGGTGCCGTCGGCCGTGTTCGGCACGGCGGCAACCCAGTTCCCCGTCACGTTCGGATGCGTCGGCGCCGCACTCGGCCGCGCGGTGGCGGGGGGAGGCGTCACGGTGACGACGGGCGCGGACGCGCAGCCGGCGACGAGCGTTATAGCGGCAGCAGTGATGGTCGATCGAATCAGGCGAGTTGGCATCGGCGCGCGGAGGCGTGAAGTGGGATGGGTCACATGTCGTACGCGGCGTGGGTGCTGGCCGCTGCGCCGTCTCGTTGCTTCTTGGTCACCCCGCTCGATGATCACTATTCGTCGGTGGACCTTCGGCTGACGTGGTGGCGACGTCGCTCGATCGGGTCTGACTCCTCGCTCGCAGCGCCCACATCGTGCCAACCGTGATCGTCGTTACGATCCAGCCAAGCACTGCCTCGAGCCATCCTGGGAGACGAAGGAGCAGGATCACAACGCCGGCGAGTGCTCCGAACAAGAAAACCGCCGCCAATCGAACGAAGGTTCCCAAGCGAATTGCTCGGCTCGGCCGAACGCTCATCGTCCGTCCGGCAGCGCAAACGCCACGATCGCGTCGCTCACGCCGAACGCGCCGCCGCCGTCCCCGCCGGCGCTGATCACGACGTACTGCTTCCCCGACGCCCCCCGGAACGTCATCGGCGTCGCCTTCCCGCTCGCGGGCAGCGTCGTCGACCACAGCTCGCGCCCGGTCCGTGTCTCGAACGCGCGGAAGGTGCGGTCGATCGTCGCGCCGATGAACGTCAGGCCGCCCGACGTCGTGATCGCGCCGCCGAGGTTCGGCGCGCCGGTCTTCGCGCCCGGCACCATGCTGCCGAGCGGCAC
>Ga0070675_100000655_pt1 | contig 23949 bp, 14 predicted proteins | sample KBSM43metaG_FD_65343 | JGI IMG/M metagenome (GOLD analysis project Ga0070675, IMG submission 65343) | Miscanthus rhizosphere microbial communities from Kellogg Biological Station, Michigan, USA - KBS M4-3 metaG | ecosystem: Host-associated > Plants > Roots > Rhizosphere > Soil ... | reverse complement strand
TCACGACAACCACTGAGCAGATGGGACAGATCGCGAATGACATCGACCGCGTGGCGGGGACCGAAGGGACGCTGGTCAAGTTCGCCGACGAGGCGCGCGCTGCTCTCAAGGACGCCGATGTACCGGGCTCGACGCAATTGGCGCGCGACGCAGCCGATCGCACGAGCCTCGCGGCTGACGATTTCCGTCGATCACTGCCGGCGATTCGGGATGCGCTCGAACAACTGCGCGAGCTCGCTCGCCGGATCGAGGAACAGCCCGAGTCGATGGTCTACGGTCCGCGGCAGACGGGGAGCAAGCCAAAATGACGCGCCTTCACGTGACGGCGACGGCAGTGCTTGGGCTTCTGGCTTGCGCCGGAGGATCAGGCTGCCAGCTGAAACGTCCCGATGTGGTAAACGCCCGAATGATCGAGCCTCACCTGATCGAGCCCGACGACGCGGCCACTGCGTCGTCGTCGTCGTCGCCGACCCAGGCGAAGCAAGCGGCGGGCGCTATCGCGGTCCGTTTGCTCGAAACACAAGCACGCGAGCACATCGGCCGCAGGCTGCTCCACCAGGAGGCCAACGGCGAGATCGTCGAGGACCTGGCCTGGCGCTGGTCGTCCGCGCCCTCACGCTATCTTGATTCAGCGCTCCGGCTCGCCTTCTCGTCAAGTCCGAGCGTTCGGCTTGTCGACTCCGGGAATGTCCTGGCAATGGCCGTCACGCTCATCGCGTGGCACCTCGACGCCACGAACGGCGTGCGCCTTGTCGGGGCCGTTGAAGTTGTCACGATCAGCACCGACCGCTCCGTTCAATCGCACGTGATCCGCGGCAGCGAGCCGGTGTCGGCGGAGTTACCTGGCGATCTGGCGACAGCCGCCGGCCGTCTGCTTCAGACGTTGGCGTCGCAAAGTCTCGCGCGCACCAGTCAGGTAACCGGTCGATAGGGACGACGCTCGATGGGCTAGAAGCCTTTTGGATCAAGGCCCTGAAGATCGTTCGAGACCAGCGCCTGCGAGCCGGAATCTTGCGCAATCTGGCCCGGTCCCGTTTTTTTCGCGCTTTGCGCGCCGATGGCTTGTCGCGGTCGGAGGCCATCGCAAGGTGCCGGCAGGCGCGATCGACCGCGCCGGAGGCCATCCCTTTCGGCGCCTATGTCGCGGTGCTTCTTGCCATCGTGCTGCCTGGCGGTCGCGAGCTTACCAGATCGCCCAGTTTTCGCACCCTGCGAAGACTCGTCGCGGGCGTCCTTGGCTACAAAATTTGCCTTCAGTGGAAAAGCACGACGAATGACCGCCGCTACTGCAGCAGCACTCTCGATCACCACTTTGCCGCCGCCGTGGGAACCACCGCCATCGTCGTAGCCACCGCTGGAGACGAGGCCAACCCGTCCCAATAGTTCCAGCCGCGTTCATGCCGGCCGCGTGAACGCGTACGCTCACTGCGGGTCCAACACCCTACCTACCTACCTCGAAGTCCTAAACCACTTCTAATCTATTCGACTCGCCAAAACGCGCACCAGGCTTTCGTGCGCAGGATGCCGGAGGTCCGCTCACCGCGGCCGTTCGCGCCTGACGGTTGCCTTGCGCCCTTTGATCGTCGTCGCTCGCAGCGCATCGATGATGGTGTCGGCCAACTGGTCGGGGACCTCTACCAACGCAAAGCGGTCAGCAATCTCGATCGCTCCGATCTCGCGCGACGGAATGCCTGCTTCGCCGGTGATCGCGCCGACCAGGTCGCCAGGACGGATGCCAGCCTCACGGCCGACTCCGACGAAGAGACGTGTCTGCGCTCCGCCGCCGCGATCCTTCGTGCCGAAGCGCGCGCCCTTGGCTGTTGCGTCGCGATGCTTCGGCGCCGCGACCGCGGCGGGGATTTCCCGCGTGTCTTCTTCGCCCTGCGCGGCGTGCGCCAGCTTCACCGCAGCCGCTGCGACGTCGGCGAGGTCGAACTCCTCGGCCAGCGACTGCACCACTGCTCGCACATCATCGAGATCGCCGGCGAGCAGACGCTCGTGCAGCGCGGCGCGCGTCAGTTCGAGCCGTCTCGTTCGCAGGTCGGCGAGGGTCGGCAGCGGCGCCGTCACGATCTTCTGCTTGGTGAACGCCTCGATGTGTTTGATCAGACGATGTTCGCGCGGGTCGGCGAGCGTGATCGCTACGCCGGAGCGGCCGATTCGACCGGTCCGTCCGATGCGATGCACGTACATCTCCGGAGACGATGGGACGTCGTAGTTGATGACGTGCGACAAGTGCTCGACGTCGAGACCGCGGGCGGCAACGTCGGTGGCGACCAGCACGTCCGATTTGCCCGATCGCAGCGTGTTCATCACGCGATCCCGCTGCCGCTGCACGATGCCGCCGTGCAGCGCCTCGGCGCGATAGCCGTGCGCATTGAGCGTCTCCGTCAGCTGCTCGACCTCGACGCGCGTGCGGCAGAACACCAGCGCCGACGTCGGGTTCTCGACGTCGAGGATCCGGCCGAGCGCCGCCGGCTTGTGACCGCGCGCGACCACGTAGACTGTCTGGCGGACCCGCGGCAATTTTCCCGCCGCCACCTTTTCGTGAGCGATGGTCACGCGCGCCGGGTTCTTCAGGTGGCGCGACGCGATCGCCGCGATCCGCGCCGGCATCGTGGCGGAGAAGAGAGCGGTCTGGCGCGTGGCAGGAGTCGCCTGGAGAATGGTCTCGAGATCGTCGGCGAAACCCATGTCCAGCATTTCGTCGGCCTCGTCGAGGACCAGCGCCTGGAGCGCCGCGACGTTCAAGGTTTGCCGGCGCAGATGATCGAGGACACGGCCAGGCGTCCCGACCACGATATCGGCGCCGCGCTGCAGCGCGCGAATCTGCTGCTCCATGGACGCGCCGCCGTATATCGGCACGACGTTGAGGCGCGTTCCCTTCGCGTACTTGTGAATCGCCTCGGCCACCTGCATCGCCAGCTCGCGCGTCGGGACCAGGACCATGCCACGCGTGTCGCGCCGGCTGCCGGCGTCCGAGGAAAGACGCTGGACCATGGGCAGCGCGAATGCCGCCGTTTTTCCGGTCCCGGTCGCCGCCTGCGCGAGGACGTCGCGGCCTTTGATCAGCAGCGGAATGGCTTCGCCCTGGACCGGCGTCGGCTCCTCGTAGCCCAGCTTCGTGATCGCCGCCACGAGCACGTCCACGAGCCCCAGCGAGCCAAAACCGCGGGGCGGATTGTCAACCGACGGACTCATCGCCATCCTCCATGATCATTGTGCTGCTTTTTCAGACGCAGCCTGAAGTGAGAACTTAAGAACTTAGAACTTAGAACTGAGAACTGAGAACTGAGAACTGAGAACTCGGACGCACAGCGCGGCGCCCCGCTTCGCGAGGGTGTCGAGAACAGGTGTCGGTCGAGGAACATAGTGAAGATGTAACGCAATAGCTGTGCTAGCGTGCCGCGCGTGTTTGGTGGGCTACTGAAACTCCAAGCCCCGGTTCAAGCGAAGCGAGACTCACGCGGCTAACCTGCTGCGAGGGTAAAATCACCGCTGCGACCTCGACGTTGCCGACAATGCGGGATCAGTCGTCAACTGTCGCCGGCATTCCTTGGAGAATCGATCGCCACTTCGAAGTAATTCTCGTCATGGTCGAACCGTTGGACGGACAAGAGACGAACGCTGAAGGAATCACCCGCGACGGCGAAGCAGCGCAGCGTTTCGAAATCATTGGTCCGTACCGGCTGATTCACAAAGTTGGCGCGGGTGGGATGGGTGAAGTCTGGCTCGCTGAACAGACGCGCCCGATCAAGCGGCAGGTCGCGATCAAGGTCATCAAGGCGGGAATGGATACCGCCCGGGTCGTGGCCCGTTTCGAAGCCGAGCGGCAGGCGCTGGCGGTGATGTCGCATCCGGCCATCGCGCAAGTGTTCGATGCCGGCGCGACGCCACAGGGCCGGCCGTACTTTGCTATGGAGTACGTGCGCGGCGAGGCGATCACGTCGTACTGCGATCACCAGCGACTCTCCACTCTTCAGCGGATCGATTTGTTCATCCAGGTCTGCGAGGGCGTTCATCACGCGCATCAGAAAGGCATCATCCACCGCGACTTGAAGCCGTCGAACATCCTCGTGACGGTGCGGGACGATCTCCCGGTTCCGAAAATCATCGACTTCGGACTGGCAAAGGCGACTACGCAGCTCCTCTCGGATCGCACCCTCGTCACGGAGTTTGGATCGCTGGTCGGCACGCCTGAGTACATGAGCCCGGAACAATCGGACATGGCATGGCTCGATCTCGACACGCGGACCGACGTGTATTCGTTAGGCGTCATCCTCTACGAATTGCTGACCGGCAACCTGCCGTTCGAGGCGAAGGCCCTGCGTGAGCGGGGAATCGAAGAACTGCGCCGGACGATTCGCGAGACCGATCCCCCTCGCCCGAGCACGCGCGTGAGCACGGCCGCCGACGTTTCGAGAATGGTGGAAAGCCGGGGCGCGGAGCCGGCCGACTTGGCGCGCCAACTTCGAGGGGATCTGGACTGGATCACACTGCGTGCCCTCGAACGCGACCGCTCGCGTCGTTACGGATCGGTTTCGGACCTGGCCGCCGATCTGCAGCGGCACCTGCAGAACGTCCCTGTTCTGGCCAGCCCTCCCGGAACGATGTATCGCGCCAGCAAGTTCGTGCGACGCCATCGAGTCGGCGTTGCGCTCGCTGGGGTCCTCGCCGCTCTGCTCGTTGCGTTCGCGTCAACGACGGCGATTCAGGCGGGGCGCATCGCCAGGGAACGCGACCGAGCCAATCGTGAAGCGGGAGTGGCGAACGCAGTCAACAATTTCCTGCAAAACGATCTGCTGGCTCAAGCGGGCGCCAGCGCGCAGGCGCGGCCGGATACCAAACCGGATCCCGATCTCAAGGTACGGACCGCGCTGGATCGTGCGGCGGTCAGTATCATGCAGAGGTTCGAGACGCAGCCGCTGGTGGAAGCATCGATTCGAACGACAGTCGGCAAGACCTACGAGGACCTCGGCCTCTACCCGGAGGCAGAGCCGCACCTGACGCGAGCGCTCGACCTGACGCGACGGGAACTCGGCGAACAGGACGTCCGATACCTGAGCAGCGTAAGCGACCTCGCCGAACTGCATCTCAAGGAAGCCAAGTACGAGCAGGCTGAACGGCTGCTGAGCGGACCGCTGGAGGTTGCGCATCGGGTGCTTGGGGATCACCATCCGCAAACACTGACCATCATGATGGGACTGGGGCAGATCTACATGATGCAAGGAAAGCACTCGGAAGCAGAGCCGCTCTTCGTTCGAGCGCTCGAAGGCAGACGCCGTCTGCTTGGAGAGGAGCACGCGGCAACGCTCGAAACGATGGGCGCCCTGGCGAGTCTCTATTGGCGTCAGGGGAAATATGCGCAGGCTGAGCCGATCAGGGCGGATGTGGTGCGGCTCCAACGCCGCCTGCTCGGCGAGGAGCATCCGGCGACGCTGACCAGCCTCAACAATCTCGCCCTCCTCGCTTCGTATCAAGGCCGGTACGCGGAGGCCGAAACCCAGTTCGTGTCTCTCATCGCGACGATGCGCAGGGTGCTGGGCGACGACCATCTCGAGACAATGATCAGCGCCGGCAACCTGGGAATCGTGTACTACCGCCAGGGTCGACTCGCCGAAGCTGAGGCCGTCTTCGCGAAGGTACTCGAGCAGAAGCGACGGGTCCTTGGTGCCAAGCATCCAGAAACCCTCACCAGCCTGAACAACCTGGGCGTGGTCTATCGATCTGAAGGCAAATACCCGGAGGCCGAACGCATTTACGGCGAGGTCATGCAGGTCCAGCGCGCGGTGCTCGGCGACAATCATCCCAACATGCTACTGACCATGAACGGCCTGGCCTTTCTTTACATGGTCCAGGGGAAGAGCGCTCAGGCCGAGCGCCTGTATACCGAAGCGCTCGCAGCGCAGCGCCGCCTCCTCGGGGAGGAGCATCCCGATACGCTGAACACAACCCACAACCTCGCAGTGTTCTACGTGAACGAAGGCCGGAACGCGGAGGCCGAACCGCTTGCCAACAAGGCGATGGAGATTCGGCGTCGTGTGCTCGGCCCGGAGCATCCCGAGACAGTTCGCAGCGTCAACAACCTCGGGCTGCTCTATCTGAAGCTCCGACGGTACGATCAGGCAGAATCGCTTCTTCGCACCGCATTGAGCGGCTTCGAAAAGGACGTAGCTGATGGCTGGGAGCGATACAACTGTCAAAGCATGTTGGGCGCGAGCATCGCCGGTCAGAAACGGTTTCAAGAAGGCGAGCCGCTGGTCATCAGCGCGTATCAGGAGTTAGTCCAGCGGGCCGCGGCCATACCGCCAGCCAACGCGTCCGTCGTCGATCAAGCTGGACAACGGGTCATCCAGTTGTATCGAGACTGGGGAAGACCGGAGAAGGTTTTGGAGTGGGCCAAGCGGGTCGGCCGCCAGGGGGCAAAGCCCTGAGCTCTGATCTTCACACTCGGCGATCTCTGCGGCCTCGGCGTTCCTCTTCAGGCCAGTACTACCATTGGGACGGGTCGCTGCCTTCGCGCGCGTAGATCTCAATGGTTGGATTCACCTCCGTCAGAACCGACACAACCGGTATTTCGGTGCGTGGGCCCATCAGGTTCGGGTGGCCGGCCGGCAACCACGGCCAGGGCGTTCCTGCGCGATACCGGAACGCGAGTCGATATCCGAGCGTCTGGTGCTGCAGTCCCGCCACCAGTTCAGCCTCGGGCAGGTTGTCCGGAACAGCGCGGGCGTAGTCGGCGTTGAGGACGAAGTAAGCCGGCGACGCCTGCCGCAGGTCGACGATCGATCGGATTTCGGCGATCGCAAAGTCGTTCAAGCGCGGCTGCACGGTCAGCGGAAAGACATAACCGACCAGGCCCTGCTGCGCATCGTGTGCGCGCAGCCAGCGCTCCGCGCTGTAGCGCGCGTCGCGCACCATCAGCACGTCGAGTGTGATCGCGTAGATCGCCGTGTAGGCGAACGCCGCGCCAACCGCCGCGCGGACAGTTACCCGTGACGACCGGGCGAGCCAGCGATCGAACGCGAAACCGACGAACAACGCCTCGACGACACAGATCGGCAACACGTACCGATCGAAGGCGTATCGGACGACGTTGATAAACCCCACGTAGTACGCGACGACGAACAGCAGCAGGCTGATGGCCACTTGCCGCGTCGCGCGGTCCTTCAACGCGAGGCCGACGCCGACGATGCCGACCAGCCAGAGCGGCCAGCCCCACGACCGCTGATCCAGATCGGCGGTCACCCACAGCAGCTTGATCCGTCCGAAGGCCGTCGCCTCGACCATTTGATAGCCGGTCTGGCCGGCGCCGGTGATGTCCTTCACGTGCTTCACGAACCCGCCGGCGTTGAGTGGGATGTTGTGGACCAGCGCGAACACGACGGCGGCGGCCGCGCCCGCAATCCAGAGGCGACGATCGAAAACCGCCGACCACAACGGGCGCGACTTTCCCGTCCGGTGATGCTCCTGCCAAAGGCGGCGGATCATCGGCAGCGGCGCCAGCCAGTACAGGCCGTACGCCTGATCTTTTGTGCAGATTGACAGAATCGCCGCCAGCGCAAAGCCGACGAAATCTTGGACCGCCAGCGTCCGCAACAGTCGAAGGTAAAACACCAGCGACACGCTGAACCAGAACACGTAGGGTACTTCCGGATTCGATGTCTTCGCGTAGTACAAGAACGGCGTGAGCGTTGCCAGTGAAGCCGCGGCCAGCACGCCGGCCCGCGTGCCGAACGCGTCGCGCGCGGCCTTGTACACCGCGATCACCGTTCCCGCGGCGGCTGCAACGCTGACCAGCCGGCCGAGAATCATCAGCACGCCGTACTCGGCGAGATCGGTCGAATGGATCGAGCCTTCGGCTCGCAGGAACAGCCATGGGCTGAACACCACGCTGAGTAGCTGCATGTGGAACGGCGGATAACGGTCCCACCAGCCTCCTGAAAACGCGTGGTCCAGGCCGTACCGTACCACTGTCGGCGTGATTTCATCGCCAGCCCAATTACTCGGCACGCCCCACCAGACGCCTACCGCGTTCACAACCGCCGACGCGGCGACGATTGACGTCAGAGCGAGCGAAGCTGGTGTGGAGCGAACGGCGGCAACCCATCTACCGAACGGACGCCACGCGATCGTGCCCAGCGACGCGGCGATCGACGCCAGCCACAGCCACAGCACGATCCCCTGCAGCCGCCGCGCAGCCACGATGGCGACGAGTCGGCGGAATTCGGCATGACGCGGCACGAACGCCCACGACGGGATCGGTTCCAGCGTCGCCGAGCCGCGCGCCCAGAGCAGCTCCAGCGCGTACGGTCCGCCAGCCTGAAAGTACTGGATGAAAATGTCGTGGGCGCCGGGTTCGAGATCGATGACGCCGGTCCGCCGCCACTCCTGGTGCGGTCCGCCGTTTTCCACGACGAGCTTCCGATCCACGTAAACCCACGAGCCATCGTCGGATTCGCTGGCAAGGGTGTAAGGGCCGCCGCGAAGAACAACCAGCTTGCCGGCCCACGTCGCGCTGAATACGTCGGGAACTCTGCCGTTCCAGGCGTCGGCGAACAGGCTCGATGATGGGCGCGCGTCGACGCGCGACACCGCCGGCGTCGAGCTCCAGCTGGTGTCGGTAAAGTAGGTAGCATTCAGCCCTTCGCGCACCGAATCGACCCGCTTCACTACCGCGAGCAGGACGACGAGCACTGACAAGGCGACTAGGACCGCACGGCGGGCGCGAGCGGCGAAAAAGCTCAGACGAGAATCACGCGGAGGCTGCGCCAAAACTCTTCACGGCATCCGCCTCGCTGCCATACTCCTGAAACACGCCGGTCAATCGGGTCATCGTCAGCAGCTGGTGTACGGGAGGAGTCACCTGGAGCAGCTTCAGGCCGCCACCACGCTTCGCTGCACTTGTATAACCGCGCACCAATTCGCCGAGCGCGGTGCTGTCGATATACGACACCGCCGCCATGTTGACGATGATTTTCGGTCGACCCGCGTCGAGTAATCCCGAGAGCGCTTCTCGAAACACGGTGGCGCCTTCCTGCACGGTGATGCGACCGTCCACGTCCAGAATCGTGACGTCTCCGATCGCTCGTTCATGAACGGTCACATGCGCCTCCTGCCAGCGTGAAAGTCGTGTCGAAATCGTTGGATGAGTGGCAGCCTACCGTACAGGAGGCGCCGAAGTCGCACAATCGTTACCTAGTGGAGCGTATCCGCAGAAGCACTATTGGCCCGAAGGGGATTCAATCGGATTCTCGTTGTTCTGCGTTGATCGTGGATGGCGAGTGGTAGTAAACCGCGCGAGACAGTCTACTAAAACCCTTTCACAATGCGGGGTGGGCGACCGCCAAGCGCCGTCTCGATCTGGTCCAGGCGATCGCGATGGTCGCGCAGGTCTCGCTCGATGACGCGTAGCTTCTGAAGCAGCTGTTCCACGAAGTGGAACAGGTTTTCATGTTCGACACGCGTAACGTCGATCGATTCCCCAGGGGAGTGGCGTCGTTCGCCTTGCCGACGCTCATTAGGTCGCCGGCGCTCGTTGGCCACGAGGTGGTGAGAGCAAGACGCGTGCTCACCATTGCACAACTGAGGGGACAGACCCGGGGCCTGTCCCCGGGCCTGTCCCCGGGCCTGTCCCCGGGTCTGTCCCCGGGCCTGTCCCCGGGCCTGTCCCCGGGCCTGTCCCCGGGTCTGTCCCCGGGCCTGTCCCCGGGCCTGTCCCCGGGTCTGTCCCCGCGGCATCGGCCGACCCCCACGTCTTTTCTGTAATCGGCGAGCGAAGCTTGGATTCGTTCGGGTCCGGCGGCCGGCGACCGCGGCCTCGGGGCGCGGTTTTTTCGGGCGTAAATCTGCGTTTTTATTGAGGGAACCGCGTCGTTTCGATGTGGTCGGGCTTTTGCCTCAAGCGCGGCGGGCTCATGCGACTCATTACTCGGAGCGATGCCTCACTGGCCGTCGCGCTCATTGCCGCGACCGTCGTGATTTTTCAGCAGCCCTTGAGATGGGCGTTCGACCTCGCGCACGACATGCAGGATCGGTATCACGTCGACCTCATTCCGGCCTTGACCATCCTCATCTGTGTCTTCGTCTTCCACCAATCGCGCAAACGGCAACAGGCGAAAGCCGACGCTGGGGCCGCCGCCGCAGAGGCGGCGCAGGCGCGGCTTCGATCGGCGGAACTGCAACGTTTGATGACGTTCGGTGAAGCGCTCGCCAACGCGCTCGACCGCCAAGCGCTGCAGCAGGCGTTATGGCGTCACCTTCCGGCTTTCGTGCAGGAGCACGAGTGCTGGATGTTGGTGCGAACCGGTTCGCGGTGGGACTCATTCCTGCTCGACAGCGCTCGCTCGAGTGTCGAGTCACTCCAGGAAATGGAAGCGATGGCCGACCGCGCACACGCGCACGAACACCCGCCAAGCGGGCGTCACGAAGGCTTCATCGACGGGACGACTCTGTGCTTTCCGTTGCTCGCCGGCGGCGCGGCCGTCGGCGTGTTCGGGATTCGCGATGGCAGCAGCTTCACGCTGGCCGACCGCCGTGTCCTCGGCGCGGCCGCGGCAGTGGTCGCGATCGCCGTTCGCAACGTTCAACTGCTGACCTCCACGCAGGAAGCCAGCCTGCGCGACGGGCTGACCGGCTGCTACACACGTGCGCATGGCATCGACAGCATCGGTCGCGCGCTCGGGCTGGCCCGCCGTACCGGACGGCCGTTGTCGGTGGTGATGTTCGACATCGATCATTTCAAACGGATCAACGACGAACTTGGTCACCTGCGCGGCGACGATCTGTTGCGCTCGGTTGGTGAAATCCTGCGACGAGCGCTGCGCAGCAGCGATGTCGCCTGCCGCTACGGCGGCGATGAATTCCTGGTGGTGTGCCCGGACACGCCGCTGCTAGGTGCCCAGCAGGTTGCCGAATGCCTGCGCCGTGAGATTACCGCCCTGACCGTCGGCAACCGCGACGCGACTCGGCCAGTCACCGCTAGTTTCGGCGTTGCGTCCTCGCTGGCGGAGGAGACCGAGTCGTCTGCGCTGATCGAGCGCGCCGACGCCGCGATGTATCAGGCGAAACGCGCCGGCCGCAACCGCTTCCGCGTTGCCAACTCAGCTCCAGCTTCGGCGCTGGCAACGTTACCCGCGCAAACCTCATTAGCCGGTTAGCGCCCTCGGAAACGGAGGCAACGGAGACACGGGTTCAACACGGAGCAACGGAGCAACAGAGGAAAATAGGAACAAGAAGAAGAACAAGAAGAAGAAGAACCAGAACAACAACAACAGACGGGCACCCTGGTGAGGGCGCTTACCGGGCGCACGTGACCGCGAGCATTGTCACATCGTCGTGAAACAAGCCATTCGTGAATCGCAGCAACGTGTCCAGCGTTGAGCGAAGCAGTGTTTCGGCGTCCAGTGCTGACCGCACCAGATCGATCAATCGGCCGTCGCCAAACTCCTCCCGGTTGCCGTTCAGCGCTTCGGTTACTCCGTCCGTAAACAACAACAGTCGGTCGCCGGCATTGAACGGTAGCGTATGGTCGTCATAGGTCCGCTCGGGAAAGATGCCGAGCACCGGGCCACCGACTTCGAGCCGAACGATTTCTCCGGTCGCGCGGACAACAATCGGAGCGTTATGCCCGGCATTGGTATAGCGGATGGTCCGGGCCGATGTGTCGAGAAGCGCGTAGAAGAAGGTGATGAATTCGCCTGGGCTGACGTTGCGAGCAATGGCGCGATTCACCGCAATACACAACTGACTTGGCGTGACTGATTCCGACGAGAGTGCCTTGACGGTGGCCTGTAAGTTCGACATCAGGAGAGCGGCAGGCATTCCCTTTCCGACGACGTCGCCGACGCAGAGCGCGACGACGTTACTCGAGAGCTGGAATGCGTCGTAGTAGTCGCCGCTCACGATCCGTGCGGGCTGACAAATGCCGGCGATTTGAAAACCGTCAATCTCTGGTAACGAGGCTGGCAGCAGATCCCGTTGAATCTCCCATGCCTTCCGGACGTCTTTTTCGAGCGTCCGCAACTGTAGGTGTTCGATCGCGCTGCCGATCTGTTGACTGGCGCCGCTCAGAAAAGCCTTCTCCTCATCGTCGTAGTCATCGCCCGAAAGCTTGGGTCCGATGCAGAACAGGGCCGCAACCGATCCCTTCAAATTAACCGATAGGATCGCAGCCGCCGCCAGCTTCCGAAACCAATCGGCTTCGTGCTCGAGTAGTGCGGTCGTAAATGGGGAGAACGGAGTAGTAATCGCACTCAAAAACGCTTTGCTCGGTTCGAATCGCGTGCCGGCGATCGCACCACTCGGGCCGATGCTCGAGACGACCTCGAGGCCGTCGCTCGGCGGGCGGGCGCTCAAGCCAACCACAAATCGGCTCTGCACGACAGCCTGCAGACTGAGAGTTGCTGCCTGCAGTAATGTTTCGAGATCTGCGACTTCGTGCAAATGGTCAGTGAACTGTCTCAAGTCGCGCGCCGGCATGACCGCGCGTCGAATTGGTTCACGATCGAGCGCCTCTCGATAGATGCGATTACGGATCGCGCAGCGTCCCCGATCGTTCTTGAGAACACCGATCAATTCGAGTTTGGCAATGGCGCCGTTCGCGCGCGAGAATGCGATCGAAGTTCCTCCCACCATTGCGGTCGCCAGCTGCCTCAGAGTGCGGTCTGCATCGAGAGCATGAAAGATGTACGGTAGGTTCCTGTCCTCAGTCCGGAGCAGTTGCTCGACGGCGCCGTGCAGGGTGCTGTCGGTCAGTTGGCCGGCGTCGTGATGAACCATTTTCGCGAGTCGCTGCGTCCAGTAGGGATGGCCGTTTGTCCAGTCATGTAGCTTCCGCGACAAACTCGAGACGGCAGGCGAACCGCTGTCGTCGAACATTTCAGCGACGAGTTGCGTGGTCTCTATTGCTGAGAGGTCCTCGAGGTACAGCGTCTCGGCGACGTTCTTCAGCGGTGAATTACGTCCGGTCGTCACGTCCAGTGCATCGATGGCGCCCGCAACGACGAAGACATACCGCGCGAATTCGGCCTTGACGTGGCGGCTTGTGAATACGGCGCGAATCGCACTGGTGAGGCGGAACGACGTATCGGTGCTCAGTGCGCCGATCTCGTCCAGGAGAACAACCACTCGCACGCTGTGGATCGCACGAGCAAATTGTTCGAGGAAGAGCAGGAATTCGTTCGGCTTCGTTGGCAGCGAGAATTCGGCCTGTCCGATCTGTTCGCGAAGTTGACTGATCATCTCCGAGGCGATGTAGGCCACGCTGTCGCCGAGGTCGGCGCCGGCGACGCCTTCCAAGTCGATAAACACGAAGGCGTATTTGCCCTTGAGAAGGTGGCGAAGCCGCAGTAACAGGCTGGTTTTCCCAGTCTGACGGGCCCCGAGAACGGCTCCCACGCAGCGCACGGTTGGCAGCCATGCTTCCATCTGCCGTAACTCAGCGGAGCGCCCGACGAACAAACGGCTTTCGGGATGAAGCGGCCCTTCGGTTACAAACATCGGCGGCTCACCTCGTCGCTGAGCCACTTCACTTGCAGGGGCGCCACGCCGCTCTCGCGGACTATCCGTGGAAACTGCGACATGGCAAATCGGTAGCCGGCTTCGTCACGATCGAGCAGTGCATAGAGTCTCAAGATGTCAAGGCTCTCGCGGACGGCCCGATCGTCGGCCGGCACTCCCGCCTGTTCGAGCGTGGAGATCACGTCCGCGTCACTGAATGCCGGGCCCTCCATTAACAACGTAATCAGTTTTTCGCGCGCCGATGCGTCGCCCCACGCAGTGTTGACGTAGTGTTCCTGAAATTCCGGAGTGGTGGCGATTTGCTCGAGCACTTCCACAGTGATTGACTTCCCGACACTCGTCTTGATCAACCGGTCACACATCCACTGCGCCAGATTCGGATGCGACGAAGTCAACTCGATCAGCCGGGTAACCAGGCGCTCGCGCTCGGGTATGTCGAAACCGAGCTGCTGCATTGGCTGACATACGATTTCGACGATGCTCTTTTCTTCGAGCCGTCCCAGTGCGATCGCTTCGCAGAAGTTGAAAAACGGCGAATGAGGGTCGCGCAAATGCCGATGTAACGTCCGGCTGCCGGAAAAGACGAATCGGCAGAGTCCTTCCTGCGACGCGGCGCGAAAACTCTTGAACAACGACCCACCCGATCGTCGCTCAGCATCGAAATTCAGCAGTTCGTCGATCTCATCGAGCAGGAATACGACCGTTTGCGGTCCTTGATCCTGTCGCCGCAGCGCCGCCAGCAACCTCGGAAATGACGGCATACCGCTATCGTGAGTCAGATTCAGCGATTCGCTGACCGCTGACAGGAAGTTGTCCTCGTCACAGCGCGCTTCACAGTCGATGTAAATGGCCCGGTAGCGCGGATCGTTGCCGAACAAGTGTCGCAGCCGTAGCAGGATGGAGCTCTTGCCGATCCGGCGGCCGCCGACAACGGCAAAATTACTGCGATTGATGTTCTGTGAAATCATCTTGAGCTGGCTTTCGCGACCGAAAAACATGCTTTCGGGCACGGGGCCGCTCACTACGTACGGCGACAACGCCGACAGAAGTTCAGTTCGTTGTTCGAGGATGATTTCAATGAGGCCGCGCGAGCTATTTCCCGCGATCAGGCGCTGCAACAGCCCCGAATCGAGCACGACGAAGTCGTGACGGTAGACGGATTCGGCAACCAGATCGTTGAACTCTCGAGCTTCTTCGCCGGTCGCTGTGCCCTCAGCAGGCACAACGACGAGCAGTGCGAAGAATTCGGTCGCCTTCGCGATTTCGAGCTGCTGAACGACGGTGGCAAGCACATCACGGTTTGAATGATCGTAGGCGACGAAAATAATGGGGAATCGTGAATGGCGGATCCACAATGCCGGGGCTTCTACCACGAAGCCGACCGTGCCCTTGAGATACGGAACGGCTTGCTCGATTCGGTAGCCAATCGCCTCGCGCAAGGGCCCTGCGATCATTGCGGTCGTGGCGGCGACGAAGCGGTCTCGATCAGTTGTGGCGGCGCGACTCAATTCGGTCCAGAGTGTTGAGAGCTCTTTGAGGCGACGGCCGGCGTCCGAAGGATACGGCGCGACAGCGGCTGTCGCTGGCAAGTCGTGAACCTGCAGCGCCTCGTTGTCTGCACGCGGCGACGCCGAATCCGACCGTTTCGGACGAGCCGCGCCGACCGGCAGCCGCGTCGCGCGCAGGGCCCGCACGAAATCATCCGCGGTCGCAAAGCGCGCGGAGCGATCCCTTGACAACGCCTTCTCGAGAATTGCGCTGACGGCATTTGAGACCCGCGGATTTCGCTGTTGAATCCCTGGCGGCCGATGTTCGACAACCACCCGCAGGATCTCACCGACTTCCGAGCCTTGAAACCAGGGGCCACCGGCCAGCGCTTCGTAGAGCACCACGGCGAGCGAGTAAATGTCCGAGCGGCCGTCGAGCGGCAGACCCATCGCCTGTTCGGGAGACATGTACTGCGGCGTTCCGAGCACCATGGCGCCGGCACCAACCGTGACCTGGTCAAAATCGCTCGCCACGCCAAAGTCCGACAACAACACGCGGCCGGAATCCGCGACCAGGATATTTGCCGGCTTGATGTCGCGGTGGATCAGACCATTGTGGTGCATAAACGCAAGCGCTTCGCCCACCGTGGCAACGATGCCGACCGCCTCGTCTTCGTTCAGCCGTTCGCGTTCGCGAAGTATCGAGGCGAGTGAGCGTCCCTCGATGAATTCCGTGACGATGTAGGCCGTGCCGTCGGTCTCACCAATGTCATAGACAGTAACGACGTTGGGATGGCTCAATCGCGCGTGGGTTTTTGCTTCCCGGAGTAGCCGCGACTGGTCGCCGGATGGTTTGGAGGATTTGAGGACCTTGATGGCTACCGTACGCTCGAGGCGCGTATCTTGTGCCTTGTAAACCGTGCCCATGCCGCCCGCGCTGACGGCAGAAAGAATTTCATAGGGGCCGAGGCGAGTTCCCGCGGCGAAATTCAATGGAGTGGCCGGATTATACGACTTCCTCGCTTCTGGCTGGCGCGTCATCGCAGAGGCAACCGACCCAGCGCGTACGTTGCTTTTCCGCAGGTCGCGATTGGAAACGGAGGAGAACGGAGACACGGGTTCAACGGAGCAACAGAGCAACGGAGAAAGAAGAAAAAGAAGAAACAGTACGATTTCAAGTCCTGGAGTTGATCCGTTGGCGTGGACACCTGTTGGCCGCAAAATGCGCCGCAGGAGTTCGCGAACGAACCGATCACGACGATCGCCCGCGAGTTGGGTGTCGCCGCGAAAACGTGGCATGGCTGGCGGGCGGCGGCCCGTCCCGAGCCGCGTGTGCGTGGCGGGGCCGGCCGTTGATTCCGCGGCCGACCGAGCGAAATCATTCTCTCGTGTGTCCATTGCAACGGATCAAGACCATGTACTCTTTGCTGGTTTTCTCCGTTGCTCCGTTTCTCCGTGTTGAACCCGTGTCTCCGTCAGCCCCGTGGCTCGATAACCGGGCCGGCCGGCAGTATCATCTGAGCCGAATGGGGGCGGACATGCGCAAGCTTGCGATCGGCTGCGTTCTCGTGCTCGTGGTGGTCAGCCCGCGTGCGCAACCGTCCGGCGGGCCGCTCGCGGTCGCCGCAGTCCAGGAACTCCTGACGCAATTCCACGTACCCGGCGTCAGCATCGCGGTCATCAAGAATTTTCAGATCGACTGGGCGAACGGCTATGGCGTGGCCGACGCCGCTACCGGCACTGTGGTGACGGCCGACACGCTGTTTCAAGCGGCGTCGATCAGCAAGACGATCGCCGCGATGACGTCGATGAAGGCGGTCCAGGACGGTCGGTTTACGCTCGACCAGGACGTGAACACGATCCTGAAATCCTGGAAACTGCCTGGTGGCGAATGGACGCGCGACCGGCCGGTCACGCCACGCACGCTGATGAGTCATACGTCCGGCACCGGCGATGGATTCGGGTTTCCCGGTTACGCGCCGGCGGCTGCCGTGCCGAGTGTGGTCCAGATACTCGACGGTCTGCCGCCCTCGAACCGCGAGAAAGTGCGCCTCGAGCGCCCGCCGATGACTGGTTTCAAGTACTCGGGCGGCGCCGTGATGATCGAGCAGCTCGCCTTGACCGACGCCGTCGGCAGGCCGTTCGCCGAGCTGGCGCGCGACTGGGTCTTGAAGCCGATCGGCATGACCAATAGTACTTATGACCAGCCGCTGCCGGCCTCACGGCAAGCACAAGCGGCGCGAGCCCACGACCGCGCTGGGAAACGCATGGACGACCCGTGGCATGTCTATCCCGAATTGGCGGCGGCCGGCCTCTGGACCACTTCTACCGATCTCGCGAAGTTCTTGATCGAAGTTCAGCTGTCGCTGCTCGGGAAATCGAATCGCGTGCTGAAACAATCGTCGATGATCGAGATGGTGACGCCGGTCGGCGTCGGGCCGTTCGCAGTCGGTTTTACCGTCGAGAAACAGGGCGAGGGGTGGTATTTCATGCACGGCGGCAGCAATTGGGGGTTCCAGTGCGACATGATCGCGCATCGCGCCAGGGGTTACGGGATGGCGATCATGACGAATGGCGACAACGGCGGCGCGCTGATCCGCGAGCTTCGCACACGCCTTGAACACGACTACGCGTGGGACGTGTTCGACAAGCCGATTCCGCGGACCTACGGGCCGCGCGGCAATCAATAACGTCGGGAACGGCTACCGTAACTCTGTCCACACCTCACGCCGGACGAAATCGCGCATCGTCGCCGATCGCTCGCTGTTCGCTTTCCGCTTCGCTTCGTCCGGAACGACGCGTGCGGTCGCCGCGTCCAACGCAGCACCTAACCCTTCGGCTGCGGCGGCGTCCTTCAGGCGGAATATTCTCAGATGCGTCCAGTCAGTCGTGATGCCCGGCGCAGGCGTGACGGTTCGCATTTCTTCGAACGCGCCGGCGCGGCGGGCGTTCTCGTCGATCGGCTCGGCGACGGTCGTGATGTACTCGCCATAGGCATCGGCTTGCCCCGGCTTGGCACGCCAGTAGTAGGCGACGAACACTGAACCCGGTGGTTTGGTCTGCGTGATGACGTCGAACGCACTTCCGATCGCCAACCCCCACTCGATCAGTTCGCGTCTCGTGATCATGGTTTTTTCTTCGGGATGTCAGGTCGTGGATCGGTCACAAAACCGTTCCGGTTCGGCATCTGCACCTTCGGCAATGACGTTTGATCGATCACATCCTGCTCGCCGACGATGCCGTTGAGGAACAGCACGTAAGCGGTGGTGGCGTAGATCTGGTCGTCGGACAGCGTGCCGGGATGGTCGAACGGCATCGCCCGGCGAATGTAGTCCCACAGCGTCGTCGCGTAGGGCCAATAGCTTCCGACGGTCTTTTGCGGATGTGACGTCGCCAACGATCCCTTGCCGCCGGCAATCACTTCCTGTGGACCCTCGGTGCCGGTAGCGCCGTGACACGTTTCGCAACGGCTCGCGTAAACCAGCTTCCCGGCGGCGGCGGTGCCGCTCCCCGGCGGCAACGCTTTGCCATCGGGAGCAATATCGATGTCGATCGTTTTTAACTCTTCCGCCTTCGGGGCGCGGCCGACGCCGTAGGACGAAGACTGCGCCGCGATGATGATTGGGCGAAGGCCCAGCACCAGGCAGCTAAAGCAGAGCAGTGCTATTGCCGTTCGTGATCTTCCCGTCACTCGCGACCTTCCAGGCCTGGATTCCGTTGTTGTGATAGTTCGAGTTGACGCCGCGGACCTTCACCAGCTCCGTAATCGTCGGCTGCGTATAGCCGGTGTCGTCAGTACACCGCGACGCGATCAGCGCTTCGCGGCCGTCCCATTTCCACATGTAGCGGAACCGGGTATGCGCGATCCTCAGGACCGGGGTCTGCAGATCGGCGCGCGTCCAGGTTTCGCCGCCATTGGTCGTAATTTCGACGCTGACGATCGTGCCGCGGCCGCTCCATGCAATGCCGGTCAGCTCGTAGGGCCCGGGACCGTTCAGTGTGTCGCCGCCTGACGGCCGCGTGATCAGCGACTTCGGTTCCATGTCGAAAGTAAATTGACGGGCGGTGCCGTCGGCCATCAGATCGGTGTACTTCGACGTTTCCTCGCGGCTCATCACCGGAGCGTTCATCACTTTCAAACGCCGCAGCCACTTGACGTTCGCGTTGCCCTCCCACCCGGGAAGAAACAGACGAATCGGATAGCCCTGTTCCGGCCGCAGCGGTTCGCCGTTCTGGCCGTAGGCGACCATCGCATCATCCATCAGCTTTTTCATCGGGATGCTGCGATCGTGCTTGCTCGCGTCGGCGCCTTCCGCAAGCACCCAGGTGGCATCCTGGTGAACGCCGCATTCGCGCAACAGCGTTGCCACCGGCACGCCGGTCCACTCGCTGCAACTGGTCAAGCCATGGATCCGCTGGACGTCGGAGTCGCCCGACCCGCCGCGCCATTCGCTGCTGCCGTTGCCGGAGCACTCGAGAAAATGAATGCGCGACACCGACGGCAGGCGCTTCAATTCGTCGACGGTAAAGACCAGCGGTCGGTCGACCAGGCCGTGGATGGTGAGCGTGTGCAGGCTCGGATCGATTTCCGGCACACCCGAGTGATGGCGCTCGAAATGCAAAGACGAGGGCGTGATGATGCCGTAGGTATCGTGCAGCGGCGTGCGGCTCGACGCTTCTTCGAGCGGGACTTTGGTGTTCTGGTTGAAAGCGCGCGCAGTCTTCTCGAACTTCGATCGCGACCCGTACGCGCTGACCGGTGCACCGAGCGCGCGCGGTTCCGCGGCGGCCGGCGCATTGCTTTTCGAGGTACAGGCGGCGACCGCCGCACTCCAGGCCGCGCCGAATTGCAAAAACCACCGGCGCGATCGCAGGCGACCCAAACGGTCCGGTTTCATGGCGGGCATTATGCGCTATCATTGTCGTTTAATCCATCGCCGGAAAAGGTGACAGTGGAGACCGCCGATCTCGTCGTCCGCGGCGCGCGTACGCACAACCTGAAGAACATCGACGTGACGCTTCCCGTCGGTCAGCTCATCATCATCACCGGTGTGAGCGGCTCGGGAAAGTCGTCATTGGCGTTCGATACGATTTACGCCGAGGGACAGCGGCGGTATGTCGAATCGCTGTCGGCGTACGCCCGCCAGTTTCTCGAGCGGATGGAAAAGCCGGATGTCGACCGGATCGACGGCATCGCGCCTGCCATCGCGATCCGGCAGAAGAACAGCGTCCGCAACCCGCGCTCGACCGTCGGCACGACGACCGAAATCCATGACTACATGCGGTTGCTGTTCGCCCGCGTCGGACGGACCTACTGTCGAAACTGCGGCCGTGAAGTCGTGCGTGAAACGGCCGAAGTCGTCGCCAGCCAGCTCGCAGAGTTGCCGTCAGGGACGCGGCTGTTGATTGGTTTCGACTTGCCGGTCGTCGAGACGACCGTTGTCGGGGACGCGAAGGAGGTCGACGAGCTGGCGGAGCAGTCGGACGACAACGGGGAAGCGGTAACGATTGTGGCGACTCCACCGGCCGAGCTCCCGAGAGCTTCCACGTCCGCCGCTGCGGTGATCACGACGATCGAGGGATTGCGTAAGAAGGGTTTCGCGCGCCTGCTGGTGGACGGCCGCGCCATCTCACTCGACGATGTCGATCCTGCGGCGCTTCCGGATCGCGCAACTTTGAAAGTTGTGGTCGACCGAGTGCAGCTTGGCGATGAAGATCTGCGCCAGCGGCTGACCGATTCGATCGAGACGGCATACCTCGAAGGCGGAGGAGCGGCTTGGGCCGTCGCGATGCGAGACGCGAGCAGCGAGCCGCGGGTCCATCTGTTTTCGGAACGTTTCGAGTGCCGGACCTGCGGGATCATGTACGAGGATCCGCAGCCGCGGTTGTTCTCGTTCAACAATCCGTTCGGTGCGTGTCCGACCTGCCATGGCTTCGGCAACATCATCGAGCTCGACATGGCGCTGGTGGTGCCGGATCCCTCGAAATCGATCGCTCAGGGCGCTATCGAGCCGTGGAGCAAGCCGCACTATCGAACACAGCTGGCCGACTTGAAGCGCGCCGTCAAGAAAGCCAAAGTCCGGCTCGACGTGCCGTGGTCAGAACTGAGCGACGCGGAGAAGCAATTCGTCATTGACGGCGGTGAAGATTTCGACGGCATCCGCGGTTTCTTCCGCTGGCTCGAACGCAAGAAATACAAAGTACACGTCCGGGTGTTCCTGAGCCGCTACCGCGGTTATCTGACCTGTCCCGACTGCGGCGGCGCGCGGCTTCGGCGCGAAGCGCGCGATGTGCAAGTGGCGGGCCGCACGATCGACAAAGTGTCGGCGTTGACGGTGCGCGAGGCCCAGTCATTTTTCGCCGGCCTGAAGTTGACCGAGAAGGAAGAAGCGATTGCCGAGAAAGTCCTCAGGGAAATCCGGCGACGCCTGTCGTTCCTCAGCGACGTCGGTCTCGATTACCTGAGCCTCGATCGGTTGTCGTCAACGCTGTCGGGTGGGGAAGCGCAGCGGATCAATCTCGCCACCTCCCTCGGCTCGGCGCTGGTCGGAACCTTGTACGTCCTCGACGAGCCGTCGATCGGTCTGCACTCGCGCGACAATCTGCGGCTGATCGAAATCCTGCGGCAGCTCCGCGATCAGGGCAACACCGTCCTGGTTGTCGAGCACGATGCCGACATGATCAGGGTTGCCGATCACATCGTCGATCTCGGCCTTGGCGCCGGCGAGCAGGGCGGCCGCGTGGTGTTTTCCGGATCGCTCGACCAATTGATGAAAGACCCGCGGTCGCTGACCGCGAAATACTTGCGACAGGAACTGGCCATTCCGACGCCGACCACACGCCGCCGCGGCACTGGACAGAAGATCCGGTTGTCGGGCGCCACGGAACACAACCTTAAAGACGTCGAGATGGTGATTCCGTTGAACACCCTGACCTGTGTCACCGGCGTCAGCGGATCCGGTAAATCGACGCTGGTTCACGACGTGCTCTATTCGGCGATCAAGCGCGCCAAGGGCGGGTGGGACAAGCGAGTCGGTTCGTTCAAGAAACTCGAAGGCGCCGAGTTCATCACCGACGTTGTCCTGGTCGATCAGGCGCCGATTGGCCGGACGCCGCGATCCAATCCGGTGACGTATCTCAAGGCGTTCGATCCGATCCGCGAGCTGTTCGCGGCGACCAAGGACGCCCGCTCGCGCGGGCTGACCGCGAGCCACTTTTCCTTCAACGTGCCAGGCGGTCGCTGCGAAGCCTGCCAGGGTGAAGGCGAAGTGCGCGTCGAAATGCAGTTCCTCGCCGACGTGTTCGTCCCGTGCGACCAGTGCGACGGCAAGCGGTTCAAGCCGCAGGTCCTCGAAGTGCGCTACCGCGGCCGAACCATTCATCAGGTGCTCGACCTGACCGTCCGCGAAGCGTTGACCTTCTTCAGCAGTTCGCCGAAAGTCCTGCGCCGCCTGCAGGTTCTCGACGAAATCGGTCTCGGCTATCTGCGGCTCGGTCAGCCTGCCACCACACTGTCGGGCGGAGAAGCGCAGCGCATCAAGATTGCCGCGCACCTGTCATCGCACGGCGGCGAGCGCCTGCTCTACATCCTCGACGAGCCGACCACCGGTTTGCATTTTGACGACATCGCCAAGCTGCTGACGGCGTTTCGCAAGCTCCTCGAAGCCGGCCATACCCTGCTGGTGATCGAGCACAACCTCGACGTCATCAAGACCGCCGACTACATCATCGACCTCGGTCCTGAAGGCGGCGAAGACGGCGGCACGATTGTCGCGACCGGAACGCCAGAGCAGCTCGCGCAGGTCGAAGCCTCGCATACCGGTCGATACCTCCGACCAGTGCTCGCCGAAGGGCGATCGCACGCGTATGCCGCGGGACGGTGAGCCGCGGCGTTGTTCAGAGTATGGGCCGCGTGGGTCGCGTGAGTCGAATCGATAAGGCCAGATGGGTCGCGATTGTCGCGATCGGATTCGCACTGACTCATCTCTCCATCGCCGCGCAGATTTCGTTCGAGCAGGCCGTTGCCGATCTCGCCAGCCCCGACGTCAGCGTTCGCCGGAAGGCGGTCGCCCTGCTGAAAGACGAAGCGATTCCCGAAGCGGCGATTCCGCTGGCGGCACTCGTCGGCGATCAGCAGGACGCGATTCAGCTCGATGCGATTGCCGCGGAACTGAATATCTTTCTTGCCGAGAGAGTTATCACGCGCAAGCGGGTCGGATACCTCGTCGAGAAGCGCAGCACGATCGACGCGGAGTCGACGTTTTCCGCCGGACCGCTCGCGATTGGCGGACGAGCCGTTCCGGTCGAACTGTTGACAGCACTCCGCGGCGCGATGCACGACGACAATCCACGCGTCGGGCTGGAAGCGATTTACGCCTTCGGCGCACTCGCACCGACCCTCAGCGGCACCGCGCGCCGCGCTGCGCAGCGTGCCGCCGGTCCAGACCTCACCAGCCTGCTTGGTTCTCTCGACCCGTACATCCGGTTTGCGGGAGTACGCGTGATCGGTCGCGTATTCGAGTTTCGGCCGAACGACCAACCGGTCGACGAAACGGTCGGCGACACGGTCGTCGCTGCGATGAATGACAAAGACCAGACGGTGAAGTCGGCGGTAGTGCAAGCGCTCGGCCTGATGCGATACGAGCGCGGCGTCACGGCGCTGACCGAATTGTTCGCCTATTACGGCAAGGGCCAGTCGGCCGAAGCCGCGCTCGACGCGCTCGCTCACACCGCCAATCCGGCGATCGCGCCACTGCTCGCTGAGCAACTGACATCGAAATCATCGGCGCTGCGTGGCATCGCCGTCGAAGGCCTGGCGCGGCTCGGCGACATCGCCAGGCTTGCCGAGATGCAGGTTGTACTAAAGGACGAGCGCACCGACACCGTGTTGCTGGCGCTGGCGTTTGCGAGCACCCTCGTGTCGAATGCGCCGATCGATCCG
>Ga0070675_100000654_pt1 | contig 23952 bp, 23 predicted proteins | sample KBSM43metaG_FD_65343 | JGI IMG/M metagenome (GOLD analysis project Ga0070675, IMG submission 65343) | Miscanthus rhizosphere microbial communities from Kellogg Biological Station, Michigan, USA - KBS M4-3 metaG | ecosystem: Host-associated > Plants > Roots > Rhizosphere > Soil ... | reverse complement strand
GGCACCAGGTGCCAGCTCACGCGGCGGCAGTACGACGCGTAGGCAGCATCACCGCTGAGCACCCGTTCTTCCATCAGCGCGCGGACGATGAGCGTTCCGTCGCCAATGAGAATCACCGCCGCGTTCCACATCGTCGGCTGGGCAAGGAAAAAGGCCACATGGCTGATGACATATCCGAGATAGATCGGGTGCCTGACGACACCATACGGTCCCCGAACGACTACGCCTCGATTGGCCGGCACAAGGCCGAAACTCCGTCCAAGCGCCATCTTGGACGCCACCACAATCAGGAGGCCGACGCCCGAGATCATGCTCGTCACGTTGTCCGGGACGAGAGCGCCCGCGTCGGCCGCCCGCAACATCCAGGGCCCCACCAGCGACACGCCCGTCACCGTTGCTGCTTTCGCCGACGAATCGATCACGGCCGCACGGCGTCGCGCGATCGTGAGCACGACCACGAGAGATTCGCTGGCCAGGAGCAGCAAACCGGTCACGTGACCGGTGCGAAGAAACTCCCGCAGCAGATTTATCGACAGCAGCGCGAATAACAACACCACCGTCGCTCTCGCCAGGAAATCGAAGATGCCTGTGTCCCGCAGGCGCTTTACCACGGCTGTTGGCCCCCGGCCCCGCTCGAGGACGGTGTGGTGCCCTCTTCGAACCCGATGTCCGGCGGCGGCTCGACGAAGTACGAGGTGCAGGCGGCGTCGATCAGCTCGCGCGTAATGACCGGGTTGATACCGCGATACCGACACAACGCCATGATCTGATCGACCAGATCGCGCGGCTGGCAGGCACGAAGCGGACGCCCCGCTGGACGGTAGTGCCGGCGGTGAAGGTAGGCGACCATCACCTGGTGGAAGCGCAGCTCGCGGCGCTCGCAGACCATTTCGAAGATGCGTGTGAACTGGTCCAGCGACGGATCGCCGACCGCAATCTTGTACGGGATGCGGCGCAGGAACGCTTCGTCGGCCAGCGACTTCGGGTCGAGGTTCGTGGCGAACACGCTCAGTACGTCGAACGGCACCTGGAACTTCTTCCCGGAGTGAAGAGTCAGATAATCAACGCGGCTCTCCAGCGGGACGATCCAGCGGTTCAGCAGATCTTCCGGCCGCATGCGCTGCCGTCCGAAATCGTCAACCAGCAGCACGCCGCCGTTCGCTTTCATCTGCAGCGGTGCCTCGTGGTACTTGGAAATCGGATTGAAGTTCAGGTCGAGCATCGACAGCGTGAGTTCACCGCCGACGATCACAATCGGCCGGCGGATTCGCACCCATCGACGATCGCGAGGTGTCTCGGCGATCAGCCGCGACGCGAGCCCCTCTTCGTCGATCGTCTCGTGGCAGATTGGATCGAATACCGTGACAACCTGCCCTTCGACGTCGATGGCGTATGGCACGTACATATGGCCGCCAAGCGCGCGACCGAGGCCCTCACCGATGACGGTCTTGCCGTTGCCGGGAGGGCCGAACAGAAAGATGGCCTTTCCCGCGTTGACGGCGGGCCCCAGCTGGTCGAACAGGCTGCCGGGCACGACGAGATGCGAGAAGCCCTCCTCGAGCCGCCCGCGATCGATATAGCCGCGGGCCTGCCGCAGCGTGTCCATGAAAGCGACGTAGCTCGCCAACGACACCGGCGCCGGGCCAACGTATCGATTGATATCGAGATACTGCCTCGCGCGGTCGCGGCCGAGATCGGTCAAAGCGTACCGATAGCCAGCGGTGCCGGATCCCGTCGTGCCGCGCACTTCGATGAGGTGCTCGGCGCGGAGCCGCTCGATCAGCGGCTCGAGCAGCGAGTACGGCAGACAGACGCGATCGGCGAGCATCACGCCGGTCAGCTCGCCGGTGTGCAGCGTCTTGATCATCAGCTGTTCGATCTGATCGACGCTGAGTCCGGTTTCCGCGACCGTGTGCGGCAGCGGCGGCGCTGCCAGTTCGTTAGTGGCGATCTCTGCGAGCGAATTGACGGGCATCCTTATCTCACATGTCCCGCGCCATCGGGACGAGCACCTGCACGAACTTGATGGCTGCCGGACCGATCGTCACGACCCAGATCGCCGGAAAGATGCAGAAGACCAGCGGAAAGACCATCTTCGCGCCGGTCTTGGCGGCGGTTTCTTCGGCCCGCTGACGACGCTTGGTGCGCAGCGAGTCCGAGTGCACGCGCAGCGACTGCGCGACGCTCGTCCCGAACTTGTCGGTCTGCACGAGCATCGTCACGAGCGAGGACAAGTCGTCCAGCTGCGTTCGATTCGCGAGATTCTTCAGCGCATCGGCGCGCGCCGTTCCAGCACGAACCTCGAGGTGCACGAGGCGAAGTTCGTCCGACAACTCCGGGTGAACCAGCGACAGCTCGTCGGCCACGCGCTGGACGGCTTGATCGAGGCCAAGGCCCGCCTCGACGCTGACCACGAGCAGATCGAGCGCGTCAGGAAGCGACAGGCGCATGCGGTGCTGGCGCCGTTTCGCCATACGCGCGAGCACCATTCCCGGCAGTATGTAACCGATGGCGGCGGCGACGAGCGCGGTCATGAGACCCGCCCGAAGCATGAAGGGCAGCGAGGCGATCGAAAAGAACGCCAGCGAGCATCCGACGCGGATGCCGACGAACAGGACGAGTGCCTCCTCGGCGCGATAGCCGGCCGACACGAGTCTGGCGCGCAGCTTTCCCATTTCGCCGACGGGCTTGGGAGCGGCGCGCCCGATGCGCATGAACGCATCGTGCAGCGTCTTGGTGAATCGTGATTCTTCCGGCGCCTTGGTCTGGACGCCCACGATTTCTTCGAGACGATCCCCGATCGTCGCCGAGCGCGGCGACAGGGCCTTGGCAGCCGCCGCGACCAGCAGCGATCCGCAGACAAACGCGAAGATGGCCAGCAGCATGGGACTACACCTCGATCTTGATGACCTTGCGAATCCAGAAGAAACCGATCGTCTGCATCACAATCGCGCCGACGATCATCATGTGGCCCATCGGCTCGGTGAACAGCAGGTGCATCTGTGCCGGCGCGATGAAGGAGAGCGCGACGGCAAGACCCGCCGGCAACGCCAGCAGCACAAAGCCGGTGAACCGCCCGTGTGCCGTGTGGGTTCTCACCTGACGCAGAACCTTGAACCGTTCCCGGACGACATACGCCAGGTTGTCGAGGATCTCAGCCAGGTTGCCGCCGCTCTCGCGCTGAATGGCGACGGCCGTAATGAAGAACTTCACGTCGACGAGCGGTATCCGCTCGGCCAGCTCCAGGAGCGCGTCGTTGAGCGGCAAACCGAAATTCTGGCGATCGAAGACCTTCTTCAGCTCCTCACCAACGGGCGCGGCCATCTCGTCGCCGGTCGTTCCGAGCGCCGTCTGGAAGGCGTGTCCCGCGCGCATCGCGCGCGACAGCATGTCGAGCGCTTCCGGGAACTGCTCTTCGAACTTGTGCAGGCGGACGGTTCGGCGACGCCGCAGCCAGAGGGTCGGGAGCGACCCTCCCACAATGAGAGCGATCGGGCCGGCAAACGGCATGTGCACGAAGAGGCCGGTGATGAACCAGGCGGAAAATGCGGTAAACGCGCTGGACACGACGATCGTGCTTGGCGTCGTTTGCGTTCCGGACTGCTCGATGAGCTTCGAAAGCTTCGGCCCCATCGACGTGCGGCCGAGGGCCTTCTCAACCCCGGAAAGCCTTCCTTGCGAGATCTGGTTGATCACCGAGATGTCAGCCGGGATATCAATGGTCTGGCCGACCTCGCGAAGGCGCTCATCGAGCTTCTTCCGATTGATCGAGGCCGCGGCGGCCGCCCACACTCTGAGGGCGATCACCATCACCATGATGGTCACGATCACGAACACGATTAGGGCTGAAATCATCACCGCACCTCGACAACGCCCTCGAACATGGAGGCCGGAAGCTGGATGCCGGCGGCGCGCAGCCGATCGGAGCACTTCGGGCGCACGCCGGTCGGCCGGAACTTGCCAATGACCTTGCCCTCGGCCGAGATGCCGATCTTTTCGAACATGAAGATCTCCTGCATCGAGATGATGTCGCCCTCCATGCCGGTGATCTCCGAGACGCTGGTGATCTTGCGGGTGCCGTCACTGAGGCGCGTCTGCTGAACGACGATCTGAATCGCGGACGCAACCTGATGCCGCATGGCCTTTTCGGGAAGATTGACGGCGCCCATGCCGATCATCGTTTCGATACGCGTCAGCGCATCGCGAGGCGAGTTGGCGTGGACGGTCGTCAGTGAGCCGTCGTGGCCGGTGTTCATCGCCTGCAGCATGTCGAGTGCTTCCTCGCCGCGAACCTCGCCGACCACAATGCGATCGGGACGCATACGCAGCGCGTTGATGACGAGCTGCCGCTGACGTACGCCGCCTTTCCCTTCAACGTTCGGCGGCCTCGTCTCCAGTCTGGCGACATGTTCCTGGCGCAGCTGCAGTTCAGCCGCGTCCTCAATGGTGACGATGCGCTCGTGCTCGGAGATGAAGCTGGAGAGCACGTTGAGCAGTGTCGTCTTGCCTGCGCCGGTGCCGCCGCTGATCAGCACGTTCAGACGTGCCCGGACGCAGTGCGACAGGAACTCGAGCATCGGCTGTGTCAGTGCCTTCAGTCCGACAAGATCATCGGCCTTCAGCCGTTCCGCCGGAAAACGCCGGATTGACAGCAGCGGGCCATCCACCGCCAGCGGCGGAATGATGGCGTTGACACGCGAGCCATCCGCAAGGCGCGCGTCGACCATTGGCGAACTGTCGTCGATCCGCCGGCCGACTCCGCTGACGATGCGATCGATCACCCGCAGCAGCTGACGGTCGTCCTGAAACGTCGTCGGCACCCGCTCGAGGACGCCGCGTCGCTCGACGAACACGTGTTTGTGCGTGTTCACGAGGATGTCATTGACCCCGCGGTCACGCAGCAACGGCTCCAGCGGCCCGAGACCGAAGACGTCGTCGAGGACTTCGGCAAAGAGCGACTCCCGTTCCGAAAGACTGATCGGCGTGTTCTCTTCGGCGAGCAACTGCGCGAGCAGAGCCCTGATTTCGTTCTCCGCGCGTCCACGCTCCGTCTGTGCCAGCGCCTCGAGGTTCAGGCGGTTGAGCAGCTTGCGATGCACCTGCGACCGAAGCTCGAGGTACTGCGGCCGTGGTTGTGTGGCGCGCGGTTGTGTCGGCGGCGCCGACGCAGGCCGGCCGATCGGAGAAGACGGTGGGGTGCCCGAGATGCCTAACGTGCCCTGCTGCTGCATGGTTGTTTACCAGATGGACATGATGCGTTCGAGACGGAGCGGACCCTTGCGCGCGCCGACGGCGCTGTCAACGTCGCCGTCTTGATTCAGAATGGTCCGCGTGAATCGATCGAATTGCGCCGCGAGGTCGGTATTCCCTGTCAGCGCCAGCGGCACACCCGAGTTCAGTGCCGAGGACACAACTTTGTAGTCGCTCGGGAACACCTGCGCGATCTCGTGGCCGAGCGCGCTTTCAATCTGCGCCAGCGGAATGGGAAACGGCTCCGCGGCCCGGTTGAGCACGACGCGAAAGCGGTCGCTCGATGCGCCGAGCTGGGTGATTTTCTCCAACAGCCGCTGTGCGTTTCGCACCGACGGCACATCTGGATTCGTGACGAGGCAAATCTTGTCCGACGCGTACAACGCGGCCGTCGCACACGGCGTGATGTCGTTGCCCGCGTCGATCACGATGTATTCGTAGTAGCGGCCGAGGATCTTCAAGAGCTCCTCGATCGCGCCGCTGTCCTCCGCGCCCGGACGGTCGAAGTTCGTCGACCCCGCGAGCAGTTCCAGCCCCGACTTGTGCTTGACGACCAGCTCGCGCAGGAATTCCGCATCGAGCCGGTGCAGGTTGTCGAGTGCATCGAGCAACGTGTAGCGGCTGCGCAGCCCAAGAAAGAGCGACGCTTCACCAAGGCCAGGCTTCAGGTCGACCAAGAGGGTCGCCCGATTGCCGAGACGCGCAATTTCGACCGCGCAATTGACCGCGACCGTGGTTGTTCCAACGCCTCCCTTGGCGCCGAAGAACGCCAACCTGGTCGTCACCGACCGGTCGCCCGGAATCGCTTCCAGCCGCGCGGCCATCCGGCGGATGGCGTCATCGAGTGTCTCGCGTGCCGGCGGCCACGTCAGGAACTCGTTCGCGCCCGCCCGCATCGAGTGCAGGATCAACTCAGGGGCGGCATCCTGTGCGACGAAGAAGATGTTGGCGGTCGGCGCCGCGATTCTGACGCGCTCGACCGTCTGCATGGTTGATTGCGTGCCGGCCCGGCCATCGACAACGACGACATCAGGTGTAAGCCCTTCACGCGGGAATCGATCATCGGTGACGCGGACTGGAACGGCCGCAGCCCGGAGCAGCGCTCCGAGCTGTGATCGAAACCCGTTGTCGTCGCTGACAATGACACTGGAAAGTCGAACCATCGTTACTGCACCAGCCGGATCACGTAGGCAAGAGGGGCTGTCGGCGTGGGCGTCGTCGCCGCAGAGACCCCGGTGATTGGAAAGATACGCCCGTACGCCTCGTTGCCGGAGACGTCTTCAAGGAAGAAGCCGATAAAGCCGGTCACGTGCAGCGTCGCATTGCGTCCGGTCTTCTTCCCTAAGTCATACTCGTCGGGGTTATAGAGCGGAATCGGGAACACACGCGGGCTGGGATTCATGGTGCTGACGTACGTGTTGTTTGTCGTGTCCCAGTAGGCGCCCGGATCCTTGGCCTTCAGCTGCGCCAGTCCGTCGACGGTTGGGCCCATCATGTTGCCGGGTTCCTGAATCGCCGTCTCGCCCGGCGAGATCACAGTGGTGTTGCAGTTCGCGATGTTCTGGTTGTACCAGTCAGCCCCTATCACGCCCTGGGTGTTGCCGGGCATGTTCCACGAGTAGTAAAACGTCGGCTCAATGTTGTTGCCCGAGCCGGCACGAAGGATGAGGAGCGTGCCCTTGTCCATCATGCTGTATCCGCTGGTGGGGTCGTAGATGTCGTGGGGATTAATTTCGTTCCCTTGGTTGTCGTAATGGTCGTAGACACTGGTGTTCATATTCCACGGCGGGTTCGTGAGCTCCTGCCATTTGTCGGGAATGATGAACGGCTTCACGCACGTCATGCCGCCGGCGGGTGCTGCCTCTGCCGTCGCCGTGGCGGCGATGTCGATCGTCGAATGGCCGAGCAGCGATCCCAGAAGCGTCGTGACGGGATTGCTGCGGCCCGCGGTGCGGTACACATCGACCTTGACTCGATTGGGCTGACCAAACGGATCGTTCGGAAACGTCACGTCCGTTGGCTGCACCGATACGGCGCCATTCATCACGGTGTTCAGCTGTGAGGCGCTCATCGCGCTCTGAACGGCAGGTCCGGATGCGGTGCGATTGTCCCAGTTGTTGAAGACGAGCGCCGTCACGCCGGCCAGCGCGCCGGCGTCAGCAGATGTCTGCGCCTGTGTGCGCGCCGTCATGAACATGCCGACGTCCACGGCCAGCGCGGTCGCGGCCATGAACGTCATCAAACCGATGCCTACGAAGGCAAAGGACATCCCGCGCTCGTCGAAGCACAGATTGCGAAGGCGCTTCAGCATGGCTTCCTCCCCCAGCTATCGGCAGCGACCGAGATTTACTGCGGTCCGGTTCCCCCGCCCGTCGGGAAGGCCGGCGGAGGCGGTGCAATCGATTTGTTCTGCGGAATGCCCGGCAGGTACGGCTCTTCCTGGCGCGGCAACTGTCCGGTGACGCCCACAGAACCGGCCCGGAGAATCTCCGGCGTGATCATCACCACCAGCTCGGTGCGGTTCTTCTGCGCCGCCTTGCTTTTGAACAGCAGTCCGAGAACGGGGATGTCGCCGATGCCCGGGATCTTCTGCATCGTCGACGTCATGCTGTTGTTCAGCAATCCGGCAATCGCGAACGTCTGTCGATCGCGAAGCTCGATCTCGGTCTCGGTGCGGCGGGTCGTGAGCGCTGGAATGCGGAAGCCGGCAAGCTGCACGGAATTCGCGAAGTCGAGCGTGCTGACCTCTGGCCTGACCTTCAAGTGAACGCGGTCGCCATTGATGACCGGCGTGAAGCCGAGGCGGACGCCGTATTCCTTGAACATCACGGACACGCCGATGTTCGCGCCCGAACCCTGCGCGATCGGGATGGGGAACTCGCCGCCGGCGAGGAAGCTCGCTTCCTTCCCGCTTTCCGCGACCAGATTCGGCTCGGCAAGGCTCTGGAAGAGACCACGCGACTGCAGCGCACGGATGAGAATGCCCAGGTCGTACTTCTCGCTGAGGACGAACAGGTTCAGGAAGTCGCTGAACGTGAGCTTGCCCGAGGCCGACGTCACGTCCGAGCCGAAGTCGCCGTTGTCCTTCGTCCACTGCATCGAGTCGAAGGACGCCGATGGGAACTGCTGCGTAGTGACTCGACCGATCGTGTTGTGAATGCCCGTGGCGCTGGTGAAGAGCGACGCACCGACCTCAGTCAACGCGCTCCGGCTCACTTCGGCAAAGCGGACATGCAGCAGCACCTGATCGGTGGGCATGGGCGCAATCTGCAGCAACGAGACCACTTCTTCGCGCTTGTCCGTGAAGCCGGCGGCCACGTTGACGATGCGGTCGACCGCTTCCTTGCTGGTCACATTGCCGGACAGGACGATGTTTTTTCCCGAGCTGTGCGCGGTGATCGCTTCGCCCGGAAAGAGCGTCGTGAGCTGCTCGGACAGTCGCGAGATGTCGCGCTGCACGATCAGGTCGTAGCGACGGAGCGCGCCCTGCCGATCCCAGACGTACATCGAGATCGCACCCGGCGTTTTGCCGTTCACCAGTAACTGTTTCGAGGAGGTGACGAGCGCGTCGGCCACGTCCGGGCTGGTCAGCGAGATGCGCGTGATCGGCGTGCCCACGTCGAGCACCGTGGATTGCCCGACCATGATCTCGACCGTGTTGGTGGACTCAATCGGAGCGCCGCCGTCCGCTCTCGGGGCGGCCGGAGCTGCCGCCGGCGTATCCGCTGCGGGACTCGCAGCCGCCTTCGACGCACTCGCGCCAGTCGCCGTCGGAGCCGCAACCTTGCGTCGAGCGGTCACGGGGGTCGGCGCGTCAACGATCGGGCTGGCACTCGTCGGAGCGGTTTCAGCCTTCGGGCCCGTAGCGGGTTTCGGAACGACCGTTTCCGGCAGTTCCGCGATCGCCGCGGCCGCCGCGCCCGCGGCCGCCACCGGACCGGCAGCGCTCGCCGCGGCGCCGCCGACGGTATTTGCCTCGGTAATTGATTGCGCCTGCAAACCGAGCGTACCCCAGACGGCGATGACGAGAATCAACACGCCGCCGATCCGCATGCAGTGAAAGTTCCGTCTCTGACGTGTAATAACGTTCATCGGGCTACTCCTGGCGCACGGTTTCCTGCGTGCGTTTGTCACCACGAATGATTTCGACGGTCGGGACGGGAGGCGCGATCGGCGCCACCGGTACAAGGGCTCTCGGCGGTCCGCCGGCAACGCGCATCACCGGACGTGGCGCGACGTAGCCGAGCAGTGCCGCAGGCCGGATGCCGGGCGTCGCCGGCGCCGCGGGATCGAGCGGATTGCGGAGTGCCAACTGGATCTTTCCTTCGGTGCTCGCGAGCGTGAGCTTCTCTGCTTCGGCCGGATTGACCAGCACTGTGACGACAGTGACCGCAATCGGCTTACCCTGCTCGGTATCGCGTTCGATCTTCGTACCCGAGCCAAGCACTTCGACGTTGGTCAGAACGATCTTCGAGGTGACGTCGCCGTTCCCCTGCGTCGGACTGATGGTCACGACGACGTCGACATGGGTGCCTGGCAACACGTAGCCCGCGACGCCGATGACGTCGTTGACACGCACCGACAGTGCGCGATAGCCCGGCCGAATCACTGGCGCGAGACCCGCGCCCGCGTCCTTGGATGCGAGCTTGTTCGGGAGAATCGCCTCGTTCTGCACGATGGGCTGGATGAGGCCGCGGCCGACCACATCTTCGACGTGCTCGAATGCGCCTGCGGGAACCGACTCCGCCGGCCAGTCGATCGTGCGGACGTCCTCAGGGCGCAGCGACGCTCCGAGGTCCAGATTTGCGACCGCGACGACGACCGGGCGCGTTGGAAGTCTCTCGACGACCGTTGTTGGCGTCTTCTGCCAACGATAGGTCGCGAGGGCAAACGCGCCACCCACGGTAATCGCCAAAGCAAGCACGATGAAGATGCGGATGCGATTCATATCTAGGGCCTCATCTGTCGCTAGTTTTCGTTGCGCATCGTTGCCGACGTGGCCATCGTGAAGTCACTGCCCACCGTCGTATTCGTGACGACGAGCTTTGCGATGCCGTTCAGAACCATGAATTTGTAGGGATAACTCACGCTGACCTTCGAGCCCGTCGCCGTTCCCGAGCCGTACGAAATGCTGGCGTTGCGTTGAATGGTGATCGTCGGCGTCACGCTCGGGTCCGGCACGCCGACGGCGATGTATTCCTGAACACGCGCCGTGACCATGGAATCGCTGATGCCGGGCAGCACGGCGACGCGTGCACCCTCACGGGCAGCGTTGGTCAGAATCTGCCAGACCTGGAAGGCGCGCCCGAACTCGATGATGCCGAGCGAAATGAAGAGCAGCAGCGGCAGTGTGAATGCCATCTCGATCAGGGCCGTTCCCCGATCGTCCCGGCGCCAACGCATCCACTGAGGTCTCATGGTGCGATCCTTTCCCTAGACGAGCGCGGCCACGATGGCGCCCACAGCGATCGCAGGCGCGTAGGCGAAGCGGTTGTCACGCCGAGGTTCGGTGATTTCGTTAATGCAGGCGCCGGCTGACGCCACAAGGGCACTTGTGCCCACGACCGTGTCAGCCAAACGGCCACGCCGCCAGGCGACGTAGATGGCAATGAGCCCGCCCGCAATCGCGCTGGCGACAAACGCGCGAAGCGTTGCCCCCGGGCCGAGCAGCGTGCCGACGGCAGCCAGCAGCTTCACGTCGCCGCCGCCCGTTGCACCAATCAGATATCCGGGCAGCATGAGCGCCAGGCCGACGAGACATCCGGCAAGCGCCAGCCAGATGCCGATGCGTCCCAGCCCCATTGCGGCGAGACCAAGACCGATGAGCGCAATGCTGCCGTTGAGGACATTCGGAACACGGCGGATCCGTACGTCGATGACCGCTGCGGTAATGGCCGCAGTCGCGACGACGATCAGTGGAAGCGTGTTAGACATTTGCTGAAGAAATCGCCTTCCAGAACACGGTGTCGATCGTGTTGCCGACCTGCATCACCGAGGCAAACGCAACGGCGGCAATCAACGATGCGAGCAGCGCGTACTCGAGGAGATCCTGGCCAAGGTCTGACAACGCCAGGCTCCGCAGTCTTGCCTTCAATGCCGTCATGTCCATGGCAGCGCTTCCTGTTGAAATCGAAACCTGATGCCGCGGCGGGCATCATCGCCAGCGCCGCGGATGTCTTTACGCGCCAGCGGCTTGGATTGCGCAGCTGCCGCTGTACGCCGTGTGGTACGAAAACGGACGACGCGCGACCTATCTGACGCGCGCCGTCCTTCGAAAACATCCTCTGTGACAGAGGAACGACGACTACGAGTTCGCTGCCGTCGAGAGCTTCGAAGAGACCGTATCGAAGATCTTGTTGACGGACTGTCCAGTGCTGGTCACCGCGGCCACGGCCACGAGAGCAATCAACGCCACGAGCAGCGCGTATTCGAGCAGGTCCTGGCCGGAGTCATCACGCGTCAGCGCGCGCATGCGGGTAATCAGGTTCTTCACGGGTTACCTCCTGCGCGTCCATGACGCGCAAATTAAACAAGTGTGCGAGATCCGATCACGGCCGCCACGCCACGCCGTGACTCAGCCCATATTGCGCAACGGCTGTGCCACGGCAGGCATCACCATGGCGCCGTACTCGTAAGCTGTTGGCTCCGCTCGTGATGCGCACCTCCTCGCATGGCTCGTGCCGGGCGTGAACAGGGCCTGTCAATCAGGTGCGCAAACGCAGGTTTCGTAACCGGAACTCCCTGAACTGTTCATGTCCGTGTGAGACACGGCGCGATGCATCCCACGTCGCCGAACGAGCGCCGCGCAACCAGTGGCTGGTCACTTTCGTAATCGAGGCGCGAGTTTTCGTACGTCGCGTTGGACGCACGTCGACCGATCGTCACGTGGGCTCTCTTAATCCCGTTGATTGGCACAAGGACACGGCGCGCAGCATCGGGAATGACAATTGCCATCTGTCGGCGGGACCATGACCACGAAAGTGAGCGGGCGGGCAAAGATGCGGGAAGGCGCGCTGTCGCTGATCGGCCTTGCTGCCCTGTTGTCGATTCTCTACGTCGGCGACTTGCGGGTGCGTGAAGGCACGACGCACATCGCCAGCAGCACGTCGAACTCCGGCGCGGTGCGCTATGGCAGTCAGTTCGCCGCCGATACGTCGAAACTGGTGCGCGACCTCAAGGATGGAACGATCCAGCACGCCGCGATGACAGCCTTTGTCGGCAGCGCCGCCGTCCTCCTCCTGTTCATGTTGAAGACGTAAGAGACCAATTCGCTATGTCAATCATCGTTGCCATCGAGCCCGATCGCCGCCGCGCCACCCAGTTGACCGCCATGGCGCGCGCACACCTTCGCGCGGAATTGCTCGTGGCGCCGACGGCGGCGCAGGCCATCGAGTCGCTCAACGGCCGCATTCCTGACGTTCTGCTCACCGCTCCCCTGCTCCCATCGCAGGAGGAAGGGGCGATGGCAGACCATCTCCATCAGCTCGGGCCCGCTGCCGCGCACGTCCAGACCCTGACGATTCCGCTCCTCGCCGGCGGCGCAGACCGCGATCGACCGGTACTGTCGGCGTTCCGTCGCGACAAAGGCGGTCGCAATCGGAACCGGACAGAACCGGAAGGCTGCGATCCAGCCGTGTTCGCCGAGCAGATTACGGAGTACCTCCGCGAAGCTCGGGAGCGGCGCGAGGCTCCGGCTCCGCCCCCGTTGCGTCAGGCACCCGCGCCCGCTGATGACGGCGCCCAGGGATCGCGCCTCGCAACGGTGAAGAGCGGGAAAAGCGACAGACTCGCCCGGCTGCTCGCCGCGGCGGTCGAAGAGACACCTGACGATTTCAAGGAATTTCTGCTGCCGCCACCGCCAGCGCCGTTCGCGCCGCCGGCCGATGAGTCCGACAGTCAATTTCTTGCGGACATCGCACAGGCGGCCAGTGTCGCGCCCGACATCAAACTGTCGCGCTCTGGCAACAGCTTCACAACCGACGACATCCCGACCTACGAGTTCAACACCACGGTCGACGACAGGCGCTCGCTGCGTCGCGATGACGTGCCGGCGGAATCGACGCCGAATCCGAAACTCGTCCCGTTTACGGTTCGTGACGACGAGGCCAGCGCCATAGATGTCTCGCCGGCCAGCAACGTTTCCGCCTCGATCGTTGCGCCCCGGATGCGAAGACGCGCGCATCGAGCCCAGCCCGCTCAGGACGAGTGGGGCTTCTTCGACCCGAGTCAGTGCGGCTTCCCCGCGCTGATCGCGAAGCTCGATGAGATCGCGACGCGCGAACGCGATATCTAGCGTCAGCTCACAGCCGCAGTCCGCCCCTCGGCGGAACGCCTCCTGATTGCTGGTGAAAGTACATGTCCTCGAGACCAGCACGCAGTAGTTTCACGATGCTTCGGGTGGCGCTCTGGTGCGTCCTGCTGGCTGCGGTCACGCGTACTCACGCCGACCCCGACTTGTGGGGGAACGTGCGATTCGGGCTGGACATCCTTCGCGACGGAGCCGTCCCGCATACAGACCCGTACTCCTTCACCACTGATCGCGCCTGGGTCAACCACGAATGGCTGTCCGAGGTCCTCATCGGGCACGCGTTTCGTGCAGGTGGAGATGTGGGCCTCATCCTGCTGAAACTTGCCACGGTCGGCAGCATCGTGCTGCTGCTCTGGCTCACGCTGCGGCGCGAGCGAATCTATTCCACCATCCTCCGCGACGCGGCAGTTGCCGTCACCATCGTCCTCACGTTTGAACAAACGCGCTATGTGCGTCCGCAGCTGTTTTCGCTGGTGGCGTTCGCCATTCTCCTGACGTGCCTCACCCGGGCACGGCGAGGCGAGCAACACTGGCTCCTCTTGTTGCCGCCCCTCTTCGCGGTGTGGGCGAACCTGCACGGCGGATGGCTGGTTGGGGGCGGTATCTTCGCGCTCTGGGCCGCAGTGACTGCCCTCGCCGGCCATCAGCGGCATGCTGTCTGGTGCACAGTCATCGGCGTTGCTTCCCTCGCGTCGACCCTTCTCAATCCGTACGGAGTGGAGCTCTTGACGTTGCTGCGCGACACCGTTGGCATCGAGCGCGCCGACATCGTCGAATGGCAGCCGGTCTACGTGCTCGGCTGGCAGAGCATGGTTGTCTGGCTCGTGACCGCGGTGGTTGGTCTGGCGGGCATCGTGCTGAGCAAGCATGAAGAGCGCGGAGCCGAGCGCGTCGCGTGTCTCATCGTGCTCGCAGCAAGCTCGTTGATGGTGGCGAGGCTTCAGGCTTTCTTTGCACTCGGTGTGCTTTTCCTCGTCGGCCCTGCCGTGACTTGCGCCGTCCAGGCTGCTCGGGCGATCGAGGTGACGCCGGTTGCGCGGCCTTCCAGCCGGCCGATGGGGATTCTCGCGTTCGCGATTGCCGCAGCTGCCCTCATCGTCACGATCACCAACCTGACGCATTTGTACATCGATCCGCGCTTCACCCCGGAACCTGGAGCCGTCACGTTTCTGAACGGACAACCAGCAGGACGACGGGTGCTGATCTGGTTCGATTGGGGCAACTACGCCCTTTGGCACCTGTCGCCACGGATGCGCATCTCGATGGATGGCCGTCGCGAAACCGTGTACTCACCGGATCTGCAGGACCGTCACTTGCGCTTCTATTTCGACGCTCCAGGAGGAGCGTCACTGCCAGCGGATCTCGCAGCCGATTACGTGTGGATCCCCCGGACGCTTCCGGCGGTGCACCGCCTCGACGCCGACGGGTGGCGCCGACTCTACGAAGGCGAGCAGTCGGTCATCTTTGGACGTGCTGCTTTGCCGGAAGCGAATGCCGGCGTGGTACTCGCCGCCGACGCAGGGGCAAGGTTCTTTCCCGGGCCGTGATGCATCTGCTCCGGCGGCGTCCTTTGTCGTCCGTTCCAGCCGAAGCCCTTCTTCGCGTCGCCGTCTGGTCCGCGTTTTTCGTTATCGTCACCTTCACGAGCGCCGATCCCGACCTGTGGGGACATGTGCGATTCGGCGCCGACATCCTGCGTGATGGCAGCATCCGCCAGGTCGATACCTACTCGTTCGACAGCGATCGACCGTGGGTGAACCACGAATGGGGAGCAGAGGTCCTCGCCGCGGCGGCGTTCGGCACGATGGGCAGTGTGGGTCTCGTGTCGTTGAAGCTGCTGATCGTCGGCTCGGTTCTGCTACTGCTGAACAGGACGCTCTCCAAAGAAGGTGTCCGATCAGGCTTCGCGCGTGACGTCACGGCCGGCATTGCGATCGTCATCACGCTGGCACAGGCACACCACGTCCGGCCGCAGCTCTTCTCGCTGCTGTTCTTCTCCATATTGATCGCGTGCCTGCTCGCGGTCCGCCGCGGAGCGCAGCGATGGCTGCTCGTGCTGCCGCCGCTTTTTGCCGCCTGGGCGAATCTGCATGGGGGCTGGATCGTCGGGGGTGGCGTCCTCGTGCTCTGGACCGCGGGGCTGCTGATATCTGGTGAACGCCGAGAGGCGCTCTACTGGATGGCGATCGGCGTGGTATCTGCCGCGGCGACGCTTGCCACACCTTTTGGACTCGGACTGTGGCAGTTCCTCCGGGAAACCGTTGGGTTTTCGCGCCCTGACATCACCGAGTGGCAACCGGTCTACGTGACTGGATGGCCTTTCGTCGCGCAATGGCTCATCGCGTTGACCGTCATGATCCTCGGGGTCGTGTTCGGCGGACGCGAGAAGCTGCGCGTCGAACGACTGGTCGTCGGCGTCGCGCTCGCCGTCGCCTCGGTGAAAGTGGCACGGCTGATCGCGTTCTTCGGGTTGGCGTCGGTGTTTTTCTTCGCGCCCGCGATCTGTGAGGCCTATCAACGTCGGCGCGCGACGCAGCAAATCGGAAGCACCCCGCTCATGCGCGTCGGGTTCAGCGGTGTCGCATGCGCTCTCGGCGTGTTCACGATCGGCTTCATCTACAACAACTTCGGGCAAGTGCGTCTGGACGCCGCGTCGCTGCCAGAACGGCAGGCGGTTTCAATCCTCGGCCAGCAGGCTGCTGGAAAACGGGTCCTTGTCTGGTTCGGCTGGGGCGAATACGCCATCTGGCACCTGTCGCCGCGGATGCAGGTTTCGATCGACGGCCGTCGGGAGACGGTGTACTCGGATGCCGTGGCTACGCGCCACTTCGACTTCTATTTCGATCGTCACGACGGCGCCACGCTGCCACGCGATCTTCGCGCCGATTACATCTGGATCCCCCGCAACCTGCCGGCCGTTCCCCGATTGCGGGCTGACACCAGCTGGACCTTGATTTACGAAGGGGATCAATCCGTCATCTTCGAACGATCGGACCTGACACCGCATCGCCAACCCACCTCTGGCGTCACAGCGGCGACGACATCGCCGAGGTTCTTCCCGGGTCCGTAATCCACCTTCGCGCATTCGCGCTCCGGCGAGACAAGCCCGCTACCTTCGCGCGTTCGCGCGTCGGGGAAGGCAGTCCGCTACAATGCTATCCGCGTGTCTCTGATTGCGTTGACCGGCCTTCTGGCCGGCTTATTTCACGTCCTCTCGGGACCAGACCACCTCGCGGCCGTCGCTCCACTCGCGGTCGAGGATGGCCGGCGTGGTTGGTTTGCAGGGTGGACCTGGGGGTGTGGTCACGCGTCGGGCGTCGTTGTCGTGGCACTGCTCGCCATCGTCCTGCGCGATCTGCTGCCGTCGGTCGACATTCTCTCGGCGTGGGGCGAACGAGTTGTCGGCATTGCGCTCATCGGAATCGGCCTGTGGGCGCTGCGTCGCGCATTGAACATCTCGCGCAGTGCTCATCACCACGGCGCTGTCGAGCACGACCACGTGCACGTCCACACGGGTCCCGCATGGGCGCGCCGCCTCGGACACGCGCACGCGTCGTTCTGCATGGGGATTCTGCACGGGATCGCGGGCAGCTCGCATTTTCTCGGCGTCCTTCCTGCCCTCGCCCTGCCGACGCGCGGCGCTGCGATCAGCTACATCGCCGCATTTGGCATTGGAACAGTGGCGGCCATGACCGCGTTTGCCGCGGTGATTGGATCGGCAGGCATCCGTGTTCGCCATCGCGCGGCGCTGCATCGCGGCATGTTGCTGACCGCCGCGACCCTGGCGATTACGGTTGGGGGATATTGGCTGGTGTTCTGACAGGGTAGGAGGGAGTAAGTCGCAGGTACGGCCACCTGTTCCCTGCCATCTGCTGCCTGTTCTCGAGATACGCGTCCACCGTTCGTCGTAAGCCTTCGTCGAATCCGGTCGTCGCGCGAAATCCGAAGCGCTCTTCGGCTCGCGATGTCTCCAGCTTCCGCCGTGGCTGCCCATTGGGCTTCGACGTGTCCCACACGATCCGTCCTGTGAAGCCGACCGTCGCGGCGATCGTGCTGACCAGCTCCTTGATCGAAATTTCTTCACCGGAGCCAACGTTCACCGGATCGCTGCTGTTGTAGCGTTCCGACGCCAGGAGGATCGCGTCTGCAGCATCCTCCACATACAGGAATTCCCGCGTCGCGGAGCCGTCGCCCCAGACTTCGATATGGTCGGCGGCGGTTTCACGCGCATGCACGCACTTGCGAATCAGCGCGGGAATCACATGCGATGAGCGCAGATCGAAGTTGTCTCCGGGGCCGTACAGATTCACGGGGAGCAGGAAGATCGAGTTGTAGCCATATTGATCGCGGTAGGCCTGCGACTGTACGAGCAGCATCTTCTTCGCCAGGCCGTACGGCGCGTTCGTCTCCTCCGGATATCCGTCCCACAGCTGTTCTTCCTTGAACGGGACAGGCGTGTGTTTCGGGTAGGCGCAGATGGTGCCGATCGCGACAAACTTCGGCACCCCCGACCGCCAGGCCTGATGTAACAGATGCGCGCCCATCATCAGGTTGTCGTAGAAGAATTCCGCGGGGCGCTCACGGTTGGCGCCGATCCCTCCGACGATCGCCGCCAGATGGATGATCAGCGTCGGCTGCGTTTCGCGGTACAGCCGGACAACCCGCTCCTGGTCGCGTAAATCGAATTCAATGCGCGGTGGCGCAAACACCGCTGCACATCGTTTCTCACGAAGTTTGCAGACAACGTGGCTGCCGAGAAAGCCGGTGCCGCCGGTCACCAGAACGCGCTGATTGCTCCAGAAATTCATGAATGTGGCGCGAATCTATCTATACTGCTAATCGGATGGAGTCGCCGGACGCAGCAGTCTCAGTGATTACCAGTCGCCTGCGGCAGTCAGCCGAGGTCACCGAAGCGATGAGCGCGCGCGCGTCCGATATCGCGCGGGCCGCCGCAATCATTGCCGAGTCGTTTCGACGCGGAGGAAAGCTCCTGCTCTGTGGCAATGGTGGAAGTGCCGCGGACTGTCAGCATCTCGCCGCGGAATTTGTCAACCGCTTGAGCAAGAACCATGAACGCCGCGCGCTGCCGGCGCTGGCGCTGACCACCGACACGTCGTATTTGACCGCATACGCGAATGATCACGGCTTCGATGGGGTCTACGCGCGACAGGTCGAAGCATTCGGGACCACTGGCGACGTTCTCATGGCAATCAGCACAAGTGGTTCCTCCGCAAACGTCGTCGCTGCTGCCGATACGGCCCGCGGACGCGGCATTGCCGTGATCGCACTGCTTGGCGAGAGCGGTCGGCTTGCCGAAGCGGCAGATGTCGCGATCAAGGTGCCGTGTCGCGACACCCAGTTGATTCAACAGGTTCATCTCGCCGTCGAGCACCTGATTTGCGAACTGGTTGAACGGGCGCTGTTTGAATGACCCTGACGATTGCGTTCTCGCAGCTGAATCCGACCGTTGGTGATGTCGCGGGGAACACGGCGCTCGTACGCCGGGCGCGCGACCACGCGGCGGCTCAAGGCGCCGATCTGGTGGTGTTCTCCGAGCTGGTTCTTGTCGGTTATCCACCGGAAGATCTGGTGCTTCGCCCTGCGCTGGTCGAGGCGACCGCAGCGGCTCTGCGCGATCTGGAGCGCGAAAGCGCAGCGCCCGGCTCACCTGGTCTCGTGGTGACCCTGCCCTGGACACACGACGGACGGGTGCGCAACACAGTGGCACTCGTCGCCAACGGCACGAGCCAGCTTCGCTTCAAGCACGAACTTCCTAATTACGGTGTGTTCGACGAGAAGCGTGTGTTCGAACCCGGTCCGCTGCCGGAGCCAGTCACGTTCAGAGACGCCCGTGTCGGCTTGCCTGTCTGCGAAGACATCTGGCTCGATCACGTGACGACGCATCTCGCAAAGCGCGGCGTGCAGCTGATGCTCGTCCCCAACGGATCGCCGTTCGAGGTCGACAAATTCGAACATCGGCTCGACCTTGCGCGCGCGCGCGTGTCTGAGACACGGGTGCCGCTGGCCTACGTGAACCAGGTCGGCGGGCAGGACGAGCTGGTGTTCGACGGTGGCTCGTTCGTCATGAACGCCGATGGCACACTCGCCTGCGTGATGCCGTTCTGGCGTGAAGCGCTCGTCCTGACGCGCTGGACGCTCGACGGCAAAGCTTTTCGTTGCGAAGCCGAGGCGCAGTGGTCGCGACCACCTCGGCTCGAATCGATCTACAGCGCGATGATGTTGGGCCTTCGCGATTACGTTCGCAAGAACCGTTTCCCGGGAGTGGTCCTTGGCATGTCCGGCGGCATCGACTCGGCGCTCACCGCGGCCGTCGCCGTGGACGCGCTTGGAGCAGCGCATGTGCGCGGCGTCCGTCTGACGTCGCGGTTCACCAGCCAGGCGAGCCTCGACGACGCCGCTGAATCGGCCCGGCTGCTCGGGATGCGCATCGACACGATACCGATCGAAGAGCCGGTGGCCGCCGCCGAGCACATGCTTGCGCCGCTTTTCGAGGGACGGCAGCGGGACGTCACGGAGGAAAACCTGCAGGCACGCGTTCGGGGCGTATTGCTCATGGCGTTATCGAACAAGTTCGGCGAGCTGCTGGTCACCACGGGCAACAAATCAGAGATGTCGGTCGGCTACGCCACGCTCTACGGAGATATGTGCGGCGGCTATTCCGTGCTCAAGGACATTTACAAGACCGAGGTCTACGCGCTGGCGCGCTGGCGCAACGAGCATCTGGCGGACGGTGCCTGCGGCCCGCGTGGACGCGTCGTCCCGGAGTCGTCGCTGACCAAAGCACCCACCGCGGAACTGCGGCCCAACCAGACGGATCAGGATTCGTTGCCGCCCTACGAGCAGCTTGACGCCATTCTTCACGCGCTCGTGGAAGAGGAGCTGAGCGTGTCGGAGATCGCGGCTCGCGGGTTTCCACGCGAGACGGTGGTCCGCGTGCAGCGGCTGCTCTACGCGGCCGAATACAAGCGCCGGCAGGCGCCGCCCGGAGTGAAGATCACCCGCAAGAGTTTCGGTCGCGATCGCCGGTATCCGCTCACCAACGCGTTCCGCGAAATCTGATTTCGTTCGTGCTTGATACGCGGCGCGGACCCTTCGGGTCCGCGAGTGACTTCAGCGAGCGTACTCCGTCGGAACACCGGTCCCGTTTAAGTACCGTTCCCTATCGTCAAGCCGATAGATGCGCACCTGCCCGGCGATTTCCGTCGCCGGCGGCCAATCGAGCTTCGCAATCGTGCTGCCGGCGAATCGCTGACGGAAGGAGGGTTCTTCCCACCGCTCAAACAGCAGGTACGGTTCGTAGCCACGCATGCGGACATAGGCGATCGCACGATCGAGCCAGGCGGGATCGAGTGCGTCCCACACCATCGTGTTGCGATGGCCGTAATACCGGATGCTGCCGCTCTCCCAGCTGGTGACGACCAGCGCATCGGACGGGAGATGCGAGTCGACGTACAGGCCCGCACGCTCGTACCGCGCTTCGAAACGTTGCAAGTCGAATACGCTCCGGGCGCGCGCTTCGCGGATGAAGAACACACAAAAGACGATCGCGAACACGATCACCCCACACCGGTAGGACAAGCCTTTATGGCTTGTCCCCACGCCTTCATGGCTTGTCCTCAGGGGCCACAAGTGAAGGAGGGCATCGACAACGCTCATCGCCAGCACAAACAGAATGGCAATCGCCGGTAATAGAAAGCGTAAGTACCACCAATCGTTGAACACCGCGTACGGCAGATAGGACACGACATTGACGATGACGAGCGACAGCAACAGGGTGGTGAGCCAGCCTGGAAGCAGAAAGGGCGCTGCAAGTGCGAACAGCCACACAAACCCGTGCGACTGCCACATCCATGTGACGTAGTGGAGGGCGTTCGGAACAATGTGCCCGGCGGCGAACAGTGTCGACAACGTCCCGTAGCCGGAACGCAGCGGCGATCCGTAGAACATCGTCTGCACGATGGCGACGAGAAGGCACCCAGGCAACGATGCGGCGGCGAACATCGCCGCATCGCGGGCGCGCTCGCGCCACAGGCGTTCGGGCCGGACGAGCAGGAACAGCCCGAGCACGACGCCCATCGGCAGCAAGTTCGGTCGGACGACGATCGCGGCGCTGGAGGCGAGTCCGGCCAGCAGCGGTGAACGGCGTTTGCCACCGGTTGCGGTGGCGGCGGAGAACGTCCACAGAGCCGCGGCGGGCACATCGCTCATCGGCTGCATCAACTGGAACAAGAATGCGGGGCTGCACGCGAGAAGAAGCGTGGACGCCAACCCCACGCGCCGCGAGAATCGAGCACCGAGCGCGTATGTCGACCACACGAGCAGCACGCCAAAGAGCGGCACCACGATGAACGGCAGGCGAGACGGGCGGGAAGGGCGGCCTCCCGCCTCTCCCTCCCGTCCCGCCTCTCCAGCCCAAACAAAAGGCACCATCGCGAGCGAGAGTCCCGCAGGACAGATCGGAGCGGTTGCACCGCGAACGATCGGTGACGGGATGTGCCCCGCGGGGGCAAACGTCAGCGGCCCATCAGGCCACGGCGCCTCGACCGCGAGCGGGTCGACAACCCGCAGCTGGCCCGTCGCCCACGCATGCGCCTGGTGGACGTAGCAGTACGAGTCGGAGCCACCGGCCGCAAACGTTCCCCAACGGATGCCTGCTGCAAAGACGGCGAAGAGCAATGCAGCAAGCGCGAGTCTCAGCGAAACCTCTCCTTGAACAGCACTTCGAGCGCCCGGACGCCGTCGCGCCACCCGATCTTCTTGCCCTGTGCGCGCGAGCGAGGCTCGAATCTCACCGGCAGCTCATGAATCCGATGGCCGTGCCGCAGCACGCGAGCCGTGATTTGCGGCTCGATGTCGAACCGATTGGCGTCGAGCCGGAGCGAGCGCGCGACCTCGGTGCGCATGATTTTGTAGCAGGTCTCCATGTCAGTGATCGAAGACCCGAACAGGACGTTGGTCGCGGTCGTCAGCGCGCGATTGGCGGCGATCGTGAGCCAGGGCGCCGCGGGACGCCCGGCGAGGAATCGTGAACCGTACACGACGTCGGCTTCGCCGCGCAGGATTGGCCCAACCAGCGTCGAGAGTTGCTGCGGATCGAGCTCGAGATCCGCGTCCTGGATGGCGACGATCGTGCCTCCGGCCTCCTTGAAACCGCGGCGTATCGCTGCCCCTTTCCCGGCGTTTGGTTCGACGTGAATGATTTTGATGGTGGCTACCGACTGCCGGCTACCGGCGGCCGGCTCCGGAATCCCGAATCCTGAATCGTGAATCCCGATACCGTCCAGGACTTCCCGGGTTCCGTCGGTCGAGCCGTCGTTGACGACGATAATTTCGCGGGCTACGGGCAGATCGATGGCGATCAGCCGGTCGATCACCGAGCGAACCGTTCGAACCTCGTTATAGACAGGTACGACGATCGAGAGGAGTTCCGCCTGCGGCGAACTGGAGCTCACCGTCGACGAGCCGGAGTCGGCGTTCGTTTCGGTGGCGCGGGCCGATATTCGAGCATCACGTTGCTGACAATGGCGACCGGCTGTCCGGGCAGCTGGAAGTTGTCGACGCCGTCCAGCCGCTCCACGATCAGCTTTTCCCCAAGAATGCTGACCCGCTCTTCTCCCTCGGGAATTTCAATCGAAATCGGCTCGGTGCCGGTCGGCGCGACGGCTTTGACACCGCCTGGGCCTGCGCCCCCGCCGATGCGATCGACGAGATCGCCTGTCGCGCGGAACTCGTTCTGCACCACCGCGCGCGACAGCAGTGTGTTGTCCATCGTCAGCACGCCAACCGTGGCGGTGTAGCGTCGGTACGCGCGGTTCGACTTGATCAGCTCCTCGGAGTACATGTGCCGATTATGCAGGTCGAAGCTGATTCGTGCCGGTCCCACATGCGGCGGGATGTCCACGAGAATGCCGTCTGCCGGCTCGCGACCCGTCAGCACGTCGCAGAAGGTGCGGTGGGTCTGCACGCCCTGCCCGAGCGGATTCGGACACATGATCGCGGCCTCCTCCGTCTTGAGCGGCGGCAGGGGTGCCGGCCGGCGTGCCGGCGTGCGCGCGGGCGTTCTTGGCGGCGTGCGCGTCTGAGGCGTCGACTGCGCGCCCGGACGCGAGGTCGAGCCGGTTTGCGCGACGAGCGGCACCGCTGCCGCGAGCGGAACCAGCACAACGCCCAATGCCGCATGCAACCACCATCGGGCGTTGAGTATTGAGCACTGCGCTGTGAGCATTTGGGTCAATCGCTGACGCATGCCAGGCCCGGCGAGGGCACCATCGACGTCGCGGTCACGCCGCGTAACTTCACCAGCTCCAGGAATTCCATTCGCGTGCGCGCGTTGTCCCTGAACGCGCCCAGCATGGCGCTGGTAATCGCGAACG
>Ga0070675_100000651_pt1 | contig 24025 bp, 14 predicted proteins | sample KBSM43metaG_FD_65343 | JGI IMG/M metagenome (GOLD analysis project Ga0070675, IMG submission 65343) | Miscanthus rhizosphere microbial communities from Kellogg Biological Station, Michigan, USA - KBS M4-3 metaG | ecosystem: Host-associated > Plants > Roots > Rhizosphere > Soil ... | reverse complement strand
CGGCCCAATCCAGGGCCGGCTAAAGCCGGCCCCTACGTCCGCTCGATACACCGGGGGTGAGCCGGTTCGACTACTCCGCGCCCGACCGCCTGCAAATTCGCGAAGGCGGCGGGTGCCTGTCGCTCTTCGGGCTCCCGTTCTTCGCCGCCGGGGTGTTCCTGCTTCTCACCGCGATGGGCGTCGTGCCCGTCAAAGGCTCCGAAAATCTCGAGAGCTGGGGCCTGCCCGTGATTGGCCTCATGGGCATCGCGTTCACAGCCGTCGGGGGCGGGCTGGCATTCGGCCGCAGCTGGACCACGCTCGACGTAACCCAGCGAGCCGTCCTCAAGTCGTCGGGCCTGCTCGTCCCGATGAAGGAGACCTCGCGGCCGCTCGACGATTTCACCGCCGTCACGATCGGCTTCATCGAGGGCGACTCGGATTCGGCGGATCGCTTTCCCGTGGCGCTCAAGGCGCAAGCGGGCGCGGATCTGCTGCTCGCCCACTTCACCGTCTACGCCGAGGCGCGACGCTATGCCGCCGAGGCGGCGCGGCACCTGCGCGTCGACATCGAAGATGCCTCGACCGATCACGCGGTCCGCCTCCCGGCCGGCGACGTCGACCGGCCGCTGCACGAGCGCGTGAGGCGCGGCGCGCCGGAACCGCTCGTCAAGCCGCCCTCCGATCCGCGGGCCGAGGTGCATCAGGAAACCGATCGAGTCAGAATCGTGATCCCTCACTCACCGATGGGCAGGGTCGCGCTCGCCTTCTCGATGATTCCCCTGGCCATTCCCCTCGTCTTCGGGCCGAGTCTGCTGGCGTTCTTCCGCGACACGCGGACGCCCGAGCCGATCGGGTGGGCGATCATCGCGTTCCTGACGCTCTTCTTCGGAATTCTTCCGACGGCAACGGTCGTGAACGGGTTCCTCCGCTCACAACGGGGCGGGACCATCGTTCACGTCTCGCGCCGCGGGATCCGTGTGGAGGAACGAGGCGCGTGGAAGACGCAGACGGTGGCGGACTTCGACGCGGACGACATCCTCGACATCGATTACAGCACGCGCGAATCCGCCGTGGCGTCGACCAGGAGAGCCGTCGAGCACAAGCTGCACGAGTCCGGACACCTGCAGCCCGGGCAGACGCACTCGCGCCTGGAACGGTTGGCCGAAACAGCCGCGCGATGGGTGAAAGGCCGCGGCGTCACGGTGAAGACGCGCCAGGGGCTCACGACCTTCGGGCGCGACTTGGGCGACGAGGAGGTTCGCTACCTGCACTCCGTCGTCCGCCGCGCGCTGGTCGTCTGTACGTAGGGCCACCTGAAGGTGGCCCCACAACTAATCGCAGGCGTCGGTGATGCAGATCGACTCGAGAGTGCGGCCCATCGGCGGCGCCGGCAGGCCCGCCGCGGTCAACAGCTTGCGCAGCAGCGCGCCCGCCTCGGGGTGCGCGATCGCCGACTGCACCCCGACGCGCACCAGGCCGTCAGCGTAGTCCACCGGCTGCCAGGTGTGGACCGCGAGCTTGCCGCCGCGGTTGTCGGTGTTGCCGTAGTCGCGCACGTCGAGCTTCGCGCCGTGGTCGGCGAGGACCTGGATGACGTCGCTGCGGCCCTTGTGCGCCGCGCCGTGGAGCGCGGTCCGGCCGGTGTCGGCCTGCAGATTCACGTCGAGCCCGAGCTCGATCAGCATCTGCACCGCCTCCACCGTCGCCTTGGGCGACCACTCGTAGGTGATGCCCTCCACCCAGCCGATGCCCGCCGCCACGTGCAGCGGCGACACGTTCAGCACCGTGTTGATCTTCGGATCGGCGCCGCGCGCGAGCAGCAGCTTCATCAGTTCGACGTCACCCGACTGCGACGCCCGCAGGAACGCGGTGGCGCCGTTCTCGTCGAGCCACTGGTTGGTGAAGACCGTGCGCGTTTCGGTGCTGTCCTTGAGCCGGGCGTTGACGTTGGCGCCCTTGTCGAGCAACAGGGTGATGAAGTCCAGGTGATCCATGTCGCCCTTGCGGACGGGATAGTCGCCGGACTCGATGTTGCGGTTGTCGGTCGCCAGATAGAGCGGCACCCAGTCGCCCTTGTTGCCCAGGTTGGGATTGGCGCCGTTGTCGAGCAGGTACTTGCCGAGCGCGTAGTAGCGGTTCTGCGTCGCCACCAGCAGCGGGCTCCATCCGTAACCGGTGGTCTGGTTGATGTCGGCCCCGGCCGCAAGCAGTGCCTTGACGGTCTCGAGGTCGTTGGCGCGCACCGCATAGACGAGCGGCGTCAATTGACCGCCGTCCGAGGGCTGGTTGCGATTGCGGCCGATGCCGGCCGCGACGGCCGCATCGTCCTGGTCGAACGCCGCGCCGTCACCGCGCCCGCGTCCGCCGGCCCGGCCGCCGGCCGCACCGGCGCCCCGGCCGCCACCACCGCCACCGCCGATGCCCCGGCCGCCGCCCAGCGTGCTCAACTCGCCCAGGTCGAGCGCGCGGCCCGCGGCGAGCGCCGCCCCCTGCGCGGCCACCTGCTTGCGCGGATCGTTGGCCTTGCCCAGCGCCGGACCCCGGCCGCGAGGCGCCGGGTTCGAGCGCGCCTTGATGTCGGCGCCGCGCTCGACGAGCAGCTTGACGGCCGGCGCGTGCGCTTCATCGGCCGCCCACATCAGCGGGGTCGTGCCGCGCAGCGTTTCCCGGGCGTTGGGATCGGCGCCCTTGTCGAGCAGCGCCGTCATCGCGGCCACGTTGCCGGTCCGCGACGCAATCATCAGCGGCGTGCGCGCGAGCGGCAGCTTCTCGTTCGGGTCGGCGCCCGCCTCGAGCAGCGCGCCGACGGCCGTGGCGTCGCCGTTCACGCTGGCGAGCCAGAGCGGCGTGACCCCTTCACGCGTGGCGGCTTTCACGTTGGCGCCGCTGCGGATCAGCAGATTGATCAGCTCCACGTTGCCGCGCTGGACCGCCCAGTGCAGCGCGGTCGAGCCGTCCTTCTGCGGCGCGTTGACGTCGGCCTTCTTTTCCACGAGCGCCCGCACCGCCGCGGCGTCGCCGCGCATGGCAGCGTCGGCCACGTCGCTCGTGGCCGCGGCGACAGGCCGCTGGCCAGTCACGACGGCGCCGAGCATGACGACGATGAGGCAGGCCTGCAGGGCGGCTCGCAGAAACGACGTGGGGGCCGGCTTTAGCCGGCCCTGAGCCGCCTGAAGGCGGCCCCTACATATGACTCTCACCGCGGATTTCACAGCGCCTCCAGCCGGCCGGTGCTGTCGCCGAGTGAATCCTCGTGGATGTCGTATTTGTCGAGAATGCTGAGCATCAGGTTGCCCGTCGGCACCTGCTTGGTCGGGTAGGCCAGATGCCGGCCGCCCTTCACCTTGCCGTTCAGCCCGCCGACGAGCACGTGGGGGACGTCATAGTGCACGTGCTGGTTGGAGTTGCCCATGTTGCTGCCGTAGAGCACGAGGGACTGATCGAGCAGCGTGCCGTCGCCGTCCTGGGTCTTCGCCAGCCGTTCGACGAGGTAGGCCACCATCTTCACGTGGTACTGGTTGATCTTCGAGAGGTCGGCGATGCGCCGCGGATCTTCCCCGTGGTGCGACACGCCGTGGAAGCCGGAGGTCGGCGCGTCGCTCTCCGGGTAGGTGCGCCCCGTGAGGTCGCGCGCGAAGAGCAGGGTCCCGACGCGGGTGATGTCGGCCTGGAACGCCAGCGCCAGCAGATCGAACTGCAGCTTGATGTGCTCGTCGAAGGTCTGGGGCACACCCACCGGCACCTCGAGGTTTTCCGGCGCCACCGTGGACGCCTTCATGGCGATGGCGAGCCGGCGCTCGATCTCGCGCACGTTGTCCGCGTACTCGTCGAGGCGCGCCCGGTCGGGCGCGCTGACGTCGCCACGCAGGCGGGTGAGCGAGCCGCGCAGCGAGTCGAGGATGCTCTGGTCGCGCTTGCGGCGGGCCATGCGCTGCTCGGCGGTGCTGCCGTCGCCGAACATCCGCTCGAACACCACCTGGGGGTTGAGCTCCATCGGCAGCGGCGACGTGGGCGACGCCCAGGAGATGGTGTTCGTATAGGTGCAGCTGTAGCCCTCGCCGCAATTGCTCGAGTTGGCGCCGGGATCCTCCACCGCCAGCTGCATCGACGGCATCAGGTTCTCGCGCCCGACCTTCTGCGCGATCAGCTGGTCGATGGTCGTGCCGCAGTAAACGTCGGCGCCGGCCGTCTTCCGCGGCTTCACGGCGCACATGAACGCCGCCGCCACCCAATGGTCGGCGCCGGTCACGCCGGGCGGCGGTTCCGCCGAGCGGGAGTGCAGGCCGCTCAGAATCACGGTCTGCTTCACGAACGGCTCGAGCGGCTTCCAGTTGAACGGCAGTTCCGCCGGGAGCGCGCCTTCCTTCTCGGGCACCCAGTACCCCGGGGCCGCGCCGTGCGGCACGAACAGGCCGACGAACCTCGGCCGTCGGCTCGCCGCCGTCTGGGCCAGCACCGTCGCCGCCGGCACCATCGCGTCGAGCAGCGGCAGCGAGAGCATGGCGCCCGCGCCGCGCAGGACGGCCCGCCGCGAGACGTGCTTCCTGGTCAGAAACATAGACTCTTCCCCCGTCCTACCTGGACGCCCGTGTTTCGACGGGACTGACTTGTCCGCCGTAGCCTTGGCGCAGGCGGAAGCCCCGCCCTGCAACTTGAGTTCCGGCGGCCGCGGCTTTCTGGTTCATCCGGAACATGTCGCTCTTGACGATGCTCATGACGAGCGCCGAGAACTTGTAGCCGCCGGCCGCGGCGTCGCGCCCGATCTGCCGCACCGTCGGCATGTCCTCGTGCTCGGTGCCGCGCCCGATCGCGTAGGTCAGGAGCTTCTCGGCGACGACCTGGACAAACTGCGGCGAGTAGCGCTCGAGCGACTTGCGGAGGTCGACGACGCCGCTCACCCTGGTCCCGTCGGGCAGGATACCCGAGGCGTCGATCGGCTGGCCCTCGTCGAGGGTCCGCCAGCTCCCGACGGCGTCGAAGTTCTCGAGCGCCAGGCCCATCGGCTCGAAGATCTGGTGGCACGACGCACACGTCGGGCTCGCGCGGTGCCGTTCGAGCGCCTGCCGGATCGTCGGCGGCTTCGTGTTCCCGGTGGTATCCGCGGTCCGTTCCACGAACGCCGGCACGTCCGGCGGCGGATCGGGCGGGCTGACGCCGAGGAACGTCTGCAGGAACCATTTGCCGCGCGTCACCGGCGAGGTGCGGGCCGCGTTCGAGGTCACGGTCATCAGCGCACCCTTGCCGAGCAGGCCGCGGCGCATGTCGAGCGACGGCGGCAGCGTCACGCGGCGGAAGTGTGGCCCGTAGACGTTCGGGATCCCATACTGCTTGGCCAGCCGCTCGTTGACGAACGTGAAGTCGCCGTCGAGCAGCTCGAGCACGCTGCGGTCCTCGTGCACGACGGCGCCGAAGAACAGCTCGACCTCGCGCTCGTACGCGGCGCGCAGGTTGTCGTCGAAGTCGGGGAACAGGTTGACCACCGGCTCGCTCGCGGCCAGCGAGCGGACGCCGAGCCACTGGCCGGTGAAGTTGCGCACCAGCGCGTCGGCCTTCGGATCGGCGAGCATGCGGCGCACCTGCCGTTCGAGCACGGCCGGCTCCTTGAGCCGGCCGCGGGCGGCAAGGTCCACGAGCTGGTCGTCGGGAATGCTGCTCCAGAGGAAGAACGACAGCCGCGACGCGAGTGCCAGGTCACCGATCGGATAGGCCTGTCCGGGCCGCACCGCGGCCGGCTCGGCTTCGCCACGGTAGATGAACTCGGGATCGGCCAGGATGCGCTGCAGCGCCGCCTCGATGCCGGCGTCGAAGGTGCCGTCTTCGCCGCGCCCGGCCTGGTAGAACGGCATCAGGATGCGAAGGTCGGCCGCCGTAATCGGCCGCCGGAACGCGCGCCGGGCCAGGCGCGACACGATGGTCCGCGCACATCCCGCCTCCTCCCGCGCCGTGGCGGGCCGGCAGCTGAAGATGGCTTGCCGCGAGGCCGTTTCGCCGGCGCCCGTGACGTCGTACGGCCCTTCGATCTGCACCTGGCCGACGTGCGGGTAGAAGAGGAACCCGGGAATCGAGCCCGGCGTGTTCATCGTCCGCTGGAACGGCCGGTTCAACTCCGAGCCCGGCACGTCGTTCGTCGCCAGGAACGTGACCCCCACCGTGTGCAGCCCGGCGGGGATGGGGATGCGCGGCGTCGAGCGGCCGTTGCCCGTCGTGTTCGACATGTCCTTGTCCCAGTCGAACTGCGCCACGCGCTCGCCGTCCACGGTGACGATCAATTGCTCGCCGGAGACCCCGCCGAGCACGGCCTGAAAATAGCCGGTGACCCCTTTCACCTTGAACGCATACTGCCCGTCCGCCGGGAACTGGTGCCTGATGAGAATGCCGCCGCGGGTCCCGAACGGCAGCCCCTCGATGTGGTGGTTCTGCGCCGTGTCGGCCGGGACCTCGAACACGTGCTGCGACGCGGCGTTGACGCTGCCCACCGCCAGCCGGCTGATCTTGCCCGCGGCGGAGAGATAGGCCTCCATCAGCGCGGGCGACATCGTCAGCGCGCCGGCAATGTTGTCGAAGCCGCGCGTCGAGTCGTCAGCCGGCAGGAAGGCACTGGCGTCCACCTCGAGCGAGAGCAGGTCGCGAATCGCGTTGGTGTATTCGGTGCGGTTCAAGCGGTGCAGGCCCGGCGCCGGCAGGTGCGTCGTGGCGGCGCGATCCAGTTCGCCCTCCATCCAGCTCACCAGCGACTTGAGCGCCCCCGGATCCGGGCGCCGCGCACTGGTCGGCGGCATCAGTCCCGCCCGCACTTTGCGCACGACGGTTTCGGCCACGTCGACGTGTTCGGGCAGGCGCGACAGGTCGAGCTGATCGAGCAGCAGGTTCGCGGTCTTCAGCCGCGCGTTGTGACAGGTGACGCAGTACTGATCGAGCAGCGCCTGCTGCGCGGCCACGCTCGACGCGGATGCGGAGGGAACGGCCGGCGCCTGCGAGGTACGGGGAGCTGGCGCAGGAGCCGCGGCGGGAGCCGGAGCCGGGACAGGGCGAGCCGGCCGAGGCGGCGCGCCACTCTGGCCGGCGACGAGGCCGATCCAGGTCAGTGCCAACGCGCCCGCGCCAATCAGGGTCCTGTTCACGGCGAAATGGTAACGCCAATCGGGCGCCCGGCCCGAGTCAGCCTCGGAGGTTGCCGGCCCGGCCCACCCGGCCGCCGGTCCCGCGCCGCCCGGAAGCGGACGCGGCCATCCCGTCCGCGGGCACCGGCGACGCGGGACGCGGCGTTTTTCTGCGGTATTTACGCCCTCGCGCCGGCACGGTCCTTGGAACGGCACTGGCGCTGCTTCTTTTGCGAAGGGAACTCCAATGGTCGAGACCGTGTGGCAGGACGTCCGGTTCGGTGCCCGCATGCTGACCAAGAACCCGGGGTTCACGCTGGTGGCCGTGGTGTCGCTGGCCATCGGGGTCGGGGCCAACGCGGCGATGTTCAGCATCGCCGACGGCTTGATTCTCCGCCCGTTGGCCGTCCCCGCTGCCCGCAGCCTCGTGGTGGTGAGCGGCCGCTCTCCGGACGACCAGGTGCGCACGGCCAGCGTGTCGGTGCCCGACTATCTCGATCTGCGCGAGCGCGCGCGCACCTTCGAGGGGCTGCTCGCGACGCGCGGGGTCGAGGCCGGACTCGGCGGCCGGCGCGGCGAGCCCGCCGTAGGCCGCTTCGGGCTGGCGGTGAGCGCGAACTTCTTCGAGGTCTTGAAGGTCGGCGCCGCGCACGGGCGAACGTTCGCCGCCGGCGAGGATCGCGTGCCGGGCCGCGACGCCGTGCTGGTGCTGTCGCACGACACGTGGACCCAGCAGTTCGGCGCCGACCCGTCCGTCGTCGGCCGGACGATTCGCCTCGGCGGGCGCGACTTCACCGCCATTGGCGTTGCCCCGCCAGGCTTCGGCGGCCTCGACATCTTTCTCCAGCCGGCGTTCTATGTGCCGCTGGCCATGACGCCCCTGCTGGATTCCGCGGGATCTCCAAACCTGCTCGAGCGTCGTGACATCCGGACCCTGCGCGTCGTCGGCCGTCTCGCGCCCGGAGTGTCCATGGAGCAGGCCAACGAGGACGTGCGGCTGGTGGCCGAGGGGCTCGCCCGGGCGCATCCGGCGACGAACGAAGGCCAGGAACTGATGGTGCGGTCGGAGATGGACGCGCGGTTCGACAACTACCGGCCGGCGGCGATGCTCGGCGTGATGCTGATGGCGCTGGCGGTAGCCGTGCTCGGCGTGGCCTGCGCCAACGTCGCCGGCCTGCTCGCGAGCCGGGCGCCGGCGCGGCAGCGCGAAATCGCCGTGCGGCTGGCGATCGGCGGCAGCCGGTCCCGGCTTTTCCGCCAACTCTTGACCGAAAGCCTGCTGATGGCCGGAGGCGGCGGCGCGCTCGGCCTCCTGCTCGCCTACGGAGGCGTCCGGTCGTTCCAGCAGTTCCAGATTGCGAGCGACGTCGGCGCGAAGCTGACCTTCGCCCTGGATCGGCGCGCGCTCGTCGCCGCCTTCATCGTGGCCGTCGCCAGCGCGCTACTCTCCGGGCTGGTACCGGCGTGGCGGGCATCACGGTCGCGCGACCTCGCCTCGACGCTCCGCAACGCGAGCGTGGCGCCATCGCGCGCGTCGCGGCTGTGGGGCCGGCATGGACTGGTGGCCACCCAGGTCGCGCTGACGCTCGTGCTGCTCACCGTCGCCGTGTCGTTCTCCCGCCGGTTCGAAGCCGAATACAGCCGCGGCCCGGGGTTCCGAACCGAGCGTCTGGTGCTGATGAACCTCGACCCGACGCTGGCCGGATACGACGCACCGCGGACGGATGCGTTCCTGCGACTGCTCGAGCAGCGCGCACAGGCGCTCCCCGGCGTCAGCGCCGCCAGTCTCACGTCGTTCGTGCCGTTCAGTTTCGAGGGCGACCCGACGACCGTCGCCCCTGAGGGTTTCACGCTGCCGCGGAGCCGCGCCGGCATCCGCGTCCCCTCGGCGCGGATCGACGAGGACTACCTCGACACGATCGGCGTGCGGGTGGTGCGGGGCCGCGGCTTCACCGCCGCCGACACGGCTGATGCGCCGCCCGTTGCGATCGTCACGCGCGGCATGGCGCAGCGCTATTGGCCCGATGCCGATCCAATCGGCAAGCGGATGCGCGTCGGCGCGCCCGATGGGCCCTGGGCGCAGATCGTGGGGGTGGCGGCCGACAGCAAGTTCCAGCTCTTCGCGTCCGCCTCCTCGGACCTCGTCTATCTGCCGCGGCGGCAGTATCCGGCCGGCCGGAGCACGCTGGTCGTGGCCACCGCGGGCACGTCGGCCGCGCTGGCCGAACCACTCCGCGCCGCAGTCGCCGCGCTGGATGCGAACGTCCCGATCCGCAGTGTCCGCACGATGGAGGACTACTACGACACGAGCACTCGGAACCTGAATGTCGTGGTCGTGCGCACCGTGGCCGGCATGGGGGTCATGGGCTTGCTTCTGGCCATGATCGGCACCTACGGGCTGATGGCCTACGCCGTGAGCCGGCGGACGCGGGAGATCGGGATCCGGATGGCGCTCGGCGCGCTGCCCGGCTCGGTGCTGGGCATGGTGCTGCGCCAAGGCAGCCTGCCGGCCGCCTTCGGGATCGCCGCGGGTCTTGCCGCCAGCGTCATATCGAGCCGCGCCCTGGACGCGATGTTTCCGACGACGTCGGGCGACCTCACCACCACCACGGCCTCCGGAGATCTAACCACCTACCTGACGGTGCTGCCGGTCGTGGCAATCGTCGTAATGGGGGCGGCCTATCTGCCGGCACGGCGCGCGTCGCGCCTGCAGCCGCTGACCGCGCTCCGTCGCGACTGACCGCGCCGGGCGGGCGCGAGTGCCGATCAGCGCAGGCGCGCGATCGCGGCGTCGAGCTGTTCGATGTGATCACCGCCGCGGCCCTCCACGGCGGCCTTGAAGCGGTAGTCGCGGTCGTTCGACTTGATGATCAGGCTGTCGCCCGACTTCTCGCTCAGGAAGCGTGTGAACGGCATGACGAAGCCGTCCTTGGCCTGGTGCTCGGCCTCGTCCGGCTGATATTCGACGCCGGACCGGGTGACGACGAGCAGCCCGCGGCAGCTGCCCAGCCGGTGCTGGTGGACCACGCGGAGCGAGGTCAACATCGTGGGCTCGACAGGCGCCGGAGTCACCACGGCGGCGCTGGCCGTGTCCCGAACCGTCTTCAAGCCCGCAGAGGCGGCCTCGCGGCGCCGTGCCGCGCGCGACGGTGAGGGGACGGCAGGCACAGGCTCGGCGGGGCGCGGCGGCAGCGGAATATCGGTCCCGAGGGCCGCGCGGATCCCGTCCGGCGACCCGGGCGCGCCCGGAGGCACATCCGGTTCCGGCGTACCGGTCAGCCGCGGCAGCCCCACCGACAGAACCAGGACGGCCACGCCCACCGCGGCATACAACCAGCGCCGCGTCCGCTGATCCCGCCAGCGGGAACCCGCTCTCGCCGCGCGCGCGTTGACGGTCCGCATCGGGATGGCTGGCAGCCGCGTCACCGCGACCGGTTCGCGTGCCGGCAGGCCCGCGGTGAGCATGGCGGCGGCTGCGTCGGCATCGATCGGCCGCGAGAAGAGATAACCCTGGCCCATCTCGCAGTCGAGCGCCCGCAGCAACGCCAGCTGTTCGTCCTTCTCGATGCCCTCGGCCACGACACGGAGCCCGAGCTGGTGCGCCATCGACTTCACGGCGTTGACGATGCTCGCCATGTCGCCGCTGTTCTCGATCCCACGGACGAACGAGCGATCCACTTTGAGCGAGTCGAGCGGGAATTGCCGCAGGTAGGCGAGCGACGAATGCCCGGTGCCGAAGTCGTCGAGGCTCACCCGCACGCCGATTGCGCGCAGCTGCAGCAGCGACGCCCGCACGGCGGCGGGGTCGTCCATCGCGATGCTCTCGGTGAGCTCCAGGATCAGCCGCCGCGGCTCGAGGCCCGAGTCGCGCAGCGTGGCACTGATCTCCTCCACGAGCGCCGGACGCTTGAACTGCACGCTCGACAGGTTCACCGACATCCAGACGTCGGCGGCGGCCGCCACGTCCTGCCACGCCTTCAGCTGCCGGCACGCCTCGCTCAGGACCCACTGCCCCAGCGTCACGATGAAGCCGGTGCGCTCGGCCAGCGGAATGAACTCCAGCGGCGCGATCAATCCCAGCACCGGATGCTGCCAGCGGACCAGCGCCTCGAAACCCACGACCTGGTTCGAGGCCAGCGAGACGATCGGCTGATACAGGAGGAAGAACTCCTCGCGCTCGATCGCGCCGGAGAAGTCGGCCTCGAGCCGCAGCTCCGACTGGGCGATCTTCAGCACCTCGGTGTCGAACACCTCGCAGCGGCAGCCGCCGAGCAGCCGGGCACGCTGCGCCGCGGAGTCGGCGTCGTGGAGCACGTCGTCGGCCTGCGCGTAGCCGGTGGGGCTGAGGGCCACGCCGACGCAGGCGACGAGCCGCTCCTCGCGGCCGTCCACCATGAACGGCTCCAGCATCCCGGCGAGGATGCGCTCGGCCACCACGGTCGCGTGCGCCACGTCCTTCAAACCATCGAGCAGGATGCCGAAGCAGGGGCCGTCGAGCCGCGCGACGACGTCGTCGTGCCGCAGCGTCGGCGGCATCTCCCTGACCCGGAGGCTGGCCTCGAGCCGCCGCGCCGCCGTCGACAGCAGCACGTCGTCGCCGCCAGAACCATCGGCGCGCCCCTCGGGCCGATCCAATGCGACACGCAGCACCGCGAAATGGAAGCCGGGATACTGGCTCGAGCGTTCGATCGAACGCGAGAGCCGCTCGACGAACAGCCCACGGCCGGGCAGGCCCGTGACCGGGTCGGGCACCGTTTGCGCGGTCACGATATCGCCGTTGGCGTTTGGATACATATCCGGCACGCGCACGGATGGCGCCTGCCGACACTCCCCCACCTTGTAGAGTCGGCCGGACTCGGCGTGCCCGGTAGTGGAAGGCTGTCGCCGCGTCGCGGGATCCTGTGCCCGCGACACGAATCGGCGCGGTCCGTCAGTCGATTGCAGCCACGTGTGCCCGGGGTTTCCCTGGGTCGTCCGCCGGACTCAAGGCGCGCACTCCTCGTCCTCGCCGCAGGCGAACAGCTCCGGCGCGCTGTACTCCGTCCATTCACGGGTGTTCTTCCACACCTTGCTGCGGCCGTAGACGTCGGCCGTCCACCCGAGCCTGGCCTTCTCGCGCCACACTTGCCGGAGTGCGGTGGCCTCGTCGGCGCCCATCAGGTGATACCCTTCGTGCAAAAGCACAACGGCTCGTTCCACATTGTCAGCGGGAAGCTCGAAGAACCAGGGATACAGGGTGACGATCTCGAACGGGAAATTGGTGGCCGCGTACGCTTGATAGTGGGCGTGATAGAGGTTCCACCAGTTGTCGGTGGACCTGAAGCTGGTGACATGACGCAGCACGAACGCCTGCCGCGAGAATCCGCGCTCGTCGAGGAGCACGATGGCGTCGTCCACGAGCCCCCGCTGCTCGTCGTCGAGCGGGTCCGACGTGACCAGCAGCGACACCCACCAGCCAAGCAGCACGGCGGCCACCGTACCGCCAATCGCACCGAAGCGAATGACCATCGATGACCCGGTACGGAAGGCCCCGGGCGTCACGGCCATGCGGTCTCCGAGCGCGGCCGAGCAGCGCCGGCACGTGTCGACGTCGGCAAAATTGACGAGCCCGCAGCGCGGGCACTTCGGGCTGGACATGGAAACGGTTGTTTCAGTTGTCGGCCGCCGCCGCCCCCGGCGTGAGCCTGGGGTCAAGCTGGTGGCGCTGGTTCGCGCCTCGAGTTCGGGAGGGCAGTGATGGATGCCGGGCGGATTATCGTCGTCGACGATTACGACGACACGCGTGAACTGCTCGAAATGATCCTCGCCGACGCGGGGTACACCGTGGTGTCGGCCGCCAACGGGTCCGAGGCGGTGGCGCTGGCGAAAGCGCACATGCCGGACGCGGTGCTGATGGACCTGTTCATGCCCGGTATGGACGGCGTCGAAGCCACCCGCCTGATCAAATCGGACCCGGAGCTCCGCTCCATCCCGGTGGTCGCGTACACGGCGAAGCCCCCCTCCACCGATTCCGAGGCAGACCTGTTCGCTGCCGTCTGCATCAAGCCGTGTCCGCCCGCCACGCTGCTCGCGACGGTGCGCGCCCTCATGCCGCCGGCCTGACAAGCGCAACGCCGTCGTGGGGCCCGGTCTTCAGACCCGGCCGATGGGCGAGCCCCGACTACACGACTTTCGCCAACTCCTCGGCAGGCAGCCGATCGACCTTGTGGCCCCGCGCCGTCACCAGCTCCACCAGATCTTTCGTTCCGCCCGGGCCATCGGCCGGCCCTTTGTCCCAGAGCGCGATCAGCGTGAGTGAGCGCGCATTGAGTGCCAGCGCGTTGAAGAGCATCCACAGGTTGTTGCGGGACCAGATCTGATAGTCGGCCTTGCCGATCAACCAGGCCGGGAGCGTCTTCTCGTCGGCCAGCACCCGCGGCCGCACGCGATAGCAGAGGCGGTTGTAGCGTTCGACCCAGTCGCGATCCCCGTGCTGGACCGATTCGGCGGAGAACTTGCCTTGCGGCAGCGCGAGCAGCAGCCGGGTCTCGATGCCCATCTCCTCGCAGATTTCGTGGAACAGGATGTCGCCGCCGCACGCGCCGCCGGCTACGCCCACCACGCGCCCCGGCTCGAGGTTCCGCTCGCGTTCGACGCTGGCCTTGATCATCGCGCGCGCCGCGGCTTCGGCGGCCGGCGTGCGCGGAAAGCGCGGCGTCTTGCGTTCGAGGCTGTCCACCATGTGCCCGGTGAAGAGCAGCACTCGATCCGGCCGCGCCGGCGCGGGCGCGTCTTTGGATGCTGGTGCCATCGGCGTGCTCAGCTGCTCGATGTCCGCGAGGGCGGCGTCGACGAACTCGCTCCTGACCCCGAGCCTGCGGAAGATCTCGAGCTGGCCTCGCGCCGACGATAGCGCGAAGTGCGAGGCGCTCGCGAGCGCCTCCCGGTACTTCGTCGCCACGGCAGCCGGCTTGCGTCCGGTGAGGAACGCATGATCGGCGCGGCTGATCGCCACCCACAACAACTGTTCCGTGTCTTCGGGCTGCTGATGGCTGAGGAAGGTTTCACGGGCGGTAATCGACAGCTCAACCGCGTGCGCGAGCCGCTCGAACCGCGCGCGGCTCTGGCTCAGTTCGCGGGCGGCGTCGTCCTCGACTTCGAACGGCTCCCCCCACACTTCCGGCACCGCCGTCGCCAGCGTGTTGCGGATCTGCAGCAGGCTCAGCGCGTTCAGCCCGGAGTAGAAGTGATTGAGGTCCTGCTCGAAGCCTTCGGCACACTGCACGATCGCTTCCTTCAGCTCGGGGGCGCGCAGCGCAGCCTTCTGGGCGTCCACGCCCGACAAGGTCCCGAGCTTCGCCAGCCACCGCGTCTTCGCGTTCCGGCCCTGGAGCGCGAACGCCTCGGCCCGGTGGTAGGACGAGGCATCGGGTGCGTCGATGACCCGCTGGATCGCCTGGTTCGAGAGATCGAGATCACCGAGCTTCTGGTAGATCGTGCCCAGCCGCTGGTTGGTCTCCACGTCCTTCGGCAGCAGCCGGCGCAGCGCCTCGAACGTGTCGCACGCCCCCGGCCACGCGCCGAGGCCGAACTGCGCCCGCCCCACCGTGCGCAGCCCCTCGCTCGCCCACTCGAACCACGCGGCCTCGTGCGCGAAGAGGCGCAGGTCCCCGTACTCTTTCTTGGCCGCGGCGTAATCCACGGCCTCCCGGAAGTCCTGCGGCACGACCCGCAGGGCCGTCGGGCTCGGCTCGGGCAGGCTCGGCAGCATCTTGTAGACCGGGCTGTCGGTTCCGGTCGCGGTACGCACGGTGGCGAGCGTGGCGGTGATCGCGGCCGTGAGCTTGCCCACCGACGCCTCCGGCCGGGACGGGTCGTAGAGCAGGAAGCGATCGGTCTGCAGGTCGAAGGGATATTCCTGGACGGCGGCACGGATGAGGAGGGTGCCGCGAGGGCGGAGGCCGTGACGCACGCCGAGCTCGTAGAACACGTTGGCGTTGTGAATCGAGACGTCGGCAATCACGAGATCCGCCGTTACCAGCAGACGGAACATGTCTTCGCGGATGTTGCCGGCCTGCGCGATGTTGGTGGTCGTGGCGCCCTCCTCGCCCGCCGCCTTCAGCGCCGGCTGGATCAGGAGATGCTCGACCGTCTCGAAATTGATGCCCTCCTTTACGTTAAAGGGGCGGACGATGAACACGCGCGGCATGCCCCGGAGGATACACGAGGCGGGTCTTCAGACCCGCCTGCGCCGAGACGCGCGGCTAGCGCGCGGGGGCGGGGGATGCGGCCGCCGCGGCGGGCATCGCGAAAATGAACCGCTCGCCGTCGCGGCTGACGTTCTTCCACTGCATCGGGTTGCCTGGGAGCGGGCCGGGCAAGCCGAAGAGCAGCCGCGGCGTCCCCGCCGTAAAGGTGGGCGTGGTCGTGACGTCCACCGCCATCACCTCCCAGTTGCGGGTCATGAAGTACAGCTCCTTGCCATCCTGCCGCCACGCAATCATGCCCACCGAACCGTCTTTCGACACCCGCACGGCCGGCCCCGCCGGCGGCGCATCGGGCTTGGCGGCATCGAAGGGCCGCACCCAGACCTCGCCGCGTTCCACGTTGTCCTCGTTCGACAGGTAGGCCAGGAAACGGTTGTCGGGCGAGAACCGCCCCTGCCCCACGTCGTAGTCCTCGCGCAGCCAGTCGATCTCCTTGCGATCCTGCGGCCGCTTCCCGTCGCCGATCGGCACCAGCACGAGGACACCGGTGAAGAAGGTCATGTACTTCCCGTCCGGCGACCAGTCGCTGAGCACCATGCCGGCGCCGGGCGTGTACTGGAAGAGCAGCTCGGCCTCGCCGGTGCCATCGGCCGACTTGCGATAGATGCCGGCAATGCCCTCGCGGGTCGAGACGTAGGCCACCTGCTTCCCGTCGGGCGACCAGATCGGCGCGTTCTCCGGGTGGACATCGTTCGTGATGGGAATGCCCTTGCCACTGGCGAGCTCGACCACCCAGATGTCCTGGTTGCCGGTCTGCGGATCGTTCCGCATCAACACGGCCCGCGTCCCATCCGGTGACAGGTTGGGCTGGACGTAGAAGCCGGGCGCGCCCACCTTGCTGATGGCCGTCCCCTTACGGTCGTACACGGTCAGCTGGCGCACTTGCGGCCGCGGCACCGCGATGATGAAGCGCTCGCCGTCTCGGCTGACGCTGGCACTGTTCGGGGCGACTCCGGTGAGGATGTCTGCCGCGGGCCGGAACAGCACCTTCGGCTTGCCGAACTGCGCCGGCGCCCCGGCACCGATCTCCACGGCCATGATGCCGCGGTCGGCGGCGAGGTAGTACAGCTCCTTGCCGTCACGGCGCCAGAACGCCATGCCCATGCCCCCCTGATCCGAGACCTGCTGCGGCATGAGCGCCGCTCCGCTGCCCGGCGTGGCGGCCGGATCGAACGGGACGACGTACACCTCGTTGCGGCCCGACGAGTTCGACACGAAGGACACGAACCGCCCGTCCGGTGACATGCGCGGTCCCTGTGCCTGGAACTTGCTGCGGAAAATCTCGATCGGCTTCCGTTCGCCCGTCGCATCGATCGCCAGCGCAAACAGGGCGCCGCCCGTCAGGTCGGTCGAGAAGTACACGAGGTAGCGGCCGTCCTGCGACCAGTCGGTGAGCGTCAACGGCGCCGAGTTCTTGAACAGCAGTTCCTCCTGGGCGCCCGGCGTGAGTGTCTTGCGATACACCCCGAAGTAGCCGTCGCGCAGCGCGACGTAGGCCAGCGTGCCGCCGTCCGGCGACCAGGCCGGCGAGTTCGCGCCCTCTCGCGGCTTGCTGGTTGTGATCTGAGTCGCCTTCGCGGTGGCGACCTCGATGACCCAGAGATCGTTGGTTTCCTTGTCGAGATCGGGTTTTGCGACGGCCACGCGCTTGGCGTCCGGCGACAGCAGGGGCTGGTTGTAGAGGTCGCGGAGGCCGACGGTGCCGACCGCCTGTCCGCGGCGGTCGAAGAGCGTGAGCTGGCGGGCGTTGGCTTCGAGGATCTGGGCGATGATGCGCGCCCGCTCCGCCGGGTCCCGCGGGAGGGGCTGGCCCTGGACGAGCGGCGGGGCGAGCAGCAGGGCAGCGCAGACAACGGCCGAGGCGGCGAGCGAAGGGCTCTTCATGACGACACTCCTCTCGAGGCGGTGCGCGGTGCGCTGACTCAGCAGTTTTGTGGACAGGCGGAAACCACTTTCCCGTCTGGCAGCGTCATGACGCGGAGGAGGCCCGCAGTCGACCCGTCGCGGGCGCGGCTCACTTCGGCGGTGACCTCCTTGCCGATGGCGGCCTCGACGTCGGTGCGGTTGATTTCGCGGGCGCGGAAGAAGCTCGGCGGCGGACCTTCGATCGACCACGCCTGGGCCGCGGTCTGCCCGGTCGCGGTCTTGCCGTCCACGAAAACGTAGATGTGGGGGTTTCTCCAGTCGAGGCGAGTGAGCGTGCCACTCACCGTGACGCGGTCGTTGAAGTCGAACAGGGCCGACATGTTGTGGTGCGCCCCTGCGGAACCCACGAGGAGAGATACGGCGGCGATAACGGAGACAGTAGTACTGAGTCTCATTTGACGCCCTCCTTCAGGGTGCAATTACGGTCTTCGCGGCAGGATGTTCACAAGCGTGGATCATTAGACGAGAGACGCGGTCGGTTGGATTCATCCGCCAGCTCGTCCTTCCGCCGCGGGCCCAGGCGCCGGCGATTGCTCGCCGCGGCTCAGACCAGGTGCGTGATGTTCGGCTCGACGCCGAGCAGCGCCTTGCCGTAGACCTCGAGATTCACCTGCCACTCCGTGATGGCGTGGTGACTGGCAGTGTGGACGTCACGCCACAATCGCTGCATCCGGTTGGCGTCGGCCAGGCTCGACGTCCCGTGGGCGGCGACCAGCACCTCCACCGCCTCGCGGCAATACTTCGCGGCCAGCGCCGTGTCCATCCGCACGCGCGCGCGTGTGACGAGGTCCATCAGCCGGGCGTCGTGCGCGTGCCGATCGAGGTCGTCGGCGGCGCGGTGTGCGTGGAGCGTGGCCGTGTCGATCTTCATCGCCGCCTCGGCCACCTGCATCTGGAAACCCGCCGACTCGGCCTGGGTGCGAAAGTTCGTGTGCGTGATGCCACGGGTCGGAGCGCGTCCGACCGCGTGGTCGAGCGCCGCACGCGCCACGCCGATCTGCGACGGGGCCAGGATCAGCACGGTGACGGGAATGAATGCCGCGCGGTAGACCACCTCGTCGGTATGTTCGGTACGGTACCGGCCGGCGAAGGCGTCCGGATACCGCAGGAAGCGGTGTGACGGCACGAAGACGTCGGTGGCGACGATCGTGTTGCTGCCGGTGCCCTTCATCCCGGCCATGAACCAGGTGTCCTCGATCGCCAGCTCGCGCATCGGCATCAGCGACAGCCCGAAATCGGCCATCTCGCCGCGCTCGTCCTTCATGTGGATGCCGCACGCCGCCCACTGCGCGTGCATCGAGCCCGACGCCCACGGCCAGCGCCCGCTGACTCGCCATCCGCCGTCCACGGCGACGGCGGCCCCGCTCGGGGCCAGCGACCCGGCAATCCACGCCTCGCGGTCCTCGCCCCAGATGTCGGCCTGCGCGCGCTCGGGAAAGAGCGCCGCCAGCCACGCGCACACGTTGATCAGGCTCGCCACCCAGGCCGTGGAGCCGCAGCCGCGGCCCACTTCCGCCATCACGTCGATGTACGTGCGGATGCTCGTCTGGTAGCCGCCGAAGCGCGCCGGCACCATCAGCCGGCACAATCCGGCATCGCGGAGAGCGGCGACGTTTTCGTCGGCCAGGCGCCGGAGCGCGTCGGTCGTGTCGGCGTTGCGCTCGAGCACCGGGCGAATCGCGGCGGCGCGCTCGAGCAGCGCCGCGGTCTCGGGAGCGTTGGACGACGTGGTCGCAACGGTCATGGGGATATCTCCGCCTTCGAGCCTCGGCTCGGATTGTGAGTGGCCGACATTGATACCACACCGCCGGAGCGGTCCGGCTCGGCCTCCTCGCCGAGCGGCTGGACAAATTCGGACCGCCGCCGGGACCGACGGCACCACCGCGGCGCGGCAGGGCGACGGCAGCCTGCTCGTGACCGAGGGTGCGGCGACGTTCACGATGCGGAACAACGACTTCAACGGATCGCTCTCTGGCGGAACCCATCGGCACCCGCATCGGCGTCGGTGACCCGTTCCGTGCGCTCGGCGAGCCCGGGAACAACTTCTTCGTCGTCAAACCTCGTTCTGGCTGCCGGTGTTCTGAGCGGCGCGGTTCTTTCTCGAGTTCTTCTCAAACAGTCGTGCCGCGCTCGACGGCCCGCCGGCATCCGGGCGACAATGCCGCCTCATGACGATGACCTCGCGCCGCGCATTCGTGGCCGGCCTCGGCGCCTCGGCCGCCGGCCTGTTCGCGCCCGTCCGGGCGTGGGCGGGTCAGGCCGCTGCCCCGCTGCTGCCGATCCGCACGCCGAAGATCGATCACCTCGATGTAATCGTGCCCAACGTGGAGGCGTCGGCGCGGTTCTACATGGGCGTCTTCAACACCACGCTGCACGCGCAGCCCTTCCAGGGCGGGTTCCGCTACTTCGTCCTGTTCGGGGACCTGCCGGCCAACCGCCAGGTCGGCTATCTCGCCATCGGCGATTCGCGCGGCCGCGGCACCTACATCGGGCACTTCTGCACGTCGATCTTCGACTATCGCCGCGACAGCGCGGCGATCATGGCGGCGCTCACCGAGGCCAGCGAGAAGGCCGCCCTGGGCAAGATTTCGGCCGGGGGCGGCGTCGGCGGCATCTTCTCCGACCCCGACGGCATCGAGATCCAGTTCCTGCCCGCCCCCGACACGCTGGTGACGGCGGCGGTGCCGTCGGAGCTGGTGCCGTCGCGCAAAGGGCTGGTCGCGCCGCTCGGCGTCGATCACGTGCTGCTGCACGTCGCCGATCTGGAGAAGGGCGTGCGGTTCTACCGGATTCTGTATGGAGTGGAAACGCTGCGCGACCGGACCACCGGGCGCGCCTGGTTTCAGATTGGCGACACGCGGCTGGGGCTCCAGCAGGCCGACGCCGGACAGAAACCGCACATCGCGCACTTCGGGGTCAAGGTCGCGCCCTTCGATCCGCAGAAGGTCACGGCGGGCCTGCTCGCGCTCGGCGCGCGGGTCATCCCGTCGCCCTACGAACCCGGCGTCGTGCGGATGACCGACCCCGATGGAATTTCGTTCGAGATCGTCGCACCGTCGTAGGGGCCGGCTTTAGCCGGCCCTGGGCCGCCTGAAGGCGGCCCCTACGTACTCCAGTCTACGTACTCAAATCGACAGCATCCCGGTGCTGTCGCCGAAGGTGGTCAGCCGCGCCCCGAGCTTGTCGAGCATCGCCAGCAGCAGGTTCGACATGTGCGTGTCCTTCGGATATTTCACGTGGCGGCCGCCCTTGAGCTGTCCCGAGGCGCCGCCGGCAACCACGATGGGCAGCGGGCTGAAATTGTGCTGGTTCCCGTCGCTGAGCGAGCTGCCGTACAGCACCAGCGAGTGATCGAGCAGCGACCCGTCGCCGTCCGGCGTCTCCTGCAGCTTGAGGACGAAGTAGGCGAACTTCGTCATGTGGTAGAGGTTCAGGATCGCGAAGCGATCCATGTTGCCGCGGTCGTTCGAGTGATGGGACAGGTTGTGGAAGGGGTCGCGGATGGTCGTCTCGGGGAAGACGGCACCGCTCAGCTCGCGCGCGAACATCAAGGTGGACACGCGAGTGATGTCGGACTGGAAGGCCAGCACCTGCAGGTCCATCATCAGCTTGAGGTGCTCGGCAAAGGTGGCCGGCACGCCTGCCGGAACGTCGGGCAGCGTCACGTCTTCGCGGGCCGTCGCTTCGGCCCGCTGAATCCGCCGCTCGATCTCGCGCACGTCGTCCAGGTACTGGTCGAGCCGCCGCCGATCGCCGGCCGGCAGGTCGCGCTGCAGCGACGGCAGCTGCGCCATCACGGAGTCGAGCAGGCTGCGGGTGTCGCGCCGCCGGCCGAGCCGCTCGGCCGCGGTGGCGCCGTCGCCGAACAGCTTCTCGAACACCAGCCGGGGGTTGCTCTGCATGGGCAGCGGCTGCGACGGTGACTTCCAGGAGATCGAGTTGCGATAGGCGCAGCTGAAGCTCGCCTCGCAGTTCAGCACCGCCTCTTCGATCGACAGCTCCAGCGATGGCAGCGGTGTGTCCTGGCCGATGTGCTGCGCCGCCACCTGGTCGGCCGAGACGCCGAGATGCGCCTGCGGTCCCCGCTGCGGCACCGATCCGGTGAGGAACACGGCGGCCGCGCGCGTGTGGTTGGCGCCGGCCGAGACGTCGGCGCCGCCGGCGCCGGCCACGTAGGGATGCGCCAGGCCGCTCACGATGGTCACGCGATCCCGGAACTGCTCGAGCGGCTTGAGGGTTTCCGTGAACGCGAAGCCGGTGCCTTCCCCGGCCGGCGTCCACTTGTCCATCGTCGCGCCGTGGGGCACGTAGAAGGCGGCAAAACGCGTCTTCGGCGCGACCGTGCGCGCCGGCGTCTGGGCCCCCACCATCGAGTCGAGCAGCGGCAGCGCCACCGAGACGCCCAGGCCGCGGAGCACGGTGCGGCGCGACAGATGCTTCTTCGTGATGAACATCGGAACGTCTCCTGCCGGGCTCACTGCGGACCGGCGGCGGCCTTGGTGCGCATCTGGAACTGGGGCGTGCGAACCACGCCGAGCACGAGCGACGAGAAGCGATAGTTGCCCGCCGCCGCGCCGTGCGTGACGGCGCGCACCGACGGCATGTCCTGCGGCCGCAGCGCCCGGCCGGTGGCGTAGGTCAGCAGCTTCTCGACCGTCACCTCGGCGAACAGGTCGGCGCGCGCGACGAGCGCCCGGCGCAGCGAGTCGGATCCATCGAGCCTGGTGCCATCCACCATCTGGCCGCTAGCGTCGATCGGCGTGCGGCCGTCGAGCGCCCGCCACTTCCCGGCATGGTCGAAGTTCTCGAGCGCGAACCCGATCGGGTCCATGATCTTGTGGCACGACGCGCACGCCGGGTTGGCGCGATGCTGCTCCATCCGCCGGCGCAGGGAAACCGCCGTGGCGCGGGCGGGCTCGCCGTCGAGATTGGTTTCGACCCCTGGCGGCGGCTGCGGAGGCGGGGCGCCCAGCACGTTCTCGAGCACCCACTTGCCACGCTGCACCGGCGAGGTGCGGTTGGCCGCCGAGGTGACGGTGAGGATGCTGCCGTGGCCGAGCAGCCCGCGGCGCGGGCTGTCGGGGGCCAGCGCCACGCGGCGCATGCGCGAGCCGCGGACCCCGGGGATACCGTAGTGCTCGGCGAGGCGCTCGTCGACGAACGTGAAGTCGGCGTCGAGCAGATCGACGATCGTGCGGTCCTCGCGCAGGACCGTGCGGAACAGCAGCTCCGTCTCGCGCTGGAACGACTGGCGGAGGTTGCCGTCGAAGTCCGGCGAATCCGGCCGCGCGTTCTGCAGCTCGCGCAGATACAGCCATTGCGACGCAAAGTTCGTCACCAGCGCCTCCGCCTTCGCGTCGGCCACCATACGCCGCACCTGGCGCTCCAGCGCGGCCGGCGCGCTCAGCCCGCCCTTGGCAGCGACGGCCAGCAGCTCGTCGTCGGGAACGCTGCTCCACAGGAAGAACGACAGCCGCGACGCCAGCTCGAGGTCGGTGACGCGGAAGGCCGTCCCCGCCGCGACCCGGGCCGGCTCGCGCTCGAAGCGGAACAGGAACTGCGGATCGACGAGGATGCGTGCCACCGCACGCTCGATGCCCGCCTCGAACGACCGCTGCCGGCCTTCGCGATAGAACTCCAGCGCCGTATCGAGCTCGGGGCTCGCGGCCGCGATCGGCCGGCGGAACGCGCGCGTGGCCAGCGCGGCCAGAATCGTGCGCGCGCACGGAAGCTCCGCGGCGGCCGCGGCCGGCGTGCACACGAGCAGCCTGCGGCGGCTCGGCGTGTCGCCGGGCCCGGTGGCGTTGAACGGGCCGGCGATCGTGACCTGGGTGATGCCGGGCGTTCGCGACTCGACATAGTAGACGCCGTCGGCGCCGGTGGCGTGGCTGCGTACTACGTTCGCCGCGGCAATCGTGCGCGGGCCGGCGGCCACTCTCAGTCGCGTGGCGCCGCGGCCCTGCAGCGCGACGCGCACGCCGTCAATCGTCACGTAGAGATCGTCGGGACGCGGCCCCGCCGGCGCGGGTCCGCCCAGCCGGGCGCCGCCGGCCTGCCCCACCTGCAGGTCGTACTCGGCGTCGAGCGGGAAGGTGTGGCGGATGACGAGGCCGCCGCGCGTGCCCAACGGCAGCCCGTCGACGTGTGCGGCCTGCGACATGTCGCCGGGCAGCCGGTAGGTCGTGCGGTCGAGGCCGATTGTGGGACTGCCGATGGCTCGCCGGCTGATCTGCGCCGCCGCGGCTGCATACCCTTCGATCAGCGCCGGCGACACGCCGAGCACGTCGGCGATGTTGTCGAAGCCGGCGGCGGAGTCGTCCGGCGGCAGCAGCGCCGCCACGTCCACGTCGAGCGCCAGGACATCCCGGATCGCGTTGGCGTACTCGACCCGGTTGAGGCGATGGAGCGCCGGCATCCCGGGATCCGGCCGTGCGGTCGCGGCGCGGTCGAGCGAGGCTTCGAGCGCCGCCGCAAACGCCGTGCGCGCCGCGGGCTCCGGCTTCGGCACGCCGTCGGGAGGCATCATGCCGGTCCGCAGCTTGCGAACCACTTTTTCCCACACCTCGACGTGTCCGTCCACGGACGCGACGTCGAGCGCTTCGAGCGACAGGGTCCCGGCCTTGAGGCGGTCGCTGTGACAACTCACGCAGTACTGCTTGAGGAAGGCCGGATCCGGCGCCGCGGCGCGGGCCGCAGGCGGCGGGCGCAGCTGGATGCCGGCTCCCGTCGTCAGGGCGGAGAGCGCGAAAACGAAGGTCGCGGTCGCGAGGA
>Ga0070675_100000649_pt1 | contig 24051 bp, 26 predicted proteins | sample KBSM43metaG_FD_65343 | JGI IMG/M metagenome (GOLD analysis project Ga0070675, IMG submission 65343) | Miscanthus rhizosphere microbial communities from Kellogg Biological Station, Michigan, USA - KBS M4-3 metaG | ecosystem: Host-associated > Plants > Roots > Rhizosphere > Soil ... | reverse complement strand
CAGAGATTTTTTCATTGCAACTATCTCCTAGGTTGAACAAAGGGTCCCGATCAGGAGCACCCGCTGGGGGCAGATCAGGCGCAACCCCCTCAGCGGAAGTTGTGTGTATTGCACCAGACGGCTTGTGCCCTGGAAAGCTCCGCCGAGCAAAAAAGGCCTTTATGTTGTCTGGGCACAACGAGGCGGCCGGTGCTCAAGCTGGGACATGCGCATTGAGCCAGACGTGCGCTGTCGCGGCCGGTGCGAGCGCCCATTCGCGCCCACAATTCAGTCGTGAACGAACGAGAAATGACGCCGGTAGACCGGGTTCTGGTGCTGGCAGATACCGCCCTCCGCGCCATGACCGGCTCTTTTGCGGCGACTCGATCCGCACCGGCTCCAGGCGGGGGCGCCGCAGACCTGAGCAACGCCGAGAAAGACCTTTCCGGCGCCCTGATGCGGGTGAACCACGTCGGTGAGGTGTGCGCTCAGGCCCTGTACACCGCCCAAGCGCTCGCGACGCGCAACCGTACGTTGCGCCTCCAGTTCGAGAAAGCCGCTCGTGAAGAGACGGATCACCTCGCCTGGACCCGGGATCGCCTTAGGCAACTCGGCGCGCGGCCCAGCCTGCTGAATCCGCTCTGGTATGCGGGCGCTTTTGGAATCGGCTTGCTCGCCGGCCGTGCCGGCGATGCGATCAGCCTGGGTTTCGTGGTCGAGACCGAGCGCCAGGTGGAGCAGCATCTCCAGAGTCACCTGGACCGGCTGCCGGCCGGAGATGCGAACTCGCGTGCAGTCGTCGAACAGATGAAGCGCGACGAAGCCGGGCACGCCGCCAGTGCCGAGCAGGCCGGTGCTGCCGCGCTTCCCCTACCGGTGCGATGGGCCATGAGGCTGGCGGCGAAGGTCATGACCACCACGGCGCACCGCCTCTGACGCCAGTCACACCGCGGCGATTTCGAAGCTGGCCGTCATCGCCGCAGTCTTTCCTAGCATGGCGCTTGCGGAACAGTATTTCTCGTGCGAAAGGCGCACCGCGCGGCGGACAGCGGCCTCCGTGAGGTCCCGGCCCGTGACTCGAAAATGCATGTGGATTTTGGTAAAAACCTTCGGATCCGTCGTCGCGCGCTCCGAGTCGACCTGAACGCGACAGGCAGTCACGTCGTGCCGACCTCGACGCAGGATCAGCACGACGTCGTAGGCGGTACACGCGCCGGTGCCGGCAAGGACTGTTTCCATTGGCCGGGGAGCCAGGTTTCGCCCCCCCCCGTCCGGCGCCCCGTCCATCGTCAACAAGTGACCGCTCCCGGTCTCCGCTACAAAAGCCATGCCACTGTCAGGCACCCAGTCGACCGTGCATTTCATGAACGACCTTCGTTGAATCCGGTCAAATTGTGCCTTTGTTGGCAATCCACCCCCTAGGGGGACGGTGTCACATCGATCGATATTGCACTGCAGCAAAAAACCACTACACTCACTTTCACTCGACTCCGACTGCATCGACAGTTATCGAACCGGTTGTCTCCTCCACCTCCTCCATTGGTGGATTCGGCCCAAGGCAGCAATGCCTTGGGCCCTTTTATTTATTTACACCCTTACGTCACGGCAAGGCGTGGCGCCACCGGCCCGACTTATCATCCGCCGCCGTCCGGCAAGGAAGCGGGAGCGCAGGTGGTAGCAAAGTCGAAATCCGCGGTGCCAGCCAGCCGGGAATTCCGCTCCGGGCTGTCGCTCGCCGACTACCTGCAGAAGATCCTCACCGCCCGTGTCTATGACGTTGCGGTCGAGACGGCGCTCGAGCGCGCTCCTGGGCTTTCCACGCGTCTGGGCTGCAACGTCCTCCTCAAACGGGAAGACACCCAGCCGGTGTTCAGCTTCAAGTTGCGGGGCGCCTACAACAAGATGGCGCACCTGAACCGGGCTCAGTTGCGGCGAGGCGTGATCTGTGCGTCGGCCGGCAATCACGCTCAAGGCGTGGCGCTGGCTGCCAATCGTCTCAAGTGCAAAGCGATCATTGTGATGCCAGTGACCACCCCCTCGCTGAAGATCGATGCCGTGCGGGCGCTTGGCGGCGAGGTCGTGCTGCACGGTGACAGCTACTCGGATGCGTACGTTCACTCGATGCACCTGAGGACCGCCCAAGGACTGACCTTCGTGCACCCGTTCGACGACCCCGACGTCATCGCCGGACAGGGCACGATCGCGATGGAGATCCTGCGTCAGCACCAGGCGCCGATCGACGCCGTCTTCGTCGCAATTGGGGGCGGGGGGTTGATCTCGGGCATTGGGGCGTACATCAAATCGGTTCGCCCCGAGATCCGGGTCATCGGTGTTCAGATGACCGATTCGGATGCCATGCTGCAGTCGGTCGAGGCGGGAAAGCGGGTCCAGCTCGCCGACGTCGGGCTCTTTTCTGATGGAACCGCGGTGAAGCTGGTCGGCGAGGAAACGTTCCGGCTGGCCCGCGAAGTGGTCGACGAGTTCGTGGTGGTCGACACCGATGCCGCCTGCGCTGCGATCAAGGACGTCTTCCAGGACACCCGGAGCATTCTCGAACCCGCCGGAGCGCTCGGCGTCGCGGCAATCAAGCAGTACTGCGCCGATCACTCGACGAAGGGGAAGACCTTCGTCGCGATCACCTGCGGCGCGAACATGAACTTCGACCGCCTGCGCTTCGTGGCGGAGCGCGCCGAGGTTGGCGAGGAACGCGAAGCATTGTTCGCGGTGACGATTCCCGAAGAGCGAGGCAGCTTCCGCCGCTTTTGCGAGCTGCTCGGACCGCGGGCGGTCACCGAGTTCAACTACCGGATCGCGGACGCGAAGGTCGCGCATGTCTTCGTCGGCATTGCGACGGTCAACCGGGATGAGTCACGCAAGCTGGTCCGCACGTTCGTCAAGCACGGCTTCGCCACGCTGGACCTCACCGACGACGAACTCGCCAAGCAGCACGTTCGCCACATGGTCGGCGGACGCAGCCCGCTGGCGCACGACGAGCGGCTGTACCGCTTTCTTTTCCCGGAGCGGCCTGGCGCCCTGATGCGCTTCCTGTCGACCATGCCGGGCGGCTGGAACATCAGTCTGTTCCACTACCGGAACCAGGGCGCCGACTACGGGCGCATCCTCGTCGGCATGCAGGTGCCGGCTGCCGACAAGGCGTCGTTCCGAAAGTTCCTGCGAGGCCTCGCTTATCCTTGCCAAGACGAAACGGACAATCCAGCGTATCGCCTCTTTCTGGCCTGAGGTCTCGAGCGATGCCCTTCCAGCGTCCCGTCATCACCCCGATTGCGAATATGCCGCTGGAGCAGGCACTTCTTCGCAAGTTACAGCGCCGCAGCGAATCGACCGGCAGCATGGGTGAACTGGAACCGCTCGCGGTACAACTCGGCTTGATACAGAACTCGCTGAAGCCGACGTTCGATGCTCCGCAGATCGTGGTCTTCGCCGGTGACCACGGACTCGCGGTCGACGGCATCGGCAGCGATCTGGGGAGATCGACCGATGAACTGGTCCGCACCCTGCTGACCCTGCAGATGCCGCTTGCCGCGTTCGCCAAGCTGCAGGGCTTGCAGTTGTCGGTGGTCGACAGCGGCATGTCGGAACCGGTGCCGCCCCACGCCCGGCTGCTCGCCCGAAAGATTGCACACGGAACGCGCAATGCGCGGGCCGGCCCGGCGATGTCGCAGGATCAGGTCGGCGCCGCGATCCGCGCCGGCATGGAGATCGCCAGATCCTTGCCCGGCAACGTGCTGGCTTGCGCCGGAATTGGAGTCGGCTCGTACGAGAGCGCCGCATTGGTGCTGGCGCGGCTGACTCACACCGAGCTCGGCAAGTTCCTTCCCCCGAGCTCCGGCAATCTCGCTTCGGACGTTTCCGGGCTCTCGATTCTCGAGAGCGCGCTCGCACGCAACAAGGACGCAGCGGAGCCGCTCGCTGTGCTGGCCGCCTTCGGCGGCTTCGAGACCGCGATGATGGTCGGGCTGATGCTCGTCGCGGCGAGCGAACGCCATCTGATCCTCGCTGATGGGCTCACCGCCTTTGCCGCGCTCTCGGTGGCATCGCACCTGTCGCCGGCGGTCACCGATTACTGCCTGTTCTGCCGCAGCCACAGCCGCAAGGGGATCGACGAGGCGCTCGTTCAGTTCAAAGCCGCTGCGTTGCTGGAAGTCGGCATCGAAAGCGCCGATGGCACCGGCGCCACGCTCGCTTGGCCACTGGTGCGCACCGCCGCAGCGCTACTGGCGGAAGTCAAGGAGGCGGGTGAATACGTGCCGACGGTACCCGGGACACTTGTCTAGCAGCCGCCTCGATCGTCGACGGCATGTCAATCGCGCGTCGCAGCGCTATCGACGTTGCAGCGTTATTGCGTCTGCGGGCTGCCGGGCGTCACCGGGCCCGACGGTATGCCGCCCGGCGCGCCGGGGAACGGCGGCGCCGCGGCCGGCGCGGGCGCCGGTGCAGAGGTATGCGGTGAGCCGAAGGCTGGCAAAGAACCGGTGGCTGCCGGCGGCAGGCGCGGAATCTCCAGCACGACCGGCGGCGATCCTTGAGTCGAACCGATGGAGACGGTACGCAGGCTGACCGACTGCAGCACCAGATCGCCGTCCAGATGCGCGCCGACGGCGAATGCTCGCGGCGGTTTGCCGTCCACCGCGATCAATGCAACACCGGCGCCTTCGCTGTTAGCGCGAGCCTGCTTCGGCGCCATGATGCCGAGCAGCCGAAACCGCGATACGGCTTCCGGCGCCGCCGCCACGGGAGCCGCTTCGGCGGCCGGCGGCGCGCCGAGGAGCCGAGTCAGGTCACCACCGGCGGCTACCTCCCCGACCGCAACACCATGCGGCGGCGCGGCAGGAGCCCGAACCGCAAGGCGGAGGACCCAGAACACGGCAGTCGCCGCAATCAGGGCCCAGATCACGAATGCTGACAATCGCGCAAGCATGCGACGATTATCATTCAACGCCTTTTATCGAGCCGGCCGAATTGCCGGCACAAATTCGCCATGAAGTCGTTGCCGACACAGAAGACAAGCCGCTATCGCGGCTTCACCCTGATCGAGCTGATGGTCGTGCTCGTGATCATCGGCGTCCTTGCCGCGCTGATCGTGCCGAACGTCCTCGACCGCGCCGATGACGCGCGCGTGACCGCCGCTCGCACCGACGTCAACAACCTGGTGCAGGCGCTCAAGCTGTACAAGCTCGACAACCAGCGCTATCCCACCAGCGAGCAGGGACTCCAAGCCCTCGTCGCAAAGCCGACCGCGGGTTCGATCCCGCCGAATTGGAAACCGTATCTCGACAAGCTGCCGAACGATCCGTGGGGCCGCCCCTATCAATTCGCGAATCCCGGCTTGAAGGGCGAGATCGACGTCTACAGCTTCGGCGCCGACGGAGTCATCGGCGGCGAGGGCAAGAATGCCGAGATCGGATCCTGGCAGTGATGCGGCCATGACCAAGGCAGACGGGGCCGCCCCAGAGGGCTCCGCCGTGACGTTTCGCGTTCGACGCATGTCGCTTGTACACAAGCGATCGCCCGGCCGCCAGAACGGCTTCACGCTGATTGAGTTGATGATCGTCGTGGTGCTGATTGCGGTCGCCAGCACGGTCGCCAGCCTGGCCTTGCGCGACCCTGCCTCGACCATGCTCGAACGCGAGGGCGCGCGGCTCGCCGCGCTACTCGAAGGCGCGCGCGGCGAGGCTCGGGCCTCGGGGCTGGCCGCTTACTGGGAACCGAAGACGGCTTCGCCGGAGGTTCCCGGCTTCAGGTTTGTTGGTCTGCCGCCGTCCGATGACCTGCCCTCGAATTGGCTCGAGACCGGCGTCACCGCCGAAGTCGTCGGCGCCCGCGCCGTGGTGCTCGGACCGGAGCCGCTGATCGGGCCGCAACGCATCGTCCTGCGCCTGCGCGAGCAGCGTCTGACCCTCGCGACCGATGGCCTCGGTCCCTTTGCGGTCGCGCCTGAAGCCGACGCGACGCCGCCCTGATGCAAGCCTCGGCGCGCGGTTTTACGCTGATCGAAGTGATGGTCGCCTTGACGATCGTCGCGATCACGCTCGGCGCCGGCGTGCGCGCGGCGGGGTCGCTGACCGGCAATGCCGAGCGCCTTGCCGAAGTCAGCGCAGCCCAGTGGTGCGCCGACAACCGACTGACCGCGATCCGGCTCGCCAACCTCTATCCCGATGTCGGCGACGGCACGTTCGCATGCGACGAGCTCGGCCGGACCTTTTCGGGCAAGCAGACCGTGCGACCAACGCCGAATCCTAATTTCCGACGCGTCGATGCGCAGATCGTCGACGACAACGGCAATCCGCTCGTGACCCTGTCGACGATCGTCGGGCGGAGCGGGTGATGCGCAACGCCGCCGGCTTCACGTTGATCGAGGTCCTGGTCGCGATGACCGTGATGGCCGTGATGGCCATGATGGCCTGGCAAGGGGTCGATGGGATCGTGCGCGCCCGCGACGCGAACCAAAGTCGTCTCGAACAGACGCTGCGGCTGAACAGCGTGATCGGCCAGTGGGAGCAGGATCTCGCATTGATTCAGGACACCGGCGTCGTGCAGGCGTTCGCCTGCGACGGCTCGACGGTGCGCCTGACCCGGCGTGCCGAAGGCGGCATGCAGGTGGTCGCATGGGCGCTCCGGCCCGACGGCAATGCGTCGAGCTGGTGGCGCTGGGCGAGCCCGATCGTCACGACGGTCGGCGAATTGCAGGACAGCTGGCTGCGAACCCAGCAGTTCCAGGGTGGTGAGCCGGGCCAGCTGCGCGCGCTGGAAGGACTGTCGGCGTGGCAGGTCTACTCTTATCGCGCAGAGTGGGCCAACTGCCAGTCGACTGGCAATGTGACGCCGGTTTCCCCTCCCCCCAGTTCGCCCCCGGGACAGATCCCGCCAAGCGCCGCGCAGGACATACCGCGCGGGGTCCGCATCGTGCTCAGCTTTGCACCGGGCAGCGGGCAGAACGGCATGCTGACCCGCGACTACTTGGTCACCCCATGAACGCGCGACGCCTTGGTCGCTTTGCCAGCACGCCGAATCAGTCTCGCCACGCCCAAACCGGCGCTGCCTTGTTGACCGCGATGATCATCGTGACGCTGGTGGCGACGCTGGCGGCGTCGATGGTCTGGCAGCAGTGGCGTGCAGTGCAGGTCGAAGGTGCCGAACGGGCGCGCGCGCAATCCGCCTGGATCCTCGCCGGCGCGCTCGATTGGGCTCGCCTGATCCTGAAGGAAGATGCCCGCAGCGGTGCGGGGGCGAACGCCGTCGACCACCTCGGCGAGCCGTGGGCCGTGCCGCTCGCGGAAGCGCGCCTCTCCACCTTCTTGGCCGCAGATCAGTCGAACACCGACGATGCGCCCGATGCATTCCTCTCCGGGTTGATCACCGACGCGCAGTCCCGGTTCAACGTGGCCAACCTGCTCAAGGCGGATGGAACGCCCGACCCCGACCAAGTCGAAGTGCTGTTTCGGCTCTGCGAGGCCACCGGCATCTCGACCGACGTCGCGACGCGGATCACATCCGGGCTCCGTGACGTGAAGGCCGGCGGCAAGACACCACCGCCAACGGCCCCGCTGAAGCCGCGCACCGTTGCGCAACTGGCCTGGCTCGGCATTCCACCGGAAGCGGTTAGGGCACTTACGCCCTACATCGTCGTGCTGGACGCTCCGACCCCCGTCAACATGAACACGGCTCCGCGCGAAGTCGTCTTTGCCGTGGTGCAAGGCTTCGACCTGGGCCAGGCCGAGCGGTTTGTGCAGACGCGCCAAAGGAAGCACTTCGACAGCACTGCGACGCTGCAAGCCGCGCTGCCGCCGAACTTCGACATGACCAAAATCAAGTTGGCCGTGACCACGAAGTTCTTCGAGGTCCGTGGCCGCCTCCGCCTCGGCACGCGCGTGCTGGAGCAGATTTCGCTGGTCGAAAGACGGACCGCCGGAACGACCACCGACGTCGTCGTGCTGCGCCGGGAGCGCGTTTCCAGCCTTGACCAACCTGCGTCATAAGGCACAAAAGCGCGAGTTCGGTGGCTTCGATCGATCGATAAGAACAAGTCGTAAGTGCTTGATTGGCGGAGGTTTCCGCCTGGACGCTACCTACAATGGCCCAGCCCGGTCCTGACCACTAAATGTCGACTCTCGTCATCAGCATTCCCGCGCGCGGACGGCTTCGCGCCCGTGGCACCGATGCGCCCGCTGCCGAAACCGAGCGCACAGCGGTCGACTATTCGTACGTCACGACGCCTGACGGACTCGACGTCCAGAACCACGGTCGACTGGCCGCCTCGCTGTTGCCGAAGGCAACCGGCACCGTCGCCGTGCTGGCCGACTGCGACGTCAGCTGGCACCGCATCGTGCTGCCCAAGGCCCCGGCGGCCCGCTTGCGCGCGGCCCTGACCGGTGTGCTCGAAGATGCGCTGCTCGAGGATGCCGAAGCGGTTCACCTTGCTATCGCCCCAGGTGCGGTGGCCGGCCAGCCAACCTGGGTCGCCGCGGTCGACCGCCCGTGGCTACGCCGCGAGCTGGCATTGCTGCAGCGCGCCCATCTGTTCGTCGATCGCGTCGTGCCGATGTCATGGCCCGACGATCCGCCGATCGGCCACTTCTCGGTCGCCGATGGCGGCGATCCCGGCAAGCCGAGCGCGGTGTCGCTGACCTGGGCCCACACCGATGGCGTCGCCAACGTCCGCCTGCAAGGCGGCCTCGGGCGTGCGCTGGTACCGACTCCCCCACCGCCCACGACGCGCTGGAGCGCATCACCAGCGGCTGCCGCCACCGCGGAACAGTGGCTGGGCGCACCAGTCAACGTGATGCCGGTCGAGCAGCGCCTGCTGCAGGCCGCGCGCAGTTTGTGGAATCTGCGCCAGTTCGATCTCGCGCCGCGAACCCGCGGCGCCCGCGCGTTGCGTGATTCGATGCGCCGGTTCCTGAGCCCGGCATGGCGACCGGTTCGCATCGGTCTGGTGTCGCTGATCGTGGCTCAGATCGTCGGTCTCAATTTGTGGGCATGGCAGCAACGCAGCGCGATCGAAACGCGGCGCGAGAGCCTGAAGACGCTGGTCAAGGCCAGCTTCCCGCGCGTCTCCGACCAGGACATCCAGCGCGATCCGGCTGCCGTGATGCAGCGCGAGACACAGTCGCTGCGCTCGTTCGCCGGCAAGCCCGGCGATTCCGACCTTGAGACCTTGCTGCAGGCGGCTGCATCGGCCTGGCCGCCCGAGCGCCCGGTCGAGAACCTTCGCTTCGAACCCGGCAAGTTGAGCCTCGCCGCAACCGGCTGGAATGACGCCCAGATCGAGCAGTTCCGGAGCGCACTGCGTCCCGGCGGCTGGCGCGTCGACGCCGGCGAAGGCCGCATCACCTTGAGCCGCCCGCGCGGCGGGTTGTCGTCATGAGCACCGAAGCCCTGAAGTCACCCTCCGTGCCGTCAGACGCGAGCCTCAAAGGCCAGGCCGCCACCTTCTGGCGTGGCCGTTCGTTGCGAGAGCGGCAGGCGCTCGGCGCCGGTTTCGTCGCCTTGATCGCGGTCCTGATCTGGCTGACGATGGTGCAGCCCGCATGGCGCACGCTTCGTGAGGCGCCGGCACAGCTCGACGAAATCGACCGCCAGTTGCAGCAGATCCGGGTGACGGCGACCGAGGTCACGGCCTTGCGGGCGGTGGCACCGGTCTCCCCTCAGCAGGCCGCCGCTGCACTGAAGACGGCGACCGACCGGCTCGGTGCGGCGGGCCGTCTGTCGCTGCAGGGCGATCGCGCTTCTGTGACCTTGACGAACGTCGCCTCGGACGACTTGTACGACTGGCTGACCGAGGTCCGCAGCGCGGCCAGGTCGCGCCCGATCGAAGCCAGCCTGTCGCGCGCTCGCCAGGGCTACAGCGGCACGATCGTCGTGACCCTGGGAGGCAGCTCGTGATGCTGCGCCGCCGCAAGCGTCCGCTCTGGACGCCGACGGTCGCGGTCACCGGCTGGGGCGAATCGACATTCGCCGAGCAGGCCTGGGACAAGTCGCGCAATGCCGGCATGCGGTGGGCGATTGCCGGTCTCATCGTCGGCACCCTCCTCGCGCTGGTCGCCTTTGCGCCAGCGGCATGGTTGTCGGCAGCGGTGGCCTCCAGCACCGACCAGCGCCTGCTCCTCGCCGAGGCTCGCGGAACGATCTGGGACGGCAGCGCCGTGCCGATCCTGACCGGCGGCCGCGACAGCCGCGATGCCAGCGCACTCCCTGGCCGCCTAGAGTGGACGCTGGTCCCGCGCGGGCTCGGCCTCGACCTCCGGCTGCGCCAGAACTGCTGCCTCAACGGCACCGTCGTCGTCAATCTGCGTCCCGGCCTCGGGCGCGTGGCCGCCACCGTGGCGCCCTCGGGCAACTGGGTCGCGCAGTGGCCGAGCGCCTGGCTGAGCGGCCTCGGCACGCCCTGGAACACGATGCAGCTCGGCGGTGTTGTCCGCCTCGTCACGCCCGGCTTCACGGTCGAAAGCGTGCAAGGCCGCTGGCGCCTCAACGGTCACGCCGACATCGAGCTAAAGAACGTTTCCTCGCGCGTCACGACGCTCGACACGCTCGGCAGCTACCGCCTGTCGCTCGCCGGCGGCGGAGCCAACGACAACAGCCCGACCCGACTCAATCTCTCGACCCAGGAAGGCCCGCTCCAGCTGACCGGCAGCGGCACCTGGGGACTCGGCGGGGTTCGTTTCCGCGGCGAGGCGCGCGCGTCTGCGTCCGATGAGGCCGCCCTTTCCAATTTGCTGAACATCATCGGGCGGCGCGACGGCGCCCGTTCCGTCATTTCGATCGGATGAGAATGAAGCCACTCGCCGCCCCCCGTCTTCCCGCGCGAGTCCGCCAGAAGATCATCGCGACCTCGATCGCATCCTCCATGCTCGCCCTGGCCGTGCTGCCGGCGCCGACCGCCTTCGCCCAGGCGCGCAACAACGCGGCGCGTTTCCGCGGCGAGGCGGTCACGCTGAACTTCGTCAACGCCGACATCGAAGGCGTTGCACGGGCGATGAGCGTGATCCTGAAGCAGCAGTTCGTCGTCGACCCGCGGGTGCGCGGCAACATCACCCTGTACAGCGAGCAGCCGCTCGCGCCGCGCGACGCCTACCTGAGCTTCCTCGCCGCGCTGCGCGGCCTCGGCTTCGCGGTCGCCGAAGTCGGCGGCTTGCTCAAGATCGTTCCGGAAGCTGACGCCAAGCTGCAGACCGGCACCGTCTCGGTCGGCGAGGTCTCGCGCCGTGGCGACCAGGTGATGACGCAGATCTTCAAGCTCTCGTACGAAAACGCGAACAATCTGGTGCCGGTGCTGCGGCCGCTCATCAGCCCGAACAACACGATCAACGCTAATCCCGGCAACAACTCGCTGGTCATCACCGACTACGCCGACAACCTGCAGCGGATCGGCAAGATCATCGCGTCGATGGACACGCCGTCGGGCGGCGACGTCGAGGTCATCAAGATCCAGCACTCGGCGGCCGCCGACGTCGCGGCGATGGTGCAGCGACTCGCCGATACCGGCGTGAGCGGCGGCGCGCCGGGCGTGCCCAATGCGCCGGGCGCAGCCGGATCGGCCTCCGTGATGGTCGACCAGCGCAACAACTCCCTAATCGTGAAGACCTCGAATCCGGCGCGGATGTCGACCGTGCGCGCGCTGGTCGCCAAGCTCGACCAGCCGGCGCAGGGTGCCGGCGCCCAAGGCAACGTCTGGGTCGTCTACCTGAAGAACGCCGACGCGGTGAAGCTTGCGACGGTGCTGCGCGCCGCGTACGGCGGTGGCAGCGGCGGCGCATCGAGCGGCAGCACGACTGCCGGCTCGACCTCGCAGACGCAAACCGCGAACCAGCTCAACACGTCGGGGACGGCCGGATCGACCGGCGCTTCTCCGCAAACCACCACGCCGTTGAACTCGGCCGCTGGGCCTTCGACCGGCGGCTTCGTTCAGGCCGATCCGGCCAGCAACGCACTGATCATCACGGCTCCCGAACCGATGTACCGCCAGCTTCGCGCCGTGATCGACCAGCTCGATTCGCGCCGCGCCCAGGTGTATGTCGAGTCACTGATCGTTGAGGTCGACCCGAGCCAGACCGTCGACTTCGGGATCCAGTGGCAGGCACTGGGCAATCAGGGTGCGAGCTACATCGGCGGAGCGGGCACGAATTTCGGCCCGCCCCCCGGCAACATCCTCTCGAACCAAGGCACCGCCACCGCGATCGAGGCGCTCGCAGGGCTGGGCACCGGTGGCAACATCGGCCTGATCCGCAACTTCGGCGGCGCCAACGGCTTCGGCCTCGCCGCCATCGCGCGCGCCTTGTCGACCCAGGCCGACACGAACATCCTGTCGACCCCGAACCTGGTGACCCTCGACAACGAGGAGGCGCGCATCGTGGTCGGCCAGAACGTGCCATTCGTGACCGGCAGCTTCACGCAGACCGGCGGCGCCGTGGTCAACCCGTTCCAGACGATCGAGCGCAAGGACGTCGGCATCACGCTGCGCATCAAGCCGCAGATCGGCGAGAGCGGCACGATCCGGATGACGATCTACCAGGAAGCGTCGTCGGTCGCTACCAGCACCGCGGTCGGAACCGACAATGCCGGCCCGACGACCAACAAGCGCTCGATCGAGTCGACGATCGTCGTCGACGACGGCGCAATCATCGTGCTCGGTGGCCTGATCGAGGACAAGTTCGACATCACCCGCGCCAAGGTGCCGCTGCTCGGTGACATCCCGTACATCGGCGCGCTGTTCCGCAGCGAGAACCGCTCGCGCAAGAAGACCAACATGATGGTGTTCCTGCGGCCGGTCGTCCTGCGCGATCAAGCTGCGAGCGAACGCATCTCGCTGGACCGCTACGACTACATCCGCGGTCAGCAGCAGGCTTCGCAGCCGCCGCCGAGCACGATCCTGCACATCAACGAAGCGCCGCTCCTGCCGCCGATCCGCCCCGGCGAGACCGGCCCGAGCGGTGCACCGCGACCGCTCGGCGACACCTCGCCGCCGCCGCCGGTCGTCGTGCCCTCGCTGCCGGCCTCCGCCCCCGCCAACTGAACGGCCAGTGCCATGGGCGCGCGCCATCCCCTTCCCTACGCCTACGCGAAGGCACACACGCTGCTGCTCGAGGACGACGGCCAGCAGCTCGTGCTGTGGGCACCCGAGACGATCGACATGTCGGCACTCAGCGAAGTGCTGCGGCTGTATGACGTCGACACCTTCGAGCGCGAAGCTTCGGCCACGTTGGCGAATCGGATCGCCGCCGCCTACGCCGGCGGCGAATCGAGCGCCGCGGTCGTGATCGGCGAAGTCGAGAGCGCCGCCGATCTCTCGCGCATGATGCAGGAGCTGCCCGCGATCGAGGACCTGCTCGAGGCATCCAACGACGCCCCGATCATCCGGATGCTGAACGCGCTGCTGACCCAGGCCGCGAAGGACGGCGCGAGCGACATCCACATCGAGCCGTACGAGCGCTCGAGCGCGGTGCGCTTTCGCGTCGACGGCACGTTGCGCGAGGTCGTGCAGCCGAACAAGGCGTTGCACGCGGCGCTGATCTCACGCCTGAAGATCATGGCCGAGCTCGACATTGCCGAGCGCCGCCTGCCGCAGGACGGCCGCATCTCGCTGCGGATCGGCGGGCGCGCGGTCGACGTTCGCGTCTCGACCTTGCCGTCGTCGTACGGCGAGCGCGCGGTGCTGCGTCTGCTCGACAAGAGCGAGTCGAAGTTCACGCTCGAAGGCCTCGGCATGAGCGGCGACGTGCTGACGAAGTTCGATCGGCTGGTCCACCAGCCGCACGGCATCGTCCTCGTGACGGGCCCGACCGGCTCCGGCAAGACGACGACGCTCTATGCGTCGCTCGGCCGCATCGACACCGGGGGCACCAACGTGCTGACCGTGGAGGACCCGGTCGAATACGAGCTCGCGGGCATCGGCCAGACGCAGGTCAACCCGCGCATCGACCTGACTTTCGCGAAGGCGCTGCGCGCGATCCTGCGTCAGGACCCGGACGTCATCATGATCGGCGAGATCCGCGATTTCGAGACGGCGCAGATCGCGATCCAGGCGTCGCTGACGGGCCACCTCGTGCTCGCGACCTTGCACACCAACGACGCGCCTTCCGCGGTGACCCGACTGACGGACATGGGGGTCGAGCCGTTCCTGCTGAGCTCGAGCCTGCTCGGCGTGCTCGCGCAGCGCCTGGTGCGCAAGCTCTGCCCCGAATGCAAGCGCGCCGACGCGCGCGGCCGCTACCATCCCGTCGGCTGCGCCGCCTGCAGCACGACCGGCTACAAGGGCCGCACCGGCGTCTACGAACTGATGGTGGCCGACGAGAAGGTGCGCTCGCTGATCCACAGCCGAGCCGCCGAATCCCAGCTCTTCGTCGCTGCCGAGGCGGGTGGTCTGCGTTCGATGCGCGAGGACGGCGAGCGCCTCGTCGACGAAGGCATCACCTCGCCCGAAGAAGTGATGCGGGTCACGCGCGAATGACGACCGTGATCTCGCCGGCCTGCGTGCCGGCCGCCATCGACGCAGGCCGTTCTCTCGCCCGCTAGGACAGCCCCGTGCCGGCCTACAAGTTCGAAGCCCTCGATGTGGCCGGCAAGTCGGCGACCGGCTTGCTCGATGCCGACAACGCGCGTGCCGCGCGCGCCCAGTTGCGCGCGCAATCGCTCGTCCCGCTGGCCGTCACACCGGTCGCCGCCGCCGGCACTGACACCGGCGGTCAGTTCAAGCTGTCCCGGCGCGTGTTTGGCACCACCGGCCTCGCCGTGTGGACGCGCCAACTGGCAGGGTTGGTCGGCTCCGGCCTGCCGCTCGAACGCGCGCTGACGGCCCTCAGCGACGAGGCGGAAGACCCGCGCCAGCGAGAGCTGGTCGCGCACCTGCGCAGCGAAGTCAACGCCGGCTCGCCGTTCGCGCGCGCGCTGGGAAGTGCGCCGCGCGAATTCGACGAGGTCTACCGTGGTGTCGTTGCCGCCGGCGAGCAGAGCGGTGCGCTCGGCGCGGTCCTCGAGCGCCTCGCCGACGACCTCGAGGAACGCCAGGAGCTGAAAGGCAAGCTGGTCGGCGCCACCCTGTATCCCGCAATCGTTTCGTTGATCGCGATCGTGATCGTGATCTTCCTCGTCACCTACGTCGTGCCGCAGGTCGCGTCGGTGTTCACCAATTCGAAGCGCGCGCTGCCGACGCTGACGGTCGCGATGCTCGGCATCAGTTCGTTCGTGCGCAACTACGGTTGGCTGCTCGCGCTGGCGATCATCGCCGGGCTCGCGCTACTGACGGCGATGCTGCGAAACCCCGCGTTTCGCGAGAGTTTCGACGCCGGCCTTCTGAATGTGCCGCTGGTCGGACGGCTGGCGCGCGGGTACAACGCGGCCCGCTTCGCCGGCACCTTGTCGATGCTGGCCGGGGCCGGCGTCCCGATCCTGAAGGCGCTGCAGGCCGCCGCCGAGACGCTGTCGAACCGGGCGATGCGCGCCGATGCGATGGATGCGCTGGTTCAGGTGCGCGAGGGCGCACCGCTCGCCGCCGCGCTGGCTGGCAAGAAGCGCTTCCCAGGCCTGCTCGCGATGTTCTCGCGTCTCGGCGAACAGACCGGTCAGTTGCCGCTGATGCTCGAGCGCGCAGCACGCCAGCTCGGCACCGAAGTGCAGCGCCGCGCGATGCAGATGGCGACGATTCTCGAGCCGCTACTGATCGTCGTGATGGGCATCGTCGTGATGCTGATCGTGCTCGCCGTGCTGCTGCCAATCATCCAGCTCAACACCTGGGTCAAGTAGGCGCGGAGCCGCTTCGGCGCGGGTGAGCGCTGCGCGCCCGCCCCTATCATCCGGCGATGTCGACAACCCTGGACGGCCAGCTCGTCGTCGCGATCTCGTCGCGCGCGCTGTTCGACTTCGAGGAAGAGAACCAGCATTTCGAGGCGCACGATGACCGCGCCTACATGCAGCTCCAGCTCGAACGCCTCGACCGCGCGGCCAAGCCCGGCGTTGCCTTTTCGCTCGTCAACAAGCTGCTCGCCTTCAACGGCGCGACCGAGCAAAAGGTCGAGGTCGTGATCCTCTCGCGAAACGACCCGGTGTCCGGGATGCGCGTGTTCCGTTCGGCCAAGCACTATGGCCTGATGATCCAGCGCGGCGTGTTCACGCGCGGCGAATCGCCCTGGCGCTACCTGAAGCCGCTGAACGCCAACCTGTTCCTGTCGACCAACGAGGCCGACGTGCGCTCCGCGCTGATGGCCGGCGTGCCGGCGGCGCGCGTTTATCCGCATTCGGCGCGCGCCTCCGATGCGCACCCGAACGAGGTGCGAATCGCGTTCGACGGCGATGCGGTGCTATTCTCCGACGAGGCCGAGCGCGTCTACCAGGATGGCGGCCTCGACGCGTTCCAGGCTCACGAGCTCGAACGGGCGACGACTCCGCTGGCAGCCGGCCCGTTCAAGCCGCTGCTGTTCGCGCTGCAGCGCCTACAGCACGAGCCGTCGCACGGGATGCGAATCCGGACCGCACTGGTCACCGCGCGCAGCGCGCCGGCCCACGAGCGGGCGATCCGCACCTTGATGGAGTGGCACATCGAGGTCGACCAGGCGATGTTCCTCGGCGGTCTGCCCAAGGGCGAATTCCTGCGCGAGTTCGAACCCGACTTCTTCTTCGACGACCAGACCGGCCACATCGAGAGCGCCGCTGTGCACGTGCCGTCGGGGCACGTCGCGATGGGCGTCTCGAACCCGTAGCCGCTGCCGCCGCTCAGGGCCGGCCGTAGCCGCGCAGCTTCTCGAGATCGAGGACGCTGACGCCGCCGTATTCGATCCGGATCGCGCCATGCGCGGCCAGTTCATGCAGCGCCTGGTTGACGCGCTGCCGTGACAGACCTACCAGATAGCCGAGCTCGGGCTGCGTGATCCGCAGCAAGGAGCCGACTCCCGGATAGAGAACCGGGTGAAACAGCGCGGCCAGACTGCGCGCCACGCGGGCATCGGGATCGTTCAGCCGATCGATCTCGCGCGCTGCGATGAACTGGCCGAGGCGCTCATTCAGCTGCTGCACGATGAACCGGTTGAACGGGATGCTGCGATCGAGCAGCCAGTGGAAGGTCTCGACGCCGAGCCCGGCGACCACGCTCTTGCGCAGCGCCTCGATGTTGTAGCGATAGGCCTCACGCTTGATCACGGTGCCTTCGCCGAGCCAGCCGCCGGGCGGCAAGCCGGCGAACGTGATCGGGATCCCGCTCGCTGTCGTTGCTCATCTTCAGCAGGCCTTCGATGACGCCGAACCAGTACGTCACCGGCCGGCCGACTCGGCAGAGCAATTCGCCGACATTGACCTGCACGACCTTCAGGTCGGCCAGCGCCCGGTCGCGCTCGTGCGGCTCGAGGCCGCGCAGCCATGGGATGTCGGCGAGCTCGAGCTCGCGCGGCGCGCGGGCCCGCTGGTAAAGATACGGCGCGCACGCCTGCGGCAGCATGCACCGATTCTCGCGTTGCTTGACCACACAAGTGTTTGTCTTTCGAATGCAGCGAACGAAGCGGCTTGTTCCAGTTCGAAGCGCCCTCCTCAATGCGAACTGCCGATCCCTCTGCCCGTCCCGTTGCACCCGCCGATGCCCCCGCGCGTCGCTCGTCGAGCCGGCTGCCCGGCCTGCTCGACGAGGCCCGACGCACGAGTTCGCACAGCGCGGCCCCGCCGCCGCGTCGGTCCGCGAGATCGTCGGTTCGGTCAGCATGCTGACGGCTCGCTGTACTGCCACTTCGCGATCAAGGAGGCGCTGCTGGTCGCGGTGTATCGCGAAGGCGTCGAGCGAATCGGCAACGCAGTGGACGCCGCAATCGCGCCGGTCGACGAGCCCTAGCAGCGGCTCGAGGCGGCTTGCGTCGCCCACCTGACAACGCTGCTCGATCAGACCGACTACTCGGAGGTCATGATCCGCGTGCGGCCAAGCGACGCACCGGCGGCGACGGACGAGCTAATCTATGCGACTCGCACTGGAAGCGCTTCGCCCCTCGTCACGGCGCTGCCGCTCGCGCGCCCGACCGACCGCAGCAGGCGGCACCTTATGCTGATAGGCGCACTCAACTGGAGCCAAACCTGGTACCGCAAGGACCGCGGCCTCGCGCCGGACCGGATCGCCCGCCGCTTCGTCGGCCTGCTGAAGGCCAACCTCGCCGCGGTCGCCAGGGAAACCCGCATGAACCCCGACGACTTCCGACCCCCGCGTGTTAGTCACGAAGATCGGACTCGACGGCCATAACCGCTGCAGCCGCATCGTCGCCGCCTGCCGCGACGCCGGCATGGAGGTCATCTACACGCCGCCGTGGCAGAGCATCGCGGCCGTCGTCAAGCTCGGGCTCAAGGAAGACGTCGACGTGATCGGCATCTCGTCATTCGCCACCGACCAGTGACCGTCCCGAAGCTGATGCATGCGCTGCGCGAAGCCGGCCTCGACAACGTCAGCGTCGTCGGCGGCATCGTGGCCGACAACGAGGAGGCGCTGCTGCTCGGCGCCGGCGTGCGCGAGGTCTTCCAACCCGGCTCGACGATGGACGAGATCACCGGCCGCATCCGCATTTATGTTCACGCTGCTCGCCTCCATGCTGGTCGCTGCGGAGCGCTGCGGCATCGACTGGAAACGGATCACCGGCACTTCAAACCAGAGCGACTACATTTCGCACTTCGTCGCCAACCACATGTTCTACTGGCGGTCGCTGCCGGGTGCTGATGTACCACATCGCTGGTACCGCCTGGACGTACCGCGCTGGAACCCGATGTCGGCGGTCGCCCAGCACATGCAGCAGGCCGGCGCGACGCCAGCCGAGGCGATGGCGTTCACCTTGAGCGCCGTGGTTCAGAACGCAGAGGACTGCCTGGCGCGCGGCACGGACCCCGACGAGTTCCTGCCGCGCTACACGTTTTTCGAGGAGGTCGCAAAGTTCCGCGCCGGTCGGCGGATCTGGGCCCGGCTTGTGCGCGACCGGCTCGGCGCCAAGGATCCGAAGTCCTTGCGCTTCAACTTCCAGGCCGAGGGATATACCGGAGGGTACTGTCCCGTAGATTGTCGTCAGAACGACAACGCGACGTCAAAATTTTCCTAAAGTGACGAGGGTCGTTTCTTCGTCGGCACGGTGTCGACTCGACGCCGGCATTCCGCTTGAACACCACCTTCCCCCGCCTTCTGCTCGACCATGCCGCTCGCCGGCCGGCCGCCCCTGCGTTGCGCGAGAAGGACCTCGGCATCTGGCAGACGCACACATGGAGCGGTCTCGCGGCGCTCGTCGAAGCGCTGGCTTGCGGGCTGGCCGAAGCGGGCCTGGCGCGCGGGCAGCACCTCGTCGTCGTCGGTGAGAACCGCCCGCGGCTCTACGCCGCGATGCTCGCGGCTCAGTCGATTGGCGCGGTGCCGATTCCTCTCTACCAGGACGCGGCCGCATCCGAATTTGTCGTCCCGATCCGCAATGCCGACGTCGCCTTCGCAATTGCCGAGGACCAGGAACAGGTCGACAAGCTGCTCGAGATCCGCGACCGCTGCCCGCAGCTCACACACATCTGGTTCGACGATCCGCGCGGCCTGCGCAACTACAACGAGAGCGGCCTGGCCTCCATCGATGCGCTGATCAAGGCCGGGCAGGCGCGCGCGAACGCGGAGCCGTCGTGTTTTGCGACCGAGGTCGGCAAGGCGAAGCCCGACGACGTCGCCGCGATGTTCTTCACCTCCGGCACGACCGGCAACGCAAAGGGCGTCGTCCACACCCACGCGACCTTGATCGACCGCGCGCAAGCGGGTGCGCGCTTCGACAAGCTGACCGAGCGCGACGAGGTGCTCGCGTACCTGCCGCCGGCCTGGATCGGGCAGAACATCTTCTCGTACGCGCAGTGGCTGGCCTGCGGGTATGTCGTCAACTGCCCCGAGTCGGCGAGCACCGTGACGCTCGACCTGAGAGAGATCGGGCCGACCTACTACTTCGCGCCGCCGCGCGTCTTCGAAGGCCTGCTGACCGGCGTGATGATCCGGATGGAGGACGCATCGCCGCTCAAGCGCTGGCTGTTCAACCGCTGCATGGCGCTGGCCCGCCGGGTCGGCCCGGACCGCCTCGACGGCAAGCCGATCGCACTGCTCGACCGCGTCGCCTGGGCAATCGGCAACCTGCTGATCTACGCGCCGCTGCGCAACACGCTCGGCTTCTCGCGCGTGCGCGTTGCCTACACCGCGGGCGAAGCGATTGGCCCCGACCTGTTCACGTTCTACCGCTCGATCGGAATCAACCTGAAGCAGCTCTACGGCTCGACCGAGACCGCGGTGTTCGTCTGCCTGCAGCCCGACCATGAGGTCCGCGCCGACACGGTCGGCGTGCCGATCGAGGGCGTCGAGATCAAGGTCAGCGAGAGCGGCGAGATCCTGGTGCGCTCACCCGGCCTGCTGAAGGAGTACTACAAGGACCCGGTCGCGACCGCCGAGGTGCTCGACAGCGACGGCTGGTACCGCACCGGCGACGCCGGCTTCATGGACGCCGCCGGCCACCTGAAGATCATCGACCGCGCGAAGGACGTTGGCCGGATCGTCGGCGGTGCCGGCGACGGCGCCCTCTTTGCGCCGAAGTACGTCGAGAACAAACTCAAGTTCTTCCCGTACATCAAGGAAGCCGTCGCCTTCGGCGATCGCCGCGACAAGGTCTGCGCCTTCGTCAACATCGACATCGAGGCGGTTGGCAACTGGGCCGAGAAGCGCAACCTGCCGTACGGCAGCTATGCCGACCTGTCGCAGAAGCCCGAGGTCCTCGAGCTGATCCGCGAATGCGTCGAGAAGGTCAACGCCGACCTCGCCGTCGACGAGCGCCTCGCGGGCAGCCAGATCAGCCGCTTCCTGGTGCTGCACAAAGAGCTCGATGCCGACGACGGCGAGCTGACGCGAACCCGCAAGGTCCGGCGCGGTTTCATCAGCGAGCGCTACCGCCCCCTCGTCGATGCGCTGTACGCGGGCGAGGATCATCGCTACGTCGAAACGGAAGTGACGTTCGAGGACGGCCGCAAGGGCCGGATCGCGGCCGACCTGAAGATCCTCGATGCGAAGACATTCCCGATCGCACGGAGGGCGGCATGACCGGCGCGGCCGCAGTCGGGCTGCCGCCCAGCGCCGGCGCGATCGCCGCGGCGCGGATCGATTTGGCCTCGACATCCGAGCCGGCGCGAACCGCGCGCCGCATCGGCGACGTCGTGCTCGACGTTCGCAACATCAGCCTCGCGTTCGGCGGCGTGAAGGCGCTGACCGACATCAGCTTCGATGTCCGCGAACACGAGATCCGCGCGATCATCGGGCCGAACGGCGCCGGCAAGAGCTCGATGCTGAACTGCATCAATGGCGTCTACCAGCCGCAGCAGGGGTCGATCAGCCTGCGCGGCAAGACGTTCCGGCACATGAACTCGCGCGAGGTCGCCAAGATGGGCGTCGCGCGCACGTTCCAGAACCTCGCGCTGTTCAAGGGCATGAGCGTGCTCGACAACATCATGACCGGCCGCAACCTGAAGATGCGGACCAACCTGCTGCAGCAGGCGATCCGCTGGGGCGCGGCCGAACGCGAGGAGTCGGCGCAGCGCCGCATCGTCGAAGGCATCATCGATTTCCTCGAGATCCAGGCCTACCGCAAGACGCCCGTCGGCAAGATGCCGTACGGCCTGCAGAAGCGAGTCGATCTCGGACGTGCGCTTGCGATGGAGCCGCAGTTGCTGCTGCTCGACGAGCCGATGGCCGGCATGAACGTCGAGGAGAAGCAGGACATGAGCCGCTTCATCCTCGACGTCAACGACGAGTTCGGCACCACGATCGTGCTGATCGAGCACGACATGAGCGTCGTGATGGACATCTCCGACCGGGTCGTGGTGCTCGACTACGGCAAGAAGATCGGCGACGGCACGCCCGACGAAGTGCGCGCCAATCCCGACGTGATCAGCGCCTACCTCGGCACCTCGCATTGATGATCATGAGCCCCCACGATCACTTCGTTCACTACCCCCCGAGGGGGCGCTCAACGCCCTGCGGGCGGCCGGGCGGGCGTTGAATGGGTCCGTTTCTCGAAACCCTGTTCGGCGGCCTGATGGTCGGCATGCTGTATTCGCTGATCGCGCTCGGCTTCGTGCTGATCTACAAGGCGTCGGGCGTCTTCAACTTCGCGCAGGGCGCGATGGTGCTGTTCGCGGCGCTGGCAATGGCGCGCTTCGCCGAATGGATTCCGAAGTACACAGGGCTCAACAACAAGTTCCTCGACAACGCGATCGCGTTCGTCTTCGCTGCCCTCGTGATGGTCGTCCTCGCGTGGCTGATCCAGAAGCTCGTCCTCGGCCGGCTTGTCAATCAGGACGGCATCACGCTGCTGATGGCCACGCTCGGCATCACCTACTTCCTCGAAGGATCGGGGCAGGCGCTGTTCGGCAACGACATCTACAAGATCGACATCGGCATGCCGAAGGATCCCATCTTCATCTTGGAGAAAACGTTCCAGGGCGGCCTCTTGGTCAACAAGGAAGATCTGTACGCCGCGGTGATCGCCGCCGTCCTGGTCGCGCTGCTCGCGCTGTTCTTCCAGAAGACGGCCACCGGCCGCGCGCTGCGCGCGGTCGCCGACGACCACCAGGCCGCGCAGTCAATCGGCATCCCGCTCGACCGCATCTGGGTCATCGTCTGGTCGGTCGCCGGCGTCGTCGCGCTGGTCGCCGGCGTGATCTGGGGCAGCAAGCTCGGCGTTCAGTTCTCGTTGTCGCTGGTCGCGCTGAAGGCGCTGCCGGTCGTGATCCTCGGTGGGCTGACATCGATTCCCGGCGCGATCATCGGTGGCCTTTTGATCGGCGTCGGCGAGAAGCTCTCCGAGATCTACCTCGGCCCGCTCCTCGGCGGCGGCATCGAGATCTGGTTTGCCTACGTGCTCGCGCTCGCCTTCCTCCTCGTCCGTCCGCAGGGGCTGTTCGGCGAGAAGATCATCGATCGCGTCTGACCATGCTGTACCGCGAAAACGGCCAGTTCAAGACGAGCTATCGCGCCGACCAACAGATCTTTCCGATCCTGCAGGATCGCGTCGCGATCGGCGTGCTCTTGCTGATCGCGTTCGTCGCGGTCCCATTCATCGCCGACGAGTACATGCTGCGGGCGATCCTGATCCCGTTCCTCATTCTTTCGCTCGCCGCCCTCGGCCTCAACATCCTGGTGGGTTACTGCGGCCAGATCTCGCTCGGCACCGGCGCGTTCATGGCGGTCGGCGCCTACGCGGCCTACAACTTCATGGTGCGGATCGACGGCATGCCGCTGCTCGTCGCGCTGCTCCTCGGCGGCCTGACGTCGACCGCCGTCGGCGTGCTGTTCGGCATCCCGTCATTGCGCATCAAGGGCCTCTACCTCGCGGTGGCGACCCTGGCGGCGCAGTTCTTCGCCGACTGGGCGTTCCTGCGCGTCCCGTTCTTCACCAACAACTCGAGTTCGGGATCGGTCAGCGTCGCCAGCCTGTCGGTCGCCGGCATCCCCATCGAGACCCCCGTCAGCCGCTACATCTTCTGCCTCGCGATCGTCTGCATCTTCGCCTTCCTCGCGAAGAACCTGGTGCGCGGCCACATCGGCCGCGAGTGGATGGCGATCCGCGACATGGACGTCGCCGCCGAGGTGATCGGCATCCGGCCGGTCTACGCAAAGCTGACCGCGTTCGCGGTCAGCTCGTTCATCGTCGGCGTCGCCGGCGCGCTCTGGGGCTTCGTCTACCTCGGCTCGTGGGAACCGGCGGCGTTCTCGATCGACCGCTCGTTCCAGCTTCTCTTCATGGTGATCATCGGCGGGCTCGGCTCGATCATGGGCAGCTTCTTCGGCGCCGCATTCATCGTGCTGCTGCCGCTTTTCCTGAGCGCGGTGCCGAGATGGCTCGGCATCCCGATCTCGGTCGTGACCACGTCGCACCTCGAGTTCATGATCTTCGGCGCGCTGATCGTCTTCTTCCTGATCGTCGAGCCGCACGGCCTGGCCCGGCTCTGGTCGACCGGCAAGGAGAAGCTGCGCCTCTGGCCGTTCCCGCATTGAGCGCCGCCCTGACAACTACCGATTGAAAGCCACCCCTATTCGCGCTGAGA
>Ga0070675_100000647_pt1 | contig 24078 bp, 24 predicted proteins | sample KBSM43metaG_FD_65343 | JGI IMG/M metagenome (GOLD analysis project Ga0070675, IMG submission 65343) | Miscanthus rhizosphere microbial communities from Kellogg Biological Station, Michigan, USA - KBS M4-3 metaG | ecosystem: Host-associated > Plants > Roots > Rhizosphere > Soil ... | reverse complement strand
GCACCCGGCACCAGCACCCAGCACTCAGCACCCAGCACCCGGCACCCGCTCCGTCGTACTCCTAGCGTCGGAGGCCCGGCCGTTCGCGAAAACCGGAGGCCTCGCCGACGTGCTTGGCGCGCTGCCGCCGGCGCTCGCACGATTGGGATGGCGTACGTCGGTCGTCCTGCCAAAATATCGCGGCACCCGCTCAGGATCGCGTGTCGACGCGTTTGCGGTCGGCATCGGCGGTTTCGGCCACGACGTGGTCATCGAAGAAACGCCGCTCGGTGACGGCGCCATCGCGTTGCTGGTCGATTGCCCCGATCTGTTCGATCGGGAGTCGCTATACGGTCCGAACAATACCGATTACCCGGACAACCCGCGACGCTTCGCGTTGTTGTGTCGCGCCGCACTCGAGTACATCGCGCGACAGGGCAACCGTCCCGACGTCCTGCACATTCACGATTGGCAGGCAGCGCTCGCGCCGGTGTTTTTGAAGTCGCGTTACGTCGCGCATCCAGTCCTTGGCGGCCTCAAGACGGTGATCACCGTTCACAACCTCGCGTATCAGGGGAATTTTCCGCCCGACTGGATTCCTCGCCTCGATCTGGGCTGGGATGAATTCCGCATCGACCGGATGGAATTCTGGGGACAGATCAGTTTCCTGAAAGGCGGCATCAACGCGGCGGATTGGATCACCACAGTTAGTCCGCGCTATGCGGAAGAGATTCAGACGCGCGACGGCGGATTCGGCTTCGACGGCATCATCCGCGCGAGGCGGGATCGGCTGACCGGTATCCTGAACGGCATCGACACGCGGGAATGGGACCCGTCGCGCGATCCTCACCTGCCGAAACCGTTCGACAGCAGCGATCGATCCGGGAAAGCCGCGGCGAAAGCCGAACTGCTGCAGCGGTACGGACTGCCAGCGGATCAGCAGGCACTGGCGCAGCCGCTGATCGGCATGGTGTCGCGGATGGTGGACCAGAAGGGGCTCGACCTGATTGCCGCAATTGGCAACGAACTGCCGCGGCTCGCATCGTTCGTGGTGCTGGGTACGGGCGATCCCTGGTATCAGGACTTCTGGCGGCGCCTGTCGGCTGGCCACCCAGATCGAATTGGCGTGGTCGTCGGTTTCAACGAATCGCTGGCGCACCTCGTGGAAGCCGGGGCCGATATGTTCCTGATGCCGTCGCGGTTCGAGCCGTGCGGCTTGAATCAGATGTACAGCCTTCGTTACGGGACGATTCCGGTCGTGCGGGCGGTCGGCGGGCTTGCCGACACGGTCCGCGAAGGCGAAACCGGCTTTGTCGTGCCCGAGCACACCCCGGGCTCGCTCTTGGGAACGCTCCGCCGGGCCTTGGCGGCCTTCACGGACCAGCCGGCCTGGCAGGCGATGCAGGCCCGCGGAATGGCGGAGGACCATTCCTGGGATCGTTCTGCCGCAGAGTACGTCAAAATATATGATCGACTAGGGATTGGGGCTTAGCGCAAAGGGGCTACAACGCATGGCGACAGACAACGTTCAAACCTTTACAGACACTAACTTTGAGGCCGACGTGCTCAAGTCGGGAGCGCCGGTACTCGTGGACTTCTGGGCGGAGTGGTGCGGCCCGTGTAAGCGACTGGCGCCAACAGTGGATGCCCTCGCAAGCGAGTACGCCGGCAAGGTGACGGTCGGCAAGCTGAACGTCGACGAGAATCCGAGCGTGTCATTCAAGTATCAGGTGCGCGGCATTCCGACACTGCTGCTGTTCAAGGGTGGCCAGGTGGTCGAGTCGGTCGTGGGCCTGGCGCAGAAGGAAGATCTGAAGAAAGTCATCGACAAACACGTCTAATGGCCGACACCCGGAACGTCGTCATCATCGGTTCGGGCCCGGCCGGACTCACGGCCGCGGTCTACGCCGCGCGTGCGAATCTTCAGCCCCTGCTCATCGAAGGGATCGAGGCCGGCGGTCAGTTGATGCTGACCACGGAGGTCGAGAACTTTCCCGGTTTCCGCAACGGCATCATGGGCCCTGATCTGATGGCCGAGATGCGGGCGCAGGCCGAGCGTTTCGGCACACAGATTATTCAAGGCAACGTCACGAAGGTTGACGCGTGCGCGCGGCCGATCCGTGTGACGACATCCGATGCTGAGTATCGGGCCCGCTCGCTGATCATCGCCACCGGCGCTTCGGCGCGACTGCTCGGCCTGCCGTCGGAACGAACGCTGATGGGCCACGGTGTCTCGACGTGTGCCACCTGCGACGGTTACTTCTATCGCGGGCGTGAGATCGCGGTCGTCGGCGGCGGCGATTCGGCGATGGAAGAAGCGATCTTCCTGACCAAATTCGCCTCGAAGGTTACCGTCGTGCATCGCCGCGACACTCTTCGCGCGTCGAAGATCATGCAGGACAAGGCGCGCGCGAATCCAAAAATCGCCTGGCTGCTCGATTCGGAAGTGGACGAGATCAAGGACACCGGCCAGGGCGAAGTGACGGCAATGGTGGTGCGTCACAACAAGACCGGCGCAACCACGGAGGTGCCGGTGCACGGCGTCTTCGTCGCGATCGGCCATACGCCGAACACGCAGCTGTTCAAAGGTCAGTTGGAACTCGACGCGAACGGCTACATCATCACCCACGACGGCGCCAAGACCAGCATCGATGGGGTGTTCGCGTGCGGTGACGTCCAGGACCACATCTATCGCCAGGCGGTCACCGCGGCCGGCACCGGCTGCATGGCAGCGCTCGATGCTGAACGCTATTTGGATCACATTCCGGGACACCTCCAGACGGTCTAACCGTCAAAAGCAGAAACCGCAGAGATCGGCCGCCTGCGCGGACCGCTGTTGGGTGGGCGGTCTGCTCGACGGCCTCGACGCTTGGGTTTTCGACGGCAGCGGAACTCAGTGCTAACGGCTGCGAGCGTGACGCACGGCAGATCCGACCGCTTCCACGCTGACAGGCTCATCGGGCTCTTCGACAGCCACGGCGCTGCCTCTTCCGCCAGGACCCCGGCGATTCAGCACGCGGACACTTCCAGAAGGGTGTCGGGGAGGCTCGAACGGCTTCGCGCCTCCGAAGAGCCATCGTTGGGGAGGCTCGAACGGCTTCGCGCCTCCGAAGAGCCATCGTCCGATCCACCTAGCGGCATGAATAAAAGGGCGGAAGCTCATTGAGCTATTTTACGTGAAGACCCACGGGGCACGGGACCACCCGGTGTCGTTCTCGCTTGATGTGCTACCCACAAGGGAGGACCCGTGGGATCGCGGCGCGATTGCACGTGGGTTCTGGGCTTGCCCGGATTTCGGGTGGAGAACATGAGGGTGCGGACGACCGCGGGACCACTCGACTTCGGGTGCATTGGGAACGCCACGGGCGGCGATACCCCTGCAGTGGATGTGGTCGACGGATCAGCCGCGTGCGGTCGATGAAGGAGCGCACCTGGGACGATCTGCCGTGGGCAGCGCATCCCGTGACGCTCATTTATCCGCTCTGCGCACTCTGCGTTCTCTGCGGTTTCTTCTTGTGGCCAGTGTTTTTGGGGCCAGCAGCTAATCGATCCAGCCGCCACCAAGCACGCTGTCACCTTCATAGAAGACCACTGCTTGTCCTGGTGTGACCGCGATCTGCGGCGTGGCGAATACGACCTCGGCCTTCCCGTCTCCGAGCGAGCGGATGGTGGCGGCGGCGGCCTGATGCCGATGCCGAATCTGGGCGGCGGCGTGGACGGGCGAGGCGGGCTCGCGGATCACCCAGTTCACACCTGACGCGGTCAGCGTCGTTCGTTCGAGCGACGCTTTCGGACCGACCACGACCTGGCTGTCGACCGGGTTCAGCGCGATCACGTAGAGCGGAGCGCCGGTCGGCGAGCCTTGAAGGCCAAGGCCCTTCCGCTGGCCGATCGTGAAGCGATGCACGCCGCCGTGACCGCCGAGAACGCGTCCCTCCTCGTCAACGATGACGCCGTCCCGTGAGACTTCCGGGGCGTGCTTCGACACGAAACTGGCGTAATCGTCGTTCGGAATGAAACAGATTTCCTGGCTGTCCGGCTTGTCGGCGACCGGCAGCTGTTTCGCACGCGCGTAATCACGCACCGCATCCTTGGCGCGATCGCCGACCGGAAAGACGGCGCGCGCGAGCTGGTTCTGGGTAAGCGAAAAAAGAAAGTACGACTGGTCCTTGGACGAATCGACGCCGCGCTTCAGCGTGTGACGGCCGGTGGTTGGGTCGCGCGCGACGCGCGCGTAGTGCCCGGTTGCGACCGCATCGGCGCCGAACCCCCGCGCCCGCTCGACCAGCGTCGCGAACTTCAGATCGCTGTTGCAATGGGCGCAGGGCAGCGGTGTTCGTCCGCTGGCGTACTCGCGGACGAAGTTCGAAACCACCTGCTCGTCGAACTGCTTTTCGAAGTTCAGGATGTAGTGGGGGATATTGATCGCGGCGGCGACGCGTCGGGCGTCGTACAAATCATCGAGCGTGCAGCAGCTGCCGAACGACGTCTGGCCCTCGCTCTGGTCGTAGAGCTGCATCGACAGGCCGATCACGTCGTGGCCCTGGTCGGCGAGCAGCGCCGCGGCCACCGACGAATCGACGCCGCCGGACATTGCGACGACGATCCTCATAGCGCGAAGCCACGGAAACAGATTCTTCGTGTCTTCGTGTCTTCGTGTCTTCGTGAAAACCAGTGGGTCATAGTTGTGCGGTTTTCCGCGTCAACCCTCGCAGTTTCTCGACAATCCTCGGCAGCACGCCCACCACGAAATCGACTTCCTGCTCGGTCGAAAACATCCCGAGGCTGAACCGCAGCGAGTTCTGCGTCCGATGCACCGGTAGGCCCATCGCTTTCAGCACGTGCGACGGCTCCAGCGTTCCCGACGAGCACGCTGATCCGGTGGAAACCGCGACGCCTTCGAGATCCAGCGCGATCAGGACGCTCTCGGCCTCGACACGATCGAAGCTGATATTCGTTGTGTTCGGCACGCGCGGCGAGCCGCCGCCGTTCACCGCGGTACCCGGCACGTTGGCCACGATGCCGCGCTCCAGTCGATCGCGCAGTGCCGCCACGCGCTCGCCTTCGCTGGTCATTTTGCCGCGCGCCAGTTGTGCCGCCACACCGAGGCCGGCGATCGCCGGAACATTTTCGGTTCCTGCGCGGCGATTACGTTCGTGCTTGCCGCCCGTGAGGATCGGTTGGATCCGGATGCCGCGCTTCGACCAGAGCACGCCGGCGCCTTTCGGTCCGTTGAACTTGTGCGCCGACAGCGACAGTAAGTCGACACCGAGTGCGGCGACGTCCACCGGAATTTTTCCCGCCGACTGTACGGCATCGGTATGCATCAACGCGCCATGCGCGTGCGCGATGCTCGACAGCTCCGCAATCGGTTGAATGGTCCCAATCTCGTTGTTCGCGTGCATCACCGAGACGACGGCCGTGTCATCGGTGATCGCTTCGCGCAGACGATCGGGCGATACGACGCCGGTGTGATCGACCGCCAGCAGCGTCGTCTTCCAGCCGCGGCGCGCCAGCGCGCGGAAAGTGTTCAACACCGCTTCGTGTTCGATCGCGCTCGCGATCAGGTGCTTGCGACCGAGCGCTTCCGACGCTTCAGCGACGCCGCGGATCGCGAAGTTGTCGGATTCCGTACCGCCGCTGGTGAAAATAATTTCAGACGGGTCAGCGTGGATCAACTCGCCGACCGCTGATCGCGCGATGTCCAGGCTCGCCTTTGCTTGTTGACCGAAATGATGCACGCTCGAAGCGTTACCGAAAGTTTCACGCGTGGCGCGCGCAACCGCGTCGGCCGATTCGGGGGATAGAGGAGTCGTCGCGTTGTAGTCAAAATAGACACGCATCGTGAACCTTTCATTGTATCAAAGCCGCTAACTCGCAGTAGCAAAAGGACTAGACAACCATTTCGGAGACACCTATACTGCAAAGACTTTCATCCCGATATTGCGTTCGGCGGCACTGCGAGGGAGCCTCTCCCTGAAGAATCGTCAATCGTCAACCCGTCGCCCGCAATAGTCGAAAGGACGCGGAGAAATCACCATGTGGAAACGCGACGAAGCACCCCGACCGGTAAGCCCACCACCGACGCCTGCACCGACACCGTCAGCACCGCAGAGTGCGGCAGGTCCCGCGGGCGCTCGTCCTGACGTGGCACAGCAAGCTCATCAAATGGAGAAGGACATCGTGAACATTGGGAAGTCCGTCGTCATCAAAGGCGAGCTCAACGGCAGTGAAGACCTCACCATCGAGGGCCATGTCGAAGGCACCATTCAGCTCAAAGATCACGTGCTGACGATTGGGCCCAATGGCCGCATCAAAGCTCAGGTATTTGCCAAGGCCGTGATCGTGCTCGGTGAGGTCACCGGCAACGTGACCGCCAGCGATAAGGTCGACATCCGCGACAATGGGTCGGTGGACGGCGACATCATCTCGCCGCGTGTCGCTATTGCCGAAGGGGCGCATTTCCGGGGCAGCGTCGACATGCAGCGCAAGGCCGCCACTGCGCAGGCCAAGCCGGCACCGTCGCCAAGCGTGCCGCAACCGGCACCGCAGCCGCAGGCTGCTCAGCCGCAGCGGGTTGGGGTCTAGTCCCCAAAAGGCGCGATTAGGGTTGGGGGTTAGCGGTTCACGAATCCCTAATGCCCAATCCCTAATCACTGTACCATCGCCTCCCTGTGGGCCTGCTTGACCGCATCGCTCCTCGAAAGCCCGAGCCCGACGCCCGTCTTGGCGTGGCGGACGTCGCGGACGATCCTGTCTTTGCGACCAAGGCCCTCAAGAAATTTCTGACCACGCTGACGTCGCGCGATATGCCGGTCCTGCTCGACCTCGGCCCGGTCGTCGGCAGCAACGTCAGTTTCTTTGGCGAACAGCTCGGCTGCAAAATTTTCGTCGAAGATCTGTTCGCCGACCTCGATCGGCACATCCGCGAAGGAAAGCTCGAAAACCTGCCGGGATTTCTCCAGAAGCGGTTTCCGCAGAAAGCTGGAGCGGTGGACGGGATTCTCTGCTGGGATCTGATCGATTATCTCGATCGTCCCGCCGCGCAGGCGCTGGCCACCGAGCTGATGCGCGTGCTGCGACCGGATGGCGCGCTGCTCGGATTCTTCGGGACCGCGCAACCGCGCGATACGCGCTACACCAAGTTCATCATCCTCGACGACCTCACGCTGAAGTACCGCTCGTACTCCGCCGCACGTGGACGGCAGGCGATTCTGCTGAATCGCGACATCATCCGACTCTTCTCGGAGTTGCGCGTGTCGGACTCGTTCCTCCTGCAGAACAATCTGCGGGAGGTGTTGTTCAGGAAACCGGCGTAGACCAGCTAAAAACGCAACGTTCGCAAAGGTCGCAGGGCGGAGTTTGGCGACCATGCGAGTTAAGCTAGAGTGATGGCGCGCCCGGTTATCGCGCTGCTGACCGACTTCGGCAGCCGCGATCACTACGCCGGCACGATGAAGGGTGTCGCGCTCGGGATTTGCCCGGACGCGACGCTGGTGGACATCACCCACGACATTGCCGCCCACGACGTGCTCGGCGGCGCGCTCGAACTGGCGGCATCCTACAAGTACTTTCCCCCCGGAACGGTCTTTCTGGTGGTCGTCGATCCCGGCGTTGGCTCGAAGCGTCGCGGCCTGGCCGCCGAAGCGGGCGACTACAAGTTCGTCGCGCCCGACAACGGCGTGCTGACCGCGGTCTTCGACGAACATCCGCCACGCAAGGTCGTGGAGTTGAGCGAGCGCAAGTACGCGCGGCCGACAGTCAGCCGCACGTTTGAAGGTCGCGATCGCTTTGCACCCGGGGCGGCGTGGATCGCGAAAGGCATTGACCTCGGTGCGCTGGGACGGCCGGCCGCAAACATTCAACGGCTCGAGATTCCGAAGCCGCAGGCAGACGCCGACACGATTGTCGGCGAAGTGCTGCGGATCGATCGATTCGGCAACCTGGTGACCAACGTTGATCGGCGGACGTTCGATCGGCTCGCCAGTCAGACCCTCGACATCCGCGTCGGCAGCCATGCGATTGCCAAGGTCGTATCGACCTACGCGGACGCGGATGCCGGCGAAGTGTGCGCGTTGTTCGGCAGCTCCGATCATCTCGAGATCGCCGCGAACGGCGCCAGCGCCGCCGCGCTGCTCGCGCTCGAGCGCGGCGCGGCCGTGACCATCACCCGCCGCGCGTGACGGCCTCCGTCCGCGCGTGATACGATGCGCGCTTTGTGCGGGTCGCGCACGGCGCGACCCGTGACCCATCACCCGAAGGACACGCCAGCATCATGATCGATTTCTCCCTGAACGACGAGCAGCGGCTGCTCGAGCAATCCGTCAAAGAGTGGGGCGCGCGCGAGGTCGCGCCGTTCATCCGCGAAAACGACCGGAAACATCATTTCGATCGCGATCGCATTCTCGGCGGCATGGCGAAACTTGGCCTGCTCGGCGTTTCGGTTCCGCAGGAGTACGGCGGCGCCGGGATGGATTACATCTGCCTCGGTCTGGTCAGCGAGGAACTCGAATACGTCGATACCTCGCTGCGCGTGATCATCTCGGTGCACGCCGGGCTGAATTGTTTGTCGCTGCTGACCTGGGGGACTGAAGATCAGAAGCAGCGCTACCTGGTCCCGCAGGCGCAAGGCTCGAAGATTGCCGGTTACGGACTGACCGAGCCGGGCGCGGGCAGCGACGCGCGCGCGATTCAGACCACCGCGATCAAGCGCGGCGATCGCTACCTGCTGAATGGCGAGAAGAGCTGGATCTCGCTCGCCGACGTTGCCGACAATTTTCTGGTCGTCGCCTGGACCGACCTCGAAAAGAAAAAACAGCGCGATCCGTCCGGCCTGACCGCCTTCATCGTCGAGCGCACGTTCCAGGGATTCAGCAGCGGGCCGATGAAGGAAAAGTGGGGCATCCTCGCCGGCAATACCGGCTGGTTCAAGATGTCCGACGTCGAAGTGCCGGAAGCCAACGTGCTCGGCAATGTCGGTGAGGGCTTCAAAATCGCGATGTTCGCGCTCGACCAGGGCCGCTATACCGTCGCCGCCGGTGCGACCGGATTGATTCGCGCCTGTCGCGACGCGAGTGTGAAGTACGCGCACGAGCGGAAGACCTTTGGCGTGGAAATCGGCGAGCATCAACTGGTGAAAGAGATGCTCGCGCAGATGGAGTCGGACTATCAGTCCGCACGATTGCTGTGGCTGCGCTCGGGATGGATGAAGAACCACGGAATCCGCAACACCCGCGAAACCGGGCTGGCCAAATGGTTCGCGACTGTCGCCAGTGAACGCGCCGCCGGCGATGCGGTCCAGATCCACGGCGCCAACGGCTATTCCGACGAGTACCCGGTCGGACGGTTCTTCCGGAATTGCAAAGGCGCGGTCATTTACGAAGGGACCCGCGAGATCCACAAGATCATGCAGGCGGATTACCTGCTCGGCTATCGAACCGACCGGCCGACGCGCTGTGAGCTGCCGAGTTACGAGAAGTCGCAAGTCGCAAGTCGCAAGTCGAACGTCGAGTCGCAAGTGTGAGCATGGAGACTTTCGACTTTAGACTTTCGACTTCCAGGAGTGTATGGATTCAGATCTCTCACTCGAATTCCTGCGCGTCGTCGAACAAGCGGCGATTGCCTGCGCGCACACCATGGGGCAGGGCGACCGTCATCGTTCCGATCACGTGGCGGTCGAAACGATGCGCAAGGTGATGGACAGCGTGCCGATTGACGGGACGATCGTCATCGGTGAAGGCGAGCGTGACGAAGCGCCGATGTTGTACATCGGCGAAAAAGTCGGCATGGCGCATGCGCTCGGCAAAGGCGCCGCCGGCGGATTTCCGCAAGTCGACATCGCCGTCGATCCGCTCGAAGGCACCAACCTGTGCGCCACCGGCGCGGCGAACGCGATCGCCGTGCTGGCGGCATCGAACAGCGGCGGCTTGCTGCACGCGCCCGATTTGTACATGGAGAAGCTGGTCGTCGGTCCAACCTCGAAAGACAAGGTCAGTCTCGACGCTCCCGTGCACGAGAATCTCAAGGCGATAGCCGGCTGTCTTGGGCGCCATGTCGAAGATCTGGTGGTGATCGTGCTCGACCGCCCGCGGCACGAGAAATTGATCGCCGACATCCGCGCAACCGGTGCACGGATCCGCCTGATCGGCGACGGCGATCTCTCGGCCGGCATTGCGGCGGCGGTCGTCGGATCTGGTGTGCATGCGGTGATGGGCACCGGCGGCGCGCCCGAAGGCGTCCTGACCGCGGCCGCGATGCGCTGCCTGAACGGCGAGATCTTCGCGCGGCTGGTGGTCAGCAAGCCGGAGCACGAAGAGCGCTGCCGGGCGATGGGCATCAAGGACTTCAAGAAGATCTATCGATCGAAAGATCTCGCAACCGGCGAGCGCGTCATCTTTGCCGCCACCGGTGTGACCGATGGCACGTTAATGCGCGGCGTGCGGTTCTTCGGCGACGGCATTCGCACCAGCTCGGTGATCATGCAGAACGAGCCGCATCGCATCCGCTTCATCGACAGCATCCACGTCGACCCGTCGGCCGACGTCAGGATTCGCTTCTGATGAACGGCCGCGGGTCGCTGCTCGTCGCTTACCCCTCGTCGTGACCGTTGCGAGCGGCGGCCCGCAAGTCGCGAGCGACGGCTGGCGGCGCAACGTCTGGGCGGTCGCGGCGGCATCCTTCCTCGGCTACACCGGCTTCACGCTGGTGATGCCCTTCCTCTCGTTGTTCATCGGTGAACTCGGCGTCACCGACGTCGGACGCGTCGCGATGTGGACCGGCCTGTCGCTCGGCGTCACGCCGGCGCTGACCGCGATCCTCGCGCCGGTGTGGGGGCGGCTCGGCGATCGCTTCGGACGAAAGGTGATGCTGGAACGATCGATGGCCAGCTTCGTCGTGTCGATGGCCGCAACCGCCTACGCGTCGCGCGCCTGGCATGTGCTGGCGATCCGCAGCGTACAAGGCGTGTTCGCCGGCTACGGTTCGCTGTCGGTGGCGATGGCGGCGGAATCCGCGCCGCGCGACCGCATGCCGCAAGCGATCGGCCTGGTCCAGACTGCACAACGCCTCGGCCCCGCGCTCGGCCCGGTGATCGGCAGCGCGATCGCTGCGTTCATCGGACTACGGCGCGGATTTCTCGCCACCGCAGCCTTCTACGCGATCGGCCTGGTGGTCGTTCACTTTACCTACGACGACGCCGCAGTTCACCACCTCGGGAACGCCGAGAACGCCAAGAACGCCGGGGTTCCTGTCACTTTTCGCGACGTGTTGTCGTTCCGCAACTTCATGCTGATGATGGCCGTGATCTTTGGGCTGCAATTTGTCGATCGCAGCTTCGGCCCCGTCCTGCCGCTCTACATCCAGCAGCTCGGGTATCCCGCTTCGAAAGTCGCGTTCGTGTCGGGCACGCTGTTCTCGATCATGGCCTGCACTGGCGCGCTCGGTCACCATTTCTGCGGACGGCTGCTGCGTCGGTTTCCCAGCCGCTTCGTGATCGCATGCAGTGCTGTGCTGGCCTCGGCAGGGTGCGGTCTGCTCGGCGCGTCAGCCAACGTCTGGGTGATGAGTGTCGCGTCGGCGGTATTCGGCCTCGGCATCGGCGCCGCAATGACCGCGTCCTACAGCGAAGCCGGCAGTGTGATTCCGGTCGGCGCGCACGGCGCTGGCTTCGGCGTATTGACCAGTGCCTCGCTGATCGGGATGGCGGCGAGTCCGTTCGTAGCCGGTGCGCTCGGTGGGACGAGCATTCGGACAGTGTTTTTCGTCGATCTTGCGCTGATGGCCATGCTCGCGCTGGCCGTGCGGCTGCTGATGGAATCGGCTCACGATGCGCCCGGTTCCAGCCCAGGTCCTCAGCCCCCAGTCCCCAGTCCCCAGCCCCCAGTCCCCAGTCCCCAGATTTTTCCGACACTCGAAGCATGAGGCGCGTGTTTGTCGACCACGCTGCGCCGCAGCGTGATGCCATCGAAGAGGCCGGCGCGTGGATTCGTGGCGGGGGAGTGATTGCGATTCCGACCGACACCTTCTACGGGCTGGCGGCCGATCCGATGAATCCCGCCGCGGTGGCGCGCGTGTTCGCGGTGAAAGGCCGCTCCGGCGGCCAGGCGCTGCCGTTGATTGCCGCCAACGTGGCGCAAATCGCGAGGCACATCGGCCCGTTGTCGCGGATGGCCGAGCGGCTCGCGGCGCATTTCTGGCCCGGTCCGCTCACGCTGGTAATGCCCGCGCCGGTTGCGTTTGTCGCCGATGTCAGCGGTGGAACCGGCCAGGTCGGCGTCAGGGTGCCAGCCGACGCGATCGCCCGAGCGGTGTGCGCCGCCGCGGGCGGGCCCGTTACCGCCACGAGCGCCAACATCAGTGGCGAACCGGCGACGGCTGATCCGGACGACATCGAGCGAACGCTTGGTGACGTCGTCGACTTTTTGCTCGATACTGGACGGACGCCCGGCGGCGCTCCGTCGACGGTACTGGATATCACTGCGGACGAACCTCGGGTGGTTCGGGCCGGAGCGGTTTCGTGGGACGACATTCAACGATGTCTGCAGCACGTGTAGCGCGTCGGGAACGTGCGGCGCTGGTCGGCCTGATCAGCGTCAGCGGTGGTCGATCGCGCCGGTTGGACGCCGAGCGATCGATGGACGAATTGGCGGGCCTGGCACAGGCGGCCGGTGCCGAGGTCGTGCTGCGCGTTCTCCAGGAACGGCCCAAGCCCGATCCGTCGACGTTTCTCGGCGCTGGCAAGGTTCAGACGCTCGCCGCTTCGTCCGGCGAAATGTCAGTGGACGTCGTGATCTTCGACAACGAGCTGACGCCAGCGCAGTTGCGGCAGTTGGAAGAGGAAGTCGGACGCAAGATCATCGACCGTACTCAGCTCATCCTCGATATCTTCGCGCGCCGTGCGCGGACTCGGGAAGGCAAGCTGCAAGTTGAGCTGGCGCAGTTGAAATATCTATTGCCTCGGCTGGTCGGCGCCGGCGACGCGCTGTCACGACTCGGCGGCGGCATCGGCACGCGCGGACCTGGTGAGACCAAGCTCGAAACCGATCGCCGCCGCATTCGCACGCGCATCAAGGCGGTCTCCGACGATATCGAACAGGTCCGCAAGCGGCGCGGCCAATTGCGCGAGCGGCGTCAGAAGGCCTCGGTGCCAACGGTTGCGCTGGTCGGTTATACGAATGCGGGCAAGACCACGCTGTTCAACGTGTTGACGCGGGCGCACGCGGAAGCCTCGAACGCGTTGTTCGTGACCCTGGATCCGTTGGTGCGCCAGGTGCGTTTGCCCGACAGTCGTGAATTGCTGGTGTCCGACACGGTCGGGTTCATCGATCGTCTGCCGCACGCTCTGGTCGCCGCCTTCCGGGCGACACTCGAGGAGGTGTCGGAAGCGGATCTGGTCGTCCACGTCATCGATGCGTCGGCGCCCGACCGCGAGCGCCGGATCAACGCCGTCCGACTGGTGCTCGAAGAGGTCGGCGCCACCAACGTGCCGATGCTCGAGGTCTACAACAAGTGCGACGCGTTGACGCCGGACGAACGACGCCGTTTGCAGGAGCTTGATCCGTCGGCGCTGACCATTTCGGCGCTCGAGCAGCAGGGTATCGAAGAACTGATCGAAACCGTAGCGTCCCGCCTCGCACTCGACGTCCGCCGGGTCACGCTGACCTTCGATCCGGCTGAGGCAGCGGATCGCGAACGGATTGCCCGGGTCTATCGACATGCCCGCGTAGTCGAGCACGAAACGCGCGACGGCCAGGTATCGATCGTCGCCGATGTTCCGCGGCGGCTGCTAAGCCGTCTCGGCGCGTCGTAAGATTTGGACGTACAATTTTCACCGATGTGGAAGTTTCTCCTGGCCGCGGCGCTGCTGATGTCGGCCTGTGCGCCGAAAATCGTGCCGCCGCCAGTTGTCACCGCACCGAGATTTCCGGATTTCATCCGTCCGACGACGCCCCCCGCCGCAGCGAGTACGGCGGCTGCAATCAATGCGGACCGCGGCTGGGCATTTCTTCAGAATGGCGATCTCAAGACGGCCGAACACGAATTTACGGCGGCGCTCAAGAACGATCCCGGTTTTTATCCCGCTGAAACCTCGCTCGGCTATCTCGAACTCGCACGCAAGGATGCCAAGGCGGCGCTGCCACATTTCGATCGAACGCTGGAGGCGCAAGCCGGCGACGTGTCGGCGCTGGTCGGCCGTGGACACTCGTTGCTGGCACTCGGGCGCGAAGCGGACGCTGTGGCGGCGTTCGAGTCGGCGCTCGTCGCCGATGCCAGTCTGACCGACGTCCGTCGCCGCGTCGACGTGCTGAAATTCCGAGCCTCGGAAGAACAGATTGCACGCGCCCGGCAGGCGGCCCGTGCGGGCCGGCTCGACGAGGCGGTGCAGGCTTACACGGCGGCAGTTGCCGCGTCGCCTGACAGTCCGTTCCTCTATCGGGAGCTGGCAGCGGTCGAAAAACAGCAAAACCATACCGACGCCGCGCTCGAACACTATCGCAACGCCGTCGCGCTCGATCCGACCGATGCGCGTTCGCTGATCCAGATCGGCGACATTCTCGACGCGCGAGGGGAATACGACAAAGCCATCCAGGCCTACTTGGAAGCGGCTGCTCTCGAACCGGGCGCCGAAGTAGACCGGAAAATCGAAGCGATGCGTGGCCGCGCCGCACTGGCGAAATTGCCAGCTGAGTATCGCGCGATTGAAGAAGCGGCGCAGGTGACGCGGGCAGATCTTGCGGCCCTGATCGGGATTCGCCTCGCGGGCCTGCTGCAGGCGGCGCAACGCAACGACGCCGCCCTGATCACCGACGTGCGCAACGACTGGGCGCAACCCTGGATCATGGCCGTGGCGCGCGCCGGGGTCATCGAGCCGTTCGCCAACCACCAGTTTCAGCCACGCGCCCTCGTTCGACGCGCCGACCTGGCGCAAGCCATGGCGAAGTTACTGTCGCGCGTCGCCGCGCAACAGCCGGCCGCCGCCAAGAATTGGGAATCCGCGCGCCTGCGCTTCAGCGATCTTGCCGCCAGCCATCTGGCGTATCCAGCCGCCTCCGTCACAGTCGCGGCCGGTGTTTTGAAGACCGGTGGCGACAACAGCTTCCAGCCATCGCGTCCGATCACCGGCCGGGAGGCCGTCGACGCGGTTGCCAAAGTGGAGGCACTGGCCAGCGGAAAATGATCCTGACGCCTGCCAATCAGCTGACGCTGCTGCGGATGCTCCTGATTCCGGCATTCGTCATCCTGGTTCTCTACGGGTATCTTGGCTGGGCGCTATTCGTCTTTACCGTCGCCGGCATCACTGATGCGCTCGACGGCCTGATCGCGCGCCGCTCCGGCAAGTATTCGAGCCTCGGTGCATGGCTCGATCCGATGGCCGATAAGCTGCTACTGGTTACGACGTTCGTGGTGCTGACGCTTCCCGGCCTGAACCTCGCGAATCGTCTGCCGCTCTGGTTGACGATCCTGATCATCAGCCGTGACGTGGTGATCGTCCTGACTGTCGCGATTGTGAATCTGGCGATCGGCCGCCGCACGTTCCTGCCGTCGATGTTCGGGAAGGTCGCGACCGCGACCTACATCGTCACCGCGGTGTGCGCAATGTTGTTCAACTATCTCGGCTATCATTCGCCGCTCGTGGACGCCTGCATCTGGGCCTCGCTGACGATCACGCTGGTCTCGGCGTTTCATTACATCTGGCACGCGCGTCGGATTATCGAGGCGCCGGGGGCATGAAGGACGGGTGCCGGGTGCTGGGTGCTTGGTGCTGGGTGCTGGTGTCGGGTGCCTGGTGCGGGGTGCTGGGTGCCGGGTGCGGGGTGCGAAGTGCCGGGTGCTGGGTGCTCGCGCTCGTGCTGGGTGCGTGGTGCGTGTCGGCGCAGGCGGTGCAGACGAAGGTAGTGCAGACGCAGGCAGTACCGACGCAGGTAGTGCAGACGCAGGTAGTACCGACGCAGGTAGTGCCGACGCAGGTAGTGCCGACGCAGGTAGTGCCGACGCAGGTAGTGCCGACGCAGGTAGTGCCGACGCAGGTACTGCCGACGCAGGTGGTGCCGAAGCAGGCGGTGGTCGAAACCATCGCAGGTGCGTTCGTTATCGATCTGGCGCCTGATGCCGCGCCGAATCAAACCGCGCATTTCATGAAGGTTGCCGCCGAGGGTGGTTACGACGGCACCACCTTTCATCGCGTTGTCAAATACGGGATGGTGCAAGGCGGCGATCCGCTGACCAGGGATCCCGACAAGCGGTCGCTGTATGGCACGGGCGGCTTGAACGCAGTCAAGGGAGAGGCGCGTGCGCCGAAGATGACGCGCGGCTCGGTCGCGGCCGTCACCATTCCCGGCAAGCCCGATAGCGCCGGCTCGCAGTTCTTCGTTGTCCTCGCCGACCAGCCGACGCTCGACAACCAGTACACGGTCTTTGGCCACATCGCGGACGGCATTGAGGTGCTGCAGAAAATTTCTGAAGCGCCGGTCGATGATAAGGGCCTGGTGACGGAGCGGATCGCGATCACACATGTGACCATCCGTAACACGCCGGCCGAGCCGTTTGTCGGCGAAACCCCGCAGCAGTTGGCCGGGTATCGTGCGGTGCTCGATAGCAGCGCCGGACCGATGACGATCGAATTCTTCGTCGACAAAGCGCCCGAAACCGTGCGGCAGTTCATGCGGCTCGCCGCGGCCGGCGTCTACAACAACATGGCGTTTCACCGCGTCGCGCCGGGGTTCGTTATTCAAACCGGTTCGCTGAACAGCCGTTCGGCGGCGCTCAGCGAAAAGCAGCAGAAACTGGTCCACAACCTCGCGCCCGAGTTCAACGACACGAAGCACGTGAAAGGGATCGTCTCGATGGCGCGTGGCGAGGCGACCGACAGCGCGACGACGTCGTTCTTCATTTGCACCGGAACGTCGGAGGCGCTCGACGGTAAGTACACCGCCTTTGGCCGGGTCGTCGAGGGGATGGCAGCAGTGGAGGCGATCGAGGCTTCGCCGCGCGACGGCGAAACACCCAAAACGCGGATCGACTTGCGATCAGTCAAAATCGAAAAAAAGTAATCAGTTCGCGGGTTGGCCGGCGAAGCCGGCGCGCTAACCAGGAATCCGCGTGACGCGGACGGCGACACCGACCAGGTACTCGACCTCGATCTTGTCTCCCGGCTCGAGGTTGTTTCCGATCACCGCCTCGGGGCCGATTCGGGCGACGGTAATCTGTCCGTCCGGATCGTCGACGTCGGTGAAGAACACGTCCCACGACACTTGCCCGTGGATGCTCACCGGCTGGACCTTCTTCAGGAGACCTTTGCGCGTGCCCTTCAGCATAGATTTCGAGTTCGCCCTTAAGCGGACTTCCGGCCCCAGCACAGGATGCGCTTGAACGGGAAGAAAAACGGCCGCGCTGGTTCCAGTTCTTCGAGCAACAAAGCTCGATAGCGGTCCACGAACGAAGCAAACAGGTCGGCTGGCAAGTGACGCGCGTACTCGGTGAGCAGCGTCCCTTTCATCCACTCGACCACCGCTTCGGGACCCGGCAAGACATGAGGATAGATCATCAGGCGCACATCCAGTGCGTCGAAACCGAGGCGGTGAAGAATTTGAGCATAACGCCGCGGCGTCTGCACGGCATGGAAGAGCTGCCAGCCACGCAACGCCGAATGAAACGGTTCGGCCGTGGCAAGTCGCGCCGCCAACTCGTGGCACGGCTCGTCATGCATCGCCGGAACCTGAAACGCCATCTGGCCTCGTGGACCGACAGCGCTCGCCAGACGCGGCAGCAAGATATCGTGATCGTCCACCCAATGTAACGCGGCGTTCGAGAAAACGAGGTCAAAGGTGCCGTAGCTCCCTGGAAAGTCTTCGATGGTGCCAACCTCGAAATGCAACCCAGCCGGAAGCGCCGCGGTCGCCTGCGACTCGAGCATCTTCGGCGACTGATCCAGGCCCATCGTTTCACGCGCCTGCAACCGTTCGTGAAGCGCGCGCGTTTGCTTGCCGGTGCCGCACCCGAGATCGACGACTCGCATCAGGGGCTCGGGCCGAACCATGCCCAGCAGATCGAAAAACGGCTGCTCGCGTTCGCGTTGAAACTTCTCGTATTGCGCGGGATCCCACGTGTCGATCATGGCGCGTCACTCGAAAGGCAGCCGGTCGGGGTCGACATCATTGTCGCCGTAGAAATTATGAACGCTCACGCCCAGCAACCGCACCGGCCGGCTGCCGGCTTCGGTCTTCTCGAGTAAGCGGACCGCTCGCGCCGTTAAGTCCTGTTCATCGCGAGTGGCAAGGGCGGAGTGACTGCGGGCGATCGTCGTGAAGTCATCGTAGCGCACTTTGATGGTGACCGTCCGCGCCAGCAGCTGCTTGCGCGCCAGCCAGCCGATCGCGTGCGACGCCATTTCCGCAATCTCGAGACGGATCGTGTCGATGTCGGTCAAATCGATCGGGTAGGTATTTTCGGAACCGGAAGACTTGGCTTCCCGGTTCGGCGTAACCGGCCGTTCGTCGATGCCATTCGCCAGTTGCGTCAGCCAGTCGGCGAGGCTGCCGACGGTTTCGCGAAGCAGCTGCGGATCGGCGGTGCGAACGTCGACCAGCCGGTCGATGCCGCGCACCCGCAGCTTCGCGGCGGTGACTGGCCCGACTCCCCACAAGGCATCCACCGGCAGCTGTTGAAGGAACGGCTCGACCCGTTCGGGAGCGATGACGGTGAGACCGTCTGGTTTCTTCCACCCCGACGCGATTTTTGCGAGGAACTTGTTCGGCGCAACGCCGGCGGATGCCGTCAGACCGGTCTCCTGCTTGATCCGTTCTTTGAGACGCTTCGCCACCGTGGTGCCGAACGTCTCGCCCCATGCGTTTTCCGTCACGTCGAGGTACGCCTCGTCCAGGGACAACGGTTCGACCAGCGGAGTGACTTCGCGAAAAATTCCGAACACCGCTTGCGATGCCGCCTTGTAGCGCGAAAAATCGGGCGGGACGATGACCAACGTCGGGCAGAGCCGCACTGCGCGCGACATTGGCATGGCGGAATAGACGCCGAAGGCCCGCGCTTCGTAGCTCGCAGCCGCCACCACCCCGCGGCTCGCCGGATTGCCGCCGACCGCCAGCGGCTTGCCGCGGAGCTCGGGCTTATCGCGCTGTTCGACTGACGCATAGAAGGCGTCCATGTCGATGTGCAAGATTCGGCGAATCATGATCACGATGAACGCCGAGCTCGCAAAGAACGCCGAGCAAGTCGTTCTCGGCGCACTCGGCGACCTCGGCGTTCCATGTGTACAATATAGGTTTCCTATGCCTCAATTCATCTACACCATGAAAGGCCTCGGGAAGGTTCATCCTCCCGATGCGAGAGTGCTCGACGACATCTGGCTGTCGTTTTACTTCGGCGCCAAAATCGGTGTCCTCGGCTTGAACGGCGCCGGCAAGAGCTCGTTGCTGAAAATCATGTCGGGAGAGGACACCAGCTTCATCGGCGAGGCGTTCCCCGGCGAAGGCGTCTCGATCGGCTTCCTCCACCAGGAGCCGCGTCTCGATCCGAAGAAAGACGTGCTTGGCAACGTCGAGGAAGGTGTTGCCCCGATCAAAGCGCTGTTGACTCGCTACGACGACGTCAATGCCAAGCTCGGCGAAGATCTGTCGCCCGAGGAAATGGACAAGGTCCTCGAAGAGCAGGGCAAGCTGCAGGACAAAATCGAAGCGGCCAACGCCTGGGACCTGGATTCACGGCTCGAGTTGGCGATGGATGCGCTGCGGCTTCCTCCGCCCGACGCGGATGTGTCGACGCTGTCGGGCGGCGAACGCCGCCGGGTCGCGCTATGCCGGCTGCTGTTGCAGTCGCCAGACCTGTTGCTGCTCGATGAGCCGACCAACCATCTCGACGCCGAATCGGTGGCCTGGCTCGAACGCTTCCTGAAGGATTATCCGGGCACGGTTGTCGCGGTGACCCACGATCGCTATTTCCTCGACAACGTCGCCGGCTGGATTCTGGAGCTCGATCGCGGCAAAGGCATTCCCTGGGAGGGCAACTATTCGTCGTGGCTCGACCAGAAGCAGAATCGGCTCGCGCAGGAAGAAAAGGCGGAAACGCGCCGGCAAAAAACGCTCGAACGCGAGCTGGAATGGATTCGGATGTCACCACGCGCCCGGCAGGCCAAGGGCAAAGCGCGTCTGAACGCCTACGAAGATCTGTTGAAGCAGGATGCAGCCCAGAAGATCGAATCCGCGGAAATATACATCGCGCCCGGCCCGCGGCTCGGCGATTTGGTGGTCGAGGCACGTGGTCTGAAAAAAGGCTATGGTGACAATCTGTTGATTGATGGCCTCAGCTTCACCCTGCCGCGCGGCGGCATCGTCGGAGTGATCGGACCGAACGGCGCGGGTAAGACAACGCTGTTTCGGATGCTCACTGGACAGGAAAAGCCCGACGGCGGCACCCTGAAGATCGGTGAGACGGTGCAGATTGGCCACGTCGATCAGAGCCGCGACGCACTCGAGGGCAACAAGACGGTCTGGGAAGAGATTTCCGGCGGCAATGACGAGATCGAACTCGGCAAGAAGAAGGTCGCGTCGCGCGCCTACGTGTCGTGGTTCAATTTCAAAGGTGCGGCGCAACAGCGAAAGGTTGGCACGCTGTCGGGCGGCGAGCGCAATCGCGTGCATCTCGCCAAGTTGCTGAAGAAAGGCAGCAACCTGCTGCTGCTCGACGAACCGACCAACGACCTGGATGTGGATACGCTGCGGGCGCTCGAAGAAGCGTTGTTGAACTTCGCCGGCTGCGCCGTCGTGATCAGCCACGACCGCTGGTTCCTCGACCGCATTGCCACGCACATGCTGGCGTTCGAAAGCGACAGTGAGGTGGTGTGGTTCGAGGGCAATTATCAGGACTATGAAGCTGATCGCAAGCGCCGTCTCGGCGCCGAGGCCGATCAACCGCACCGGATTAAATACCGGAAGCTGACACGATGAAGTCGAAAGTCGAAAGCAATTCCAGGGATTCCACGTATGTGCCGAAATATCAAAACGCTCTTTAATTTCGATCCGCCAGCAACCGACGAGGAAATCCGCGCGGCGTCGTTGCAGTTCGTCCGCAAGTTGAGCGGCTTCACCAGGCCGTCGAAAGCGAACGAAGCGGCGTTCGATCGCGCAATCGACGATGTCGCGAAGGTGGCGCGGCGGCTGATCGATTCGCTCGAGACCAACGCCGAACCACGCAATCGCGAAGAAGTCGTGGCGCGGCTGAAAGAGCGGTCAGTCCAGCGCTTCGGCGCGAGGTAGACGTGTCGGCGCCGTCAGGGTTGCCGGTGCGGACCGCCACGCCGGCGGATGCGCCGGCGATTGTCGATCTGGTCAATGCCGCTTTTGCCGTTGAGAAGGCGTTTGTGGACGGCGAGCGTACGTCGCTCGACGAAATCCAGCGGTTGCTGCAATCCGGCATATTCCTGGTGGCCGATGCCGAGAATCATGCCCAGCCGATCGCGTGCGCCTACGTCGAGCAACGCGGTTTCCGCGCCTATCTCGGCATGTTGTCTGTCGATCCGTCGCGGCAGGGGACCGGGTTGGGTCGTCAGATGATGACGGCGGTCGAACGGTATTGTCGCGGCCGCCGTGTGCGGTCGATCGATATCCGCATTCTCAGCCTCAGACCCGAGCTGCCGCCGTTCTACCGCAAGCTCAATTTCGTCGAGGAGGGGACTTCCCCGTACGAGAACCCGAAATCGACCAGGCCCGGGCACTTCCTGCTGATGTCGAAGAACCTCGACTGACAAGCAACGAGCGACAAGCAACGAGCAACGAGCAACGAGACATGGCCATCAACGTCGGAATCTTTCTCTTCAACGACGTCGAAGTGCTCGATTTCGCGGGCCCCTTCGAGGTGTTTTCCCGAACGCGAACCGTTCCGGGAGCAGATTCACGCCGCACTGACGACAGCGCGCCGTTTCGCGTCTTCACGGTCGCGCGCAGCCACGATGTCGTCACCGCCATCGGCGGCCTGCGAGTGATTCCAGACTTCGCCTGGGATGATGCGCCGCCGATCGGCATTTTGGTGATTCCCGGCGGGTTTGGGACACGTCCGCTGTTGAACGATCAGGAGACGCTCGACTGGCTTGCGCGCACCGCTCCGCGGGTTTCGCAGGTGACGTCAGTATGCAGCGGCGCTCTGCTGCTGGCCAAGGCCGGTCTGCTGAGGAATCGGGAGGCGACCACTCACTGGGCCGCGCACGAGTTGCTGGCGTCCATCGATCCAACGATCCGCGTCAATCGCGAAGCCCGCGTCGTCCACGACGTGGTATTCACGTCTGCCGGGGTGTCGGCCGGAATCGACATGGCATTCGCGGTAGTCGAGCAGCTCTGCGGCCGGGATGTCGCCAACGAAACCGCGCATTATGTCGAGTACCGCAGAACGGGAAGGTAAAACTGAAACCTTAAAGCACCGTTCCCAGTCCCCAGTCCCCAGTCTCCAGCCCCCAGCTCACCGCTTTTACAGCCCTTCCAGCACTTCTGCGAACTTGTCATTGAACAGCGCGCCGGGCCGCCGCTCGCGCAGCCGTTCCACGACCGCAGCTCCGGGCATCCCGAGCTCGATCAGGATCAAGCCTGCGACCAGTGCCGAGCGATTAAAGCCCATGCCGCAGTGCGACAGGACGCGGTGGCCCTCCGCAATCAGCGACGCGCCGAGCCTGGCAATCGCGCGCAGCCGTGCCAGCGGCGGGGTGCCTTCGTTGTCGTCGGTGATCGGAAAGTAGATGTAGAGGCAATCGTTGGTGCGGGTAGGAATGCAGGCGTCGAGACCGCCTTCCAGATCGATGACGACGTCGATGCCCGACGCCGCGATGGGTCCCCAATCTTCGAGTGCCGGCGAGATGAACAACTGTCCCGCGTCGTCCACCTGAATCACCTGGAAGGCGGGGAACAACAGGTCGGTCACGCCGGAATTCTAGCGTGGAGTTGCAGTTCTCAGTTATCATGATAATATAGCAATAGTACTATATTAAAGCCGAAGCGGCTTGGCGCACTGGCCATCACCTACGCGCTCGCCGATCCGATGATCGCCGACCTGTGGCGCGTGGCAAAAGAGATTCTGAACCGGCAGCTGGCTGGCGCACAAACGCTGCTGCGTGAACTCCGCCGCGATCGCTAGCCGACTCTTGTGTTGAAGTACTCGATTGTCTTGACCAGGCCTTCCTCGAGCTGCACTTTCGGTTCCCAGCCGAGGAGGGTTCGGGCGCGGGTGATGTCGGGCCGTCGCTGCTTCGGATCGTCAGTCGGCAGCGGTTTGTAGATCAGTTTGCTCTTCGATCCGGTCATCCGGATGATGGTCTCGGCGATTTCCTTGATCGTCATCTCGCGCGGATTGCCGATGTTCACCGGATCATTTTCCTTCGACAGCATCAGCCGGATGATTCCGTCCACCAGATCGGTGATGTAGGTGAAGCTGCGCGTCTGACTGCCGTCGCCGAACACGGTGACGTCTTCATTGCGCAGCGTTTGCGACATGAACGCCGGCACCGCGCGCCCGTCATTGGCGCGCATCCGCGGTCCGTAGGTGTTGAAGATCCGGACGATTTTCGTGTCGACGCCGTGATACCGGTGATAGGCCATGGTCATCGCTTCGGCAAAGCGCTTGGCTTCGTCGTAGACACCGCGCGGTCCAACCGGATTGACGTTGCCCCAGTAGGTCTCCTTCTGCGGATGCTCGAGCGGATCGCCGTAGACCTCCGACGTCGACGCCAGCACGAACTTCGCGTGTTTGGCCTTCGCCAGGCCGAGCGCTTTGTGGGTGCCGAGCGCGCCGACCTTGAGCGTCGGAATCGGCAGCTCGAGGTAGTCGATCGGGCTGGCCGGGCTCGCCCAGTGCAACACGAAGTCGACCGGGCCGTCGATGTAGATGTAGTTGGTGACGTCGTGTTTGATGAACGAGAAATCTCGATTGTGAAGATGCGAGATATTTCCGGTGTCGCCGGTCAGCAGGTTGTCGATGCCGATCACCGTGTAGCCGCGATCGAGCAGGGTTTCCGCGAGGTGAGAGCCGATGAAGCCCGCGGCTCCGGTGATCACAATACGCTGAGACATAAATTATCTGTTCATCTAGTCATTTGGTCATTTGGTCATT
>Ga0070675_100000646_pt1 | contig 24086 bp, 18 predicted proteins | sample KBSM43metaG_FD_65343 | JGI IMG/M metagenome (GOLD analysis project Ga0070675, IMG submission 65343) | Miscanthus rhizosphere microbial communities from Kellogg Biological Station, Michigan, USA - KBS M4-3 metaG | ecosystem: Host-associated > Plants > Roots > Rhizosphere > Soil ... | reverse complement strand
GTGACCGTCGACTCGTTGATGATGATCGACAGCCTGGACATGACGCCCGCCGACCGCGCCCGCATCGTCGAGCGCTGTCGCGAGGCGGCCGAACCGCGTATCGTCATTACCCACGGAACCGACACTATGGTGGAAACGGCAAATGCGCTCGCCACGGCGACGCCGGCGCTTGCGAACAAGACCATCGTTTTGACCGGCGCGATGGTCCCGTACGCGTTCGGCAGCTCTGACGGTCTCTTCAACCTTGGATCGGCGTTGTCGTTCGTTCAGACACTCCCCGCCGGCGTTTACATCGCGATGAATGGCAGGCACTTCCGATGGGACCAGGTGCAAAAAAACCGGGCCACCGGGGTGTTCGAAGCGCGATGAATACTCAGCGGTGGCGGCCAGCCTTTGTGTCCTTTGTGTCCTTTGTGTCCTTTGTCTCCTTTGTGTCCTTCGTGTCTGGCCAATCTCCTGATGAGGCCACACGTCTCCTCCAGGAATACGTGCGGATCGACACATCCAATCCTCCCGGAGACACGCGGAAGGCAGCGGATTTCCTCGGCGGGATTTTCGAGCGTGAGGGCATTCCGGTCACCCGCTACGAATCGGAACCGGGGAAGGCGATTATCTACGCACGGTTGAAAGCGACCGTGAATCCACCGGCCGGTAAAGCGGTGATCCTCCTCCACCACATGGATGTCGTGCCGGCGGATCGATCGCAGTGGAAGCTCGATCCGTTCGCCGGCACCATCGAGGGTGACACGCTGTGGGGCCGCGGCGCGTTCGACATGAAGGGACTCGGAGTCGCGCACATCCTCGCGTTCCTCAAACTGAAGCGCGATCGCGTACCGCTCAATCGCGATGTGATTCTGCTGGCCGAGCCGGACGAAGAAGTCGGCGGCGCACTTGGCGCGCGCTGGATGATTGCGAACCACTGGGCCGAACTCGATCCCGAATACGTGATCGACGAAGGCGGCTTTGGCAGCCGCGACCTGTTCGCGCCAGGCAAACTGGTCTACGGCATCGCGGTCGCCGAAAAGAAGATCGTCTGGTTGAAAGTTCGGGCCGAAGGGATCGCCGGGCATGGCAGCCAGCCCCACGATCAAAATCCGAACGACCGCCTGGTCAGGGCGCTCCAGCGCTTGCTGAACACACCAACGCCGTCGGGCGACTTTTCCGTACTCAACACCATGCAGGCGCGGGTCGGCCGGTTTGCCGACAACAAGTTCACCAATGCGATCCAACACTCGACGATTGCCGTCACCTGGGTCCGTTCGGGAGTCGGCGATCCGCCGAAGATCAATGTGATTCCGTCGGTCGCCGAAGCAGGACTCGACTGCCGCGTGCTGCCCGGCGTCACCCGCGAGGCGTGGATTGCCGAAGTGAAGCGCCGCCTCGGCGATCCGTCGTTGAAGATCGAATTGATCAACGAGTCGGACGACCCGCTGGTCAGCGAGCCGAATACGCCGCTCTATGGCAATCTCGAGACTGCCCTGTCGCGCCTCCACCCGGAGGCGGTCGTCACGCCGATGCTGATCCCGTACGGCACGGACTCGAATGCGTTCCGGCCACGAGGCGTCAAGAGCTACGGAATCTTTCCGGCAATCGTTTCGGCCGAAGCGATCGCGTCGATGCACGGCGACGCCGAACGGGTGCCGCTCAGCGGCGTTCGCGAGGCCGCGCAAATCTTCTTCGAGACGCTTCGCGATACGCTCCGGCCAGACCCTCGATAGATCCGAGTTCCCAACCTTCCGCCGCGGGCAATCGTCTAAGCTATACGTCGAGATTCGATACATCTATGGACGACTCACGACGATTTCTGCCGTTATCAGCCCAGCAGTTCCAGATCCTTCTGGCATTGTTCGATGAAGATCGCCACGGCTACGGGATCATTCTCGACGTCGAGGCGCGAACCGGAGGCGCGGTCCGCCTCGGCACCGGCACTTTGTACACGGCGGTGTCCGGCCTGGTCGACGACGGACTGATCGTCGAGTCGTCGCGGCGGCCAGCGGCTGCCGCGGACGATCACCGGCGGAAGTACTACCGCTTGACCGCGCTCGGCCGGAAAGTGCTCGAAGCGGAAACGGCTCGCCTCGAGGCGCTGGTGCGCGAAGCGCGTCGCAAGGGCATTCGGCCGGCCGTTACGCGGCCGGCATGGTCGCGCTCGAAATGATGTCGCGTCGCCTCGGCCAATCGATCGTCAGACGCATTTACGCGGTCGGGCTCGCGTTGGGCTCGCGCAAATTACGAACGCACTACCGCGACGAGATGCGCGAGACGTTCGGCGACCGCGCAGCCGCCGCATCCGGTCGGGGGTTTGCTGCGCTCGCCATGCTCGTCTGCCGTGAACTTGCCGATCTGGTGCGCTGCCGGTTTCGCCGGCGCCCGGCCGGTCCGGGGCTAATGCTGACAAGGAGTGATCGCGTGACGGCCGTACTGCACGACGTGCGCTATGCAGTGAGGATGTTGTATCGACAGCCGGCGTTCACTGCCGTGGCGTTACTCACACTGGCGCTCGGCATCGGCGCCACGACATCGGTGTTCACGGTCGTGAACGGGGTGTTGCTGCGGCCGCTACCGTATGGCGATCCCGATCGCCTGGTGATCCTGCTCAACGGCCGTAGCGGACGGCTCGGCGCGTCGTTCTCGCCGCCGAATTTCCGCGATGCGACCCAGAAGAGCGGTGTGTTCGACGATGCCGCCGCGATCAGCCCGACGTCGCTCAATCTCACCGGCAACGGCGATCCCCAGCGGCTCGAGGGCGCCGACGTCACCTGGACCTTCTTTTCGGTGCTCCGAGCGACGCCGCAATTCGGACGGCCCTTTGTCGAGGCCGACACGGCAATCGGCACGCGCGTGGTCGTCATCAGCGACGGATTGTGGCGCCGGCTCGGCGCACGCCCCACGGTTGTCGGCACGGATCTTCGGCTCGACGGCGAGTCTTATACCGTGATCGGTGTCGCCCAACCCGAACTGACATTGCCCGGTGGCGCTGACTATTGGCGCCCGCTCGTGTTCACGCCCCACCAGTTGGACGAATCGCAACGAGGCGCGAACTGGGTGAACGTGGTCGCGCGGCTGAAAACCGGCACGTCCCTGGCGCAGGCCAATGCGGCGGTGACCACCGTGGCCGAACAGCTGCAGGTGTCGGCACCGAGGAATTTCGGCAATCGGCGATTCGCGCTCGTCCGATTGCGCGATCGCATCGTGCGCGACATCCGTCCGGCGCTGCTGGTGCTGTTCGTTGCAGTCGGCCTCGTGCTGCTGATCGCGTGCGTCAATGTCGCAAATCTGCTTCTCGCACGCGCCTGCGGCCGGGTACGCGAAGTGGCCGTACGCGCGGCGGTAGGCGCCGGGCGGCTCCGCCTGGTTCAGCAATTCGTTGCGGAAAGCCTGGTGCTGGGTGGCGCCGGCGCGCTGGCAGGCTTGCTGGTGGCCGTCTGGTCAACCCGCGCGCTCGTCGCGGTCGCACCGGCAAGCGTCCCGCGGCTTGTGGACGTCGGAATGGACGGGCGTGTTCTGGCCTTCACGATCGGCGTTGCGGTCGTGACCAGTATCGTGTTCGGACTGGTGCCGGCGTTCGCCACTGCGGGCATCTCCACGGCACGCACGATCAGCGGTGCCGGTCGTGGCATGGTGGGTCATTCCGGGACCAGGTTGCGAAAAATACTGGTCGTCGCCGAAATGGCGCTCGCGGTCGTACTGCTGGTTGGCGCCGGACTGCTGATCCGCAGCTATCAACACCTCAGCGGCGTCGACCCGGGATTCTCTCCCGATCATGTATTGACCTTCCGCGTGGCGTTGCCGGATTCGAAATACAAGACCGAGCCGGCGATCAGCGAATTCGTGGCGACCTACACCGAGCGGCTCGCCCGCAACGGCGTGACTGCCGCGGCGGTACTCGGGCTGCCGCTGGACGACGACTTCAGCGCCTCGTCCAGCTTCACCCGTCCTGGCGAAGTGGATCGCGACGATTCGCCGAGTGTCGGGATGCGTGTCGCGTCGCCCGACTACTTCAGGACGATGAACATTCCGCTGCGCCGCGGCCGGATGTTCGACCGGCACGATACCGATACCAGCCCCGAGGTCGTGATCATCAACGAGGAGGCGGCGCGCCGATACTGGCCAAACCAGGATCCGATTGGACAGCAGCTGCACCTCGGTGCTCGGCTGACCTCGACCACCACCCGCAGTGGCATGAAGACCATCGTCGGCATCGTCGGCGACGTCAAGTATGGGGGCCTGGATCTGACGGCGCCGCCGGAAGTGTTTCTTCCCTACCCGCAGCATCCGGTCGAGTCGTTTTCGATGGTGATCCGCACACCCGGCGATCCGATGGCATTCGTCGGCACTGCTCGCGCTGAACTTGCCGGCATCGATCGCGAGCTGCCGCTATCGGCAATTCGACCGATGGCGGAAGTGGTGGGCCGCTCGATCGCCGAGCGCAAGTTCACGATGATGTTGCTCGGCACGTTTGCCGCCGTTGCGGTGGTGCTGGCGGCGATCGGCGTCTACGGCGTTCTGGCCTACGTGGTCAGCCAGCGGACGCAGGAAATCGGCGTCCGCCTCGCGATTGGCGCCACGCCGGCCGATGTCGTCGCATTGTTCGTGCGGGAGGGCGTAGCGCTGGCGGCGATCGGTCTGGCCGTGGGAGGAATTGGTGCGCTCGCGTCTGGCCGGGCGCTGACCGGCCTGTTGTTCGGCGTGCGTGCAACCGATCCGCTGACCTTCGTCCTGGTCGCGACCGCGCTGGCGGTCGCGGCATTCTGTGCAAGCTATGTCCCGGCGCGAAGAGCGGCGCGCGTCGATCCGATGCTGGCGCTGCGTGCTGACTGATCTCGTGACGGAGGTCACGGAGACACGGAAGGGAGGCTGGTCCTTTTCCGTTTTCAGTCGCGCAATGATTGGATCCGCGCGCGCAGCCCGAATCGCCGCTCTTCTGAGCGGAACGGAGGATTCATTCTTGTGATGTACTCGTTTTCTTTTTCTGTAATTGGTTAGCGCGTCAGTCCGCCGTCGTCGCCTGAAATACGGGCGGGACGATCGGTTCACGGTTATGCCAGAATCATCGCCGACGTACAAGATGCATCGCCGTTCCCCTGTGCGAATTGGATTCTGCGTCAGTTTCCTGGTAGGCAGCGTCCTCGCGCTGGCCAGCATGATCTCCACCCAGGCCATGCCAGGGGTGACTGTCGTATTCCTCTATTTGGCGGTTGTGTGGTTCGTGCTGTATGCAGCCTGTGGCGCGTTGCCCTACTTGGCGGCTGGCGCGGAAAAGCGAATGGTCGCCGCAGCGTTTTGGGGTTTCGGCATCGGGGGTGCCGCCGCGGGCGAGCTGGTGGCGATCCTCGTGATGTCCGACAATCTCGCGTCGCACGCAAGGGTGCTTGGAGCATTCGCAATCCCAGCGACAATTCCGTGGCTGCTGGGATTCTTCATGACGCGTTGGCTAGCTGCAGGCTGGGCGTAGATCAGTCAGGATCGCGTGAACTGGACTGCGCGCGACCGGTTGGTTCTGGTGGCCTTTCTCTCAAATCCGCTTGCTGCCGTTTCATCTTGGGAACTCGCCATAACTCAGAACCCCCTAACCAGAACCTCTTTCTTTTCTCCGTTGCTCCGTTGCTCCGTGTTGAATCCGTGTCTCCGTACAACTCCGTTGTGCGCCGCCTGAAGAAATACTCCGTCTTCGTTCCCTCCGTCACTTCCGTCACATCGATCACGCCGCCAGCATCGCAATCAAATACCTGAATACCAGGTAAGTGACCACGATCGCGATCGCCACCCGATTCTTGCGCCCGACGCGGATCATTCGATCCGCGATCGTCTCGGGCAGCGCCATCACGGGCTCCGCCGCCAGAAAACGATCGACGTCGGCCGCCAGCGACGCGACGTCGGGATAGCGCGCCGCTGGCGTGCCTGCCCGTGCCTTGCGGCAAATTGCTTGCAGCGGGCGTGGACCACGCATCACTGATGCGTCGGGTGCGGTGCCGGTCAGCAGGAAATGCAGAATGCCGCCCAGCGCAAACACATCCGCGCGCGCATCTACGACTTCTCCGTGCGCCTGTTCCGGCGGCATGTAGGCGCGGGTACCGACGACGGCCGACAATTGCTCGCCGCAATTGGCAATTTGCCCACTGCAATTTCCCATCTCGCTGACCTGCGCCACGCCCCAGTCCATCACCATCACTTCGCCGAACGCACCAATCATGATGTTGTCCGGTTTGAGATCGCGATGCACGACGCCGTGGGCGTGCGCGAACGCAACCGGTTCGCAGATGCGCGTGAACAGTCGGAGCCGCTCGAACAGCGGCCGTTGCGCCGCATGTTCGTCCAGCCGCGGACCTGATACCAGCTTCATCACGTAGAACATCCGGCCGTCCTCGAGGACGCCGAGATCGTAGATCGGCACGATTCCTGGATGTTCGAGCCCGGCGAGGATGCGCGCTTCCTGCTGCATCCGTGCGGCGACGTCCGGACGTTCGACGACCGCCGACAGTACCTTGACGGCGACCGTCCGCTCGAGTTCGCGATCGCGCCCGCGATAAACCGTGCCCATGCCGCCTCGGGCAATCGGCTCGAGAATCTCGTAGCGTTCGGTCGCCGGGATCGGAAAGTCGGCGACGTCGCGCAGCCGGTCGATCGCCGCGTTCGGCAGCCAGGTCACCGCAGGCCGCCGCGCAACAAGTGGCGCGCCTCCGCCTCGAACTCTCGGGCGTCCCCGCATACCGATCGCAGGCGCTCGAGCAGCAGCCGTCGAAACGCCCGGCGGGCCGCGAACAAATAGTTCGTCACGTCGCTGACCGCTACGCCGCACTCACGCGCGACGTCGCCATAGGTGATCGCCATGCCTTCGGCCGGCGCCTCGAGATCGTAGCGTTCGAAGACGCGCAACTCCTGTTTTTTGCCCGCCTGTCGGTACTCCTCACGAAGATCGTCCACCGCCAAAGCACAGAGACTGCGAATCCATTCCGCATGGAAGTAATCATCGAGGTCCGGGGCGACGGCGATGTCGTGTTGTCGCAGCTCGCCCTCGGCATTTTCAAAATCGAGCGGGACTATCGTCTGGCCGCCGCCGCGCTTCAGCCGGGTCGACGCTTTCCGTTCGTTGGCGAGAAACCGATCAAGGCAGACGCGCAGAAATGTTCGAAACCGCGCCTTGCCCGGATCGTAGGCGTCGAAAAAGCGCTTCTCGATGGCTCGGGCAAAAAAGTCCTGGGTCGCGTCTTTCGCTTCCTCCTCGGCGAGGTTCCACTTCAGACGCAGATATTTGTAAACCGGCTTCCAATACACCGCGACCATCGTGCCGTAGCCATCTCTCCGCACCGTCGCATCGCCGCTGCGGACGGCTTCGAGAATCGAATGGCGCGTCGCCGGCAGATCCATGTCATGGACGATTATGACTCTGCGCGACGTAGCCGACGATCAGGCCGACCAGGCTGCCGGGCAGCATGATGTTCAGCACGTGCCCCGGATTCATCAGCAGGATCAGGTATGCGAAGAGCGCGCCCACAGCGAGGCCAAAGACCATGCCGAGCGCCAGCGAATGCACCTTTCGCGAGAAGACCCCGATGATCACGCCGGTCAACAGCCCCTTCACCGTCGAACCGATGACGATGCCGATCATCTGATCGCGGACCTCGGGCGTGAACCAGGCGGTCAACCCATCGAAGATCCCGAGAAACCCGCCCAGCAGCGTCGCCAGCAGTACTGTGTTCAAGAGTCACTCTCCATCCGTCCTCTATTACACGTCGACGCCGCCACCTTTAGCAGGCCGCGGTATGCGTTCCGGCCAGCCGCCGCCGCGCAGAGCGCTACAGCATGCCGAGAGAATACAATCGATCGAATGCGCAGGCTCGCGGCCGTCGTGCTGCTCTCTACGGTGCTCTGCGGCTGCCGCGCGACGACTACTCCACCGGCCGCACCGCCCAACATCCTGCTGGTGACGATCGACACGTGGCGGGCCGACCGGCTGCAGCCGTCACTGACACCGAACCTCAGTGCGCTTGCCAGGTCCGGCGCAACGTTTACCAACGCGCGAGCGGCGGCGCCGCTGACGCTGCCGTCGCATACGACGCTCCTGACCGGGCTGCTGCCGCCAGTCCACGGCGTCCGCGAGAACGGCAATGTTCTCAATGAAACGCATACGACGATCGCGCGCCTGTTGAAGGACCGGGGATATCAAACCGCGGCGTTCGTCGGAGCGTTTGTCCTCGATCGCCGCTTCGGCCTGGCTCGTGGTTTCGACACCTACGACGACAAGATCCCGCGCAACCCGAACGCCACCGAGAAGCTGGATGCCGAGCGACCCGCGGAGGCGGTCATTGACGCCGCTCTCGCCTGGTTCGCGTCGCAGCACCCAACACCCGGCACTCCGCACCCCGCACCCGGCACTCCGCACCCCGCACCCGACACCGCGCACCCCGCACCCGACACCCAGCACCAGCACCCAGCACCCAGCACCCAGCACCCAGCACCCTTTTTTGTCTGGCTCCACCTCTACGATCCCCACGCGCCTTATGTCCTCCGCGAGCCGCGAGCCGCAAGTGACGAGCAACGCTACGACGGCGAAGTTGGCTATGCCGACGAACAGCTGGCGCGGCTCGTTGCGCGCCTTCGCGAGCAATCGCAGCTTGCAAACACCGTGATCGTTGCCGCCGGGGACCATGGCGAGGGCCTCGGCGAACATGGCGAACGCACGCACGGAATGCTGCTCTACGACTCGACCCTGCGCGTCCCGCTACTGGTCGCAGGACCCGGTGTGCAACCGCAGACGCGTGATGAGCCCGTAAGCCTGGTGGACGTCGGGCCGACAATTCTGGCGATCGCCGGCGTCGCGTCACCGGATGTGATGAAGGGCCGGAATCTTCTGGAATCGAACGGCGGGAGGCGAGGCACAGGCAGCGAGCCGGAGACTTACGCCGAAACCGAATACCCTCGCGTTGCGGGATGGAGTCCGCTGCAAGCGCTGACTGACGGGCGTTGGAAAACCATTCGCGCCGGCAGCCAAACCGAGCTCTACGATCTCAAAAATGATACGGGCGAGCAGAACAATCTTGCGAGTTCGCAGCAATCGACGGCGACGGCGATGGCAACGCGAATCGATGCGATTCACGCCAGTGGCGCGTCACGTCCATCCCAGGCGATTTCAACCGAGGCGCAAGAACGGCTGCGCGCCCTCGGTTATGTCGCCAGCTCGGCGCGGCCAGCGACCGGATCGAACGCACCGAATCCCGCGACGAACGTGCGCGACTGGAACGCGTTCGAGGATGCACTGAGCGGGTTGAACCGCCACGACTACGCCGCGGCACTCGCCACGCTGAACCAGCTCGCCACGCGCCACCCGAATGCGCTCGTGTTCAAAACGACCTTAGCGACGGCGCTGCGGGAATCGGGGAAACCAGCGGAGGCGCTGGCGATCTATCGCGCGGCGGCCAGCCGGTGGCCGACCGACGCGACGCTGCTGCACGACCTTGCCGTGGCGGCGCGGGAGGCGGGCAGTCTCGATGAGGCGGTCAAAGCCGACCGAGCGGCCTTGGCGCTCGAACCGGGCAGTCCCACGGCCAGCAACGGACTCGGCCTTCTCGCGATCGACCAGGGCCGGCCCCAGGACGCCGTGCGCCTGTTTACTGAAGCCACCCAAACCGATCCGAACAACGCGTCGTACTGGACGAATCTCGGCAATGCGAAGCGGGCAGCCGGCGATCGCGGCGGTGCGGAGCAGGCCTATCGCAAAGCACTGGAGATTGATGCGACCTCACCAGACGCAGCCAACGGCCTTGGTGTGTTGCTGGTCGAAGCGAATCGTCCGAGCGAAGCGGTGGACTGGTTTCGACGAGCGGTCGACATGCGACCTGGCTTTGTCGAAGCGGAATTGAATTACGCCATCGCGTTACAGCAGTCCGGAGATCGTCCGCGTGCCATCGAGGTGTACCGATCGCTTCTGGCCAATCCAGGTAACTACCCGCGCGAAAAACAGGCAGCGCGCGAGCTGCTCGCAGCGCTCGGGGCCGGTCGATGATTCGACAGTGGACGGCAATCGCGCTCGCGGGGCTCGTCTGCGGATGTTCGCGAACGCCGGAAACGCCGCGTCCGCGCAATCTGCTGTTGATTACCATCGACACGTTGCGCGCGGATCGTGTCGGCGCCTACGGATATGCGCGTGCACGCACGCCCCGCCTCGACGCGCTGGCCGCGGCTGGCGTCCGTTTTGAGCGCGCCTACGCCGCAGCGCCAATCACGCTGCCGTCGCATGCGACGATCCTGAGCGGTCGTTATCCTCCCGGTCACGGCGCCCGCGACAATGGTATGAAAGTGTCGGACAAGACGCCGACGCTGGCCACCGAACTGAAGGCCCGCGGCTTCCGGACGGCCGCGTTCGTTGCGGCGTTTCCGCTCGATCACCAGTTCGGCCTCGCCCGCGGCTTCGATGTCTACAGCGATCGCCTGCCGCGCGATCCAGCAGGCCGCCAGGCAAACGAACGCGCCGCCTCCGACGTCGTCAACGAAGCGATCGCCTGGTTGGGCGCTGCACCCGGCACCCAAGCACCCGACACCCAGCACCAGCACCCAGCACCCAGCACCCAGCACCCAGCACCCTTTTTTACCTGGCTCCACTTCTTCGAACCCCACGCACCTTATGAAGGCGATCTTTCACGGCCGGTTGCCGATCGCTATGACGATGAGATTGCGACGGTGGATCGCGCAGTAGGACGAGTGATCGACGCGATCGGCGACCGCAAACGCGACACGCTGATCATCGCAACTGCAGACCACGGCGAAGCGTTCGGCGAACACGGCGAGCACGCGCACAGCATCTTCGTCTACGACACCACACTGCGGGTGCCGCTGATTCTTGCGGGTCCCGGGCTCTCACCGAAACGAATCGCCACGCCAATCACGCTCGCCGACGTCGCCCCTACCGCGATGAAGTTGCTCGGATTCGATTTGCAAGACGTGGACGGCGTCGATCTTTCGCGCGCGTTGAGTGGAGAGCTGTTATCGACTCGCGAACTCTATGCCGAATCGTTTGCGCCACTCGTGGAGTTCGGATGGGCGCCGCTCCGCAGTGTCCGTTCGGGCGATTGGAAGTACATTGCCGCACCGAAACCGGAGCTCTTCGACACGACGCGCGACGCGGCTGAACAACAGAACCTGTTCAATGAAAGACCCGAAGTGGCGCGCGGATTCGAATCGCGCGTCGGTCGATACTCCAGCGACACGTTGGGTGGAGCGGCATCGGCCGGCGACGAAGCCGCTCAACGTTTACGTGCGCTCGGCTATAGCGCGGGGTCGGCAATCCGCAATTCGCAATCCGCAATCCGCGTTGACCCCAAGGACCGCCGCGCGCTGGCGGGCCGCCTCGCGCAGGTCACATCAGGTGAGCTTCAGGGCGCAGCACTGGTGGAGGCGCTCGAAGCGATCGTCCGAGACGACCCGCGAAACGGTCAGGCTCATTTGCGTCTTGGCTACGCGCGTGTTCAAGCCGGCGACTGTGCGCGAGCGGAACCGGAATTCCACGCCGCCATTGCGACCGGCCTTCCGTCGGCCGACGTGTATCTCGGGCTGGCGGGCTGCCTGGGTGCGCGCCGCGACTTTTCCGGCGCGGAGCGCGCGCTGAACGAAGCAGTGCGGCTCGAGCCCGACAACCCCGTCGTCCGCGCGAATATCGGCATTCTGAAAGGTACTCGTGGCGATACGGATGGAGCGATCCAATCGCTGAATTCGGCGCTCGCGGCCGACCCGAACCTGCACGAGGCGCGGTTCAATCTGGCGCTCACTTACGCGCGCGCCGGCCGGAACGCAGAAGCGGCCAAGGCGGCCCGGGAGCTGCTCGACCGCTTGCCGCCCGATGCGCCGCAACGGCCGGAAATCGAGCGTCTGCTCAGAGTTGTGAATGCGAAATAGATCCATTATTTTGGATTACAAGACGATACAAAAACAGAATTTCGCATTGTTTCACATTCGGACGGTTGACCCCCAACCCGTATAAAGCCCGCAAAATTCAAGAGTTCCACTCATAATGAAAAAGGCGTAAGCTCTGGCGTCCCGCTTGCTGACGCCGTCCTTCTTTGGACATCGTCTGTTACTGGACATCGTCTGTTATAGGACACGGTTCGATTCCGCACTTTGTGGCGGAACTTCATTTGGAGGCTTGGATGATTAGGCGATTTTTGAGCGCAGCGATCGTGCTGCTGCTCTCCTGCGCATCAGCGTTTGCGCAGCAAACAACCGGCAACGTTACGGGGCGCGTGCTCGATGCGCAGGGCGCGGCTATTCCGGGCGCAACCGTCACCGCGAAGAGTGCCGCAACCGGTTTCACGCGGATGGAAGTCAGCGACCCTGAAGGGCTCTATCGACTGACCGGTCTGCCGGTCGGTCTGTACGACATCACGGCGGAACTAGTCGGCTTCGCGACGATCTCGAACAAGGACATCGTGGTGAACGTCGGTCAGACAGCCACGCTCGACTTCTCGCTGAAGGTCGCGTCGGTTGCCGAGACGGTCAACGTCACCGGCACCTCGCCGCTCATCGAAACGACTGCGTCGTCAGTTGGCGGCGTTGTCGATCCGAAGACGATTGAAAGCCTGCCGCTCAACGGCCGCCAGTTTGCGAACCTCGCGGCGACGATTCCCGGCGTCGGCCTCGGCTACCACAGCGACCCGACCAAGAGCACGCAGTACGCGCCGCAGATTGCGGGCGGCAACGGCCGCAACCTGAACTACCAGATCGACGGCGGCGACAACAACGACGACACGGTCGGCGGCCTGCTGCAGCTCTTCCCGCTCGAAGCGGTGTCGGAGTTCAATCTGATCACGTCGCGTTACAAGGCCGAGTACGGCCGCAGCAACGGCGGCGTCCTGAACGTCGTGACCAAGAGCGGCACGAACATGTGGTCGGGCAGCTTCTTCGAACTGTTCCGCGACACGAATCTGAACTCGACGACGAAAACCGAAGAGCTGAACCACAGCGAGAAGCAGCCGTACCGCCGCAACCAGTTCGGCGGCAGCTTCGGCGGACCGATCGCCAAGAACAAGGCGCATTTCTTCGCCGCCGTGGAGCGCACGCAGCAGAACACGTTCCAGATCGTCAACACGCTCGGCCTCTTCCCCACACTCGACGGCACGTTCGCGACGCCGTACCGCGAGAACCTGGTGACGGTCAAGGGCACGACGAACCTGAACGCGTCGCAGTACCTGTCGGTGCGCTACGGCTACAACCAGAACGCGCAGCCGTACGGCGTAGCTTCCACGTCCCCGGAGAACAACTGGGGCCAGAGCACGAACAAGTTTCACTCGTTCAACGTGAACCACAACGCGGTGCTCGGCAACTCGAGGCTGAACGAGTTCATTTTCCAGTACGCCGATTTCGCGAACGCGATCACGGCGAACAGCCTCGACCCGTATCAGTCCTTTCCGAACCGTGTGACCATCGGCCAGAACATCAACACGCCGCAGGCCACGCAGCAGAAAAAGTATCAGCTGCGCGACGACTTTTCGTGGCATGTCTCGGGTAAAGGCGGTCTCGGTCACGACCTCAAGACCGGCTTCAACTTCATCAACGAGCCGCGCCTGTTCCTGACGTTCAATACGGGCACCGGTGGCTACGCTTACACGCATCTCGACAACAACATCAGCGGCCCGATTTCGGCGATCTCGCTCAACGGCGGATCCGCGGAAGCGAACACGCCGATGAAGCAGTACGCGCTCTACATTCAGGACGACTTCCGCTTGAGCGACAAGCTCACGCTGAACCTGGGATTCCGCTACGACCTCATCAACGGCATGGCGATCGATCAGTCGAAGAACCCGAACTTCCTGATCCTCGACAAGGCCGGCAAGGCGGGTGCGCTCAACGGCATCGACGGCTTCCAGGATTTCGGGCTCTCACCTGCCGAAGACAAGAACAACACCCAGGCACGCGCGGGCTTCGCGTACGACCTGCGCGGTAACGGCCGCGATGTCGTCCGTGGCGGCTATGGCCGGTACTACGACTTCGGCTACACGAACGCGAACATCCTGTTCGCGGCCGTCAACGCCACGGGCATCGGCGCCGGAACGGTCTACAGCGTGACCAACTCGAACGGCATCCGGAAGACGGACGGCACGCTGTTCAAGGTCGGCGACAACGTGAACACCATCGCGCAGCCGAACGAAGCGGGCGGCGCGCTGCCGCTTAACTCGCACATCGCGTCACCGCGCATCAAGCAGCCGTACACGGATCAAGTGTCGTTCGGCTGGTCGCACCAGCTCGACACCGCGACCGCGATCGACATCGACTACATGTACGCGCGCGGCCGCGATCTCGGCTGGCGTCCGGCGCTGAACCAGCGCGACGGCAACCCGACGGGTCCGCGTCACTATTCGGTCCTGCTGGCGCCGTATGGGTCGTTCAGCCCGGCGAGCTTCACTATCGACATCAGCAACGGCCGGAGCGAGTACAACGGCTTGAACGTCGGCATCCGCCGTCAGCTGCGCCGCAACTTCTCCGTCAACGCGTGGTATTCGCTCGCGAAGGCCGAGGGCACGAGCGGCGGCGGCGCCGACGAGCTGAGCACCGGCAACATCCAGAACCACCTGCAGCCGTTCGGCGACATCCAGTTTGGACCCGCCGGACGAACCGACGCGCGCCATCGCGTGAACATCAGCGGCATCGTGCAAGTGAAGGGCGGATTCCAGATAGCGCCGATCTTCCGGTATCGCTCGGCCCTCCCGGTCGCCATCACGGAAGGCGTCGACGTGAATCAGAACGGCGCTAACACCGACATCTCGGGCGAGGCGTTCGCGTTCGACGGGCTGGACAGCAACAACAAGGCGATCGTGAAGGACCTCGGAGCCTGCACGACGATCAATTGCGGACGCGGCGCCTCCCAGTCGGCGCTCAACGTCCGGCTCTCGAAGACATTCCACTTGAAGGGTACCGCGCGCATCGAGGGGATCTTCGAAACGTTCAACCTGCTGAACGCGCTGAACCCGTCGGCCTTCACGACGGCCCGTTACACGGGCACGGTCACGAGCAAGACGGCGAATCCGAACTTCCTGCTGCCGACCGCGTACGCGGGCGACTTCCAGCAGACGGAGCAGCGTCTGGCGCAGATCGGGTTCCGCTTCTCCTTCTAACCAACGGTGCGGCCCTGCGTGCCGCTTGGAAGTTTGCGTAAGTATGATGGGTCAGGGTTCACAAACCCTGACCCATTTTTTGCAAAGGGCCGGCCAGCCTCCAGCGTCGTCCCAGGCCGGCGAGACTCGTTCAGCGAGAAGCGATAATTTCGAGTTGGGCGAGATGGTGAATCACGTGCCCCGCCATCTGATGAATGATCCAGTCGACCGTCAGCGCTCCGTACTCCGGATGTGAAAACGCGATCGCGCGATCACCGGCTGAGAGGCCGCTGAACAGCGCGTGATTCATCGCGTTGGTCGCCACCAGGGCCGCCGCCGCTTCCTTGCCGCCAAGCGCCGCCTCGCGCAACATCCAGCGATCCTGATCAAACGACTGCGCCTGATAGTTCTGCGTGGCCAGTGCCATCCGCGCGCGATTGCCGAGCGCGAGCTCGGTCTGCGCGAGGTGCGTGAGGATCTGGCGGGCGTTCCACTTGCCGGGCGCGTAGGTGCGGTCGAACTGCGCCGGCGTCCAGCCGGCGACCAGCGTGCCGATGCGAGCGACCGCATCGCGCATCGCGGCGAGCGGTTCGCGATCGCCGAGGTCTGGAGTGTAGGGAGTTTGAGGAGGCATTGTTGAGAGGGTGAAATTGAGAATTGGGAATTAGGAATTAGGAATTAGGAATCACGCGAATTAGGAATTATACGAATTAAGAATTGAGAATTGGCGCCCATCGAAATATTTAGCATTTGCGCCACGAAACGACCGTCAGAAACTGCCACCTTTCGAAGCACGACTTGCAAAAAGTCTAGCAAATCGCGACGGCACTCGTCATGCCCCGCTGGTCCACAAGCTAATCCACGAAGACAAATCGGCGGGTGCAGATATTCGCGAGCGCGCGTTCCTTTTCGGGTGCGAGATCGTCAAGTTCTGCTCGAAGCTTTACAAGCTTGGCGGCGTCGCACGGGATATGGCGCCGCAGCTGCTCAACGCGGGCACGGCGCTCTACCCTATGCTCGAAGAAGCGCGGGCGGCCGAAAGCAAGGCCGACTTCATCTCGAAATGCTCTGTCGGCCTGAAGGAAGTCCGCGAAGCACATGGTCGCCTCCGGACGCACGAGGCGTGTGGGATCGGACCCATCGATGAAGCCCGCAATCTGCGGCTCGAAGCGAACGAACTCGTGTCGATCGTCACGAGGATTGTCGGCAATACGAAAACCAACGCGGGAATCTCTCCTGTCCGCCGACGATCGAAGAGTTCCTAACCCACGTCCTACTCCTAGTAATTCCTAATTCCTATTCCTAATTCCTAATTCCCAGTTCCCAATTCCCAATTTCACTATTCCTCGGCGAGCGCAACGACCGGATCCACTCGCGCTGCTCGTCGCGCCGGCAGGTACGTCGCGCTCAGCGCGACGAACGCCAGCACCGCCGCGGCGCCGGCGAGCGCCGTTGGATCGCTCGGCGTGACGCCAAACAGCACCGCCGCCGCCAGTCGGCCGATGCCAATCGCGCCGGCCACGCCGATCGCCACCGCAATCAGCATCAAGCGAACGCCACGACCGACGACATCGCCAAGCACGCGGTCGCTCGACGCGCCGAGCGCGATCCGGATGCCGATCTCGTGGGTCCGCTGCGCGACGCCGTATGAAGTCACTCCATAAATCCCGACCGCTGCCAGCAGCAGCGCGACGGCCGCAAAAATACCGAGCAGCAGCGCCAGAAACTTCGACTGCCCCTGCGTCCGATCGACCGCCGTTTCGAGCGAATAGATTGACCAGACCGGCTGATCCTTGTCGACCGACCAGATTGCACGCCGAACCTGATCGGTGATGGTGAGCGGCGGCAGGTTGGTTCTCGCCACCAGCGACGAGAAAATCAGCGGCACCTGGTAGTGCGCGACGTAGATCTGCGGCACCGCCGGTTCGGTGGCGGTGTAGTGCTTGGTATCGCCGACCACCCCGATAATCGTCACCGGACCCTGGGTTTGCGGCGTCGTAAAGCGCTTCCCGATCGCGTCGCCGCCCGAAAATCCCCGCTTGGCGAACGTCTCGTTGACGATCGCTACCAGCGGCGTTTGCAGATCGTCGCGATCGGTGAAGTCGCGTCCCTTCAGCAGCGGAATGCGCAGTGTCTTGAAATAGTCGGGCGTGATGAAGTGCACCCGCGCCTGCGGCGGCGAGTTCGGGTCTGCAGGCGTCGTTCCTTCGAGCACGTAGCCGACGTTGCCGCCATTGCCGCTGAATGGCACGGCCCGGACCAACGCTGCCGATTCAACGCCTGGAATCGCGCGCACCTTTTCGATCGCGTTTCTGAAGAACAGCGCGATGTCCTCCGGCTTGGTGTATTTGGTTTGCGGCAGCCGGAACTGGAGCGTAAAGACATTGGTTTTGTCGAAGCCAATCGGCACGTTCTGAACCGCCAGCAGGCTCTGAATCAGCAGCGCCGAGACGGCCACCAGCGCCACCGACATCGCCATCTCGACAACCATCAGCACGTCGCGGGTGCGCCGTCCAGTGCCTGATGCGCGTCGCGCGCCGGCCGCCAGCACCCGACTGATGTCGGGGCGGGCGGTCTTTAGTGCCGGCGCGAGCGCGCACAAGGTCGCCACCGCAATTGCCACGCCACCGGTAAACAGCAACACGGTCCAGTCGAGCGGCACATTGGTCGGGATCGGTACGGACGGTGGTTGCAGCACCGTCAGACCGCGCAGCGCCCAGCGACCCAGCCCGAAACCGAGCGCCGCCGCGGCGGCGGCCATCAGCGCGGCCTCCACAATCAGTTGCCGCGCCACCGCCGAACGGCTCGCTCCCAGCGCCGCACGGAGCGCGATTTCCTTCTGACGATCCATCGCGCGCGCCAGCAACAGATGGCTGACGTTCACGCAGGCAATCAGCAGCACCACACCGACCGATGCGAGCAACAACAGTAGCGCGGGCTTTGAGGTGCCGACGACGGTGTCGTGCGCGGCCTCGACGAACAGCGTCCGACCCTGCTGAACTTTCGGATCGGCAGCGAGCAGGCGCTTGCCGATTACGTCGAGATCCGCCGCCGCCGTGACGACGTCGGCGCCCGATTTCACCCGCGCGATCGACAGCGCAAACGGACCGGCGTTGGCGATGCCATGTGGCACGGGCCACAGCGCCAACGGCATGAACAGATCGCCGTTGATGAAGTAGCCATCGCCAGGAACTTCGTTGGCGTCGAACGGCGGCTGAAGAACCCCGATCACCGTCAGCGGCAGACCGTTCAGCACCATCGTCGAACCGATCGCCGATGGATCTTCGTTGAAGCGCTGCCGCCACAAGCTATGCGTAATGACGACGACCTGCTTGACCGCGCCCGGCCCGCTTTCTTCCTCGGTGTAAAGGCGACCGCGCTCTGCCCGCAGGCCGAGCGCCTCGAAAAACGTGCCGGATGCGAACACGCCGATCAACCGCTGCGGCTCGTTGACGCCGGTCAGATTCACACTCTGGCCAAGCCATAGTCCGATCGAGTCGAGACTGCCGTTCTGCTTCCGAATCTCCTGGTACTCGTTGTACGACAGCAGGCCGCGCGGAAACTGCGAGGTGCGGGCCCACACGGAGATCAAGCGATCCGCGTTCGAGTATGGCAACGGCCGCAGCAGCACCGCGTTGACGATGCTGAACATCGCGGTGTTGGCGCCGACGCCGATCGCCAGCGTCAAGATCGCGACGAGCGCAAATCCCGGGCGGCGGCGCCATAGGCGCAGCGCATAGCGGACGTCCTGCATCAGCTTGTCGGCCATCGATCTGTCCTTCGTGTCAGGCGTAGCCCGGACGTTCCGCCTTTGGAACGCGTCGATCCACTCGCCCGGAATGTTCGTGAATGCGTCGACTGCCGCCGGGAGGCGCGCGCCGATAGACGAGGCGCCGCCCTCACGCCGTGCGCGCATCCGGTCTTCCATCGCATCGACCAGCCCGAGGCCGACGTCCCGGCGAAACGACGGCGGGTACAGCCAGACGAGCGCCCAGGCGAAACGTCTGTCCGACTTCTCGAAGTCAGGCACGGCTGAGCAACCTGTGGGAACGGGCGATCGCGACGAGCCGCAACAAGCGGTCGGCTTCCGCGCTCGCGACGCGGCGGCCGAGCGGCGTCAACCGGTAGTACTTCCGCCGTTCGTCGTCGAGATCCGCGGCCGGACGGCGCGACGATTCCGCAATCCAGCCGTCCTTGAGCATCCGATGCAGGGCACGATAGAGGGTCCCCGGTTCGAGTTCGATCTCACCGTCGGTCAGCTGCGTCACTTCCTGGAGAATGGCGTAGCCGTGCCGCTCTTCGCCGGCCAGCGCCAGCAGGACATGGAACTCGATGGATCGCAACGACATAGTGTGTGCAGCCTATATGCGTCGCGCACATAGGTCAACGGCTTAGACGAGGGTTTGTGGAAAAAAGTTGGACTGGGGACTGGGGACTAGGAACTTACCTGGACGACCGCCTTCTTGCTGCGATGAGTGCGGATCGTTTCGGGCAGCAGTTTCTTACTGAGATAGACCTTTGATTCGGCGTTATCCGAGGAGTTTCGTTCGTACTTCACCACCTCGAAACGCAGATGGTCGAGCGTGCCGCGCATGTCGTAAAACTTGTTCTTCGTCTTGACGACGATTTCGTCGAAGCCGTGGGCGATCGCCCAGGCTTCCTGCTGCTCGGTGAGCGCTCGAAAGAAGCCCTTGCCACGCCAGTCGCGGCGGGTGCCGCCGATCCATGTGTAGAGCACGCGGCGGCCGTCAAACTGCACGTAATCGTGCAGACGATGCATCAGGTCGACCAGCTTCGGTTCGGTCTCGGGCGTCTTGATCTCGTGGCCGACTTTGTAGGACACGGGCACGATCATCCCCGGGTCGTCCGGCAGTGGAGCGGTGGCGAACAGAATCGCGTGCAACCGGCCATCGAGGCGCCGGCAAATTTCGGCGGCGGTCTTCTTGCGCGGGAACTCGCCGAAGAACTCCTCGATGTATTGGATCTCGAGCGCGCCCTGCTCGAGTTCGTACTGCTGGATTTGATACTCCACAATAAACCACGAATTCTAGCAGATTGGAGATTGCAAATTGAAAATTGCAGATTTTGGATTGGGGATTGCGGATTCGCTTTTGATGACTGATTCGGCAGCCGGCGTCGGCAACGAATTTGCGCCCCGACGGGTTGGTCGATCAGAATCGGAAGGTGGATCGACGGGATTTCCTCCGCACGGCCGCGCTGGCGGCGGTCGTGCCGCTGCAGCGGGTCGGCAAACCGCGCGCCTCGGAGTTCGTGTTCGCGCGACTGCGCTATGAATCCGGAGACTGGGACTACAACCCGAAAGTCGCCGCGAACGTGCTCGACTCGATCGTCCAGTACACCTCGATTCCGGTCTACAACGACGAGGTGGTGATCGCGGCGTCGTCCACCGATCTGCTCGCATTTCCGTTCGTGTTCATGACCGGCCATAAGCTGGTCCGGTTCAGCGCTGCCGAGCGCGAGAACCTGCGGCGCTTCGCGGACGCAGGCGGGTTGCTGTTCTCCGACGATTGCAATCACGACGTCAACGGTTTGTACGCCCGTTCGTTCGAACAGGAAATGGCCGCGGCATTTCCCGGAGACCCGCTCGCAAAGTTACCGGCGTCTCACCCGATCTATCGCAGCTTTTTTACGTTCGCCGCGGGTCCGCCGCAAACCTCGCACGAACTGAACGGCTGGGGCGACAACATCGTTCATGAGTATTTGAAAGCGGTGGAACGGCGTGGCCGTATCGCGGTGCTTTACAGTAACAAGGACTACGGCTGCGAATGGGACTACGATTGGCGGAACAAACGATTCCTGCGGGAAGACAACACGAAATTCGCGGTGAACGTCGCGGTCTACGTGATGACGTAGACAATCACATGGGATGGAACGCCGAGCGCGCGAAGCCCGCCGAGCGAAACGAATCTCGGCGCTCTCGGCGTTCCGTTTTCTCTTGGCCTTTTACGAATGCGCGACGGTAATCGCGTAGCTCGATGCGCGCGGCAGATCGGCGCCCGGGTCGGAAATGGAGACACAGAACGTGCCGCCGAGCGCTTGCCCGGTGAGCTGCGGTGTCCCTCCGGCGCTGGCGGTCACCGATTTCAAACTCGAACACTGCACGCCGAGCGTCGTCAGGGTCGGTTGTCCAACCGTCAACGTCATTGGAGCGGTAACCGGTGCGGCAGGAATCGCGGTCACCGGAGGGACTGCGTTCGGATCCGCATCGACTGGAACCGTCGAAAGGGCCGTCAGCGTCACTTTCATCTCGCCGCTTTTGGTGACGGCGAACGTATGAAGATTGCTTCCCGCCGCGAACAGGGTTCCTGAATAGCTCTCGACGATCGTTGCCGGGGCAATCGGGGTCACCACCGGGGTCGGTTCGGTGCTGTGATGGCAGGCCGATCCGCCGGCCGCCAGGGCCAGCAGCGCCGCTCTGAGTAGTCCACGCCGCATGCGATCCATGTTAGCTCAGACGTTCCGCTGCGAGCATCGGTCGGACGGTTTCACCAGAGCTTGACGCGCGCCTACTTTGTATTATAAAGTTCTTTATAAATGACGACAAATGGCAATCCACTGAGCCGCCTCGCGGCGATCATCCTCACCATCCTGGCCCTCCAGATTCCTCTGCTGATGGTGAACGGCCTTGTCGCCGAACGACAGGCCCGCCGTGACGCGGCGGTCACCGACGTGTCCGCCAAATGGGGAAACCGCCAGGCGATCGTCGGCCCGGCGCTGCTGATCCCTTATGTGCACCGCTGGACCGAGACCATCGCCGGTCGCGGGGAGACGGCTCGCGCCGAGCAACACAGCGCCGTTTTTCTTCCGTCTCGTTTAGGGATTCGTGCCACCATCGACGCGGACACGCGCAGCCGGGGCATCTTCTCGATTCCGGTCTACCGCATGAAGGCCACGCTCGAGGGCGAATTCGCCGAACTGCGCGCGACCGGCCTCAATCTCAACCCGGCCGACGTCGCATGGGATCGGGCGCAGCTGATCGTCAATATCTCGGACGTGCGTGCCATTCAGGAGCACCCGCGCCTCGTCTGGAACGGCGGCGATATTCCCTTCACTGCGGGCAGCGGCTGGACCACCGGCGGTGGCGGCATTCACGCGGATGTTCCGGTCGCCGTCGGGTCAGGATCGACTTTCAGTTTCCCGCTGGCGGTCAACGGCAGCGTGTCGGCGTCCTTCGCGCCATTCGGCCTGAACACCGTCGTCGAAGTCAGTTCGAACTCACCAAATCCCACTTTCCAGGGCGCGTGGCTGCCGACCGAACGCGCGATCGGTGCGAACGGTTTCACTGCAACGTGGATGGTCGCGTCGATCGCGCGCGCGTATCCGCAGGCCTGGACGACGACCACCGCGATGAAGGACCCGATTGCCAACTCGCTGTTCGGCGTCGATTTGCTGCAGCCGGTCGACCACTACCGCATGGCTTCGCGCAGCGTGAAATACGCCGCGCTGTTTCTGGTGCTGACATTCGCGGCGGTCTGGCTGATCGAAGTGCTGTCGGCGCAACGGGTGCACCCGATCCAGTACCTGCTGCTCGGTGCGGCGTTGTGCATGTTCTATCTGTTGGAACTTTCACTGTCAGAGCATCTCGGGTTTGGCGTCGCGTACGCGGTTGCCGCGTTGTCGGTGATCGGTGTGATGGCGTCGTACTGCGTTTCGATCCTGAAGGCGTGGTGGCGCGCCGCGGTCGTCGGCGGCAGCGTCGCGGCGCTCTACGGTTATCTCTACATCGTGCTGACCAACGAGGACTACGCGCTGCTGATCGGCACGATCGGCCTGTTCGTTGCGCTGGCGGTCGTGATGCTGACGACGCGACGGATCGACTGGTATGCGGAGGCGCCGCTCGTCCCGGCGTCAGACCGCCGGTGAAATCGACGTCATCCGGAAATCCTCGATCTTCATCGCCGGCACCAGCGCGGTGCCGGGGTTGTCGTAGGCCTCGCCGATATGCATCGGTACGGGCCTGCCGAGCATCGACACGTTGTTGAAGGCGCGCGCCGGGCTGTCGTTCCAGCGGAAATTCTGAACCGGCCCGGCGATTTCACCATTTTCGATCAGGAACAACCCGTCGCGGGTCATGCCGGTGTTGAGCAGCGTCATCTGCTCGACCGGCCGGATGTACCAGAAGAACGAACACAGCAGGCCGCGCTTGGTCGACTTGATCATCTGTTCGACGGTCGCCTCGCCGCCGTCCATCACCAGGCTCTGGGTCGGCCCGGTCGGCGTAAACGGCTTCTGCTGTTTCTTTGCCCAATAGCGATCGTAGAAGAGGCTTTTGACAGCGCCTTTTTCGATCCAGGTGACCGGCCGCGAGGCGAGACCATCGGGCCCGATCGGTGTCTGACGAAGAATCGTGTTCCCGACGTCGCTGCGAATCGTAATGTTGTCGCCGAATACCTTCTGTCCAAGCTTGGTCTGGCCGCGCTCGGCAGCGCTCATGAAACTGCGGCCCTCTTCGGCGGGGCGCGCGTTGAGCGCAAACATCAGCAGCGAGAGAAACCGCGCCGCCGGCCGCGGTTCGAGGATGACGGTGTAGTTTCCCGGTTCGAGCGCTCGCGGCTTCCGCGATTTCAAGGCCTTGTCGGCCGCAACTTCCGTAATTGCGCCGGCGTCGATTCTCGTCACGTCTTTCAGACCGGTGGTGCCCGCCCAACCAGACCCGGTTCCATCGGGCGTGCGGCAGGTGAGGATGAAGCTCGCCTCGGCGTATCGATAGTACGCGAACAGACCTTCGGAATTCGCGTAGGCGTCGGTCCAATGGAGCTTCGGAATGTAGCCCGAGCCGAGCACCCCCTTTTTTTCGCAAATCGCCACGCTCTGCGCGACCATCCTGGCGCGCTCCGCCGGCCCGAAATCGACCGCCGACGGCAGCGCCGCATCGATCGGCAGGTACTCCTGCGGCGGCTTCACCAGGGGCATCAGTTCGGGATTGTCCGGCCGTCGCTTCGCCAGCTCCTGCGCCTGCTCGATTGCCGTCTTCAGCGACGCATC
>Ga0070675_100000640_pt1 | contig 24150 bp, 24 predicted proteins | sample KBSM43metaG_FD_65343 | JGI IMG/M metagenome (GOLD analysis project Ga0070675, IMG submission 65343) | Miscanthus rhizosphere microbial communities from Kellogg Biological Station, Michigan, USA - KBS M4-3 metaG | ecosystem: Host-associated > Plants > Roots > Rhizosphere > Soil ... | reverse complement strand
ACGGCGATGGTCAAACACGCGCAATGGGTTGGATGTACCGGACGCTGTTCAATGCCGCCGCCCTATTGCCCGACGCAGACCCGCTGCGTCCCGCATTCGTGCAGATGGTAGATGAAGCAATCGCAAAGGACGAAGGTCAGCGGGGCATAAACTCGACCGAGTTCGCCGGGAGCGCTCAGCATGTGTTCGGCGCCGCGCCCATCGGCACAACTGGAGATGGCTGGGGCGGGTACGGACCTCCTCCTTGTCGGTGGTGGGCAGGAGCAGCCAGTTACTACGCCACCGACCCGGTGTACTACAACACAGATATCGCCTACTCGGCCAACGCGCACTGGATGACAATGTTTTGCATCGCCGCGCTCGGGCGGGGCCGCGAGCTAGGCTTCCCGGTCGATGCCCTGTTGGAGTGGGTAGCGCCACACGTTATCGGCCAGTTCGGTACACCGGGATACCCGCCGCAACTGGCGGGTCAGTACGTTGTGCCGGACCTTAAGAAAGCAGATCCCCGCGAGGCGTGGTTCGCCTCATGGGACGAAACCCTTACCGGGTGGTCAGCGCAAAAGCAAAGCGGTCGGCTGGATGGAGAGATCGAGATAGGTTATTGGGGAATGGGAACAAACTACTACAACGAGGCAAGAACCGCCCTGTCATTTGTAGTTGACCAGCCTGGTGGCGAGACCGCCTGGACCCGCTGCGAGGAGACGATCGCCGCCAAGACGCTGGAGAGTGGCATCCCTATTCCGTGGGCCGACGACCCGACCTGGGCGGTTGTCCGAAAAGGAGAATGAGATGTTTGGAGGAGGAGGAGGAGGAGGTTCTGCCCGCCCTCCGGACCCACCACCACCGCCAGCGAGTCCACCGACTTATGCCTCGCAGGCGAGCGTGCGCCCGAACACAAACATAGGACGCTTCGGTACACTCAGTGATACGATCTTGACCGGGCCGCTAGGAGCAAGCGGTGGTGCTGTTCGCAACAAAGTCCTGTTAGGACAATGAGTGAAGCATACCGTAAATACGCGCAAGAGCGGATAGAGTCTCTCCGCACCGTGCGGACGACTTGGTATCTGCACTGGCGCGACCTATCGAGCTACATCCTGCCGCGCCGCTACAAGTGGCTCATCTCCGCTAATGATCGGTCACGCGGAGCAGACATAAACACTAACATAATCGACTCTACTGGCACCTTGGCGGCGCGAACGCTCGCCAGCGGGATGATGAACGGCATCACCTCGCCTACCCGCCCCTGGTTCAAGCTGCGTATTGAGGGCTACGAAGAGGATTACGAGGTACAAAGTTGGTTGAGTGATTGCGAACGCCGCATGTTGACGGTGTTCCAGGCGTCGAATTTCTATCAGTCGATGGCTATCATGTACTTCGATCTGGTGGTGTTTGGGTCCGCCTGCATCATTATCTACGAGAACTACGACAACATAATCCACTGTTTCAATCCCTGTTTGGGCGAGTTTTTCTTTGATCTTAATAACAACCTTGAGGTTGGGACGGTGGCGCGCGAGTTCGTCCTCACTTACGGGCAGATGGTTGAGGAGTTTGGGGAGGAGAAGGTCTCGCCGGAGGTAAGCCGCGGCTATAAGCAAGGCTCGTTGAAGTCGCAAGAGAAGCGGATCGGTCACATCATCGAGCGCAACATTGGCGATTTCTCACTGGTCCCAAAGAAATTCCCGTTCCGTGAGGTCTATTGGGAGATCGGTTCCCCCAACAACACGCTGTTGCGGAGCCGGGGGTTTTACGATTGGCCCTGCATGACCCCGCGATGGGACGTGCAGAGCAATGATCCGTATGGGCGCAGCCCCGGTATGGACGCTCTTGGCGACATCAAACAGCTCCAGAAGGAGACGCTGCGCAAGGCCCAGGCCATCGACAAGATGGTTAACCCGCCCATGCTGGCCGACGTCCAACTCAAAAACCAGCCAATGTCCCTCCTTCCTGGTGGGATGACCTACGTCTCGGGACTGGGCCGAGACCGGGAGGGCGCTCGTCCTATCTACACGATTATGCCTCCCATCGGGGAGATGATGCAGGACATTCGTGAAGTCCAGCAGCGCATCAAGATCACCTTCCATAACGACCTGTTCACCGGCATTACCGATCTCCAGACGGTACGCACTGCGACCGAGATCGATGCGCGCCGCGAAGAGAAGCTCGTGTTGTTGGGACCTGTCCTGGAGAGGATCGAGTCGGCTCATGAGGGATTGGGTAACGGGATTGACAGGGTGTGGGGCATAATGTGGCGCGGCCACCTCCTTCCACCCCCTCCAGCTTCGCTTCGGGGCGCCCCGACCAACATTCAGGTAGATTACATCTCTATGCTTGCGATGGCCCAGAAGGGCATCGCCACCGCTGGTATCGAGAAGCTGTGGGGCTTCGCAGGTAACCTGGCCGCGGTGATCCCGAGTATCCTCGACAAGTTGAACCCGGATCAGACGATAGACGAGTATGCAGCGGCACTGGGCGTCTCACCGAAGATTGTTGTGGGCGATGAGGATGCCGCTGCGGCTCGCGATGCCCGCGCAGCGCAACAACAGATGGCGCAAGCCACCGAGATGGCAACGCAAGCGGCTCAAGGGGCTAAGACACTCTCGGAGACGGATGTCGGGGGCGGAGCAAACGCGCTCCAACTGATGTTGGGTGGAGGTGGGGGCGGTGGCTAAGACCAAATTCACTCCCGAAAGGGTTGCGGAGATGCAGGCATTGGGGCGCTTTTTAGGCGACCCTGCCGGGCGACGATGGCTCTATCAACTCATGATGGAGTGCAATGTGTGGACAACATCTGGCGTGTCCAACGCCCTGAGTCTTGCTTTCCGTGAGGGATCACGCTTCATTGGTCTTCGCCTCCAGGCTGAGGCGATGCAGGCCAATCACGATATGTATCTCAAGATGTTGAAGGAGATGGAAGTTGAGCGACCAGGCGCAATCGGCACCCGAGGCTTCGGCACCGGAGACGACACTGACGACGACATCGGAGGTGACGACAGCACCTGAGCCGTCGGTACTTGGGACCGAAGCGCCTGCGGCGCCTGAGCCATTTGACGCCGAGAAGATTACTCTCCCTGAAGGGTTGTCGAAGGACGATGCCCTCTTCGGAGACTTTACGAACCTTGCAAAGGAGCATGGCTTGCCCATGCCCGTAGCACAAACCCTGGTCGATCTGGCCGCGAAGCAAGTCCAAGCTGCCAACCAAAAGCTACAGGCGAGTTGGGATAAGCAGAATGCGGACTGGCAAGCGGAGGTACGGGCCGACAAGGAAATCGGGGGCGACAACCTCCAAGGCTTGTTGCAGACATTTTCTAAGGTTGCAAGCGATCCTGAGTTGTCAGATCCGAAGTTTCGCGAGGCATTAGCGTTTACAGGTGCGGGAAACCATCCAGCGATAGTACGGACCCTGGCAAGATGGGCTAAAGCCTTATCTGAGGGGGGTCCGGTGCGCGGAACACCGACCTCGGCGACGCGGCAGCCCGCTTCTCTTGGTGAAGCCATTTACGGCCCAAGTGGGCCGCACACTGGTGGACCACGACTTCAATGAGGATTTGATACATGGCAACGCTTGGAACAACCGTCCTAACCTACGCTGATTGGGCGAAGCGGGTTGAGGACGGCTACCGTATTGGCACGATTATCGAGTTGCTCTCGCAGACCAACGAGATCCTTTTGGATATGCTGGTGCTCGAAGGCAACCTGCCCACCGGACATAAAACGACGGTGAGGACCGGCCTTCCGACCGCGACGTGGCGCTTGCTCAACTACGGCGTCCCCAACTCGAAATCAACGACCGCGCCGATCATCGACACCTGCGGTAATCTGGAGGCGTATGCCCTGGTCGATAAGGACATCGCCGATCTGAACGGCAACACGAGCGAGTTCCGCGCCAGCGAGGTGGTGGCCTTCCTGGAGGGGATGAACCAGCAGATCGCTTCGACGATTATCTACGGGAACCAGGCCGTAAACCCGGAACGCTTTACGGGCTTCGCCCCTCGGTATTCGACGGTGTTGACAGCGAATGCGCAGAGCGCCGCCAACGTGGTGGATATGGGCGGTACTGGCGGCACCAACACCTCCATTTGGATCGTTACCTGGGGCGCTAACACCACTCACGGTATCTTTCCGAAGGGAAAGATGACCGGCCTCCAGCACCGTGATATGGGCGAGTGGCCTGTCCAAGATACCGCCGGTAACACTTACCAAGCCTACAGAGACCACTTCAAGTGGGAGATCGGCCTTGCTGTCAGGGATTGGCGCTACAACGTCCGCCTTGCCAACATCGACGTAACGCTCCTTAACGGCGCGTCAGCGGCCAATCTGATCAATGGGATGGTTAGGGGCCTTTACCGCCTCCCGACGGCTTCGCCTTCAGCAACAGGCATCCAGACCTCCGATAGTCCACAGATCCAGGGGTCGATGGGTAATACCGCGATCTACTGCAACCGGGTGGTCCGAACGTACTTGGACCTTCAGGCTATGAATAAGACCAACGTTCTGTTGACGCTTCAGGAGTTCCAGGGGCGAGTGGTGACAATGTTCAGGGGTATTCCGGTGAGGACAGTGGACGCTATCCTCTCGACCGAAGCGCGCGTTGTTTAAGGAGCTATGAGATGATTATTGATGGCGCACTCCAATTCAGTGGGACGGCAGGTGTCGCAGGGTCTGTGGATTTGCCGACCACTGGAACACAGCAGTCCACTAACATTATTGACCTCGTAAATGCCCGCGATATGGGCATCGGAGATGATCCAGCCCTTAAGCTCCTTTGTGTGGTTAAGACAGCGCTCACAGGCGGCACCAGCTTGCAGGTCCAGTTTCAGGGAGCGCCGGACTCCGGCTCAGGGACACCCGGCACTTACACAACCTATGCGGAGAGTGCAGCGGTGCTTGAGGCCGATTTGATCGCCGGCCGCTACCTGTTGCCGATGGACATTCCGCGTCCGCCGCCGGGCGCACCGCTGCCGCGCTACTACCGTCTTCAGTACGTTTCAGCGGGCACTCATGGCGCTGGCGGTATCTACGCTGCACTGGTCCTTGACCGGGCCGATTATGTTGGATATCCGCCGGGCATCACTGTACCAAATTAGGAGACAAGCATGAAATACAGATTGTTGGGACCGCATGTGCTGGCCGATGGCCAGATGATAGATGCGGGTACCGAGGTCGGTGATGACACCGATGTTCCGTGGAAAGATATCGACGGGAAAGAGATGGAGCCGACCACCCAGATGGAAGGGCTCGACGATGCTTCGCGCGAGAAGGTGCGCGAGGTCCATCAGCGGCTGTATGGACAAGGCCCCTCGTGGGAACGCGGCCAATCCGAGGCTGCGCGGGAGGGGCACGAGAAGCAGGCCGAGGAGCAGCGCAAGCTCGACGAGGGCTCAGAGCCGGTATCGGCGCAGCAGAAAGCGGAACGCGAGTGGGAGAAAGAGTTCAAGGAAGGGAAGCGAGGCGAGGCTGGGATGGCCCCGACCATCCCTCCAAGAGCGCCCGTGACATCACCGCCGGGCGCAGCACGCCAGCCCTCGCACACCTCCGCAGCCTCTACGACGCGCGGCGGTCAGACGACTCCGGCACCGGGACCAGCGACGCCTAAGCCTCCGAAAGATGAGGACGTGCGGCCCACCAAGCCGAACGAGGAACAGTACCCCAAGGACTAACGTCTGCGGGTAGAGTCCGCCCCGTTTATAGCTCTGCGGCCCGCGGGGCGGACTCGCATTGGAGTGCTAGTGACCGCCGGGTGGGGCTTAGACCTGCCATCCTTTCGATGTGGGGTCACTATCGCAGGCGGCTCGCTCTCTAGTCGGGGCGAGCCGCTAAGGACAGGAGGATACGATGGCAAAGTTCAGACTGCTTGCGGCGCATCAACTACGCAACACCGAGCTCAAAGCGGATGTGCTTTTGCTGGGGGATAGGGAGACGGAGCATCTCGGGGATGAGCGCGGGACGCTCGTTGGCGACGGTACGCCCTATCCAGTGGTACATGCTACCCTCGAGATGCTACCGCTCGACGCAGACGCAGAGGCGATGTTGGAGGTCGAGCGGGAACGACTAGCCAGCAATCACGCCTCGATGAACCCAATAGATCAGCTTCCGGTTATGTTGGCGCAGTTGGCAGGTCGAGACGATTATGACAACCGTTACGTCCCAGGTTTCCCTGGCGTAGCTCGTCCGCAAAGAGGGCCGCATTTGGTCGAGGACAAATCGTGATGCGCCATATCGTGCTGGCGGTCGCATTCGTGTTGGGTGGGTCGATAGATGTGGAGGCCCAAACTTTTGTGGCCCCGCTTAACCAAGTGGAACTCGACCAACAGGTCAGCCCCGCCAGCGCGTCGAGCTTCTTGTTCAATAGCCCAAACAAGGCCCTGGCTTCGCTGACCGTGGTCGCGGGAGCGAGCGCTGGGTTCGTGCTACTTATTGACGCAGCTAGTTTACCGGCTAATGGCGCCCTCACATCATGCACGGGATCGGCGACTGCTCGTCCGTGCCTGATGTGGTGCGCACCAGTGGTCGCTAACGGCATCGTCGATAAGCAGTGGAACTCGCCGATGTCGTTCACGACCGGCGTCCTGGCCGTCTTCAGCACGACCGGCTGCGCTTCGCTGACAGCTTCCGCGACCGCGCAAATCTTCGGGCAAGCCCCGTGAGGAGTCCCTGATGCCCCTATCGACAGACGAGTTCATCCTAACCCATCGGGTCGTCACTGGAGTGGTGGACGCTGAGCCCATCGCCGTCGCGATACGCTTTATAATGGAGGCGTCGCCCTGCGGAGACGACCCTGGATGGAGCGATCTGGTCATGGAGAACGGTGAAGAGTGGACCATCGCCACGCCATTTGGCGAGCTCGTACCGACATCGCGCCCATGAAGAGGGCTCTCGCCGTTGCGCTGGCCCTGTGCGCCCTGGTGCCCGAAGGGCACGCACAGAACGCGATCACGCAGGAAGGCACCGTCATCCAGAACTCGCCGATGATGTTCCGAGGGAACAACCGGGCGCGACAGGGGGCGACCGTAGGCGGCGCTCCGACCGGGCAGATCGTGACGACCGGCGATGCCGTGGTTGGAGGGCGCTGCGACTACAGCGCACCAACCGACGCGCTCTACTACCGACTATGCCTCGATGCGAAGAATGGACAGATAATCTACGACGGTACTGACTCGCCTAAGGGACTGTCGTTCCTGATCAATGGAGAGCAGATCGCGATCGGCTCTGGTGGTGGGGGCGGGACGTTTCCCGGAATTGTCTCCGGTGTAATCAGCGGGGAAAAGACCCAAGGCAACAGCCCTGGCGATTATGGCGGCATCTGGTCCTTTGCCGGAGTGTCCGTAACCGCCGACACGGCCACCAACCTAATGCCTAGTTCAGGCATACCGGCCTGGAGCGTAAATCACAGCTTTGGCGGGCTCGGGGCCGGTGAGGCAAGCCGGTTCGGCGTCTGGGTCAATCTGCAGCAGGTAGGGAACTTACCGACTGGGACCGGGGCGCATGTGTTCCACACCGGGATTTTCTCCAACGTCACGTCCAACTACAACTCGGGCACCTCCGGCACAGGCCAAATGTACGGTTATGCGGCTCAGGTTGCAGCGGGGCCAGGATATACCAGCACTTACGGATTGGTTGGCGGCGAGATCGACGTTGCCAACAGCAGCCCCAACACAGGCATGGTCGAAGGTTGGGGCGTTGCCAGCGTTCCACTGACCTACGGCAAGCCGACTTATCACGGTTTCAATTATGATGCAGGCTATGGGCTGTGGGCTGGTGGCTCGTGCGGCCCCGGTGTCCTGGCTGGGGGCAGCGATTGCATCGGGTTCAAGGTTGGGTTCTCGTTTGGCCGTCACGACAGCTATTTTCCGATTGACGAGCACGGCTCGATGATTAGCGTCCGCAAGGGCGTCGGCACGACAATGAAAGCTGATTATGGCATTCGCTTTGTCGATGATGACTTGGTGACTCCGGTACAGTTCGCAGTCTGCGCGTTCTTGTCAGCGGGCGTGTGCATCGACGGCAGAGGCAACTACAAGCTGGAGATCGGCAATCCCTTCATCTCGATGAAGGATGTGAGCGTGATAACGCCAAACACCAACAGCGGCTTGATGCGACTGACAAGTAACGGCGCGCAGAGCGGCGCGAACACATTTCAGTTCCAGGTCAACACCGCTGCGGCGGGCAATTTCAGTACGGTAGTTACTCCGATCGCTTTTGGTGCCACAGGGATCTTCGTGACCGGCCTCAATATAGCCCAGCTTACGCCACCGTCGTCGAGTTCGCCTTGCAAGGCAGGCCAATTTATGGCCGATGCTCAGTACATCTACACTTGTGCAACGGATAATGCCTGGAAACGTTTGGGAAGTGGAGCAACGTGGTGAAAAGGCTCATCGCCCTTGCTCTGTGCCTGCTCCCAGCCGGGGCAGCGGCGCAAGTGAGTGACATCGAATTGATGCAGATGCGGGCCGACAGCGCCGAGGCAACGGCACGCTATTTGTCGGCACTGTTGCAACGGGAGCAGCAGAACGCCAAGGCGCTGCGTGAGTGGTGGGCCTCCTACGTCGAGGGATTGAAACAATGACCCAGCTCGATGTGGCCCGCGAAGCCTTGGCACAGATCGGCACGCGCTCGACGATCGCCTCGCTCAGCGACGGAAGCGCGGAGGCGACATACGTCAACTTCCTCTACGGGCCGATCCGCGACTTCCTGCTGGTAGATGGCGACTATGACTGGTCGATGATACCAGCGGTCCTGGTTGAACTCGCACAGCCCAACTTTCCGTGGGTTGCCTCCTATCCGTATCCGGTGAACGCGCTCCGCATCCGACAGCTGTTACCGCTTGTCCCGGACCCACTCGATCCGCATCCGATTGCCTGGAACGTCATAAATATCGGCGGCCCGCGCCTGATCTACGCCAGCGAGAAGGTGGGCGAGTGCCTCTACACTGCGCCTGCCAGTGAGGATCTGTGGGACGCGATGTTCCGGCAGAGTTTTGTGCGGATGCTCGCGAGCGCATTGGCCTTCGCGCTCGAGAACCGGATCGAGGCATCGAAGGTGAAGCTGGACGAGGCGCTGGGCTTTGCCGGGGTCGCCAAGCTGCGGGATATGTGAGGAAGCATGAGCAGTAGTTATGGACAGAAAGCTGTTGGTCTGAATTTCAACCCATCCGGCAATCCAGAAGTACAACGAGTCAAGGAGCTTTACGCTGAGATCATTGACCTGTGCTACGAGGCACGATTGGCCTCGACATCGCCTGAGCAGATGCGGTTGTTCTCGGTTGCGATCACCGAGGCTCAGACCTCGCAGATGTGGGCGGTTAAGGCCCTCACGTGGGGTGATTGATGTCGATCGAGAGCATCGTCAACCAGTCACTCGATCTGATCGGGTACAAGCGCCACATCGGCTCGATTTACGACGGGAGCCCGGCGGCGCGGATTGCGCTCGACGCCTGGGGAGAGACGCGGGACGAGGTGCTGGCGCTGCGCCCCTGGCCGTTCGCCCGGTTCTACTTTCCGCTCGCAGCACTCACTAATCCCCCACCGCCCTGGCCATATGTGTATGCGAGGCCCGCCGCGGCGATCCGGGTGCTGGACGTTATCCCTTCGGTGATCGCCGAGGACGAACGTCTGCTGGTGTCGCCGATCCGCTGGATGGAGTTGGGCGCTCCCGAGCGACGCCTCGCCTCGAGTTTTTCCCCGGCGAGTGCTGTCATCACATACCGCACTACGGATTTCGCACAGTGGCCGCCAGACTTTACTGCGGGGATGGTTCAGGCGCTCGCCGAGAAGCTCCAGCATGGGCTCGTCGGTGGGGCGCAGGAGAAGAGAGATGACGCCGGACGACGTAGTGAACAACGCGCTTGAGATAGCCGGGCACCCCGAGCGCATCAGCTCGCTGTGGGACGGCAGCCCGGAGGCGGCTATTGCGCGCGACCTCTACGGTGAAACGCGCGACGAGGCACTTGCCGCACAACCGTGGAACTTTGCGCGGGCGTTCTATGCGCTGAACGCGTTCGGCGCACCGGCTACGGGATGGCTATACAGCTACTCCCGGCCCGCGACCGCAATAACCCTGCTCGACGTATATCCAGGAAACCTAACAGAGGAACAGGTACTTGATGCGCGGCCAAGCCGTTGGCTCGAGGTTCGCACTGGCACGCGGCTCATCCAGACGCGCTTCAGCCCCGCCATAGCCGCAGTGACCGATCGCGTGGTCGATCCTACGACCTGGGTGCCGGACTTCACAGCGATGGTCGTGGAAGTGCTCGCCAGGAAACTGCAGGCCGCTTTCGGCAAGGAGCAGGTAGATGAGTCCCGAGGACATCGTTAACAACGCGCTTGAGCTGATCGGGCACCCGACCCGAATTGGCTCTTTCTTCGATGGCAGCCCGGAAGCGGTGGTGGCGCGCGATATGTGGGCCGAGACACGCGATGCCTTGCTGGTACGAACGCAACCGGACTGGGCGCGCGAAGACGTACCCCTCGAAGTAATCAAGAGTGCCCCACCCTACTACGATGAGCAGACACCGTGGGTCGCAGGGAAATACCCGGACATGCCGTGGCTCTACGAGTACGCGCAGCCGGAAGTGTGTCTGGTGCCACTGGCCTTGAAGCCGAGGGCGCACACACTTCCGATATGGCGCCCTCATGCCATGCGCTTCCGAGTTAAAACCGGCCAGGATCAGACATACGTTCTCTTGGGGAATGACCCGGCCCCGATCCTCACCTGCATAGTCCACACAAACGATCCAGACATCTGGTATGAGGACTTCATCGAGTTGATGACCGTAACGCTGGCGAAGAAGCTAGAGCGCCTCTTCGCGCCCATACCGGAAAGGAAGCGTCCTGATGCCAACGACGCCGGACGACGTAGTGAATGAAGCCCTCGATGAAATTGGAGTCGAGGCTATTGGTGATCTGCACGAAGGATCGAAGACAGCGAACGTGGCGCGGAGGAATTATGACCCGATGCTGCGCGCTATGTTTGCCGCGGCTCCCTGGAACTTCGCCCGGCGCCAACGCCAGATCGATATGCGCGGCGATGCCTCAGGCCAATACCACGCCAACCGCAACGTTCCGCTGCACTGGTCATACATGTACGAGTGGCCCAACGACTGCGTACATGCGAGGTGGGTACTTGGGCTGGACGCTTATGCCCTGGACGCGAGCGGTGCTCCCCTGGCCGCTGCGCCAGCGTGGGCGCGTCCAGCCCCTTTTATCGTGACCGACGCACCGCTCGTAAACGACATCGCCAGCGATTGGGACCAAACGGAGGGCCACAACCCCGAGAGCACACGGGTGATCGCGACTAACGAACTCGGGGCGATGCTCGTCTATACGGGGCTGGTGCAGTATCCAGACGCATGGGATGCAGGGTTCCATCGTGCTTTCGTTGCCGCGCTTGCGGCTCGTCTTGCGATCCCTTGTATCGAGGATAAAGCGCAGGCGAGGGCAATGCGCAGCGACCAACTCGCCATCGCCCGCGACGCCCTGATCGAAGCGCGGGTGCGGGACGGCAACGAAGGGTGGACCCTGACAGACCACACCCCGGACTGGATCAGGGTGCGCACTTCGACCGCGTGGCGGGGCTGGCACGGAAGTGGCTGGTGCAGCTTCCCGTTTGTCGAAGACGCAGGGGGCGTATACTAAGTGCCTGATCGCGAAGCCCCGATATCGCTGGCGCAGCATTCCTTTGCTACTGGCGAGGTATCGCCTGGCTTTTACGGGCGACAAGACATCCAGAAGTACGCTAGCGGCTGCGCTGTCCTACGTAATTTCTATGTCGATCCGAGGGGTGGCGCAACAATCCGCCCTGGTACTCAATTCATCGGCTACCCTGCAACGCCCGGCTACACGAGGCTGATCCCATTCCAGTTCTCGCCGGATGTCGGCCAAAGCTATGTGCTGGTGTTCAGCGCCGGTCATATTCGCTTTATCAAAAATCCTGGTACGGCCTCGTATCCAAATGGCTCGAATGCCGGGTTCATCCAGAGTGGTGGGGTTGCTTACGACATCGTGACGCCCTACACCGAGGCCGATATCCGCGAGCTGCACTACGTGCAGATGGCCGATGTCATGTGGCTCACGTGCCGCAATCGTACCCGCAAGAAACTGTCACGGTACGCCGACGATAACTGGACGCTGACAGAGATATCATCTACGCCAGCGGTCGCAGCACCGGTGATGGCGAACGTGACTGTAAGCGCGGCGGCAACAGGGGTAACACCGGCCCCGGCGGTAGAGACGCGCTATATGTATTGTGTCTCGGCGGTGAATACGAACGGCGATGAGAGCTTGCCGTCGGTGCCGATGGTCTCGGACGCCGGGATCAATATCGGGGTCACACAGGGCACGGTAACGGTTCGCTGGAACGCGGCCCCTGCGGCATACTTCAAGGTCTGGAAGGCGTTGCCAGCGCATGGCAACCGCGTGCCGCTGCCAAACGAACAATTCGGGTTCTGCGGGTACAGCTACGGGGTAGAGTTCACCGACTCGAATATCGTGGCCGACTTTGCGCAGGCGCCTATCTCGGCCGCAGATCCGTTCGCGCCCGGTGCACTGACCGGCTACGCTATCTCGAACGCAGGCTCCGGGTATATGCCGGGAGCCACAACGATTACGGTCAACGACTCTACCGGGACCGGCGCCGTCGTCTATCCAGTGATGGGCAGCAACATCGCAGGAACGGCTGGTGGCATCGTCGGCCTCTACATCGCCAACCCTGGCCACAATTATACCGCCCCGACCGCAACCGCAGTTGGCGCAGGAACAGGCTTCGCCGCCACCTTCACGGTTGGCCCCTCGACCGGCCTCGACCCGGCCACGGTCGGTATCTTCCAGCAACGGATGGTCTACGCCTCTAGCCTCAACAAACCTATCTCACTGGCCGCCTCGCGCCCTGGAGCACCTGATGATTTTCGCACCAGCAATCCTGTAAACGATGGCGACGCCTTCCGCTTCGACATATTCGATCAGCAGGTATCGCGTATCTTTTGGCTGCATTCCCTGCCAGGCGGCCTCTTGATCGGCACCAACGCGCATGTTGTCCAGCTCACTGGTGGCAGTAATAATGCTTCCAACCCTGTTGCGGTCACACCGACCAACGCGGTCATCGTACCACAATCACAGTTTGGCGCTTCCGATGTAGCGCCAATAGTTATCGACCATAACATCCTCTACGTCCGCACTGAGGGCACCGTAAACGAACTGACCTACAACTTCTACGCCAATATCTACGCAGGTAAAGATATCACTATCCTGTCCAACCACTTCTTCCATGAGGCGCGGGTACTCGATTGGGCTTATGCTGATGCGCCAGGCAAGGTGGTGTGGGCGGTACTCGATACTGGCACCCTTTTATCGCTCACTTACGTCAAGGATCAGGAGATAGCGGGATGGGCGCGGCACGACACTCCGAACGGCATCGTCGAGTCGATCACTACGATCCAAGAGGGCGAGGTCAACGCGGTCTATTTCTCGGTGCTGCGGTTCGGCTCACGATGGATAGAGCGGCAGGCGCAGCAGCAGCTGTTCCAAGCATCGGATGCGTGGCAACTCGATGGTGCCCTATCTATCGCCTCGAACTACCCTAACGCACAGCTGGATATTGGTGGGCAGACTGGTGTCCAAGTGGCGACAGCCTCGGCCCCGGTGTTCCTGGCAGGCCATGTTGGCTATCATGTCCACGCGGTCAACTCGCGTGGCACAATCTCTTCGTATATCAGCGCAACCCAGGTGATGATTGATATAGACCCGGCGCGGCCGTTCTTCGCTCAGTCGCTGTATCCGGGGCTGTGGCGCCTGGACCCGGTGCTGAGTACCGTGACCGGGCTCGGGCATATGGAGGGTACCACCGTCTACGCGCTGGTGGACGGCGTGGCGCAGGGTCCGTTCACGGTGTCAGGCGGCGCGATCACTCTCACAACTCCGGGATCGCAGGTGGTAGTGGGGTATCGGTTTCAGGCACAGCTGCAACCGCTGTACATCGAGACACCGGAGGCCAGCACGATACAGGGTAAGCGCAAGAAAGTGGCGGCGGCCTCCATCCGAGTGCAAAATACACAAGGCCTCAAGTACGGCCCCTCGTTCACCTCCCTGCAGCCGTGGACCCAAGGAACATCCTCGACCGACGAGCAACCGCTCCTACCGTATTGGGCGCTTGGCCTCTATAGCGGCGACCAGCGTATCTGGCTCGATCAAGTGTTCTCGATTGGTGGGTGGGTGTGCGTGCAACAGGATGATCCGTACCCTTCTACCGTAATCAGCATTATGCCCGAGTTGGCTCAAGGGGACGTTATGTGAACATAATCTTTCGGAACGCGGAGCGTCACGATGCTCTTACCATCGTGCCGTACCTGCGAGATCGGGATCGCCTCAATTTGGCACGGCAGGGCAATCCAGTCGAAGTGATTAACGAGGCAATGTCAACAAGCATCTCGAATTATGTGGGCGTCGCCGAGGGGGTTCCTGCGGTTATGTGGGGCCTGCGGGCCGCACAACTCCTCGATAACAGCGCGTATGTGTGGATGCTTGGCACCTCTATGATCGAGGATCACCCGATCCACTTCCTGCGGTACTCGCGAGCCGCGCTGAAGCTGATGCGACAACGCTACCGCGTGCTGTATGGAGAGATCGAGGTGGATTACAAGGCGTCGCAACGGTGGCTGCGATGGTGCGGAGCGGAGATAACTCCACATGAGCGCCACCTGATGTTCGTGCTGCGCAATGAGTAAGAAGTGGCTTAATGCCATCACTCTTGCGGTAGTGCTGGTGCTGATCGCTGTTTTGGTGGGGATGGTGGTATGGGTCCTGAGGTAATGCTTGGAACGCAAGCGGCCAGCACACTGGTTAGCACCATCGGCGGCATTAGTCAAGGCTCAGCGGCATCGAGCGCGGCCAAATATCAGGCACAAGTGGCGCGGAACAACGCGATTACTGCGATGCAGAGTGCCGAGTATGCTTCGCAGGCAGGGGAAACAGCGGCACAGTCACAAGGATTTAAGAACCGGGCCACGATGGGCCAAATCAGGGCGGCGCAAAGCGCAAGCGGACTGTCGCTTGACAGTCCTTCGCTGGTCGATGTACGCGAGGGTACAGAGAATGTTCTTCGCCTCGATACAGCGAACATCGCAGCGAATGCTGCCCTACGCGCCCGCCAGTATCAGGCTCAGGTTACCGATTATGAGGCACAGGCGACGCTGGATGAGCGCAAGGCGAGCGATGCAACGACCGCAGGGTATTTGGGTGCGGCCGGGTCGCTGTTAAGTGGGGCGGCGAGCTTCTCTGACAAGTGGACCCGCTATACTACTCCAGCCAAACCTTACCCAACTTGAGGTGATTTGTGCCGTTACTTCCTGCCAGTGGTTACAACATTCCCACTGCACCTAGCATCGAGGCATTTCCTGCCGCGCCGGAAGTAAAGCAGGATATACGCGCCACAGCTGAGATGTTCGGTGGCCTGACTGGCGAAGCCGTGTCGCGCTTCGGGCAGAGCCTGGAGAAAGCGGCAGGTGCCTTCGAGAACACCTATAAGTTCTATCGGGAGACAGCTGCCGCCGACCAAAGCCTAAAGACGCAGGTAGAAGTCAACAAGCTGATGTACGGCGACCCTAATGTGCCGGGAGATAGAGGGTTCATTGGGCTCGAAGGCGAACATGCGATGCGCGAGATGCCTGTGCGCCGCAAACAAATTGAGGCCATTATTAGCGGGGCGCGGGCTAACCTGGGCGATCAGTACGCAGTAAGCCATTTCGACAATGAGATACAGCGGTTCCGCAACTACATCCTGACGGATATGGGGCGGAAGTATGACCAGGAGATGACGAGGTGGCGGGATCAGACCGACAAAGGGTTGAAGACGCTGAGTGGGGCTGATGCTTCAAGGGCCGCGAACAGCGGCGATATGGCCCGGTTTAAGGAGTCACTGGCCAACGATGAAGCACTCGTAAGGAAGCAAGGCGCGGATAAGGGACTACCACAGGCCGACATCGATGCGGAGGTTGTGACACGGCGAAGCCTGCTAGCGAAGGAGAAGGCCGAGGCGCTACTCGCAACCGATCCACTCCAGGCGCGAGAGTTCATCAACCTTAATGGCGATATCCTCCTCACGCATCACCCGGAGTTGTCGGCAAGAGCGAACGCGGCGGTCGTTAAGCAAATGGCCGACGATATTGTGGCTGGAAAGGATGTATCGCGGTACTCGGAGAAGTTGCCGGGGCCGATGGTGAGGGGTGGGGCTATCCAGGGCGCTATAAGTCCTATGGGGAAAGAGCACTACAACTACCAACGCTCTATCGGAGCGAGCCCTAACGAGGCAGCAGTGCTTACAGCTGCGGCTGAAGTCGAGTCCAGCTTTAACCCGGAAGCAACTCACGACCATGCCTATTTGGCAAAGAAAGGACTGCCACCCGGTTACGGGATGTATGGGCATAACGATAAACGCCTGGCCGAGATGCAAAAGCAGTTTGGTCCTCGTCCGACATGGCAGCAGCAAGCACAATTCGCTCTCCAAGAACTACGCAGCCGCCCAGAGGGTGCTCGGGTCAATGCAGCGACAACCGCAGAACAGCTGCGAGACATCCAACAAGAGTTTGAAGTAGGAGTAAAGACTCCAGAAAGCGATGCAAAACGCCTCGCAGCGACGCAGAAGTACATTGGGCTGTCTGGCGGATCAACTGCTCCAGCGCAACCCGTGCCCACCGCTGGCGTCGACCTACCGCCTGCGCCTCCTGCCGCAGCAAGTCCTTGGGTTCCAATCACTGGACCCGATAACAAAACCTATATGCTGACGGGACCGCAAGCCGAAGAATATAAGGCTATTAAGAAGCCTGAAGATCAACAGAAATTCTTGGTGGAAGCAGTAAAGAAGCCGGTCCCACCCAGTGCCCCTGGCACTCCAGCTCCAGCTGCTACTCCCGGTGCCACCTCCGGCGGTCCCACAACTTCCCCTGGGGTCAACGTCGGCAGCCCACGTCTACAAGAGTTGATGCGTAGCGCACCGGAGCGCGATCCGGGCCAACCAGCCGACACCGAGGTTCCGGGCCTCGTAGCCGCACTAGAGCGCGATGCTCAACGGATGCCCGCCAACTTGCCTCCTCAAGTAGCGTCCTCTGTGTGGCAGGGCATAGTCCAGAAGGAGCGGCGCATCTTCAACGCTGCCTACACCGATCAACAACACGCCCTCCAGGCGCGGAAGCGGGACGATGAGGAGAACGATCATCAAGTGATGCAGGAATATCGATTGCGGCTGGGGACAAACAACCCGCCGACTGTTGCGGAAGTGACGGCGGATAAGCGGTGGCGCAGCGAAAAGAATGCCCAGGAGATGATTGGGTTCATCGGAAGGGCACTGAAGCCCGACCCACCTGCGCACGTTGCCAAAGCAGTCACCTCTGACCTCTACCGAAGAATGGATGATAAGGAAGCAGATCGCCTCACCAGCATGGACCCGGTAAATCAGGCTTTCATAAATGGGCAGATTGCAGAGAAGGACTTAACCTTTCTGGAAAAGCGTTGGGAAGCTAAGACTGGTACTAAGGAAGCCTATGTAAAAAACAAGACTGATCGGATCTGGAAGTCTATGGTGCAGCGACAGTTGCGCCCACACGCTGCGATGGGTCCAACGATGGAGCAATTCATGGACATTCAAGCGCAAGATCAGGGCCAGATGACCTCTGGGGAGCGGGAGATGGGCTGGCGTGAGAAGGTAGAAGAGACAATTAACGATTACAAAAAAGAGGGTAAGAACACGGATGAGCTGTTCGATCCGAAGCCAGGGAACAGCAAGTACATCGGAAGCCCGGAGTTCATGGCTGAGTTCATGCCTGAACAGGCGTTGCCGACTGCGACGAAAGGCAGTGGGCCGGATGTGAGCACGCTGGATGCGGTAAAGAGGACCTTCAAGCTGGAAACCGTTGTCGATCAAGAAAGGGCAAGGGCAGCAGTGGTGCAAGCATTCGAGAGCGGAAAGTATGGGCCTCGCACATCGCCTGAGGCAATAGCTAAGGCTAGGGCCATTCTCGAGGGACTTGGCCTTTCGGTTCCGAAGCCACAATTTGCCCCGCAGGGAGTTCCTGCACGCTAATGTCAGACCTAACACTTCCAGAAAATATCGCGCTCCCGCCAACGCAGAGCGCTCTTGGTATTGCCCTCCACGGCCGCGATCCAACCATCCCTCCCATCTATACTGAAGACCTGCTCAAACCGATACCAACTACCGAGGATCTCTTGGCGCCGCCGAAGGGCGCGGTTGTCGGAATGAAGGACTGGTTTGCGCAGCAGTTCGACGAATTGGGGAGGATGGGCAAAGGGTTCCTGCGTGCTTATGAGGGTGGGCTTGGACTAAGTGGTGAGGACCAAAAGTATATTAAGGATGCGGGGCTTGAGCCGTTCTTAAAAGATGCGGAGACGAATATTGGTAAGGCCGCTCAGTTCGCGGCACGAACTGGTGTTTATGGGATACCGGCGGCGCTGGATGCTATAGCGCGGCTCCCGATGGGCATACTGTATGCAGTAGGTGACGTCGCTATCGAGAAGGGCGTTCCTCGAGACGTGTTTGGTATGATCGAGGCGTTCCCTGCCGGACATATGGCCGGGTATCCAGGCGGTATTCCCTCCCGGATGGCCCAAATCAAGGAGTGGACTCGCGGCGTACCGGAGCGAGCCATCCTTAATATGGATAAGGCGGCCGAGGCTGGGGCCATAGAGGGTGTACCGCCGCTTGAGGCGTGGAAGAATAATGTTGAGAATGGAGTGGTGGAGCCGCCGTCACCGAGAGATATTCATGAGGCGGCGCGGGCTGTAGCACCGGAGGTAATGCACCGATACGAGGCTGACGTAACTCGAAGCGACTTCATCGCGGGGCGCCTCGACGAACTGAATGAAGTCATTCGGAACGAGCCGGAAAACGTCCGGGAGTTGCGGACGCAGGGGCGTACTGAAGAGGCGGAAGCCCTGATGCGGGACATCCGGCGTGAGATGACCGCCCTCTCGAAGGAACAACTCGAAATCGCACGGCGGATGGACGAGCATTTTCCGCAAGTGCTGGATGCGTATAAGAGGGGAAGCGAGGTTGGGAAGGAGGCGGCGCCACCGACCGAGGGCATATCGGTTGATACCACGCCACCGCCTGAGGTGAAGGTGCCGGAAGGGGGGCGCGATCCCTACACTCTGCCCGAGCCGCCCGCAGAGAAGCTGTTCCCTCCCGAAAAAATAACTCCCAAGCCTGCAGACGCAGGTGAAGCCCTGGTCGCCAACAAGGAGATGACCACCAAAGTCGAGAAGGCACTCAGCGAGAACAAAGAAGTCACGGCCCTCGTAGAGGGCAAAGAGGTTCCCATAAAAGAGGTGCAGGGTAATCGGCTGGTTACGGAGGACGGGCAGAAGCTGAGCGTGCTCGATGTGAAGGATGGTGAAGTGACCATCTTTCATCAGAGGACGACGAGCATCGCGGTTGATTTCGCCAAGAAGGTCGAGGCGACAGGGCGACCAGCTGAAGAGGCGCAGGCCGTCGGTCGCCTCGCCCAAGCCTATTATCGCACAATGGCGGAGACGTTCGAGGGCAAGTTGGGTACAGCCGAGGAACTGTACCAGAAGATGTCTCCACGCCTACGTGCCAGAGACGTTGGCAAGACAATTCAGGGCCGCACGATAATAGGACGGTTGCGGAATATCATTGATGTGACGCGCCGGGCCGACCCCTCCACCCTGCCGCACGAGTTGGCGCATGGGTGGCTAGAGGACATGAAGGGCCTCGTGGAACATCCAGAGGCGCCGGAGTCGCTGAAAGCGGATTGGGAGACGGTTAAAGACGCCTACAAGATGCCTGAGAAGGAGGGCATGACGCCCAAGGCTTATGCCAAGGCATATGATCTGTTCCAAGAGAAATTCGCGCGGGGCTTCGAGCGGTACTTGATTGAGGGGCGGGCACCCTCGAAGAGCCTAGATGGGGTGTTCAGGAAGTTTGCGGCGTGGCTAACAGACATCTATCAGTCCGCTCTTGGAATACCGCATGCAGCGCAGATGGGTGATGCGATGCGCGGCGTCTACGGCCGCCTCTTGGCCGCTAAGGAACGCGAGGTAATCATAGCGCCGGATCGCCAGAGCCTCGCAGAGGCTCATGAGGCGGCTGCGGCTACGGTGGGGCTGGACGAGTCGGTTGGGACCGCCAACCGCATGGCGGGCGAACGCGCCACTGCGGCGGCGGAAGTGGGAGAAGAGGTTGATGCCGGACGAAGAGATGCTCGACGCGGCCCTCCGCGAGATGATGTACTATCAGGATTATTTGAAGAAACCGGGGCTGACACCGGAGGAGGTGGAGAAGGTGCGGGGCCTCCAGAGGTCGGCATCGTCCGAGATACAAGTAAGACGGCGAAGGAGACGCCAGTTGGAGAGCCAGAACCCCGAACCTTTGTAGACGCTGACGGGCAACCGATACCCGAGAACATAATGGATGAGGGGGATGTTGCGGAGGCGGTGCGGACACTGGCAGGGCCGGATACCAAGCGACCGCTGACTGAAACCGAGAAGCTGAATGTAGCGAGGGAGTTTGGATACAAACCGCGCGACCTCGATGGGACCACAATCGGGGCGGTGTTCACTCCAAAGCAGGTGCTGGCTGCCATAGAGATTGCGTCGAAACAGCAGGAACGGGTGCGGGCGGCGCAGAAGCGAGTTGATACGTTGACGGGTGGAAGAGGCTGGTCTCGTGACGAGGCAAAGGCGACTAGTCCCGAGATCGTCCAAGCTATTGCTGATTACGCTATAGAGAAGGAGCGGTTCCGCCTTATCACCGACACCATCGTTCATACTGCCTCTAATATGGGTGAGGCGTTCCGGCTGTTGCAGTTCGCCAAGCACCTCAAAACGCTGGATGAGGCGTTGGAGTTCTTCCAAAAGACGGTGAAGATGTCGCCGGAGGAATTGGCGCGAGAGGCATCGCTGGGCCTCCGCGTACAGGATCGGTCGCAAGCCGCTAAGTTGATGCAGACTACCACGACTCTAGGCACCAAAATCGGGCGTGGTTTTATGGAGGCCTGGTTATCTGGACTGTTCTCTGGTATGGTAACACAGGGCATTAACCTTGTCGGCAATCTGGGGCCGGCAATTATGAACATCCCAGAGCTGGCGCTGGCTAGAAACATCTCGCGAATGCGCGGTCAAGATTTCTATCGGGCTGCTGATGAAAGTACTCTTGCTGCTAGGGCGTTTGGGGAGGCGCACACGGCGGTAATGTCACTGAAGGCTGGGGCTATCAAGGGGTTGGTAGGGGCTGGCCGCGCCCTCATAGACGAGGGCTATGCGTTCCGATCCGAGGAAGTACGGCCTATAGAGCACGAACCTGCTATACCTACCTACCGCCTTCCCATTCCGTTCCTTGAGGGAACACCCTTCAGCCATCTGCCTATCGGCGGCCATACCCTTCGCTATCCAGGCTTTCAGCTGCTGGCAACGGGCGATGAGTTCTTTAAGGGCATAGCCGAGATGGATATGCTCCATCGTGTAGCGGGACGGGTAGCGCGGCGCGACGCTGAGCGCGAGGGATATATAGGGGAGGATGATGTGGCTGCGCGACAAACCGCCTATATCAATAATCCAACTGCAAGCATGGAAGCTGTGGTGCGGCAGCACAAACGTTACCAGACTTTCACGAATGAATTGGGTCCATTCGGGAGAAGCCTGCAAGCAGCGGTCGCTGTCCATCCGATGATGTCCTTCGTTTTTCCTGTAGTCCGCACAGGTATTAACCTCTTTAAGTACGCTTTTACTGAGCGTACCCTCCTTGGAGCCTTGTCGCGAGAACAGCGGCTTAAACTCGATGGATCGCAAGGGCCAATGGTTCAGAATATGGCCTTCTCTAGACAGGCCATCGGGAACATGGTCCTCGTAGGAGCGGCATTCGCCTTCTATGAGGGCTTTCTGACCTCTGGCGGACCGACTAATGCTGGCGAACGAGAGACGCAGCGGAACGTCGGCATTCAGCCATACGGAATTAATACAAGGTGGGGCAGCTTCTCGTTTCAAGCCTTCGAGCCCTGGGCATCCATCTTGATGCTCGCGACGGATGGAATAGAGCTGACGCAGCGACTTTGGGATCCAAAATTCACTGACATGGACATTGATGAGAAAGAGAAGCACTCTAATGAGACAGCTATGCGGCTGTCGCTTGGCATCCAGCGAAACATTTTCGACAAGCTGGCGCTTCGCAGCTTGTCCAATATGATCGAAGCGATCTACTCGCCAGAAACCGCCCAGCAGTCGTTCATACAGAGCACTGCGTCGTCAATAATTCCCAACCTGTTTGGGCAAATCGCGGTAGCGATGGACCCATTCGAGCGGGAAACGCGCTCATGGCTCGATGCAATGTTGGCGAAGGTGCCCAGCTACCGAGAGACGCTGCCTCCAAAGATTGATCGTTGGGGGCAGCCGATACCGCGACAGGGAGTAGGTCAAATCAGGTGGAGGCCACCCAATCAGGGCGACCCGGTTGACAATGCGATGTATCGGCTGGGAATGAACAACTCGCCGCCGCAGCGCAAGATCGATGGGATCGGCCTTACCGACGACCAATATACGGAGTACGCACAGATCTCAGGGCAGCTGGCTAAGAAGTTTCTGGATGTGTTGGTGACACCGCAATTCGAGAAGTTCCCTGATGGCATCCAACGGAAGATGATTGGAGAGCAGATTAAGAAGGCTCGAGACATAGGGCGTAAGATGGTTGTGCAGGGATCGTTGGGCCAAGGTGAGCACGACCTCACCGCTCGCAAGTATCTGAATGAACTTAAGCTGTTAAAGTGATGTTCGACGCGCTGGCACGAAGGGTCGAGAAGGCCGTTGGAAGTCAGTGGGCGTTCTTTGTGGCCGTTGCAGTGGTCCTCGTGTGGGCCACGACCGGCCCACTCTTCGCGTTCAGCGATACCTGGCAACTGGTCATCAACACCGGGACCACCATTGTGACCTTCCTGATGGTCTTTCTGATCCAGGCCACACAGTCGCGCGACACTATGGCGATCCACGTGAAGCTCGACGAACTGTTGCGTACCCTTGAGGGAGCACGCAACTCACTGATAGACGCCGAGGATATGGAGAAGAGCCAGCTCAACGAAGTGCGCCAAGAGATGCACAGGGCGGCTAGGCAACCGCCTGAGGCTTTGTCTTGACGACGTACCCTCCAGGGATTTCGAGAACCCGGATCATCTTGGCCTTGACCATAAGCTCGAAGATGCGTTGGACGTGAGTGGCGGGGGCGCGACTAGATAGCCACTCGTGGACGAGATGCATTGGTACGCCCTCGTCCTTGGCCCGGATGTTCTCAGTCATCACCCAATAGATGCAATCGGTAATCACCTGGGCATCGCCGCCGGAAGACATAGCGGTGAATACGTCTGGCATGGCCTTTTCTACCTCTATCATTAGATCGATTGCTGAGAGAACGTCAAACAGGTCAATGTGCTCAATGCCGCGGTCGATGGCGCAGATCATACAAAGTTTGAGGAAGTGGACTGGGCGCCGGGTATTGTAGTGCATTAAGCGCGGGTGGGTTGGCTTGGGTAAGAGGGCGATGCCCTGATCGGTAATGATGTCGAACTCGCGCCGGTTGTAATCCTCTGCGGTGGCGATGGCGCGCTCGGTCCAACTCATCTTGCCGGAGCGCTCGCTGATCTTGCGAAGATCGTGGATCAGGGCGTCGCGGAGGCGGGCGTTGCCATGGTGAGGGTTGGACTCTGCAAGGTCAAACTCCTTGATCTCGACTTCGCCGGAGTAGGCGATGCACACGCGGGATAGGAAGCCCTCGTTCCAGGCGGATGCAGGCATAGCGGAGGTAAGGAAGCCGGGCGTGGTGCACGCCACGAGATTGACGTTGGGGTTAAGGATGGGCTGGAAGTCCTGTCTGGAAGAGCGGCGGCGCTCGGTGTAAAGGTGGCCGTCGTAGAGGTGGGTTAGGGTGTTCATGAAGTCGCTGTCGTAGCTCGGCAACAGGGCGCCGAGCTCGGGGGCGGCGATCAGGAGGCTGTTGTAGTCCTCGATACCGCCCGTATAGATTTGGCGCTTGGCCTCTGCGAGGCGGTCGATCAGCGCCGCCTTGGTAAGGGAGATCTCGGCGACATGGTAGCCCTCAAGGGTGTTCCATAACCGCCAGCAGGCCATGAGAGCGCGGGTCTTCCCGGTT
>Ga0070675_100000639_pt1 | contig 24164 bp, 20 predicted proteins | sample KBSM43metaG_FD_65343 | JGI IMG/M metagenome (GOLD analysis project Ga0070675, IMG submission 65343) | Miscanthus rhizosphere microbial communities from Kellogg Biological Station, Michigan, USA - KBS M4-3 metaG | ecosystem: Host-associated > Plants > Roots > Rhizosphere > Soil ... | reverse complement strand
TCGCCGAGCGGCCAGTTCATCGGCGCCGCGGCCAGTCCCAGCGTCTGCTCGATCTGATCGAGCAGGGCGAAGGGGTCGCGCGCCGGCTGATCCAGCTTGTTGACGAAGGTCAGCACCGGCAGCGCGTGCGCCTTACAGACCTCGAACAGCTTCAGCGTCTGCGGCTCCACGCCTTTCGCCGCGTCGAGCACCATCACCACGCTGTCCACGGCGAGGAGCGTCCGGTAGGTGTCCTCGCTGAAATCCTGGTGGCCCGGGGTGTCGAGCAGCGTGACGTGGCAGCCTTCGAGCTCGAACTCCAGCGCCGCGGTGCTGATCGAGATCCCGCGCTGCTGCTCGATCTCCATCCAGTCGGAGGCCGCCTTCCGCTGATTGCGGCTGCCGCGTACCGCACCAGCCAGCTCGATGGCGCCGGCGTAGAGCAGCAGCTTCTCCGTCAGCGTGGTCTTGCCGGCGTCGGGATGGGAAATGATGGCAAACGTCCGGCGCCGCGCGACTTCGCGGGCCAGCGCATCCGGTGTCGCGTCTGGTTCACTCAAGGTGGGGCAAGGGTTCGGTGTGGAGCACGAAGGACTGGCGCCTGCGGCCGCTGCTTCCAGTAATTGTACGCGACGGCCGCCGTGCCGGTAAGATCTCTAGTCGCGCATGGCCCGAAAGCCTCCCAATACTCCGTCTCTCTTCGACTCGCCGCTTTCCGAATCGTCACCGCCGCCGCCTCCGCCGGGTAGCACCAACGTCGCGCTGCATGAAGCGGCCCAGAGCCGTTACCTGAACTATGCGCTGTCGGTCATCACGTCCCGTGCCTTGCCGGACGTGCGCGACGGGCTCAAGCCGGTGCAGCGCCGCATTCTCTACACGATGTGGCAGCAGAACCTGACGGCGGACGTCAAGCATCGCAAGTGCGCCAAGGTCGTGGGCGACGTGATGGGCAACTACCATCCGCACGGCGACGCCGCCCTCTACGAAACGCTGGTCCGGATGGCGCAGTCGTTCTCGCTGCGCTATCCCCTGATCGACGGCTCGGGCAACTTCGGCTCGCTCGACGGCGACAGCGCCGCGGCGATGCGCTACACCGAGTGCCGGCTGGCGCGGGTGGCCGACGAGATGCTCGGCGAGATCGAGCAGCGCACCGTGCACTTCCGGCCCAACTACGACGGCACGCGCACCGAGCCGGTGGTGCTGCCGGCGCGGATCCCGAACCTGCTGGTGAACGGTACGACCGGGATTGCCGTCGGCATGGCCACCAACGTGCCGCCGCACAATCTGGGCGAGGTGTGCACCGCCCTCCAGAAGCTGCTCGAGAACCCGGATTTGAGCAGCCTGCAGCTGGGCCGCTACGTCAAGGGGCCCGATTTTCCGACTGGCGGCCAGATCCTCAACTCCGCCGACGAGCTGAAGGAGATCTACCGGACCGGATCGGGGACCATCCGCCTGCGTTCGACCTGGGAAGAAGGGCCGCCCACGCGCACGGGCCAAACGGTCTTCGTCACGAGCATCCCCTACGCGGTGAACAAATCCACGCTCGTCGAGCGGATCGCCGACGTCGTCCTGTCGCGCAAGCTGCCGCCGCTCCTCGACGTCAGGGACGTCTCCACCGACGACGTGCGCATCGCGCTCGAGCTGAAGAAGGACGCCGACCCCAAGATGGTGATGGCGTACCTGTTCAAGAACACACCGCTCCAGACCAACTTCATCGTCAACCTGACGTGCCTGATCCCGACCGAGAACCCCGAGGTGGGGCGGCCCGAACGGCTCGACCTGAAGTCGATCCTCTGGCATTTCCTGCACTTCCGCCTCGAGGTGGTCACCAACCGGCTGGAGCATGAGCTCGAGTCGCTCCAGAAGCGGATCCACGTCCTCGAAGGCTTCGAAAAGGTCTTCGACGCGCTCGACGAGATCATCAAGATCATCCGCAAGTCGGACGGCAAGGCGGACGCGGCCGAGAAGATCATCAAGCGCTTCGAGCTCGACGCCGAGCAGGCCGACGCGATCCTCGAACTCAAGCTGTACCGGCTGGCTCGGCTCGAGATTCTGGTCATCCAGAACGAGCTCGCGGACAAGCGGAAGCGCGCGCGCCAGATCACCGGGCTGCTCAAGGACGAGGAGGGCCGCTGGGGCCTGGTCCGCGCCGACCTCGACGACGTCCTGGCGAAATACGGCAAGGGCGACAAGCGGCGGACGCTCATCGAGGCGTCCGAAGACGTCGAGTTCACCGCCGACGACTTCATCGTCGAAGAGGACAACGTCGTCATCGTCTCGCGGGACGGATGGCTGAAGCGGCAGAAGGAAGTGCGCGACCTCACCACCACGCGGTTGCGCGAGGGCGATTCGGTGCTGGCCGTGCTGCAGGGCAGTACGCGCGCCAGCGTGGTGTTCTTCACCAATCTCGGCGCCGCCTACACCTCGCGCATCATCGACGTGCCGGCGTCCACCGGTTACGGCGAACCGGTCCAGAAGCTGTTCAAGCTCCGCGACGGCGAGCGCGTGGTGGCGGCGTTCAGCCTCGACCCGCGCGTCGCGGGGCAGATAACCCCGCTGCCGAAGAAGGGCAAGGCGGCCGACTCGGACGAGCCGCCGCCGGTGCACGCCGTGGCGGCGACGTCGGACGGATACGCGCTGCGTTTCAGCTTCGAGCCGTTCGTCGAGCCGAGTACCAGGGCGGGCCGGCGCTTTGCGCGGCCGGCCGACGGCGCCGAAGTGGTGGGCGTGGAGCGCACGACCGGCGAGGAAACGCTGATCGTGGCGACGCGCGAGGCCCGGGCGCTCCTCTGTCGTGCCGACGAAGTGAACTACCTCTCGGGACCGGGGAAGGGCGTCATCCTGATCAAGCTCTCGTCCGACGACGACGTGGTGATCGGGTTCATGGCGTCGCAGGGCGATCGCGATCTGATGCGCGTCGAGACCAGCCGCGGCGCCGAGCAGACGATCAGCACCGCGAAATACGAGGTCACCGGGCGCGGCGGCAAGGGCCGCGAGCTGCTGCAGCGCGGTCAGTTCAACCGCGTGATCCCCAGCGATCTGCTGACGCCGCCGGCGCTCGAGGGGAACTGAAGCCAGTAACTACACGACGCGGCGATCGAGGGTAGGATCCGCGCGTGAAAACTACACGCCGTTCCGCCATCGGAAAGGTCATCGCGCTCGCCGGCGCCGTGATGGCGCCCCGCGTTGCAGGTCGCGGCGGCGTGGCCGCGCAGGCGGCGCCCTCGGGCGCCGGTACGCGGCTCGTGCTGCTCGGCACCCAGGGCGGCCCCAATTACACGGCGACCCGCGGCGAAGCCGCCAATGCCGTCATCGCCGGCGGCCAGCCCTATCTGGTCGATTGCGGCTACGGCACGCTGGCGGCGCTCAAGAAGGCCGGCGTGAACCATCGCCAGATCGGCCGAGTATTCCTCACCCACCTCCACGACGACCATACCGCCGACCTGGCGGCCCTCCTGATCCGGCAATGGACCGACGGCCGCGTCGATCCCGTTACCGTGGCGGGGCCGTTCGGCACTCGCCGGATGGTCGAGGCCGCGGTCGCTTTTGGCGAGGCCAACGCCGCGATCCGGCTCGTGGACGAGGCCCGCAGCGTCAAGCCGGCCGACATGTTTCGCGGCCAGGACCTCGATGCCACGCCGGCGCCGCTCGAGGTGTATCGCGACGAACGGGTGACCGTGCGATCGGTCGAGAACACGCACTATCCGGCCGAGTCGAAGCAGAAGGTGCCGTACCGGTCGTTGTCGTTCCGCGTCGACAGCCGTGGTCGGTCGTTCGTCTTTTCAGGAGACACCAGCTACTCGCCCGGGCTGGTGGCGCTGGCCCGCGGCGCCGAGGTGCTGGTCTGCGAGGCGATGGACGTGGTCGCGATGCGCCGGGCGTTCGACGGCATGGTGGCGCGCGGCATGTACGCGGACAACCCTGAAGGCGTCTGGCGCCACATCGTCGCGACGCATACGCCTGTCGAGGACGCCGGCCGGATGGCTGCCGAAGCGGGGGTGGGGACCCTGGTGCTCAGCCATCTGATCCCGGGGGCCCTCGACGAACTGCCCGACGAGAACTATCTGGCCGCCGCACGAAAGTCCTTCACGGGGCAGGTCGTGTTGGGCCGCGATCAGATGGTGCTCTAGCCACCTCGCGAGCCCGGATGGACGGGGTGGCCCTGGAGGTGAAGCATGGCGATCACAGGACGCTGGCCGCGCGCGATCTTCTACGATTCGAAGACCACGCTCTTCAACTGGGCCGGAAGCTGGCGCGGCGCCGCCGCGCAGCTCCTGAAACGGCACCAGGCGCAGGTGGGCGAGCAGGAGTTCGTCGAGACCTGGGTCCGGACGTTCGAAGGGCTGCACCGCCGTGCCGCGTTCTTCCGCTACACGCAGGTTACCGATCTCGTGCGCGAAGCGCTGGCCACCGCCTACCGGATGCACGGCATCACGGGCGGTGCCGATGATGTCGAGGCCTTCCTGGACCTGCAGTCGAAGGTCGAGCTCTTTCCCGACACCGAAGACGCCCTCACGAACCAGCAGAAGCTCGGCGTGAAGGTGTTCATCTACTCGGACGTCGAGACCAGGTACCTCGACATGTACGTCGCCAAGTTCAAGGCGTTCAAAGCCGACTTCGTCGGCACCACCGAGCAGGCCGGCGTGGCGAAACCGAACCCGCGCACCTACCAGTGGGTGCTGCGCAAGACCGGTTTCGAGCCGCGCGACGTGCTCTATTGCGCGGCGCCGATGTTCGACATCCAGGGCGCGATGTCGGCCGGCATGATCGCCGCGTGGCTGCGGCGGCCGGAAGGGCGCTTGTCGAAGGAAACGCACACCGCCGGCGATCTCGCCGCCGATTTCGAGGTGGAAAGCCTGCACGACGTGACGCGGATCATCGAGATGACGCGCGGTGCGCGCTAGCGGGCCCGCTCTCGCGCGCGATCCTCATCGACCGCTCGCCGGGGCGATGTCCGTGTGTGAAAAGTCGTCGCCCGCGTACAGCAGCGAATCGCCGGCGACAACGGCGGAGGCATAAGACAGGCAGTCGCCGAAGTTCAGCGCCGCGCGGTGCCGGCCGCGGCCGAAGCGTGCGAACGCATCGACCGCCACCCGCCATTCGGCCTCGCCGAACGGCACCACCGTGATCGCCAGCTCCTTGACCAGCTCCTCGACCTCGGCGGCGCCCGGCGTCCGCCGCCGGCCCACGAAGACCAGGCTCGTTTCGACCAGCGTCGGTGCGCCAATGCGCGCCTGATCGGCGGCCAGGATCCGGTCGACGAGATCGAGATAACCGGGCTCCGCGAACAGCACGGCGATCAGCGCGGACGAATCGACCGTCACACGCCGCCGGGCCCGTAGCCCAGGATCCCGTCCTCTTCGGCGCGCGTCAGCCGGCGGCCCGCCTGGGCCTTTGGCACCGTCGGCCACACTTTCTTTTCGAGGAAGCGGAGTACCCGGGCGCGCCGGATATCGCTCGACGTGCTCTTCAGCCGCCCGCGCCGCTCTTCGAGGGCGCGGCGAATCGCTTCGGTCTTGGACTCACCCGTCAGGCGTGCGACCTCGGCGGCGAGGCGCTCAACCTCGCCGTTCTTGATGTTCAATGCCATTACACCATGGTAGACGATCGAAGGTGTAAGGGTGTAAACATCGAAGGCAATGGTTCGGCTGAGCTAGAATCCCGGGCAGATGATGGAACTTTCGTGACGACCGCTGCGGATCCAGCCCCTACGGCCACGGCCGGCCTTCGCCGTGTCCTCGGCGTGCGCGACCTCGTCCTCTTCTACTTCGTCACCACCTTCAGCCTGCGCTGGGTGGCTGCAGCGTCGGCGGCAGGACCCGGCGCCATCGGGCTCTGGGTGCTGGCCGCGGTGTGCTTCTTCATTCCGCTGGTGTTCACGGTTCTCGAACTGTCGTCGCGCCATCCCGGCGAAGGCGGCATGTACCTGTGGAGCAAAGCAGCATTCGGCCCGTTTGCCGCGTTTCTCACCGGCTGGAGCTACTGGGCCTCGAACCTGCCGTACTTTCCCGGGCTGTTGTTCTTCGCCGCCGGCAACGCCTTGTTCATGGGCGGCGCAGAGGCGCAGGCACTCTCGGCAAGCAGCACCTATTTCTTCGTGGCCGCGCTGGCGGGCATCACGCTGGCGGCCGGGTTGAACGTCGTTGGCCTGGGTGTCGGGAAGTGGTTGACCAACGCCGGCGGCGTGGCGAACTGGGTGCCGCTGACGTTGCTGTTCGCGTTCGCCGGATACTCGTGGCTGCACCAGGGGTCGGCGACGCCGCTCACGTTCGCATCGATCGTGCCGGACACATCGCTCAAGGACGTAATCATGCTGTCGACGATCGCGTTTGCGTACGCCGGCGTCGAGTCGGCGTCGACGATGGGAGACGAGATCGAGAACCCGCGCCGCACCGTGCCGCGCGCGATCCTCTGGGCGACTGTGCTCGTGGCCGGCTTCTATACCTTCGGCACGCTCGCCGTGCTGCTGGCGTTGCCCAAAGAGCAGGTGTCGGGCCTGCAGGGCGTGATGCAGGCGATCCAGGTCATGGCCGGCAAGGCTGGCGCGCTGTGGCTGGTGCCGTTGCTCGCGTTCTGCGTGACGCTCAACGCGCTCGGAGCGGTCGGGGGGTGGTTTGCCGCGACGGCGCGCCTGCCCTTCGTCGCGGGCCTGGATGCGTTCCTCCCGGCCGCGTTTGCGAAGGTGCATCCGCGCTGGCACACGCCGCACGTGGCGATCATCGTGCAGGCGGTGGCGGCCGCCGGTTTCATCGTGCTCGGACAGGCGGGCACCACGGTACGCGGCGCCTACGAGGCGCTGGTGAGCATGGCCATCATCGTCAACTTCGTACCTTTCCTCTACATGTTCGCGGCGATGTACCGCCTGCAGCGCGAGCCCGGGGGCCCCGAGGTGATCCGCGTGCCGGGCGGTCCTGTCGTGGCCCGGCTGCTCGCTTGTATGGGATTCGCCGTCAGCGCGCTCGCCATCGTGCTGGCGTGCGTGCCGGCCGCCGGCGAGCCGAACAAGGTCTTCGCCGTGACCAAGATCGTCGGAGCCTCCGCGGCGATCATCGCGGTCGGCGCGGGCGTCTACTGGTGGGGCCAGCGCGGGAGGCGCGCGCGCGTCGCATGAGTCTCACGCCGGGCACCCGCTTCGGTTCCATTGAAATCGTGTCGCCCCTCGGCGCCGGCGGCATGGGCGAAGTCTATCGAGCCCGTGATACGCGGCTCGGCCGGCAGGTCGCGGTCAAGATCCTGCTCGAATCGCTCGCGCGCGACCCGGATCGGCTCTCGCGTTTCGAGCGCGAAGCGAAGCTCCTGGCCGCGCTCAACCACCCCCACATCGCGCAGATCCACGGCCTCGAAGAAAGCGGCAGCACCCGCGCGCTGGTGATGGAGCTCGTCGAGGGGCCGACGCTGGCCGACCGCATTGCGGAGGGTCCGCTGCCGCTCGACGAGGCGCTGCCGATTGCGCGGCAGATCGTCGAAGCGCTCGAGGCCGCGCACGAGCAGGGCATCGTCCATCGCGACCTCAAGCCGGCCAACATCAAGGTGCGGCCCGACGGCACGGTGAAGGTGCTCGATTTCGGCCTGGCCAAGCTGGCCGAGCCTGGCGCGGACAGTCCGGATAGCGCCGGCGCGCTGACGATGTCGCCCACGATCATGAGCCCCGCCATGACCCAGGTGGGCGTCATCCTGGGCACCGCGGCGTACATGAGCCCCGAGCAGGCGCGCGGCCGGGCCGTGGACCGGCGCGCCGACATCTGGGCCTTCGGCGTCGTACTCTACGAGATGCTCGCGGGGCACCGCCCCTTCAAGGGCGACGTTCTCACCGAGACGCTGGCCTCGGTCGTCAAGGATCAGTCCGACTTGAGCAAGGTGCCGGTGCAGGTGCGGCGGCTGCTCGGGCGATGTCTGGAGAAGAATCCGCAACGACGGCTGCGCGCGATCGGGGACGCGTGGGACCTCCTCGATGACGGCAGCCCGCGCCCGGCGGGTGCCGCGGCCGCTTCGGTCTGGAGCCGCGCCCTGCCGTGGGCGGTCGCGGCCGTCGCCGGCGTCGTGGCGGCGTCGGCGGGTTGGCTCGCGTGGACAGGCGGGGTGCCGGTCGCCGCCGCGGCTCCGACGACGCGGCTGGAGTTGACGCTTCCGCCCGGCGTCGAGCTGTTCGGGTCCACCTCGCGAACCGTGGCGTCGTCGCCCGACGGCCGCAGCCTCGCGTTCGTTGGGACTGCCCTCGGCGAGCGGCAGCTCTTTCTGCGGCGCCTGGATCAGTTCGAGGCGACGCCCATTCGTGGCACTGAAGGTGCCACCATCTCGTTTTTCTCGCCGGATGGCACTGCCCTCGGCTTCGCGACGTCGGCAGGCGAGTTGCGGACGGCCTCGCTCGCCGACGGGCTCGTGACGACCGCGGCCCGGGGCGCCAGCATTCTCTACGGCGCCGCCTGGACTGGCGACGATCACCTCGTCTACGTCCACGACGGCGCGTTGTGGCAGGTGCCGCGAGCGGGCGGCGAGCCAAAGGACCTGACGATACTGTCGGGGGACGAGGTGACGCACGCGTTCCCGACCCCGCTGCCCGGCGATCGCACGCTGCTCTTCGCGGTGCAGTCGAAGGGTGGGCAGTGGCGTATCGAATCGCTGACGCGCGGCACCGGTCAGCGCCAGCCGGTGCTGACCAACGCGACGATGCCGCTCATCGGGCCGGGCAACCGGCTGTTCTTCTACCGCGACGGACAATTGCTGGTGTCGGAGTTCGACACCAGAACGTTGAAGACCTCGGGGTCGCCGGAACAGGTGCTCGAGAACCTGCCGAACCGGTCCGAGGGCGTGCCGCCGGCAGATGTCTCGGCCGCCGGCATGATCGTCTACGCGCCCGGCGCGGCGGTGCGGCGTCTCGTCTGGGTGTCGCGGACCGGCGTCGAAGAGCCGGTGATCGACGAGTTGCGCGGCTATCTGAACCCGCGAGTGTCGCCGGATGGCAGCCGGATCGTGGTGCAGGCGGGCGGTGTCTGGGTTCTCGACCTGCGGCGGCGAGCGTTCGAGCTGCTGCCGACCCAGAGCACGGCCAGCAATGCCTTTCCAACCTGGCTGCCCGATGGGCGTCACGTGATTCACCGCAGCGGCGTCGGGTTGCGGATCGAGAACACTGGCGGCGTCGAGTCGGGCCGAACCCTGCCCGGCACTACCGAGTTCGACTACCCGGGCGCGGTGACGCCGGACAATCAGATGCTGGTGCTGCTGCGAAATTCTCCCACCACGAGCTTCGATCTGCTGGTCGCGCCGTTCTCGAACCCCGCACAGGCCAGGCCGTTCGCGCAGACGCCGGCGTACGAAGGCGGCGGCCGGTTGTCGGCAGATGGCAAGCGGCTGGTCTATGTGTCGAACGAGTCGGGCCGCAACCAGGTCTACGTCCGCTCCTTCCCCGATGGCGACCGGCGCCTGCAGGTGTCTAGCGACGGCGGCACTCAGCCGGCGCTAAGCGGCAATGGCGCGGAGATTTTCTATCGCAATGGCGACCGCATGATGGCGGTCGAGCTGAGAGCGACCGCCGCCGGCGTCGAGCTGAGCCAACCCAGGATGCTGTTCGACCGGTCGTATTCCTACGGTGCGGGCATCACGATCGCCAATTACGACGTGACCGCCGACGGCCAGCGCTTTCTGATGGTCAAGGACGAAGCCGACGTTGGCCGCTGCGCATGATCCTGAACTGGTCACCCGGCCCGTCGCGCACGGCCGGCGCCCTGCCCCGCTGACGTCACGGTGCCGGTCCCCATTCCGGGCCTCCTCGCGCGTACGCCGCCTCGATCGCGGCAAACTGAGGGCAAAGGGCGTCTTCGCGTATAATTCCCAGTGACGGCGCCTCGATCGCGAGCGCCGATTGGGCTCGAACCCCCTGGCCGTATCGCAGTCTCGCGGAAATCCCCCGATTTCTCGCCTGCGGCTTCCGGTGCCCGGGCCCGCAAACGTCAACTTCTGAACACACAGGCTGTCTGCCTTGAATTCAGTCCGTCGGGTCACGCGCCAGGCCATGAGTCCTGAGCCTTGAGCCCTGAGTCTTTCATGACCGCAACCGAAGTACGCAGCCGCATCGCCGTATTCATCGACTTCGACAACGTCGAGATCGGCGTCAAATCCACCATCGGCGGCCAGTTCGACATCGGCCTCGTCCTCGAGGCCATCAAGGAGCGCGGCGAGATCGTCACCAAGATCGCCTACAGCGACTGGAAGCGCGTCGGCGACTACAGCCGCCTCCTCACCCAGCACGCCATCCGCATGGTGCAGCGCAACATGACCCCGGGCGGCGACAAGAACGGCGCCGACATCACCATGGCCCTCGACGCGCTCGAGATGGCCTTCACCCACGACCACATCAACGCGTTCGTCATCGTCGGCGGCGACAGCGATTTCATCTCGCTGGTCGAGAAGCTGAAACAGTATGGACGCCGCGTCATCGTGGTGGGCGGCCGGCAGTTCACCAGCCTGACGATGCAGCGCAACTGCCACGAGTTCATCGCCTACGAGAACCTCGTCGGCGTGCAGACCAGCCACCGCCGCCAGCCTGATCGCGGCGGACGCCAGGCTCCCGCCACGTCCGGCGGGGCCCCGATCGCCAACGCGCTGCCGCTCGTACTGCGCGCGCTGAAGGTGCTGTCGGAGCGCGAGGTCACGCCGCAGCTCGGCCTGCTGAAGAGCACCCTGCTGCAGCTCGATTCCACGTTCTCCGAGCGCGAATACGGCGCCAGCAGCTTCCGCGACTTCATGGAGAAGGTGGCGCAGACGGGGGCCGTCGAGTTGAAGCACGCGGGACGCAGCATGCTCGTCGAGGCCCTTCCCGGCGCCGGCGAAGCCGCCGTGGCCGCGGCGCCGCCGGCGGTCCAGGCCGAGACGTCCGCACCGGTCGCGGCTCCTGTTCCTTCCGTCGAAGGCAACGGCATCCCGGCCGACGTCGAGGCCGACACCGAGGACGACGACGAGACCCTGCCGCCGTCGCCCATGAGCATGCAAGACGGCATCAAGGCGGTGCAGCAGGCGTTCCACAACGCGGCCGCGTCGATCCGCTGGCCGATGTACGTGCGCCAGGCGCGTCAGTTCCTGCGTCAGGCGATCGACGGCTTCGACGAGCGGAAGTACGGTTTCGCGTCGGTGGTCGATCTGCTGCGCGCGGCGGGCAAGGAAGGCGTGTTCCGGATCGAGCGCGATCGCCAGGGCGCGGTGCGCGTGTTCCCCGGTACGAACCTCGTACCCAAGTCGGCGTCCATGGACGGACTCCCGGTCGATCTCGACGAGATGAGCGACGTCGAGGTGCCGGCGGAACAAGTGGCCGACGCCGCGGTCACGACCGATCAGCCGACGATCGAAGGCACCGTGGATCCGGTCGCGCTGCCAGAGTCCCGAATGGCCGCGGCCGACATGGACGAACTCTCGATGGACGGTAACGGTGAGGGCGAGGTCGATGACGACGGCCCGCAGCCCGGCAACGAGCTGCACCCGCCGGCGAGCCGTGCGCGCAAGACCAAGGCCCCGAGCCCGTCGAGCCCGTCGCGCAGTCGCGCGCCACGGACGCCGCGCGGTGGTGCCGCCAAGACGGCCCGCCCGCGCTCGCGGAAACCCGCCAAGTAGTCGTAGGGGCCGGCTTCAGCCGGCCCAGGGCCACCTGAAGGTGGCCCCTACTTCGAATACACGATCTCCACGTAGCCGTCCCGCCGCGACCATTCCACGCTGCGCGATGGCAGGTCGCCGCCATCACCGACCCGGTGCACGTAGACAAGGATGTCGTCGAACCGCGCGCGTCGCGGCTCGACGATTGTTTCGGCGATGCGACGGGCGCCGCCGATATCGAAGGCTTCAACCCTGACCACCATCCCGCGCATGGCCGATTTGGTGGACGTAACCGACCACTGCCACCGCCAGTCGGACACCTGCTGGGTTGCGTTGATGCTGCGCGCGAGCGAGTCGGTGGCAAACGGCCGCGGCGGCCGCCGTGGCCCAGATCCAGAGAGCGCAGCCGCTAAACCCACGAGCGCGGCTAACCAGGCGAACGCGACCCACACGAGGCGGCCGGTCACACGGGCGTTCCGGTGATGATGCTACCTTAAAGGGGCTCAAGGCTCATGGCTCAGGGCTCAAGCAAGAACTTATCTGGCAAGTGCTCTTGCGTGAGCCTTAAGCCCTGAGCCTTGAGCCGTCACGATTCGCAAATGTCCAACTACACAGCCAAAGACATCACCGTTCTCGAGGGGCTCGAGCCCGTCCGTAAGCGCCCCGGCATGTACATCGGCGGCGTTGGCAGCGCCGGCCTGCACCACCTGGTGTGGGAGATCCTCGACAACGCGGTCGACGAGGCGATGAACGGCCACGCCTCGAACATCGCCGTCGTGCTCCACGCCGACGGCAGCTCGATCACCATCAGCGACGACGGCCGCGGCATTCCAGTCGACAAGCACCCCAAGACGAAGAAGAGCGCGCTCGAGGTGATCTTCACGGTGCTCCACGCCGGCGGCAAGTTCGAGCACGGCAACTACAAGACCGCCGGCGGCCTGCATGGTGTCGGCGCCAGCGTCGTCAACGCGCTGTCCACCGAGTTGACGGCGCGCGTCAAGCGCGACGGCGCCGAATGGGAGATGGCGTTCAAGCGCGGCCAGGTACAGGGCGCGCTCAAGAAGGTCGGCGCCGCCCGCGGCAGCGGCACCACGGTGTACTTCCATCCCGACTCGACCATTTTCCCGAAGGTGGAGTTCGATCCGGCGCTGATCCGCGAGCGGCTCGAGATCGTCAGCTACATCCACAAGGGCGTCAAAGTCACCTTCGAGAACGAAGGAGAGAAGACCAGAGAGGTCTTCCAGCACGACGAAGGCCTGGCGGAGTTCCTGAAGAAGATCGTCGGCGAGCGCGGCGGCCGCGCCGTGCACGAGACGGCGTTCGTGATCGAGCGCGAGGCCAATCCGCGGCTGGAGCTGGCGCTGCAGTGGACCGAGTCCACCGACGAGCACCTGCGCAGCTTCGTCAATGGCATTCCCACCGGGTCGGGCGGCACGCACGAAAACGGCTTCCGTGCCGGGCTGGGCAAGGCCGTGCGCAACTACATCGACACGCACAACCTGTCGCCCAAGGGCGTCACGCTGGCGGCCGAAGACATTCGCGAGGGCCTGACCGGCGTGCTCAGCCTGTTCATCCAGGAGCCGCAGTTCCAGGGGCAGACCAAGGATCGGCTGAACAATCCCGAAGTCATGTCCACCGTCGACTCGGTGGTACGGCCCGCGCTCGAGCACTGGCTGAATCACAACCGGTCGATGGCCGAGGCCATCGTCGGGCGCGCCATCCTGGCCGCGCGCGCGCGCGAGGCGAGCCGCGCCGCGCAGGCGGAAGTGACGCGGCGCACCGCGACGACCGGGCGGTTGAACCTGCCCGGAAAGCTGAGCGACTGCAGCAGCTCGGGCCGCGACGACAGCGAGCTGTTCGTGGTTGAAGGCGATTCCGCCGGCGGCTCGGCCAAGCAGGGGCGCGACCGCGTGCGCCAGGCGATCCTGCCGCTCCGCGGCAAGGTGATGAACACCGAGGGCATGGCGCTCGCCAAGGTGCTCGAGAACAAGGAACTGGCGGACCTGGTCACCGCGCTTGGCTGCGGCATGGGCAAGAGTTTCGATCTGTCGCGGCTGCGCTACGGCAAGGTCATCATCCTCGCGGATGCCGATTCCGACGGGCACCACATCTCGACGCTGCTCCTCACTTTCATCTACCGCCATCTGCCGCAACTCATCTCGGCAGGTAAGGTCTATCTGGCGCAGCCGCCGCTCTACCGCATCGACATCGGCAAGGATTCGCACTGGGCACTCGACGACGCGCAGCGCGATCGCATCGTGAAACAGCACGGAAACGGCCGTGGCTCGCCCGATATCACGCGGTTCAAGGGTCTCGGCGAGATGATGCCCAAGGTGCTCTGGGAGACCACGCTCAACCCGAAGACGAGGCGGCTGTTGCGGGTGGAGATTTCCGATCAGATCGTCACCGATCGGGTGATCAACGAGCTGATGGGCAAGGACGCATCGGCGCGGTTCCGCTTCATCATGGACCGGGCCGAGGACGCGCAGGAACTCGACGTGTAGGGCGCGGCCTCAGCCGCGCCGAATCGTCGAGATGTTGGGCGGGGCTCTGGCCCCGAGGGGAGAACTCATGAAACGCAATGCATCGGCAGTGTGGACGGGCGGGCTGAAGGAAGGCCGGGGGATCATCTCCTCCGACAGCGGCGTCCTCTCGGACACGCAGTATTCCTTCAGCACCCGCTTCGAGAACGGCAAGGGCACCAATCCGGAGGAGTTGATCGCCGCGGCGCACGCGGGCTGCTTCTCGATGGCGCTGTCGGCCCAGCTCGGTACCATGGGCCTTACGCCCGACCGCATCGCCACCACCGCGAGCGTCTCGCTCGACAAGGTCGGCGAGGGCTTCGCGATTACCGCCGTGCACCTCACGTGCAAGGCGAAGGTCCCTGGAGCCGACGCGCCGCAGTTCCAGACCGCGGCCAACAATGCCAAAGCCGGCTGCCCGGTGTCGAAGGTGCTCAACGCCACGATCACCCTGGAGGCCACGCTCGAAGGCTGACACACAGTGACGCCGATCGACCTCCGCTCCGACACGGTGACCCGGCCGACGGCCGCGATGCGCGCGGCGATGGCCGAGGCGCCGGTCGGGGACGATCAGTTCGGCGAAGACCCAACCGTCAATGATCTACAGGAGCGCGTGGCGGCGCTCCTCGGCAAAGAGGCCGCCCTCTGGGTGCCCTCGGGCACCATGGCCAACCAGGTGGCGCTGCGGGTGCTCACGCGGCCGGGCGACACCGTACTGGTGAGCCGCGACAGCCATGCCGTCTGGTCGGAAACCGGCGGCGGCGCCGCCAATGCGGGCGTGCAGTTCACCGAGATCGGCGCCGGCGGTCTATTCACCGCCGCCGACCTGCTGGCGGCACGCGTCCCGCAGGGGCACGTCATCACCCCGCCCACGACGCTCGTCGAGATCGAGAACACCCAGAACCGGTCGGGCGGCGTGGTGTTTCCCCAGGACGAGGCGGTGAAGGTGTGCGCGGAGGCGCGCCGTCACGGCATCAAGTCGTACCTCGACGGCGCGCGGCTCTGGAACGCCGCGGTGGCGAGCCGGCTGGCCGTGTCCGCGCTCGCGGAGCCGTTCGATCTGGTGTCGGTGGCGTTCTCGAAAGGCCTGGGCGCGCCCGGCGGGTCGATGCTGGCGGGTCCGCGCGATCTCATCGCAGCGGCCACGCGCCACCGGCGGATGCTCGGCGGCGCCATGCGGCAGGTTGGCGTGTTTGCCGCCGCGGCGCTCTACGCGCTCGATCAGAACCTCGATCAACTCGCGACCGACCACGCCAACGCGGCGCTGCTGGCCCGCCGCCTCGCGGCAAGCCCGAGCGTCGTGCTCGACCTGGCGACGGTGCAGACGAACATCGTCGTGTTCCGCCTCGCCGCCGCAGCGCCCGACGCGGCCACCGTGGTCGCCCGCGCCAGCGAGCGTGGCGTGCTGCTGTTCGCGTTCGGCCCACGGACGCTGCGCGCCGTGACGCATCTCGACGTCACACGCGAGCAGTGCGAAACGGCCGGCCAGGTGCTTGCCGAGATCGCGGGGGGCCCGTGACGAACCCGCCGCCGCACGTCGTGTTCAAGGCCGTGCTGGTGGTGGACGGCCCTGCCTCCTTCATTCGGCTGCCGTTCGATCCCAAGGCCGCCTTCGGGAAGGTTCGCGCCCCGGTGAAGGTGACGCTCAACGGCTACACCTATCGCAGCACGATTGCCGCGATGGGCGGGCCGCCGTGCATTGGGGTTCGGGCCAGCCATCGCGAGGCAGCGGGCGTGGCGGGCGGGGAGACGATCGAGGTTCGGCTCGATCTCGACGTCGAGCCGCGCACGGTGACGCCGCCGGCGGATCTCGTGAAGGCGATCAAGGCGGTGCCGGGCGCCTGGGACCGCTGGCGCGAGCTGAGCTTCACCCATCAGCGTGAGCACGCCGAGGCCGTCGAGGGCGCGAAGAAGCCGGAGACGCGCTCCCGCCGCATCGCCAAGGCGGTCGCGATGGTCCGCGCTCGTAGGGGCCGGCTCTAGCCGGCCCGGGCCGCCTGAAGGCGGCCCCTACGTACTACCGCTACTGAAAGACGGCCCCTACGTACGCGCGTGTTATTGCGCCGCGCCGCGTCCGCGGCCGGGCTGTGTTCCGGGGAATGGCACCGCGGGAACGCCGGGAGGCGTGCCTACCAGCTCCAGATTGAGGCCGTTGGGATCCTTGATGAAGACGTTGTGGATCGTCGCGCTCCACTCGACGAGCTCGCCGTTCTTCGACGACACCCGGATGCCTTCCTTCTTCAGCGTCGCCAACAGATCCTGGATCTTCTTGACCCGGATGGCCATGCCCGACGCGCCCGGGTCGGTGACCCGGATCGAGAACTCCTTGCGCGGCATCCCCTTGAACTCGAGGAACTCGATCCGAGCCCGGCTGCCGGGAAACACCGCGCTCATCGTGCGATAAGAGCCGCCCTTGGCGACACCGTACAGGTCGAGCCGGGCGGGATCGCTGGCGAACGTCTTCTCGCCGGCCGGCTCGAGACCGAGGTGCCCGGCCCAGAACTTCATATCCGCGTCCATGTCACGCACGGTCACGCCCATGATCGCGCCGATGACGTTGCCAGCCGGCGCGTCGGCCGGCGCGGGAATCTGCACCGCCTCGACGATGTAGCCGTCGGGGTCGCGGAAGAAGATCGCCCGGGCGTCGCCGAACGGCGTCTTCACCGCCACCGGCGCCTTCGATGTGGTGATGATCGGGTGCCCCAGCTTCTTCACCGCGGTCATCACCGGCTCGATGTCGCGCACCAGGAACTTCATGTGCGGCGCGCCGGGATCGGAAAGCGCCGGCTGCTGGCCCGGCGTGCGCGAGGGCGTGTTGGTGAATTCGGTGAGCTCGAAGTTGAGCCCCTGGCCCGGAATCGGCAGCATCGAGACGCGCAGGTTCGCCTGGGGCGAGTCGGTCAGCATCCGCGGGCCCTCGCCTGCGAACGGACGCACCGGGCTCGAGAGCCCGAACACCTCTTTGTAAAAGGCCGCCGTGGTGTCGAGGTTGTCGGTGGCGTGGATGGCGTGCATGAAGCCAACGGTGGCGCCCTTGAAATCGGCCTCGGTGAGGGCAGGTGCCGGCGCCTGCGCGCTCATGGCAGCACCGAGCAGCACGGACAGCGCGGCAGCGGAAAAAAGTCTCATGGCGCCGAGAATACGCGACGGCGCCATCCAAATACAATCACCAGCACGGTAGTGAAGATAGTCCTCTTCGGCGCGATGGGCATGATTGGCGCGGGCACGCTGCTCGAGTGCCTCGACGACGCGCGCGTGGAGCGGGTGCTGGCGGTGGTGCGCAAGCCGACCGGCGTGCGGCATGCGAAGCTCGAGGAGGCCCTCCACCACGACTTCTACGACTACTCCAGCCTGCAGGGGCGGTGGCCCGGGTTCGACGCCTGCCTGTTCTGCCTCGGCGTCACCTCCGTCGGTATGGCCGAAGCGCCGTATCGGCGCATCACGAGCGATCTGACGCTGGCCGTGGCCCGGTCGATGGTCGCGGTCAACCCGGGAATGGTCTTCTGCTACGTGTCCGGGAAAAGCACCGACAGCACGGCGCGCGGCCGCGTGATGTGGGCGCGCGTGAAGGGCGAAACCGAGAACGCGCTGCTGGCGCTGCCGTTCAAGGCCGCCTACATGTTCCGGCCCGGCTATATCCAGCCGCTCCGCGGCGTTCGCTCCAGCACCGCCTGGTATCAGGCGGTGTATGACACCGTCGGGCTTCTTTATCCGGTTCTGCGCCGCCTGATGCCGGGCGCCGTGACCAATACGGCCACGCTCGGCCGCGCCCTCGTCCGCGTGGCCGCGGCCGGCGATCCGGAACGGATCCTCGAAGGGCGCGACATCAATCGCGTCGGAGACCCGGCGTGACGGTGCGAGCCGTGCTGTTCGACTTCGATTTCACCCTGGGCGACTCGGCAGACGCCATCGTGCACTGCTCGCGCGCCGCGTTCGGCGACATGGGGCTCGAGCCGGCCGCGCCGGCCGCCATCCGCCGCACGATCGGCCTGACCCTGCAGGAGTCGTTTCGCGTGCTCACGGGTGAGCGGGAGCCCGCCCGCGCCGAGCAATACCGGCGCCGCTACGTCGCGCACGCCGACGACGTGATGACCGCGATGACCACGGTGTACCCGCCGGCCGCGGCGGTCCTGGCCTTGGTGCGGTCGCGCGGTCTCTCGAGCGCGATCGTGTCCACGAAGTACCGCTACCGCATCGAGTCGATTCTCGCCAGCGCCGGTCTCACGGGCGCGGTGGACGTGATCGTCGGCGGCGAGGACGTCGCGCAGCACAAGCCGCATCCCGAGGGGCTGCAGCGGGCCCTGGCCGGTCTCGGCGTGGCAAACCACGCCGCCGTCTACGTCGGCGATCATCCCGTGGACGGCCATGCCGCCAGGGATGCGGGCGTGCGCTACGTCCGCGTCCTGTCGGGCGAACACTTCGACGAGGAGCACTGGACCGGCATCCAGCCCGTGGCGACGATTCCCGATATCGGCAGCCTGCCGGACGCGCTGGACGTCTTGAAAGCCGGAGGCGTCAGTCGGTTCGAGGCGTAGACTCGCAGGCTGGAGGAATGTGATGCCGTTCGCCCTTCGCATGACGACCGCCGCCGCGTGTGCGGTTCTCGTCGCCGCCTTCGCCGTTCGCGTCCACGCCGTGGCCCTGCCGCGCGCGACGCCTGAAAGCGTCGGCATGTCCTCCCAGCGCCTGGCGCGGATTGCGGCGGCGCTCGAGGCCGACATCGGCCAGGGCCGCATGCCCGGCGCCGTGATTGCCGTGGCGCGCCGCGGCAAGCTGGTCTACTACGAGGCGTTCGGCTTTCTCGACAAGGCGAAGGGCACTCCGATGCCGAAAGACGCGATCTTCAGCATCGCGTCGATGACCAAGCCTCTGGTGGCCGTGGCGGCGCTGTCGCTCGCGGAAGAGAACCGGATGCTCGTTCACGAGCCGGTAGGCACCTACCTGCCGGCGCTCGCGAACATGAGCGTGGTGAAGTTCCGCCGTGACGCCAGCGGCGGCGAGGTGATGGAGCGCGAGGCGGCGCGGCGCCAGCCGACCATTCAGGACCTGATGCGCCACACCGCCGGCTTCACCTACGGCAACCAGGGGACGACGGCGCTCCACAAGGCATACCCCGGCGGGTCGGGTAACGTGCGGCGACGATGACCGGCGCCGAGTTCATCGACGCGCTGTCGAAGCTGCCGCTGCACTATCAACCGGGCACGACCTGGGACTACAGCTACGGCCTCGACATCCTCGGCCTCGCCATCGAGAGCGTCACGAAGCAGCCGCTCGGGCGTGTGTTTCAGGATCGGCTCTTCGGACCGCTCGGGATGACGGACACGGCCTTCACGGTGCCGACGGAGAAGTCGGGACGGATCGCGCGGGCGCTGGCCATCGATGTCGTCACCGGACAGCCGCAGTCGATTCGCGACCAGACGCAGTCCTGGAAATTCGAGTGCGGCGGCGGCTGCCTCACGTCCACGGCGCTCGACTATCTCAAGTTCGCGCAGATGCTCCTCAACCGGGGCACGCTCGACGGCACGCGGGTGCTGGGCCGCAAGACCGTCGAATACATGACCGCGGATCACCTGGGCCCCGGCGTCGACACCGCCAAACTGCACGATTTCCCGGTGGAGCACATCGACGGCTACGGCTTCGGTCTCGGCGTGGCGGTGCGGCGCGTCCCCGGCGTCGCCGGCATCATGGGCTCGCCAGGTGACTTTCGCTGGTCGGGCGCCCAGGGGACGCTCTTCTGGGTCGATCCGCAGGAGGAGCTCGCCGTCGTCTACATGGCTCAGACGCCGGGCGCCATCCGCGCACACTACCGGCAGGTCATCGCCACGCTCGTACAGCAGGCCATCGTGGAGTAGCCGGGGTAAGAGACCGGAGCTGTGGCTGCGTAGTAAACTCGCAGGCTAATCCGGCGGGTCGCGGACCACCCTCTACGCCGCGAGCGTAGCAGTCCAGCCCACTCAACCCAGGAAGCTCGTGGCCGACGCACCAGCCCCACAACGAACGTTCAACCGCGCCATCGTCGAAGGCCCGATCGGGGCCGCGGTGTGGACGCTCGCGTGGCCGACGATGCTGCAGAACGTCATCGCCGGGCTGCAGGGCATCATCGACCACGCGATGGTCGGCAACATCGTCGGGTTCACCGGCAACGCCGCCATCGGCGTGAGCTGGCAGATCATCCTGGTCATCATCGTCTTCATCAGCTCGCTCTTCACCGGGATGGGCGTGCTGGTGTCGCGCTTTGCCGGGGCCAACCAGCCCGACAAGGTCAATCGCGTCGTTTATCAGGCGTTCCTCACCGCGGTCTTCCTCTCGATCTTCCTGGCGGTGATCGGCTACTTCGCTTCGCCGGCGCTGTTGCGGCTGGTCAACGCCGCGCCCGAGGTGCAGGCCGAGGCGCTCCCGTTCCTCCGGATGATGTTCATGGGCATCCTTGGCATGATGATGTTCTTCATGCTGAGCGGCGCGTTCCGCGCCGCGGGCGACGCCCAGACGCCATTGCGTCTCGGCATCGCCATGACGGTGCTGACGATCATCTTCAACATCGTGCTGATCCGCATGTTCGGCACGGTGGGCGCCGCGTTCGGCACCATCGCCAGCAGCACCACCGTCTCGCTCTTCGGCCTCTGGTTCCTCACCCGGCCCGGCTCGGTCATCCACTTCGAGCGCGGGATGGATCTGAAACCTGATTTCACCATCATCCGCTCGCTCTTCCGCTTCGGCCTCCCGACCGGCGTCCAGGGCATTGCCATGAACATCGGTGGCGTGTTCATGCTCCGCTACATCGGCTCGCTCGAGCACAGCGCCGCGGCGCAGGCCGCGTTCGCCGTGGCGTACACCGAGCTCTTCTCGCTCATCACCTGGACGTCGAACGCGCTGATGGGCGCGTCGGCGACGATCGCGGGGCAGAACCTCGGGGCCGGCAATCCCGATCGAGCGGCGGCCGGCGTGCGGGTCGCGTCGCGTATCGGCCTTTGCGTCGCGCTGGCCATCGGCGCGATCTTCTGGCTGTTTCCTGAACACCTGCTCGCCGTGTTCGGCATGTCGGACCCTCAGGCGGTGGCGCTCGCGACCAACCTGATGCGGTTCCTCAGCGTGTCGGGCCTGTTCGTGACCGTCGCGCTCAGCTACACCGGCGGCCTGCAGGGCACCGGCGACACGCGGAGCCCGCTCTACATCTCGATCGTGTCGCAGGTCATCGTTCCGCTCGGCTACTGCACCATCCTGCAGGCGGCGCGCGGCCTCCAGGCCAACGACATCTGGCTCGCCATCGTCCTCGGACACATGACGCGCTGCCTGCTCAGTTTCGTCCGCTTCCGCCAGCAGAAGTGGCGCGACATCAGAGTCGACATCGAACCCGCGCGGACCTAGGGCCTGCGCTTCGCGCAGATCAGGCGGGTCAGGCGGGTGGGGTGGTTAGGAAGAGGGAAGAAGCTCTTACCCGCCTCACCGGCGCCGAAGGCGCTGGCCCTACCGCCCCTACCCGCCTCCACGGTCTAAGATCGCCCCTATGGCCGACTACGCCTCTTTCGCTGGCATTCCGCGTGTCCCGCAGCCCGTCAACGATCCCAACAAGAGCTATCTGCCGGGCTCGCCTGAGCGCGCGGCGCTGAAGGCGCGGCTCGCCGAGATGTCGGGCGAGCGCATCGAGATTCCGCTCATCGTCGGCGGCGAGGAGATCCGTACCGGCCGCGTGCACGAGGCGGTGATGCCGCACGACCACGCCCACGTCCTTGCCGACTGGCACGGGGCCGAGAGCGAGCACGTGCTGCGCGCGATTGCTGCCGCGGCCGAGGCGCGGAAGGAATGGTCGTCCTGGGCCTGGCACGAGCGCGCGGCGGTGTTCATCCGCGCCGGGGAACTGCTCGCCACGACCTGGCGCGCCACCATCAACGCCGCCACGATGCTCGGACAATCGAAGACGGCGTTCCAGGCCGAGATCGACGCCGCCTCTGAGCTCGTCGACTTCTGGCGATTCAACCCGTATTACGCGCAGCAGCTCTACGAGGAGCAGCCGATCAGCCCCTCGGGAACGTGGAACGCGCTCGAATACCGGCCCCTCGAGGGCTTCGTGTTCGCGGTTACGCCGTTCAACTTCACGTCGATCGCCGGCAACCTCCCGACCGCACCGGCGCTCATGGGCAATACCGTGGTGTGGAAGCCGTCGGCGACGGCAATCTTCAGCAGCTACTACATCATGCGGCTGCTCGAGGCGGCCGGCCTGCCGCCGGGCGTCATCAACTTCGTGCCCGGCGACCCCGAGCTCATTTCCGAGATCGCGCTCACCTCGTCGGATCTCGCCGGCGTGCACTTCACTGGCAGCACGGCGGTGTTCAACGGCATGTGGAAAACGGTCGGCAACAACATGGGCCGCTACCGCAACTACCCGCGGCTGGTGGGCGAGACCGGCGGCAAGGACTTCATCGCCGCCCACGCGTCGGCCGACGTCGAGGCGCTGGCCGTGGCGATTGTCCGCGGCGGCTTCGAGTTCCAGGGCCAGAAGTGCTCGGCGGCGAGCCGGGTCTACGTGCCGGCGTCGATCTGGCCCGAGCTGCGCGACCGGGTCGTGGCGATGATGCGCGAGATCCAGGTAGGTGACGTCACCGACTTCCGCACGTTCATGGGCGCGGTGATCGACCACAAGGCGCTCACCCGCATCAGCGGCTACATCGACGACGCGCGGCGCAACGCCACCCTCGTCCAGGGCTCGGGCGCGCATGACGACAAGGGGTTCTTCGTGGAGCCGACCCTGGTGGAGACGCGCAACCCCGCCTACCGGCTGCTGTCGGAGGAGATCTTCGGACCGGTGGTCACGGCCTATGTCTATCAGGATGCGCAGTGGGCCGAGACGCTGAGCCTGATCGACCGCACCTCGCCCTATGCGCTCACCGGGGCTGTCTTCGCCACCGACCGGGCCGCGATCCGTTACGCCATGAGCGCGCTGCGGAACGCCGCCGGCAACTTCTACGTGAACGACAAGCCGACCGGCGCGGTGGTGGGCCAGCAGCCGTTCGGCGGGGCGCGGGGCTCGGGCACCAACGACAAGGCCGGGTCGAAGATGAACTTGATGCGCTGGATCAGCGCGCGTACGGTGAAGGAGAACTTCGTCCCCCCGCGCCACTACGCCTATCCCTACATGTCCGAGGAGTGAGCGGCTGCCCCCGCGCGCTCTCGCGGGCGTCGCCGGTTATTTACTCCCCAGGCGTTCGGCGGCCTTGTTGTTCTCGCTGCAGATGTACTCCAAGACATCTTCCTCGGGAGCGAAGTCCCAGGTGCTGCGACGCACCCACGGCTTCGCGAAGGCCCCGGGATCCTCGATCGTGACTTCGACCTCGAGATGCCCTTTGTCGGGGCGCCGGTAGCGCTCGATCACGTGGAGCCTCTCGGTGTGCGGAAAGATCTCGAGCCAGCTCCTGTCGTTGAAGCCGACGGTGTCGATCACCAGCGTATCGCGCTCCCATCGGCCGATCGAATGTCCCATCCACGACGGATTTGGATCCTTGGGATGACTGCGACCATCGAGGTAAACCTTCCGATAGGTGGGCGCCGTCTCGAAGATGGTGACCAGGCGCGTGGCGGTTTGAACGAATTCGAAGATCAGGGCGCCCCCCGGATAGGGAAAGCTCGGAAGGCAGAATCCGGAGGGATGGTCCCGCGTGTCGTTCGCGATGCGTGCCTGGACCGCTGCCGCCGCCCAGGGTAGTAGCGCTGGTTCCTCCGGATCGGGGTCGTTGTTGCCAATCCACATTCCAGAGAAGTCAGGCTTGCCGTCCCGGGTCCGGGGCGCCGCCCCCCGGTCGGTGCCGTACTTCCGCAGGTTGAAGACGGACTGATCGTCGCCGGGGGTTCCAAGGTTCGATCCCCACTGGAGTCGGACATCGACGCGCAACGTCTGCGCCACGCCGATCGCGATGTCTCTCTGTTCGAAACGATTCAGGCTGAAGCCGATGGCGGGAACCGTCAGCGCGTAGGTGCCAGCGGGCAAGCGGTTCAGCACGTATTCACCGCGAGCGTTGGTCGTCCCTCTGAACACGGTGCCGGCGCTGTCTCGGGCGTGAACCGTGGCACTGGCAACCGCGCGTCCGTCAG